>ERZ506925.13-NODE-13-length-192557-cov-18.4778_pt1 | contig 192557 bp, 176 predicted proteins | sample MGYA00513973_ERZ506925 | MGnify/ENA metagenome assembly ERZ506925
GAACCCCGGAAATGTAGGGGCGGCCTTTATGGCCGCCCGCGGGCGGGGACAAGCCCCGCCCCTACGGATCATTCCGGCCGGGGAGCCCCCTGTTTATACAAACTCGTAGTCGGCGAACTTGTCCTCGCCCTGCTGGTTATCCTTGGTTTCCCCCACGAAGGTGCCCATCACGTGGCACTCCGGGCAGAAGCCGAACTCCTCGTCGGCGCTTCCCTCCAGCTCATAGCGGTATTTCTTGCCGCACTGAGGGCACTCATAGAAAAAGTAATAGGTTCCCCAGGTCATGTTGTTTCTCCTTCCTGTTTCCCGGCCGCTGCGGCCTCCAGCTCCGCCCGGCGGGCGGCCCGGGCGGCCAGAGTCTCCTCCAGGGTCTTTTTCGGGCGCGCGTTCATCTCCGTCCGCCACCGGGCCAGCCAGCCCCGCAGCTCCTCCAGCCCCTCCTCACTGAGGGGAAATTCCTTTGTCTCCTCCACTGTGCTGTCCTGATAGCGCCAGGGGCCCTCCCACACCTCGGCGGTGAGCCTGGGGCTCTCCCCTGTATCGGGCACCACCTTGTAGCGCAGGGCCCCGCCGCTGGCTGTCCAGAAGTTGCCGTTTTCAAAGTGGGACAGCACCGGCAGGAACAGTTCCTCGTCCATGTGTTCAGCTCCTTATCCATGTGAAAGCGTGGTATCTCAAATGATACCACGCTTTTGTCCGATTTTCAATTCTTCAATTCTCGCTGTAGCGGGCCAGGAACTGGCGGGTGCGCTCCTCCCGGGGGTGCTCGATGACCTGCCGGGCGTCGCCCTGCTCCACAATCACGCCGCCGTCCATGAATACCACCTGGTCGGCCACGTCCCGGGCGAAAGCCATCTCATGGGTGACGATGATCATGGTGGTCTTCTGTTCGGCCAGGGCGCGGATCACCCGCAGCACCTCGCCGGTGAGCTCCGGGTCCAGGGCGGAGGTGGGCTCGTCAAAGCAGAGGATATCGGGGCTGAGGGCCAGGGCCCGGGCGATGGCCACCCGCTGCTGCTGGCCGCCGGAGAGCTGGTGGGGGTAGTGCCCCGCCCGGTCGGCCAGCCCCATCTGGGCCAGCAGCGTCCGTCCCTTCTCCTCAATCTCAGCGAAGATGCGCTTCTTCTCCCCCTTAAAGTCGGGCCGCTCCCGGGCCAGGAGCTGGCCGGCCAGGGTCACGTTTTCCAGCGCGGTGTACTGGGGAAAGAGGTTGAACGACTGGAACACCAGCCCAAAGTGGAGGCGCTTCTTGCGCACCTCGCTCTCCCGCTGGGTGGCGGGGTCGTCCGCGTCAAAGAGCACCTCTCCCCCCACTGTAATACGGCCCCGGTCGGGCTGCTCCAGGAAGTTGAGGCAGCGCAGGAGGGTGGTCTTGCCGGAGCCGGAGGAGCCGATGATGGCCATGGCCTGCCCCTGCTCCAGGGAAAAGCTGATATCCTCCAGAACCCGCGTCCTGCCGAATCGCTTCTGGATATCCTCTACCTGTAAAATCGCCATGCTGTGCGCTCCTCTCAAACCCGGAAATAGTCCAGCTTCTTCTCGGTGCGGCTCAGGGCCAGGGTCACAATGCCGTTGAACACCAGGAAGAAAGCGCCGGCGTAGAACAGGGGCCAGATCATGCCCTTGTTGCCGAAGTCCTTGGCCAGCTTGATGATCTCCCCCACCATGATGAAGTTGGACAGGGAGGTGTCCTTCACCAGGGTGATGATTTCGTTGCCCATGGGAGGCACGATGCGCTTGACCACCTGGAGCAGGGTGACCTGAAAGAAGATCTGGCTGCGGGTCATGCCCAACACCTGCCCGGCCTCCCGCTGGCCGGCGGGGACACCCTGGATGCCGCCGCGGAAGATCTCGGAGAAGTAGGCCGCGTAGTTGAGCACAAAGGCCAGGACGGCCGCCCCCATCCGCCCCAGGGAGTGGCCAGGCCCAAAGACGATGCCGGGCAGATAGAACACCACCGCCAGTTGGAGCATCAGTGGGGTGGAGCGCATGATGTAAACATACAGGCGCACCAGAAGGCTCAGGGGCTTGAAGCGGCTCATGGTGCCGAAGGACACCACCAGTCCCAGGGGCAGGGACAACACCAGCGTGACGGCAAAGAGCTCAATATTAAGCAGAAAACCGTCCAGCAGGGTCATGGTTACCGTTTGGAATGACATGTTCTCTCTCCTCTGTCCAACGCGGACAAGGGGCAGGGGGTATATGCCCCCTGCCTCTTGTGTCGGAACGTTTTACTGGTTGGCCAGCAGCAGATCGGCCAGCTCGTACTTGACGGCCAGCTCGTTGAGGGTGCCGTCGTCAATGAGCTCCTGCATGGCCTGGTTTACCGCCGCGGTGAGGTCGGAGCCCTGGCGGAAGCCGATACCGTACTCCTCCACGGACAGCTCCAGATCGGGAATGACCATCAGGTCGGAGTAGTCGCCGGTGCCGGCCAGCGTGTTGGCCAGCACGAAGTCCATAACCGCCGCGTCCGCCGCTCCGCTCTTGACCTCCAGCAGGGCGTCGGTCTGCTTCACCACAGAGGTATAGCTGGCCTGGCTGAGGAACTCGTCGGCCGCAACCGCCGCCTCACCGGCGGAGCCGGCCTCCGCGTCCAGATTGGCGCCGGCCAGGGACTCGGTGGAGGTGTATTTGTCCGCGTCGGCGGCGCGGATAACCACCACCTGATAGTTCTTGATGTAGGGGTCGGAAATCGAAATGGTCTCCTGGAGCTCCGGCGTGATGGTCATACCGTTCCAGATGCAGTCGATGTTCTTGCTCTCCAACTCCAGCAGCTTGGCATCCCAGTTGATCTCCACAAACTTGGGCTCCACCCCCAGCTTGGCGCACACGGCAGTGGCAAACTCGGTCTCAAAGCCGGTCAGCTCGCCGTCCTCCCCCAGGTAGTTCATGGGCTCGAACAGGGTATAGCCGATCTTTAGCACTCCGTTGCCCTTGACATAATCCAGGTCGCTCTCTGCCGCAGGCGTCTGAGAGCCGGTCGGCGCCGCGCTGCCGGGTGTCTCGGCCGTACCAGGATTTCCGCCGCAGGCGGTGAGGGTCAGGGTAAGGCCCAGAGCAAGGGCCAGAGCCGTCCAATTTCGTTTCATAGCAGTTCCTCCTCAGTTGGGTCGTTTTCCTCTTCGCTTTCGTATATTACCACACTAAAGCGATATTGTAAAGAGAAAAACGGAAAAATTTTTCCCCGCCCCAAAAAAGCCCCGCTTCCGTATAGAATTCCCGCCGATTCCATATCCTCTGAGACAGAGAATCTCAAAAACGGAGGCATCACACGTTATGAAAAAACTGGCTGCGGCCCTGCTGGCCGCCGCGCTTCTGGTCCTCCCCGCCCAGGCCGTCAGCGGCGCGCCCACGGTGGACGCCGCCGCTGCGGTGCTGATGGAGAAGGAAACCGGCGCCATCCTCTATGAACAGAACGCCCACGACAAGCTGGAGCCCGCCAGCGTCACCAAAGTCATGACGCTGCTGCTGGTGCTGGAGGCCATTGACGACGGCCGTCTGGCTCTGGACGATATGGTTACCGTCTCCGCCCACGCCGCCTCCATGGGCGGCTCCCAGGTCTATTTAAAAGAGGGGGAGCAGATGAGCGTGGACGACATGCTCAAGGCCGTGGCGGTGGTGTCGGGCAATGACGCCGCCGTGGCCCTGGCCGAGCACCTGGCAGGCAGCGAGGAGGGCTTTGTGGAGCAGATGAACCAGCGGGCCGCCGAGCTTGGCATGACCGACACCTGCTTTGTCAACTGCACTGGCCTGCCCGCGGCGGGCCACCTGACCAGCGCCCATGATATCGCGGTCATGAGCCGCGCCCTGATCCAGCACCCCAAAATCCGGGACTACACCACCATCTGGATGGACTCCATCCGGGGCGGTCAGTTCCAACTGGCCAATACCAATAAGCTGGTGCGTTTCTATGAAGGGGCCACTGGCCTCAAGACCGGCTCCACCGACGCGGCAGGCTACTGCCTGTCCGCCACGGCCGAGCGGGACGGTATGGAGCTCATCGCCGTTGTGCTCAAGGCCAAGACCTCCGAGCAGCGCTTTGAGTCGGCCAAGAGCCTGCTGAACTTCGGCTTTGCCAATTATACCCTCACAGACGTCTACCCCGGACAGGCCCTCCCTCCTGTCGACGTGCTGCTGGGCGAGCAGGACACGGTACAGCCCGTCCTCGCCCAGTCCAGCCGGATTCTGGTGGACAAGGCCCAGCTCAACGACGTGACGAGCGAACTGCGCCTGTGCGAGAATGTGGAGGCCCCGGTGGAGCAGGGGCAAAAGCTGGGCGAGATGGTGATCTCCGTGGGCGGGCAGGAGCAGCAGACCATCCCCATCGTGGCCGACCGGGCTGTGGCACGGCTGACCCTTCCCGGTATTTTCTCCCGGTTCCTCAAAACACTGTTTATGGCGGAATAATCCGATTGTGCAGGGGGGAGCGGCATTGCCGCTCCCCCCTCTGCGCAATCTCTCCAAAACGCCCGTCCGCCCAATATGGGAAATTTTACACTTGCTTTTCCATACATGTCTTGACTATGTCTCCATCACGTTGTATAATTTATACAAATAATTTCCACCTCTTCTGGAGTTATTTTATCACCAATGACAAGGATCTCCTGGCTCCCAGCCCTCTTTTTGGGGATTTTTGCCAATAAGGAGTGACACCTATGCCGATATCCAATGACACCGCGCCCCTGGCGCAGTTCCTTGCGGGACAGGCGGTCCGGGCGCAGGAATTCCTGGGCTCCCACCCCACTGTACGCGGCGGACAGTCCGGCTGGCTGTTCCGCGTCTGGGCTCCTCATGCTCAGGCCGTCGCCGTAATGGGCGACTTCAACGGCTGGGATGACGGGGCCAACCCCATGGCCGCCCTGGAGGGCGGCGTGTGGGAGCTCTTCCTCCCCGGCCTGCAGCAGTATGACAACTATAAATACGCCGTGCACACCCGCTCGGGCAAGGTCCTGGCCAAGGCCGACCCCTATGCCTTCCATGCCGAAACCCGCCCCGGCACCGCCTCCAAGCTGTACGATCTGTCCGGTTACCAGTGGGGCGACGGGAGCTGGCTGGATTACCGGAAGAACAACCCGGTCTACCAGAAGCCCATGAACATCTATGAGGTGCATCTGGGCTCCTGGCGGCGCACCGGCGACGACCAAATGCTCTCCTACCGGGACATCGGCCGGTATCTGGTGCCCTACGTAAAGGAGATGGGCTTCACCCATGTGGAGCTGCTCCCCGTCACGGAGCATCCCCTGGACGCCTCCTGGGGCTATCAGTGCACCGGCTACTTCGCGGCCACCAGCCGCTTCGGCACCCCACACGACTTCATGTGGCTGGTGGATCAGCTCCACCAGGCCGGCATCGGCGTCATCCTGGACTGGGTGCCCGCCCACTTCCCCAAGGACGCCTTCGGCCTGTACGAGTTTGACGGGGAGCCCTGCTACGAGTATGCCGACCCCCGGAAGGGGGAGCACGCCGACTGGGGCACCCGGGTGTTTGACTACGGGCGAAGCGAGGTGCGGTCCTTCCTCTACTCCTCCGCCCTGTTCTGGCTGGAGCAGTACCACATCGACGGCCTTCGGGTGGATGCGGTGGCCTCCATGCTCTACCTGGACTACGGCCGGCAGGACGGCCAGTGGGTGCCCAACGTATTCGGCGGGCACGAGAATCTGGAGGCCGTTGAATTCCTCCAGCAGCTCAATACCCACATTTTCAGCGCCCACAGCGACGTGATGATGATCGCCGAGGAGTCCACCGCCTGGCCCCGGGTTTCCCATCCGGTGGACAAGGGGGGACTGGAGGGCGGCCTGGGCTTTAACCTGAAGTGGAACATGGGGTGGATGAACGACATTCTCCACTACATTAAAATGGACCCCTACTTCCGCCAGTTCAACCACCACGATATTACCTTCTCGCTGATGTATGCCTTCTCTGAGAATTTTGTGCTCCCCCTGTCCCACGATGAGGTAGTGCACATGAAGGGCTCCCTCATCAACAAGATGCCCGGAACGGACGAGGAGAAATTTGCCGGCGTGCGGGCTTTCTATACCTATATGCTCACCCACCCGGGCAAGAAGCTGCTGATGATGGGCAGCGAGTTCGGCCAGTGGAACGAGTGGCACTATGAGCACTCTCTGGACTGGCACCTGCTGGAGCTGGAGGGGGAGGACGGAGACCGCCACCGGGCCCTTAAGGCGTTCTTCCAGGCGGTCAACGCCTTCTACCTGGCCCACCCGGAGCTGTGGGAGCTGGACTTCTCCTGGGAGGGCTTTGAGTGGATCGAGGCCGACGACAACCAGGCCAATACCATTGCGTTCCTCCGCAAGGACAAGAAGGGCAGCACCCTGGTGACAGTGTGCAACTTCTCTCCTGTGGACCGTACCGGCTATACCATCGGCGTGCCCACGGCGGGTACCTATACCTGCCTGTTCAGCACCGACGACCCCGCCTTCGGCGGACTGGGCCGGGGCGATGCCGGGCCGGTCAAGAGCCAGTATATCGAGTGCCACGGCCGGGAGCAGGCCATCACTCTGTCCCTGCCCCCCATGAGCGCCGCCATCTACAAGTGCACCCGCAAGTTCCCGTCCCGCCGGAAAAAAACCGCCGAAGCCGCGCCCAAGGCTGCAAAGTCCGACAAGGCAGCCAAGGCGGCCCCCAAAAAGACCACCCGCAAGTCCAAGGAATCCTGACGCTTTTTCCAGTTAAACGCTGAGGTGATAAGAAGTGAAAAAGGAATGTGTCGCCATGCTGCTGGCGGGCGGACAGGGCAGCCGTCTCCACGCCCTCACCAGCCACGTGGCAAAACCCGCGGTCCCCTTTGGAGGAAAGTATCGCATCATCGACTTTCCCCTGTCCAACTGCATCAACTCCGGTATCGACACGGTTGGGGTGCTCACCCAGTACCGGCCGCTGGAGCTGAATGCCTACATCGGCAACGGCGAGCCCTGGGACCTGGACCGGTCCTACGGCGGCGTCCACATCCTGCCCCCCTACATGCGGGAGGGAGAAAAGGGCACCTGGTACAAAGGCACGGCCAACGCCATCTACCAGAACATCAACTTCCTGGAGACCTATGACCCGGAATATGTACTCATCCTGTCCGGCGACCACGTCTACAAGATGGACTACACCCAACTGCTCCGCCGCCACAAGGAGGCCGACGCCGCCTGCACCATCGCGGTGCTGGAGGTCCCCATGGAGGAGGCTTCCCGCTTCGGAATTATGAATGTGGACGAGAACGACGACATCTATGAGTTCGAGGAGAAGCCCAAGCACCCCAAGAGCAACCTGGCCTCCATGGGGATCTACATCTTCACCTGGTCCAAGCTGCGGGAGTACCTCATCGCTGACGAGGCCGATGAGAAGAGCTCCAACGACTTCGGCAAGAACATCATCCCCGCCATGCTGGACGCCGGCGAAAAGATGACCGCTTACCGTTTCCAGGGCTACTGGAAGGACGTGGGCACCATCGACTCCCTGTGGGACGCCAATATGGATATGCTTTCCCCCGACAACGGCATCGACCCCTACGACACTGAATGGCCCATCTACGCCCGCACCCCCATCCGCCCCCCCCATTTCATGGGAATGGATGCCAAGGTGGACCACTCCATGGTCACCAGCGGCTGTGAGGTGTACGGCACAGTGGAGAACTCTGTGCTCTTCCACTCCGTCACCGTAGAGGAGGGCGCGGTGGTGCGCTACTCCATCCTCATGCCCGGCACGGTGGTAAAGAAGGGCGCGGTGGTGGAGTACGCCATCGTGGCCGAGGAATCAGTCATCGGTGAAAACGCCCGGGTGGGCGCCTCTCCCGACGGCAGTGAGGACTGGGGGGTTGCTGTCATTGCCCAGCACCTGAACATCGGCCCCAGCGCCGTGGTTTCCCCTAAGGCCATGATTACCCGTAACGTGAAAGGAGGTGGGGTGAAATGATGAACAAGCTGCACGGCATCATCTTCGCCTACCTTTCCAACCCGGATCTGCGGGAGCTGACCCAGCACCGCAACACCTGCTCCATCCCCTATGGCGGCCGGTACCGGGTGATTGACTTCATGCTCTCCAACATGGTCAACGCCGGTGTCTCCGATGTGGGCCTGATCGTCCACGCCAACTACCAGTCCCTGCTGGATCACGTCGGCTCCGGCAAGGACTGGGACCTCAGCCGCAAGCACGGCGGCCTGCGCATCCTCCCCCCCTTCGGCTACTCGGGCCGGCGGGAGGGCGTCTACCGGGGCCGCATGGACGCCCTGGCGGGCGTGCGCTCCTATTTGCAGTACATCCGGCAGGACTACGTGGTGCTGGCCGGTGGTGACCTGGCGGTAAACCTGCCCCTCAATGACATCTTTGAGGCCCATATCCGCAATGACGCGGACATTACCGCCGTGTGCACCAGCCGCCCTATGGGCTCGCCCAAGGACTGCGACTACTTCACCATCGGCGCCGGAGGGCGGATCACCGACGTACTGGTGCACCCCCCCATTGCCCAGGGCTGCGAATCCCTGGAGGTCTACATTCTCTCCAAGCAGCTCCTGCTCTCCCTGGTGGACCACTGTGCGGCCCACAATATTCCCTCCTTCAGCACCGGCGTGCTCCAGGCCATGGCCGGCCAGCTCAAGATTTGCCCATACGTCTTTGACGGCTATGCCGCCCGCCTCCAGTCCGTGGCTGGTTACTTCGCCCGCAGCATGGAGCTGCTTAACCCCGAGGTGCGAACCGACCTCTTTGCCCCCGGCCGCCCTGTCCGCACCAAGGACCGCTCCGACCCGTCCACCTACTACGGCCCAGGCTCCAGGGCGGTCAACTCCCTGGTGGCTGACGGCTGCATCATTGAGGGCGAGGTAGAGAACTCCATCCTCTTCCGCGGCGTCCGTGTGGAGAAGGGGGCCAAGGTCTCGGGATGCGTGCTGATGCAGGGCACCGCGGTTCAGGCCGGCGCGGTGCTCAAGTACGCCATCACCGACAAGAACGTGCGGGTCAACCCCGGCCGGATGCTGATGGGCCATAACACCTATCCGCTGTCCATTGCGAAGAACGAAATTGTATGACGACTCCAGGGGGGACGCTGTCCCCCCCTAGATACGCGGTCACCGTGCCGCCCTCTGGGCGGCACAATGGCCGCGATACCCCTCACCCGCGCTCGCGCGGGTGGTTGCCCCTGCCGCTCAATTTCGACATAAGGAGAGCCTATGAACATCTTATTTGCCACCTCTGAGTGTGCGCCCTTCATCAAGACCGGCGGACTGGCCGACGTGGCCGGCGCTCTGCCCAAGGCGCTGGCCGGAAACGGCCATGACGTGCGGGTGATCCTCCCCCTCTACGAAGGCATCGGCGAGGAATGGCGCAGTCAGATGACCTACCTCCAGTGCTTCCACATCACCCTGGCCTGGCGCAGCCCCTACTGCGGCATCTTTGAGCTGAAGCGGGACGGCGTCACCTACTGGTTTGTGGACAACGAATACTACTTCAAGCGTTCCAACATTTACGGCCACTACGACGATGGCGAGCGCTTCGCCTACTTCTCCCGGGCTGTGGTGGAGAGCATGGGCTGGCTGAACTGGCATCCAGACGTGCTCCACTGCAACGACTGGCAGACCGCCCTGGTGCCCATCTATCTGCTGGAGGAGCGCCACCGCATCCCCCAGCTCTGCGACACCAAGAGCGTGTTCACCATCCACAACATCGAGTACCAGGGCCGATACGGCAGCCAGACTTTGAAGGATGTGTTCGGGCTCAACGACGGGTACTTCAACGAGCACATGCTGGCCTACCACGGAGACGTGAATCTGATGAAAGGGGCTATCTATGCCGCCGACTACGTGACCACCGTCTCCCCCACCTACGCCGACGAGCTCCAGTACTCCTTCTATGCCCACGGCCTGGAGGGGGTTATCGCCGACAACCGCCACAAGCTGCGCGGCATCCTCAACGGCATCGACACCGAGGTGTATGACCCCTGGCGGGACAAGGGCCTGACCAAGTTCTTCTCGGCGCGGCAGATGGCGGGCAAGAAGAACTGCAAAGCCGCCCTGCAGCAGATGTCCGGCCTGCGGGAGAACCCGGACGCCCCCATCATCGCCTGCGTGTCCCGCTTGGTGCGGCACAAGGGCTTCGATCTGGTCACCGCCGCCATCCACGAGATTATGGGTATGGACGTACAGATGATCGTCCTGGGCACCGGCGACTGGAACTATGAGGAGGCCTTCCGCCAAGCTCAGAACCAGTACCCCGGCCGCTTCGCCGCCCACATGATGTACTCCCCCAACCTGTCCACCGCCATCTATGGCGGCGCCGACCTGTTCCTCATGCCCTCCATCTCCGAGCCCTGCGGCCTGAGCCAGATGATCGCCATGCGCTACGGCACCATCCCCGTGGTGCGGGAAACCGGCGGCCTGCGGGACTCCGTGGTGCCCTACAACAAGTTCACCGGCGAGGGCACCGGCTTCTCCTTTGCCAACATCAATGTGCAGGAGATGACCGGCGTACTGAGCGAGGCGGTGAACCTCTACCACAGCGAGCCCAAGGCGTGGAAGGCCCTCCAGAAGAACGCCATGACCGCCGACTTCTCCTGGGAAAAGTCGGCCAAAGCCTATGAGGATATTTACGGCTGGGTGACCGGGAAATAGGGCCGCTTTTTACGCTTGACAGTACCATATTCCCATGATAGAATGAGCGCTCCGTGGCGGGTGTGTCCTTCCGCGGAGCGTTCCTATGTTGATCTCAACAGAAACAGGAGATGTCTGCATTGCACAAATATACCAAAAAAGAGCTGATGACCCTCATCACGGGCAAACTGCGCCGCAACTTCGGCCGTGACGTGGAGGAGGCCACCAGCCTGCACATGTTCAAGGCCTGCGCCCTGGTGCTGCGGGACATCATGTCCGAGCGGCAAATGAAGACCGCCGACCGGGTGGCCGTGGAGCACCTGCGCCAGGTTCACTACCTGTCCCTGGAGTTTCTGATGGGCCGGTCCCTGATGAAGAACGCCTACAACCTGGGCGTGGCGGAGCCGCTGAAGCAGGCCATCGAGGGCCTTGGGTTTTCCGCGCCCGACCTGTTTGAGGCCGAGCCCGACGCCGGCCTGGGCAACGGCGGCCTGGGCCGCCTGGCCGCCTGCTACCTGGACTCCATGACCACCCTGGAGATCCCCGCCACAGGCTACTCCATCTGCTACGAGCTGGGCATCTTCAAGCAGAAGATCGTGGACGGCCAGCAGGTGGAGCTGCCCGACAACTGGCTGGGGCTGGGCGACGCCTGGCTCATCCCCAAGATGGACGAGACCGAGGAGGTCCGCTTCGGCGGCAAGGTGGAGGACGAGTGGGACGCGCTGGGCCGCCACCGGGTAAAGCACACCGGGTATGATGTGGTGCTGGCCGTGCCCAAGGACATGGAGATCGCCGGCTACGGCACCGAGCACGGCAACCTGCTCCGCCTGTGGGACGCCAACAGCCCCACGCCGGTGGACATGAACCTGTTCTCCTCCGGCCAGTATCTGAAAGCCGTGGAGCAGCGGGCCATGGCCGAGTCCATCTCCAAGGTGCTCTACCCCGAGGACAACCACTACGAGGGCAAGTCCCTGCGCCTCAAGCAGCAGTATTTCTTCGTCTCCGCCACCATCCAGTCCATCGTGCGCAAGCACCGGGCCGAGTACGGCACCCTGCGCAACTTCCACCTCAAGCATGTCATCCAGATCAACGACACCCACCCCACCCTGGCCATCCCGGAGCTGATGCGCATCCTGCTGGACGAGGAGGGGTACGGCTGGGACGAGGCGTGGTACATCGTCACCCACACCATCGCCTACACCAACCACACCGTCCTGGCGGAGGCGCTGGAGCGCTGGCCCCAGCAGCTCATTGAGAAGTGGCTGCCCCGCATCTGGCAGATCCTCATCGAGATCTCCAACCGCTACCAGCGGGCGCTGACCGACTACTTCCACGGCGATCTGTCCAAGGTGGCCCCCATGGCTATCATCTGGGGCGGCGAGGTGCGCATGGCCAACCTGTGCGTGTGCGCCTGCTTCAAGATCAACGGCGTGTCCGCCCTCCACTCCGACATTCTGAAGCGGGACGTCTTCCACGACGCCTATGCCCGCACCCCCGACAAGTTTACCAACGTCACCAACGGCATTGACCACCGCCGCTGGCTCAGCGAGTGCAACCCGGAGCTGGACGCCCTGATCCGCGACTGCTGCGGCAAGGACAAATACCTGCTCCAGCCCGACGCCCTCAAGGAGCTGGAGCAGTACCGGGACGACGCGGGCGTGCTCTCCCGCCTGGGGCAGATCAAGGCGGACAATAAGAAGGCCTTCGCCGCCTGGGTGGCCCGGGAGAGCGGCGTCATCCTCAACACCGACGCCCTCTTTGACGTGCAGGTGAAGCGGCTGCATGAGTACAAGCGGCAGCTACTCAACGTACTGCACATCATCTACCTCTACCAGCGCATGAAGGCCGACCCCCACTTCGACTTCACCCCCCGCACCTACCTGTTCGGCGCCAAGGCGGCCCCCGGCTACGCGGTGGCCAAGCGGATCATCCGCCTCATCAACTCCGTGGCCGACATGATCGCCAGGGACCCCGCCTGCAAAGACCGGCTCCAGGTGGTCTTCCTGGAGAACTACCGGGTGAGCCTGGCGGAGAAGCTGATGCCCGCCAGCGAGCTCTCCGAGCAGATCTCCACCGCCGGCAAGGAGGCCAGCGGCACCGGCAATATGAAGTTCATGATGAACGGCGCGGTGACAATCGGCACCCTGGACGGCGCCAACGTGGAGATGCACCAGGTGCTGGGGGACGAGAACATCTTCCTCTTCGGCCTCAAGGCCCACGAGGTGGCCGAGATGAAGCAGAAGGGCTACAAGTCCTATGAGTACTATGTCCACAATCCGGAGCTGCGCGCGGTCATCGACCAGCTCAACGTGGGCTTCGGCGACGGCGTGGCCTATGACGACATCGCCCGCCGCCTCCTGTTCGGCGACGGCGGCCCGGCGGACGAGTACCTGCTGCTGGCCGACTTCGAGAGCTACCGGGACGCCCACCAGCGGGCCGGCCTGGCCTATCAGGACCCCAAGCGGTGGAACCAGATGGCCCTCATGAACATCGCCCGATCCGGCATCTTCGCCGCCGACCGCTCCATCCGGGACTATGCCCGGGACATCTGGAACGTGCCGGTGCGCGCCCTCAAGTAAATTTGCTCCCGCAGCGGCGGGCGGCCCGTGGGGCCGCCCGCTTTTTTTGCCTTTCGTGCAATCATTTTCCTCTCTACCCCGCTGGGTCTTCTCTTCTTCCACACTGGACTGTGGCGGCGCTTTCTGCCGAATAGCCACCGCAAGCAGCATTTTTGACAAGGCCCGCCCAAAACCCGGGCGGGCCTTGACTTTCAACCGGGCAGAGCATAAAATATTTAATACTGTCTTTATTCCATCCATGGATGAGGTGACCGCACCATGCCCGTATATTTAGATAATGCCGCCACCACCCGGGTGTGTCCGGAGGCCGCCCGGGCCGCCCTGGAGGCCATGACTGAGGGGTACGGCAACCCCTCCTCCGGGTATGCCCTGGGGCAGGCCGCCGCCGCCGCGCTGAAGGAGCACCGCGCCGCCGTGGCCGGCCGCCTGGGCTGCGCGCCGGAGGAGCTGATCTTCACCTCCTGCGGCACCGAGGGGGACAACTGGGCCGTCCGGGCCGCCGCAGAGTATGGACGGCGGAAGGGACGGCACATCATCACCACCGCCATCGAGCACGCCGCCGTGCTGGAGCCGGTGAAGGTCCTGGCCGCCCAGGGGTATGAGGTGACCTACCTCAAGCCGGATCGGAGCGGCCACGTGTCCCCCGACGCCCTCCGGGCCGCCCTGCGGCCCGATACGGTGCTGGTGTCCATGATGCTGGTGAACAACGAGCTGGGCACCCTTCTCCCCGTGGCGGAGGCCGCCCAGTCCATCCGGGACGCCGGCTCCCCCGCCCTGCTCCACTGCGACGCGGTGCAGGCCTTTCTGAAGGTGCCCTTCACCCCGGCGGAGCTGGGGGTGGATCTGCTCACCCTCAGCGGCCATAAAATCCGCGCCCCCAAGGGCATCGGCGTGCAGTACATCCGCCGGGGGCTGAACCTCAGGCCCCTGCTGACGGGCGGCGGGCAGGAGGGCGGGCTGCGGCCCGGCACCGAGCCCACCGCCCAGGCCGCGGCCCTGGCGGCCGCCTGCGCGGCGTGGCAAGAGGACTATCCCGCTCGTATTCAAGGAATCAAAGAATACGCGCTGGAATCGCTCTCTGCCGTCCCCGGGCTGGAGATCATCAGCCGGGGGGACGCCCCCCACATCTGCGCCGTCTCCCTGCCCGGCTACCCCAGCGAAATGCTGGTGCGGGAGCTGTCCGACCGGGGGGTGTACGTCTCCTCCGGCTCGGCCTGCCACCGCGGGAAGCCCAGCCACGTGTTTGCGGCCCTGGGCCTGCCCAAGCGTACCCTGATGGGGGTGCTCCGCGTCTCCTTCTCCCCGGAGAGCACCCGCGCCGACGTGGACGCCCTGGCCGGGGGACTGACTGAAATCACTAAGACCAGAATTGCAGCGAGGTGAGCGTTTGTTCCACTATATGAACCGGGGGGCGGCCTTCTACCGCAACGTGGTGCGGCTGGCCCTGCCCATCCTGCTCCAGAACCTGTGCACCACCCTTCTGGGGCTGATCGACACCTTCATGGTGGGCGCCCTGGGGGAAGCCCCCCTGGCCGCCGTACTGGTGGCCAACATCCCCGTCTTCGTCATCCAGCTGGTCATTTTCGGACTCCAGAGCGGCTCCTCCGTCCTCATCAGCCAGTTCTGGGGCAAGGGGGACACCGAGTCCATTAACCGGGTCATCGGCCTGGGCTGCTATGTGGCGGGGGCCATCTCCCTGGCCTTTGCCTCCGTCATGTTCTTCCTTCCGGAGCAGCTGATGGGCCTGCTCACCGACAACCAGGAGCTGGTACCCCTGGCGGCCCAGTACGCCCGCATCGTGGGCTTCTCCTATATTTTCAACAGCCTCACCGGCGTGTACGTGGGCGCCCACCGCTCCATGGAGAACCCCAAGCTGGGCATGATCATCTTCGGCGCGTCCATGCTGACCAACGCCTTCCTCAACTGGGTGTTCATCTTCGGCAACCTGGGCGCTCCCGCCCTGGGCGTGGTGGGCGCGGCGGTGGCCACCCTGTCCGCCCGCGTGCTGGAGTTCGTCATCATGTTCTCCTACGCCCTGACCAACCACCGCTTCCGGCTCAAGCCCGCCGTGCTCTTCCGGCCGGGCCGCGCCCTGCTGGCCAAATTCCTCCACTACTCCGGGCCGGTGGTGCTCAACGAGACCCTCTGGGGCCTGGGCACCTCCCTCTACAAGGTCATCATGGGCCACATGGAGGGCTCCACCGAGATCCTGGCCGCCCGCGCCCTGGCGGGCAACATTGAGGATCTCTGTACCGTGGCCATCTTCGCCATCGGCAACACCACCGCCATCATCGTGGGCCGGGAGATCGGCGCGGGCCGGCGGGAGCACGTCTACGAGGTGGGAGCCACCCTGGACACCCTGGCCTTCCTCTGCGGCCTGATCATCGGCATCCCCCTGATCCTGGGGGCCTGGTTCGTCTTCCCCTGGCTGGTCTACCCCTTCTTCCACCTGTCGGAGACCGCCGGCTCCATCACCACCATGATGCTGACCTTCATCGGCGTCTTTCTGGCCCTGCGGGCCTTCGACTCGGTCAACACCGTGGGCGTCCTGCGGGGCGGCGGCGACGTGCGGGCCGCCACCATCATCGACACCACCCCCCTGTGGTTCGTCTCCCTCCCCCTGGCCGCCCTGTTCGGCCTGGTGTTCCAGTGGGGCATCTTCTGGGTCTATGTGGGCATCATGGCCGAGCAATTCGTCAAGTTCGGCATTGGCCTGTACCGCCTCCGCTCCCGGGAGTGGATCAACGACGTCACCCAGTTCTCCCGTACGGAGTGACCGCGTTGTAAAAAATACCCCGGCTCCGCCTGTGGGCGCGGAGCCGGGGTATTTTTCTCTGTAAGCCGGCTCACAGCTCCCGCTCCATGCGGATGTCGGAGAGCTGGAACCATTTATCAGAATAGGTGACGTATTTGAACCCAAACCGCTCATACAGCCGCAGGGCCTCCCTGAGCTGATGGTTGGAGGTGAGGACCGCTTTCTTCTGCCCTGCATCCCGGGCGGCCTGGAGCGCCGCCTCCATCAAGGCCGTACCAATGCCCCGGCCCCGGTATGCCTCCTTCACACCGAACTTGAGCAGCTCGCACTGGCCCTTCCCCTGAAGCTCCAGCATGACCATGCCCACAATCTCCTCCCCCCAGCGGGCCAGCAGCACCCGGCCGCCGCCGGACAGGAAGCGGTGGGGCTCCGCCAGCATCTCCAGATCCACCGGCTCCAGCAGGTCGTATTCCAGCAGCCAGGGCAGGGAGATGTCCTCCAGCGCCTGCTTGTAGCGGTCCTCATAGTCGATAATCGTGAAGCCTCGGCCCTCGTCCACGGATTCACCCCTCCTTTTTTACATAGAATACCATTGTTCCGCCGCCCCGTCAACGCCCGAAACTTGCAGTCCACCCCTTTGCCTGCTGAATTTTCTACGTTCACATTTAATTTACATCCAGAACACTTGACTTTTTCGGGGGACGGTGCTACATTATCTTTAGCACTCAGAGAGTTTGAGTGCTAACATTGTGAAAGGGTGGCCGGAATGGATTTAACAGAGCGCAAAAAACGGATTCTCCGCGCCATCATCGAGAGCTACATCCAGTCGGCGGAGCCGGTGGGTTCCAAGGCCATCGCCGCCTCCATCGATATGGAGGTATCCTCCGCCACCATCCGCAACGAAATGGCGGATCTGGAGGCGATGGGCCTGTTGGAAAAGCCCCACACCTCCGCCGGGCGCATCCCTTCGCCCAAGGGCTACCGGCTCTATGTCAACGAGCTGATGGAGGAGCACAAGCTCTCCCTCCAGGAGACCCAGCGCATCAACCAGGCCCTGGCCATGCGGATGCGGGAGCTGGACCGGGTGCTGGACCAGGCGGGCCGGGTGGTGTCCCAGCTCACCAATTACCCCTCCTTCGCCCTCTCCTCCGGTCTGAGCCGCATGACCATCCGGCGGTTCGATCTGCTGATGGTGGAGCGCAACGCTTTCATCATCGTGGTGATGACCGACACGGACATCGTGCGTAACCGGCTCATCCGCCTGCCCTCCGACCTGACGGAAGCCCAGCTTCAGATGCTCAACACCCTGCTGAACACCACCTTTACCGGCCTGACGCTGGAGGAAATCACCCCGGAGCTGATGCGGGTGGCCCAGCATGCGGCCGGGGAGGCCTATGGGCTTATCTCCCTGGTGGTGTCTTTCGCTATGGAGGTGCTGGAGAGCCTGGAGCAGCGCACCGTCCACACCTCGGGTCTGGCCCATCTGCTGGAGCTGCCTGAGTACCGCAGCCTGGAGCGGGCGCAGCCGCTGATGAGCTACCTCTCCGAGGACGCCGACCCCGCCCGTTTCCCCATCCCCAAGGACGATCCCATGAAGATCCTCATCGGCCCGGAAAACGTGGCCGACGCGCTGAAGGACACCAGCGTGGTGGTCGCCAGCTACGACATCGGCGACGGCATGCGGGGCGTCATCGGCGTGGTGGGGCCCACCCGAATGGATTACGCCAAGATAACCGCCCGCCTGTCCTATCTGGCCGAGGGCCTCTCCCGGCTGTTTGGACAGGGTGAACTGCCCCAGGGCAGGGACGACGAGAAATAGGAGATGAATGCATCCCATGAGCAAGAAGGAAAAAAAGCCGGAGGACGTGACCCCGGAAGAGCAGACCGAGCAGGCCGTCCCCACCGAGGAGACGGAGGCCGAGGCTCCCAACCCCCTGCTGGAGGAGCTGGAGGCCCTCAAGAAGAACCTCTCCGACCAGGAGGACAAATTTCTCCGCCTGGCCGCTGAATACGACAACTACCGCCGCCGCAGCCAGAAGGAGAAGGAATCCGCCTGGTCGGACGCCAAGGCGGACACCGCCGCGGCCTTCCTGCCGGTGTACGACAACCTGGAGCGGGCCCTCAAGCAGGAGACCGCCGACGAGGCCTACAAGAAGGGCGTGGAGATGACCATGACCCAGCTCAAGGAGGTTCTCGCCAAGCTGGGCATCGAGGAGATCCCCGCCCTGGGCAAGCCCTTCGATCCCAACCTCCACAACGCCGTGATGCACGTGGAGGACGAGGGCGCCGGCGAGAACATCATTGTGGATGTGTTCCAGACCGGCTTCAGATCCGGCGATAAGGTCGTCCGGTTCGCCATGGTAAAGGTCGCCAACTGAATCGGGTGCGCCGGGCGCGCCCAAACCTGAGTTTGTAAAAAAGAATTTTCGATCTATTGGAGGAACTGCTTTATGTCTAAGATTATTGGTATCGACCTTGGTACAACCAACTCCTGCGTGGCCGTCATGGAGGGCGGCGAGTCCGTCGTCATCCCCAACGCCGAGGGCAACCGCACCACCCCCTCCGTCGTGGCCTTCTCCAAGGACGGCGAGCGCATGGTGGGCCAGGTGGCCAAGCGCCAGGCCATCACCAACCCCGACCGCACCATCATGTCCATCAAGCGCGAGATGGGCACCAACTACAAGGTGAACATCGACGGCAAGGCCTACACGCCCCAGGAGATCTCCGCCATGATCCTGCAGAAGCTGAAGGCGGACGCCGAGGCCTATCTGGGCCAGACCGTCACCGAGGCGGTCATCACCGTCCCCGCCTACTTCACCGACGCCCAGCGCCAGGCCACCAAGGACGCCGGCCGCATCGCGGGCCTGGACGTCAAGCGCATCATCAACGAGCCCACCGCCGCCGCCGTGGCCTACGGCGTGGACAAGGAGACTGCCCAGAAGGTCATGGTGTACGACCTGGGCGGCGGCACCTTCGACGTGTCCATCCTGGACATTGACGACGGCGTCATCGAGGTGCTGGCCACCGCCGGCAACAACCGCCTGGGCGGCGACGACTTCGACAAGGCCGTCATGGACTGGATGGCCGCCGAGTTCAAGAAGGACACCGGCATTGACCTGACCGGCGACAAGGTGGCCATGCAGCGCCTGAAGGAGGCCGCCGAGAAGGCCAAGATCGAGCTGTCCGGCGTCACCTCCACCAACATCAACCTGCCCTATATCACCGCCGACGCCACCGGCCCCAAGCACCTGGATCTGACCCTCACCCGGGCCAAGTTCGACCAGCTCACCGCCAACCTGGTGGAGGCCACCAGTGGCCCCGTGAAGCAGGCCATGAGTGACGCCGGCCTGTCCTCCAGCGACATCTCCAAGGTGCTGATGGTGGGCGGCTCCAGCCGTATCCCCGCCGTGCAGGAGATGGTCAAGAAGCTCACCGGCAAGGAGGGCTTCAAGGGCATCAATCCCGACGAGTGCGTGGCCATGGGCGCGGCGCTCCAGGGCGGCGTGTTCACCGGCGACGTGAAGGGCCTGCTGCTGCTGGACGTCACCCCCCTGTCCCTGGGCATCGAGACCATGGGCGGCGTGATGACCAAGCTCATCGAGCGCAACACCACCATTCCCGCCAAGAAGAGCCAGGTGTTCACCACCGCGGCCGACAACCAGACCAGCGTGGAGGTCCACGTGCTCCAGGGCGAGCGCGAGATGGCCCAGTACAACAAGACCCTGGGCCGCTTCAACCTGGACGGCATCGCCCCCGCCCGCCGCGGCGTGCCGCAGATCGAGGTCACCTTCGACATCGACGCCAACGGCATCGTGAACGTGTCCGCCAAGGATCTGGGCACCGGCAAGGAGCAGCACATCACCATCACCTCCTCCACCAACATGTCCAAGGAGGACATTGACAAGGCCGTCAAGGAGGCCGAGCAGTTCGCCGCCGAGGACGCCAAGAAGAAGGAGGAGATCGACGTCCGCAACCAGGCCGACCAGGTGGTGTACCAGACCGAGAAGGCCCTGGAGGACATGAAGGACAAGATCGACGCGGGTGACAAGGCCACCGTGGAGGCCGCGCTGAACAAGCTGAAGGACGCGCTGAAGGGCACCGACGTGGCCGCCATCAAGGCCGCCACCGAGGAGGCCAGCAAGGCCTTCTATCCCATCGCGGAGAAGATGTATCAGCAGGCCAATCCCCAGGGCGGTCAGCAGCCCGGCCCCGACATGGGCGGCGCCCAGGCCGGTTCCGCCGGCTCCGATCCCAACGTGGTGGACGCCGATTATGAAGTGGTAGACGACGACAACCAGAAGTAAATTCGTCCGGTGAGCACGGGCCGGTCTGGAGTTGGCTCCTACGCAGTAGGGGGCGGCCCTCAGACCCGCCCGTTTCTCCCGTTAAGAGGTGATAGAACCCTATGCCAGAACAGAAACGAGATTATTATGAAGTCCTCGGCGTGTCCAAGGGCGCCACGGACGAGGAGATCAAGAAGGCCTACCGGAAAAAGGCCAAGCAGTACCACCCGGATCTGAACCCCGGCGACAAGACCGCCGAGGCCAAATTCAAGGAGGCCAACGAGGCCTACGAGGTGCTGTCCGACAAGGAGAAGCGCGCCCGCTACGACCAGTTCGGCCATGCGGGAGTGGACCCCAATTTCGGCGCGGGCGGACCCGGGGGCGGCTTTGGCGGCTTCGGCGGGTTTGACATGGGCGACATCGACCTGGGCGATATCTTCGGCTCCTTCTTCGGGGGCGGCTTCGGCGGCGGCTCCAGCCGCGCGCGCAGCGGCCCCATGAAGGGGGACACCCTGCGGGCGTCGGTCTCCATCAGCTTTGAGGAGGCGGCCTTCGGCTGTGAGAAGGAGATCACCCTCAACCGCACCGAGTCCTGCGACGACTGCCACGGCACCGGCTGCGCGCCGGGCACCACCGCGGAGGTCTGCCCCGACTGCCACGGCAGCGGCCAGATCCGCATCCAGCGGGGCGGCGGGGCCTTCACCTTCGCCACCACCACCACCTGCCCCAAGTGCGGCGGCAAGGGCAAGATCATCCATCAGCCCTGCAAGAGCTGCGGCGGCGCGGGCAGCGTCCGCCGCCAGCGCAAGCTCACCGTCTCCATCCCCGCCGGCATCGACAACGGCCAGGCAGTCTCCCTCCGGGGGCAGGGCGGCGCGGGCAAAAACGGCGGCCCGGCGGGCGATCTGCTCATCAGCGTCACCGTCCGCCCCCACGAATTCTTCAAGCGGGACGGCACGTCGGTCTATCTGGAGCACCCCGTCACCTTCCTCCAGGCCACACTGGGCGCGGAGCTGGAGATTCCCACCATCGACGGCAAGGTGAAGTGGAGCCTGCCGGCGGGCACCCAGCCCGGCACCACCTTCCGCCTGCGGGGTAAGGGCATCCCCAGCGTCAACGGCCGGGGCCGGGGCGACCAGTACGTCACCGTGAACGTACAGGTGCCCACCGGCCTGACCCACGAACAGAAGGAGGCGCTGCGTGCCTATGGCGAAGCCATGGGCGAGCTTTCACCCGGTCCCATGGAGGGCGTAAAATCTTTCTTTGACAAAAAGAAGAAAAAGAAATAAACTAGAGGACGGGCAACTGCCCGTCCTCTAGTCTATTTCTGTCGTTGGAGGTGACCGCCCCCGTGGGCCCCATTCGTTATATTGTCATACTCTTTCCCGTCCTCACCCTGCTGGCGCTGCTGGGCTTCTTCTGCTGGTACTGGCGCACCCAGCGCTCTCCCCTGGCCCAGCAGCTCGCCCCCGCGCCGCAGCCGAAGCGCCGCTTCACCTTTGCCGGGCGGTGCCATCCCCTGGCGCGCCGGGATGCCATTCCCATCCTGCTCATCACCTGTATTTACGCCGTCACCGCCTTCGCCCACTTGGGCTCCCTCCAGGCGCCCCAGAGCGCCTGGGACTTCGGGGACGGGGAATCGGCCACCTTCTCCCTGCCGGAGAGCGTCCAGGTGTCCAGGCTGTGGTACTACCCCAACCTGGGCACCGGCAAATACCAGGTGGAGATCTCCGCCGACGGCACCCAGTGGCTCACCCTCTGGAGCCGGACGGAGACCGATGAAACGGGCAGTGAGGAGACCGTTTACTACTGGGCCGACCCGGAGGGCTACGGCGAGAGCTACGCCATGACCCAGAACTACAATCAGCTCTTCAAGTGGAATGAACTCACCTTCGAAAACCCCCAGTATATCCGATACCTGCGCATCACCGGCCAGGCCAATAAGGGCCTGCTGGAGCTGGGCGAGGTGGCCCTGTTCGACCTGGAGGGGAACCGGGTGAATCTGTCCGCCTCGGCCAGCCCCCTCTTCGACGAGCAGGAGACGGTACCCGAAAAGACCACCTATTACGACTCGGCCTACTTTGACGAGATCTACCACCCCCGCACCGCCTGGGAGCACATCCGGGGCATTGAACCTTATGAGATCTCCCACCCGCCCCTGGGCAAGCTGATCATGGGCGTCGGTATCCGCCTGTTCGGCATGACCCCCTTCGGCTGGCGGTTCATGGGCACCCTGTTCGGCGTGGGGATGCTCCCCCTGCTGTATGTGTTCCTCAAGAACCTGTTCGGCCGCACCTCCATCGCCACCTGCGGCACCGTGCTGCTGGCCGCCGACTTCATGCACCTGACCCAGACCCGGCTTGCCACCATCGACACCTACGCCTTCTTCTTCATCCTTCTGATGTATTATTTCATGTACCGCTACCTCACCCTCCCGGCGGGCGCCCCCTTCCGCAAATGCGCCCTGCCCCTGTTCCTGTCGGGGCTGTTCTGGGGCATCGGCGCGGCCTCCAAGTGGACGGTGATCTACGGCTGCACCGGGCTGGTGGTACTCTACTTCATCGGCCTGTACCAAAAGCTGCGGGACTGGCCGGCGGACGGGGAGACGGGGGCGCGGCAGCCCGGGCGGCTGAAGTGGGCCTTCCAGATTCTCGCCTTCTCGGTGCTGGTGTTCGCCCTGATCCCGGCGGCCATCTATACCCTGTCCTATCTCCCCTACGCCTGGGCGGAGGGAGACAGCAGCCTCACGGGCCTCGTCGGTGCCATGTGGGAAAACCAGAAGTATATGCTCTCCTACCACAGCGGCGTCACCGACACCCACCCCTACTCCTCCCGCTGGTATCAGTGGCTCTTTGACATCCGGCCCATCCTCTACTATATGGACAACTCGGTGCCGGGGTACACCACCCGCTTCGCCGCCTTTGTCAACCCGGTGGTGTGTTGGGGCGGCCTGCTGGCCGTCCTCGCCTGCGCCGCGCAGGCGGTGCGGCGGCGGTGTGCCAAGGCCCTGTTCATCGTCATCGGCTACCTGGCCCAGCTGGTGCCCTGGTTCTTCATCGGCCGCATCACCTTCGCCTATCACTACTTCCCCTCGGTGCTGTTTCTCATTCTGGCCCTGTGCTATGTGTTTTACAGCCTGTCCGAGCAGGAGGAGCTCATCGCCTGGAAGCCCGCCATGTACGCCGTCACGGCGGGGGCCGCGGCCCTCTACGCCCTGTTCTATCCCGTGCTGGTGGGCATCCAGATCCCCTCCTGGTATGGGACCTGCCTGCTGCGGTGGCTCCCCTCCTGGCCCTTCTAATCCCCCGCCCAGCGGCACTTGTGAGGTAATTTGTATGTATCTGTCCGACTATCACACCCACAGCCGGCTCTCCTTTGATGCCCACGCCCCCCTGTCCGAGCTGGCGGAGGCGGCGGCAGACGCGGGCCTGGACGAGCTGTGCGTCACCGACCACTTCGACTTCCTCGACGAAAATGGGGTTCCGGCGGAGGGCTACGACTGGGCCCCCGCCGTGGCCCAGCATCAGCAGGCCCTCCCCGCCGCCGGGGAGCGTCTTACCCTCAAGCTGGGCCTGGAGCTGGGCATGCCCCATCTGAATCCGGCCGCCGCTGCGGCCATCTGTGCCCGCCCGGAGGCCGACTTCATCCTGGGCTCGGTCCACAACCTCTCGCCGGAAAGGGGCGGCACCGACCTGTTCTTCCTGGATTTCTCCACCGTCCAGGCCTGCTATGATGCCCTGGACGACTACTTTGCCTCCCTGGCTCTGCTGGCCGCCACGGATTTTTACGACGTGCTGGCCCACCTCATCTACCCCCTGCGCTATATGCAGGCCCCCGTCACCCTGAACCGCTACCAGGACGCCATCCGGGCCATCCTGCGCACGGCTGTGGAGAAGGGCAGGGGCATGGAGGTCAACACCTGCCGGGGGCGCACCCTGGAGGAGTGGCGGCCCATCCTGGCCCTCTACCGGGACTGCGGCGGCGAGATCGTCACCGTCGGCTCTGACGCCCACACCCCGGCGGACGTGGGCAAGGGCGTCCGGGCCGCCTGCGCGCTGCTGCGGGAGTGCGGCTTCCGCCGCGTCTGCACCTATGAAAAGCACCAGCCCGTGTTCCACACACTCGGATAAGGAGGAAATATATATGATCGCATTGGGTTCCGACCACGGAGGGCTCGCCCTCAAGCGCCACGTCATGGAGTACCTGGACGCCCGCGGCCTGGAGTATCAGGACTTCGGCTGCTACACCGCAGAGAGCTGCGACTACCCCGACTTCGGCCGGGCGGCTGCAGAGGCGGTGGCCTCCGGCGCGTGCGACCGGGGTATCGTTATTTGCACCACGGGCATCGGCATCTCCATCGCCGCCAACAAGGTGAAGGGCATCCGCTGTGCCCTGTGCAGCGAGCCCCTCTCCGCCGAGATGACCCGGCGGCACAACGACGCCAACATGCTGGCCATGGGCGGTGGACTGATCGGGAACAATATGGCCGACCGCATCGTGGACGTCTTCCTCAACACCCCGTTTGAGGGCGGCCGCCACCAGCGGCGGGTGGACAAAATCGAAGGCTGAACGCAGAACGGCCCCCGGAACCTGATGGGTTCCGGGGGCCGTTTTTCGTTTGACTCAGAGCGCTTGGAAGACGGCCTCCGCCGCGGCCAGGGTGGCGTCCAGCTCCGCCTGGGTATGGGCCTCGGAAATGAACATGGCCTCGAACTGGGCGGGGGCTAGGGCCACGCCCCGCTCCAGCATCCCCTGGAAGTAGCGGGCGTACTTGGCCACGTCGCTGCCCTTGGCGTCGGTGAAGGTGGTCACCGCCGTGGGGGTGAAGAAGGGGGCCAGCAGGGAACCGAGCTGGTTGATGACCACCGGCGCGCCGGTGCGCTTCACCAGCTGCCGCAGACCCTCCGCCAGAGCCGCGCCCTTGGCGTTGATGTGCTCGTATACCTCGGGATGCTCCCGCAGGTAGGTGAGCTGGGCCAGGCCGGCGGCCATGGCCACCGGGTTGCCGCTGAGGGTGCCCGCCTGGTACACCGGGCCGCAGGGGGCCACCTGCTCCAGCAGCGCCCGGCTGCCACAGTAGGCGCCCACCGGCATTCCGCCGCCGATGATCTTGCCGAAGGTGACCAGATCGGCCCGCACGCCGAAGTACGCCTGGGCGCCGCCGGGGGCCAGGCGGAAGCCGGTGATCACCTCGTCGAAGATCAGCAGGGCGCCGTGCTTGTCGCACAGGGTCCGCAGGCCCTCCAGGAAGCCGGGGGCGGGGCCCACCACGCCCATGTTGGCGGCCACCGGCTCCACGATCACCGCCGCCACCTGGCCGGGGTTCTGCTCCAGCAGGGCCTCCACGCTGGCCAAATCGTTGAACTGGGCGGTGAGGGTGTCCCTGGCCGCCCCCACCGGCACGCCGGCGCTGCTGGGGTGGCCCCCCGCCAGGGCGGAGGAGCCGGCGTTGACCAGCATACAGTCGGAGTGGCCGTGGTAGCAGCCCTCGAACTTGATGAGCTTGTCCCGGCCGGTGGCCCCGCGGGCCAGCCGGAGGGCGGACATGACCGCCTCGGTGCCGGAATTCACCATGCGCACCATCTCGATGTTGGGCACCATGCCGATCATCAACTCGGCAATCTCCACCTCCCGGCGGGTGGGGGCGCCGAAGGAGAGGCCGTCCTTTACCGCCCGCTCCACCACCTCCCGGATCACCGGGTGGTTGTGGCCCAGGATCATGGGGCCCCAGGAGCAGACGTAGTCGATGTACCGCTTCCCGTCCTCGTCGTAGATATAGGCTCCGTCGGCCCGCGTGATGAAGCGGGGGGCCATGCCCACGGCCCGGTAGGCCCGCACCGGGGAGTTGACCCCGCCGGGGAGCACCCGTTTGGCCCGCTCAAAGAGCTGTTCCGAGATATCCATCAGCCGATGTCCCCCTTCTGTATGGCCTGGGCCAGCTCCTTGGCGTAGTAGGTGATGAGCATGTTGGCCCCGGCCCGGAACACGGACAGGGCGCTCTCGCACATGATGCGGTACTCGTCCACCAGCCCCGCCGCCCCGGCGGCCTTGATCATGGCGTACTCGCCGGAGACGGAGTAGGCGCACATGGGCAGATCAAAGGCGTCGGAGCACTCGCGGATCACGTCCAGGTAGCTCAGGGCGGGCTTGACCATGAGGGTATCCGCCCCTTCCGCCTCGTCTAGGGCGCACTCCTTGAGGGCCTCCTTGCGGTTATGGGGATCCATCTGGTACCCCTTCCGGTCGCCGAAGGAGGGGGTGGAGCCGGCCGCCGCCCGGAAGGGGCCGTAGAACGCGGAGGCGTACTTGGCGGAGTAGGCCATGATGGGGGTGGTCTCATAGCCGTGCTCGTCCAGGACGGCCCGAATGGCGGCTACCCGGCCGTCCATCATGTCGGAGGGGGCCACCATGTCCGCCCCCGCCTCCACATGGGAGAGGGCGGTCTTGGCCAGCACCTCCAGGGTCTTGTCGTTGTCCACGCTCTGGCCGCAGAGGATGCCGCAGTGGCCGTGGTCGGTATACTCGCACATGCACACGTCGGTGATCACATAGAAATCCGGGTATTTGGCCTTGATGGCCCGGATGGCCTCCTGCACCACGCCGTGCTTTGCCCAGGCGGAGGAGCCCACGGCGTCCTTCTCACGGGGCAGGCCGAAGAGGATGCAGTGGGTCACCCCGGCGGCCAGGCAGTCGGACACCGCCTCACACACCGCGTCCAGGCCGTAGTGGAACTGGCCGGGCAGGGCCTCGATGGGCCGCTTACCGCGGAGGGTCTCGTCCACGAAGATGGGGTAGATCAGGCTGTCGGGGGACAGGCGGGTCTCCCGGCACAGGCGGCGCACCGCGTCGCTTCCCCGCAGGCGGCGGGGGCGTTGAATGAGTTCCATATATGTGCTTCCTTTCTCAATCCCGCAGGGCGGTAATCAATTCCACCAGGGCGTCCATGGTGGCCTCCCGGGCCACCGCCGCGGGGATGCCGTGCTTCCGGGCCTCGGCAGCGGTCTGCGCCCCGATACAGGCCCCCACCATGCGGGAGAAGTCCGCGTCCTCCCCCACGGAGGCGACAAACCCCTTGACCGTGGAGGCACTGGTGAAGGTGACGATCCCCGCCGCGCCGGACTCCACCGCCGCCCGCAGCTCGTCGGAGCGGGGGTTCTCGTACACGGTGCGGTAGCAGGCCACGTCGTCATACCCAATGTTACGCCCCTTCAGGGCCTCTGTCAAGGCGGGGGAGCCCTCCTCCGCCCGGAGAATGAGCACCCGGCCCCGGGCGGGCAGGCCGGCCCCCAGGTGGGCCGCGTCGTAGACCTCGGGCACATAGTCGGCCCGCAGCCCGTGGCCGGCCAGAGCCTTGGCGGTGCCGGGGCCGATGGCGGCCAGCTTCAGGCCGCCCAGGGCGCGGGCGTCCAGGCCCTTCCCCTCCAGGCAGGCCCACACCGCGTCCACTCCGGCGGGGCTGGTGAGGGCCAGCCACTCATAGCCGGACAGCCGCTCCAGCACTCCGTCCACGGCGGGGCAGGGGGCGATGGGCACGGTGGCGATGCAGGGGTACTCCCACACGTCGGCCCCCAGCGCCCGCAGGCGGGCCGACAGGGTGCCGGCCCGCTCCCGGGGCCGGGTGACCACCACGCGCCTCCCCTTGAGGGGGAGGTGGTCGAACCAGTCGAACTGGTCGGCCAGGGCGCACACGCCCCCCACCACAATGACGGCGGGGCTCTGGACGGCGGCCGCTTCCGCCGCCCGGGGCAGCTCCGCCAGGGAGGCGCTCACCCGCCGCTGGGCAGGGGTGGTGCCCCGCTCCACCACGGCGGCGGGGGTGTCCGGAGCCATGCCCGCGTCCAGCAGCCCGGCGCAGATGGTGGGCAGGGCGGACACGCCCATGAGGAAGACCAGGGTGCCCCCGGTACGCACCAGGGCCTCGAAGTCGATGGCCAGCTCCTTCCCCGCCCGCTGGTGGCCGGTGACGATGTGCAGGGAGGAGCAGCAGTCCCGGTGGGTCACCGGGATGCCGCCGTAGGCCGGGGCCGCGATGGCGGAGGTGATGCCGGGCACCTCCTCGAAGGGGATGCGGTGCTCCGCCAGCAGCTCCAGCTCCTCGCCTCCCCGGCCGAACAGGAAGGGGTCGCCCCCCTTGAGGCGCACCACGTTGTGGCCCTGCTGGGCCTGCTCCAGCAGGATCTGGTTGATCTGCTCCTGGGGCACGGGGTGGCGGGACGCCTCCTTGCCCACGTTGATCTTCACTGCCCCCTCGGGCATGAGGGCCAGGATGGCGGGGCTGACCAGCCGGTCGTACACCACCACGTCGGCCCTCTCCAGGGCCTCCAGCCCCTTGCGGGTCAGCAGGCCGGGGTCGCCGGGGCCGGCGCCCACCAGTGTCACTTTTCCAGGCATGTTCCGCCCTCCTTCAGCCTGCGGGCCAGCGCCTCACCCTGGGCCTCCCCCTGGGCGCGGGGGCCGCTGAGCCGCCCCCGCCGCACTTCGCCCGCGTCGGTTACATACAGTCCGTCTATGATCACGGTATCGCCCTCCAGCCGGGCGTGGGCCGCGGTGGGGGCGGAGCAGCCCCCGTCCAGGGCGCGGACAAAGGCCCGCTCGGCCCGGGCGCAGTCGGTCCCGTCGGCGTCCAGTACGCCGTCCAGGCAGGACAGCTCCTCCCCCGCCCGGGTCTGGAGGGCCAAAATGCCCTGACCCGCCGCGGGGAGCAGCTCCTCCACCGTGAAGTACCGGGTGATGCGCGCCTCCAGCCCCAGCCGCTTGAGGCCGGCGGCGGCCAGCACCAGGGCGGAGAACTGCCCCTCGTCCAGCTTGCGCAGGCGGGTGAGCACGTTGCCCCGCACCGGGGCCACCGCCACGCCGGGGAACAGCGCCCGCAGCTGCACCGCCCGCCGGGCGGAGGCGCAGCCGATGGGCCTGGAGGGATCCAGCTCCTCCGCCCCCTGGGGCAGCACCAGCACGTCCCGGGGGTCCTCCCGGCGGGAGAAGCCCGCCAGGGGGATGCGGGGGTCCTCCTCCATGGGGAGGTCCTTGCAGCTGTGGACGGTCAGATCCACCCGGCCGTCCAGCAGGGCGGCGTCCAGCTCCTTGACAAAGAGGCCCTTGCCTCCCACCTTGTCCAGGGTGCGGTCCAGTATCTTGTCGCCGGTGGTCTTCATGGTCACCAGCTCCAGCTCCACCTCCGGGTGGGCGGCGCGGATGGCATCCATCACCAGCTCAGACTGCACCACCGCCAGCCGGCTCTCCCGGCTGCCCACACGTATGGTCTTCATTCCAATCCCTCCAATGCGCTGCGGATAGCCCGGGCCGCCCGGGCGGTGCGGGCGTGGTCGTCGCCCCGGCCGATGACCCCGGCCACCAGATTCTCGCCGGTACAGACGGCGGGGAAGAAAAAGGTGCACTCCTCCGGGCAGTCGGCCACGCTGACCGGGATACCCTGGGCCTTGGCCTCCTCCCCCACCGCCCGGTTGACGGCCCGGTCGTCGGTGGCGGCCACTGCCAGGGCCGCCCCGGCCAGATCGCCGGGGGCATAGGGCCGCCCCTCCCACTGCACGCCCTGGGGCGGGTTCTTACAGCGGGGGGCGATCACCGTCACCTCCGCGCCGAAGCGGGAGAGCACCTCCGCCCGGCGGCAGGCGACGGCCCCGCCGCCCACCACCACCGCCTTCTCCCCGGCCAGATTGACGAACAGCGGGAAGCGGAAGGGCCGCTGCTCCGGCAGAGGCCACCTGGGTTTGGCGGCGGTATGTACCTCGATCTTTCGGGCGCAGCGCTCCAGCTCCTCCGGCGTCAGGTTCTCCTTGAGCGCGCCGGAGAGAAGGTCCACCGCCCGCCCCACGGCCAGCTCCACCAGACCCTTGGCCTCCGGGCCGTCCAGATCGGTGGACAGTACCCGGGCGGCCACCGCCTGCTTCACCCGCTCCAGGCCGGGCAGGCAGGAGCGGTAGTTCTCCCACTGGGCCATCTGCTCCAGGTGCCGCTCCACGATCTCCGCGGCGGCGGCGGGCACCTCCCGCCGTGTGTCCACCCCCAGAGAATCCACGTTGTAGAGGGTCACGCCGGGCAGCTCCCCCACGGCGGGCTCGATGTCCCGGGGGATGGCCAGATCGGCCAGCAGGCGGGGGTGGTCCTCCACCGCCGCCAGCTCCCGGGCGGAGATGGTGTAGTGGGGGCTGGTGGTGGCGGAGAGGAGCACGTCCGCCCCCTTCATGGCGGCGTAGCGCTCCTCATAGGGGGCCACGGCGCACCCGGCGGGCACCACGGTCTCCCCGTGGCGGTAGGTGCGCAGGGTGACGGTGACGGCGCACCCCAGCCGGTGGAGCAGAGCGGCGGACAGGCGGCCCATCTCCCCGTTGCCGATGACCAGGGCCCGCTTGCCCTCCAGGCCCCCTGCGTCCCGCGCCAGCCGCTCCACCGCGCTCTGGGCCGCGGAGCGGGGCACTCCGGTGAGGGGCACCTTGGTCTTGATCTCCTTGCCTGCGGCGGCGGCGTTGCGGAACAGGATCTCCAGCACCCCGTCCGCCGTGCCGGCCTCCCGGGCGGCGGCTGCCGCCCCCTTCACCTGGGTGAGAATCTGATCCTCCCCCCAGATCTGGGAGCGCAGGCCGCCGGCCACCTCCATCAAGTGCCGGGCGGCCTCCTCCCCCGTGCGGGTGACGAAGGCCCCGGCGAAGGGGGCGTAGGGCAGCCCCGCCGCCGCGCACAGCAGCGCCCCCGGCTCCGGCTCCGCCCCGGCGGCGCAGGAGAGGTAGAGCTCCGTGCGGTTGCAGGTGGACAGGAGCACGCAGCCCTCCACCCCCTCCGCCGCCCGGAGCAGCCGGTCCAGCTCCACCACCCGGCTCCGGGTGAAGGAGAGGGCTTCCCGCAGACCGATGGGGGCCTTCCGCCAGTCCAGGCCGGTCATACGGATGTTCAAGCCTCTTCCCCCTTCTTCACCAGCACCACGGAGAAGTAGCCGCTGCCATCGGTCAGCTCGGCGAAGCGGGGGTAGACCGCCTCCCCCTCCATGCCGCAGTTGGCCACCATGGACGCCCGCTCCAGCAGGCCCTTCTCCGCCAGCTTCTCCTTCAGCGCGCCGATCTCCCGGCCCGCCTTCATGAACACTAGGTTGGCGTCCACGTCCAGGCAGTCGTCCACGTCCTTGTGGGAGGCGGGGACAATGAGCAGCCGCTCCGACTTCTCGCACAGGGCGGCGCCCAGCCGGGCCGCCACCGCGCAGAAGGAGGGCACGCCGGGGATGATCTCCGCTTCATACCCCCGGGCCGTCACCTTGCGGTGGAGGTAGAGGTAGGTGGAGTAGACGGTGGGATCGCCCAGGGTGAGGAAGGCCACGTCCTTCCCCCCGTCCAGCAGGGCGCACACCCGGTCGGCGTTGGCCTCATAGGCCGCGTCCAGGGCGGCCTCGTCCCGCACCATGGGGGCGTCGCAGAGGAGAATCTCCTTCCCCTCGGCCAGCTCTCCGGCGATGGTCAGCGCGGTCTTCTCTCCGCTGCCCTTGTCAGGCACCGCCAGCACCGCCGCCTGGGCGATGATCCGCTGGGCCTTGCGGGTGATCAGTTCCGGATCGCCGGGGCCCACCCCGACGCCGTACAGAATGCCTCGTTTCACAATAACTCCTCCTGTTTCAACAATCGCAGCAGCTCCCGCCGGGCCGCCCCAATGGTGCCCACCGGGGCCACGTCCAGGCCGTCCCGGTCGCGGAGAATCGCCATCAGGTGGGCGATGCGGGGCAGGCGCAGGTGGTTGGCCCGCAGCAGCTCCGCCTGGGCAAACAGCTCCTCCGGCGTCCCCCGGGCCAGCACGCTTCCCCCGCCCAGCAGATAGGCGTAGTCGCAGCACAGGGGCACCACGTCCATGTCGTGGGTGGCCATGAGAATGGTCATGCCCAGGCCGTCCCGCAGGCTGGCCAGCAACTCCAGCAGATCGCTCACCCCCTGGGGGTCCAGCCCGGCGGTGGGCTCGTCCAGAATCAGCACCTCCGGCTCCATGACCAGCACGCCGGCGATGGCCGCCCGCTTCTTCTGCCCGAAGGAGAGGGCGTGGGTGGGCTTGTCCCGCAGGTGGGACACTCCGGTGCGCTCCATGGCCGCCTCCACCCGGCGGCGCACCTCCGCCTCGGGCAGGCCCAGGTTGACCGCGCCGAAGGAGATGTCCCGGTACACGTCGGCGGAGAAGAGCTGGTCGTCCGGATCCTGGAACACGATGCCTACCCGGCGGCGCAGCTCGGTCAGGCCCTTCCGGTCCCGCTTCACCAGCGCGCCGTCCAGCAGGATCTCCCCGGCGGACGGCTGGAGCACGCCGTTGAGGTTCAGAAACAGGGTGGACTTGCCCGCCCCGTTGGCCCCCAGGATGCCCGTAATCTTTCCCCGTTCGGCCCGGAGGTTGATGCCCTTCAGCGCCGCCGTGCCGTCCTCATAGGTATAGCGCAGCTCTCTGGCCTCAATCGCGGCCTCCATCATCCCATCACGCTCCTCTCGAGATACCATGCCGCCAGCTGAACCGCCGCCACCGCCGCTGTCAGCGGGTAGAGCCACGCCCCCCGCGCATAGCCGCCGGACAGGGTGACCAGGCTTCCGCTGTAGCCGCGGGACTCCAGGGCGGTATACACCCGGTCCGCCTTCCGCCACGCCCGGAGAAACACAATGGAGGCCAGGGTGCCCAGGGAGGACAGGGAGCGGCGCAGCCCCTGATAGCCCAGCCGGGACTCCTGAGCCAGGCGGATGCGGGAGGCGGTCTCGGTCAGGACAAAGATAAAGCGGTAGATCAGCTCCATCAGCTCCACCAGCAGGTGGGGCACGTGCATCCGCTCCAGCGCCATGGTCACATCGGTCACCGGGGTATTCAGTGCCAGGAAGTACATGGCCCCCACCGCCCCCAGCGCCTTGCAGAACAGCCGCCCGGCCCGGAGCAGCGCCGCCCCGTCAAAGCCCCACAGCCGCTCCCCCACCGGCACGGCCAGCAGCACCGGCGCGCCCTGGGGGTAGCTGTTGATCAGGATCGTCACGCATCCGATGGCCAGGAAGGCCATCGGGATGCACAGAAAGCGCAGGAAGACGCGGGGGCTGAGTCCGCCCAGGGCGGTAACCAGCCCCCACATCCCCAGCAGGGTGACCAGGCCGACCGTTACGCTGTCGCAGAGCAGGCAGAGCACCAGCGCCGAGCCGGTCAGAAGCAGCTTCGGCATGGGGGAGATCCGCCGCAGCCGCGATTGATAGGCGTAGCGGTCGGTTCCCATCAGCCCTGCTCCCTCTTCTCCGGCTTTTTGGTGATGCGGCCCAGGACGAAGCCCACCACGCCCGCGCCGATGGCGGCCTGGAGGGCGAAGAGGAGGGACTCCACCTCGCCGCTGGCCGGCTCCAGAACCGGCTCAAACCAGGGCTCATAGTCGGGCTGAAGCTCCAGGATCGCTTCCTCCGCCTGGCCGTCCGCGCCGCCGAACTCGGCGTCGGGCAGCAGCCACAGCGGCAGCGCCGCCAGCAGCACCACCAGCACGATCAGGATCAGGTTTTTCTGCCATACCTTCATTCCGGTTCCCTCCTTACAGCACGCACAGGGCGTGGAGCTCTTCCCGGCTGTACTTCTCCAGCACGTTGAACACCACCACGGTCAGCAGGCCCTCGGCGATGGCCAGGGGGATCTGCGTGACGGCGAATATCATCAGGAATTTCCCAATGCCGCCGTGGACCACGCCCAACTGCACCGAGGTCACCACATAGGTGAACAGATCGCCCAGCGCGGCCGCGGCGAAGACCGCCACCGCCGCCGGGGCGTTTGCCTTGCGCAGCAGCTTGTAGACCGCCCAGGACACGATGGGGCCGGCGATGGCCATGGAAAAGGTGTTGGCCCCCAGGGTGGTCAGGCCGCCGTGGGCCAGCAGCAGGGCCTGGAACAGCAGGACGATCAGCCCCAGCACCGCCATGGTCATGGGCCCGAACAGGATGGCGCCCAGCCCCACGCCGGTGGGGTGGGAGCAGGAGCCTTCAAAGGAGGGGATTTTCAGCGCGGAGAGCACGAAGGCGAACGCTCCGCACATGGCTAGCAGGATTTTGGCCTTGGGGGCCTGGGCGACCTTCCTCTGGATGGAGAGGAAGCCCGCCACCACAAAGGGGACGCATACCACGCCCCAGCCGGCGGCCCAGCCCACCGGCAGGTAGCCCTCGGCGATGTGCATGGCCGAGGCGCTCATGGTGAGCACGCCCAGCAGGCCGACGAGCACCGCCGCCGTGCGCAGAAGCCGTGTGTTTCGTTGATTCATCATGTGTTTCATCCTTTCCTATCGCTCGTAGGTGGCTGTGAATTCGGAGCCGGTACGGTTTTCCGGCTTGAGCGTCTCCGCCGCTGCGCGCCTTCCCGGGTCGCCCCAGTGGCCCGTGCGCACCGACTGTTCTCTTACGGCAGCGGGACTGCGCGGGATTTGCACCCGTCTTCCCGTTTCCGGCCCCCGGATCTATATCAACAGGCTTCCGCCTGGAGCTGTTCCGCCTGCCTGGCGTGCTCCACAAACAGCGCCCGCACCGCCGGGTACTCCCCCAAGCCGGTGAGCACGCAGGCCGTCTCATAGCCCTCGGCCTCCAGACGGCGCCGCCAGGAGTCCTCCTCGTCCCCCGCCAGATCGTTCTTGGCGTGATCCCCCGCCACGGTCATCAGGGGGCGCAGCTCCACCCTCCGCACCTGGGGCCGCTCCTTCAGACGGCGCAGGGCCTCCCCGAAGCCGGGGTATCCCTCCACCGTGCCGATCACCACGTCCTTCCGCCCCAGATCGTGGAAGGTGTACTCCATCAGGGCATAGGCCGAATTGGCCTGATGCTCCGAGCCGTGGCCCATATAGAGCACGGCGGTGTCCGCCCGCTGGGCGGGCAGGGCCTCCATCAGGGCGCGGCCCAGGGCCGCGTAGTCCTCCGCCGCCGTCAGCAGGGGGCGGCCGAAGGCCATGTGGGCAAAGCGGGCGCGGTACGGCTCCGCCTGGGCCAGCAGCTTGTGGTACTCCTCCCCGCTCATCACGTGGGTGGGCTGCACCACCACGTCGGTACAGCCCTCGGCCAGCAGGCGCTCCAGCGCCTGGGGCACGTTGTCGATGTGGGTGCCCTCCCCCGCCAGCTTGCGGAGGATCATGCCGCTGGTAAAGGCCCGGCGCACCGTCCGCTCCGGGAAGGCCGCGGCCAGAGCGGCCTCAATGGCCGCGATGTTTTTCTCCAGGGTGTCCCGGTGGCTGGTGCCGAAGGACACCGCCAGAACCGCTCTCTCTGTCATCGTGCGTCCCTCCCGTTATTCCCGCGCGTTGTTGCTGGCCTGATAGAGCATGGCGTTGCAGATGGCGGCGGCCACGTTGCTGCCGCCCTTCCGCCCCCGGGCCACGATGTGGGGCACGTCCAGGGTGAGCAGCAGCTCCTTGCTCTCCACCACGTTGACAAAGCCCACCGGCACGCCGATGACCAGGGCGGGCTTCAGCTCCCCCGCGTCGATCAGCTCGCAGGCCCGTACCAGGGCGGTAGGGGCGTTGCCGATGGCCAGCACCAGCGGCCCCTCCAGCCGGGCGGCCCGCTCCATGGACACGGTGGCCCGGGTCTCCCCCCGCGCCTTGGCCTCCGCGGCCACGTCCGGGTCGGACATGAAGCACACCGCCCGGCCGCCGAATTTCTCCAGCACCCGCTTGTTCACCCCGGAGAAGGCCATCTGGGTGTCAGTGACGATGGTGCAGCCCTGCCGTATGGCCGCGACGCCCGCCTCCACCGCCCCGGCGGAAAAGAGCAGGCTGTCGGCGTACTCAAAGTCCGCGGTGGTGTGGATCACCCGCTTGACCACGGGCAGCTGCTCCGCCGGGAACACCCGCTCCCCCAGCTCCCGGCCGATGAGCTCCATGCTCCGGGCCTCAATGTCCGCGGGGGCCACCCGCTGCAATTCAATGTGTTTCATGGCTCTATTCCTCCCCGTTGAGAATCCGGTAAATGCGTTTCATGTCCAGGCTGGCCCGCAGGCCGGCCGCCAGCTTGTCGTACTGCTGCTGGGCGTACGCCTGCCAGTCCACGCTGGCCGCGCCCGGCTCCAGCCCCTTGGCCTCCAGCAGGGCGTTCACCAGGGCGGCGGCCGCCTCCGCCTTGTCGAAGATGCCGTGGACGTAGCAGCCCCACACGTTGCCCGCGCTGAGGCCGTCGGAGCGCCGCTCCCCGGTCTGGGTGGTGAACTCCGCCAGGGGGGCCGCCCCGCTCTCGGTGCGGCCCATGTGGATCTCGTAGCCCTCGAAGGCCACGCCGGCCAGGGAGCGGAAGAGCCCCTCCGGGGCGCGAAAGGCCCCCGTCACCCGGGTGCGGGTCTTCTCCCCCTGGAACACCGTGTCGGCGGGGAGCAGGCCCAGGCCCCGGAGGGAGCCGCCCCCCTCCACCCCGTCGGGGTCGGAGACGGTATTCCCCAGCATCTGATAGCCGCCGCAGATGCCGATCACCGCTCCGCCGGCCGAGGCATGCTTGAGCACGGCGGCCTCCATGCCGCTCTCCCGCAGCCAGCGCAGATCGTCCATGGTGTTCTTGGTGCCGGGGAGGAGCACCAGATCGGGGTGCCCCAGCTCCCGGGGATTGCGGACGTAGCGGAGGGTGACCTCCTCCATCCGCTCCAGGGGGTTGAAGTCGGTGAAGTTTGACAGGCGGGGCAGGCGCACCACCGCAATGTCCACCAGGCCCACCCTTCCCCCTCCGCTCAGGCGGTGGGAGAGGGAGTCCTCGTCGTCCACATCCACGTCCAGCATGGGGACAACTCCCAGCACCGGCTTGCCGGAAAGCCGCTCCAGCTCCCCCAGGCCGGGGCGGAGGATATCCACATCCCCCCGGAATTTGTTGATAATCAGGCCCTTGATCCTCGCCTGCTCGTCCGGCTCCAGCAGCTTCACCGTGCCGTAGAGGGAGGCGAACACGCCCCCCCGGTCGATGTCGCCGCACAGGAGCACCGGGGCGTTAGCCCGGCGGGCCATGCCCATGTTCACAATGTCGTCCTGCCGCAGGTTGATCTCCGCCGGGCTGCCCGCCCCCTCGATGACGATGATGTCGTACTCCGCCGCCAGGGACTCGTAGGCCGCCATCACCTCGGGGATGAGGCTCTTGCGGTAGCGGAAGTACTCCCCCGCCGGCATGGTACCCCGGGGCACGCCGTTGACGATCACCTGGGAGCCCACGTGGCTGGTGGGCTTGAGCAGGATGGGGTTCATCCGCACGTCGGGGGCCACCCCCGCCGCCTCGGCCTGCACCACCTGGGCCCGGCCCATCTCGAAGCCGTCGGGGGTGATGGCGGAGTTAAGGGCCATGTTCTGGGATTTGAAAGGGGCAACCTTATAGCCGTCCTGGGCAAAGATGCGGCACAGCCCCGCCGCCAGCAGGGACTTGCCCGCGTTGGAGGCGGTTCCCTGGATCATAATCGCGTTGGCCATCACAACACTTCCTTTAAGGCGGCCAGCAGCCGCCGGTTTTGTTCCGCCTGTCCCACACACACCCGGTACCAGTCGTTCCCCAGGCCGTGGTAGTTGGCGCAGGAGCGGATGAGCACGCCCCGCATGAGCATCCGCTCCTTCAAATCGGCCGCGCCCGCCGCCCGGAACAGCAGGTAGTTGGCCTGTCCAGGCACTACCTCCAGCCCTAGGGCGGCCAGGCCGTCCGACAGGGCGGGGCGCTCCGACGCCAGCAGGGTCCGGGCCTTCTCCGGCCAGTCGGGGCACTGCTCCAGGGCGGCCAGCCCCGCCGCCTGGGCGGGGGTGGAGACGCTCCAGGGCGGGCCGGCGGCGGCCATCCGCTCCAGAAGTCCGCCGTTGGCGGAGAGGGCGTAGCCCAGCCGCAGGCCCGCCATGGCGTAGCTCTTGGTGAAGGCCCGCAGGAGCAGCAGGTTGGGGTGCTCCGCCAGACAGGGGGCCAGCCCCGGCCCCGCCCCGTCGGAGAGGGGCAAAAAGCACTCGTCCACCGCCAGCACCGCCCCCACGGCCCGGCATTGCTCCGCCGCCGCCCGCAGCAGCGCCCCGTCCACCAGCCGCCCGGTGGGGTTGTTGGGGGTGCAGAGGAAGACCAGCTCCACCCCCGGCGCGATGACGTCCAGCAGCCCGCCGTCCACGTCAAAGCGGTTCTCCCGGCGCAGGGGGTGGCGCGTCACGGCGCACCCAGCCGCCGTCAGCGCCTCCTCGTACTCGGAGAAGGCCGGGGCGGTGACCAGCGCCCGCCGGGGCCGCAGGGCGTAGGCCAGCCGGAAGATCAGCTCCGCCGCCCCGCCGCCGCAGAGCACCTGCTCCGGCGCCACCCCGTCGTGGGCGGCGATGGCCGCCCGGAGGGCGCGGCACAGGGGGTCGGGGTAGCGGGCCGAGTCTGCGGCGGCGGCCGCGGCGGCCGCCTGCACCGCCGGGGGCATCCCCAGGGGGTTCAGGTTGGCCGAGCAGTCCAGCACGTCGCCGCCGAAGCGGGCCCGCGCCGTGAGCACGTCGCCGCCGTGGGTATATGGGGTCATGGTGATTCCCTTCTCTCTGGTCAGGATGGTGGACGGGTGGGGCGGCGGGCCGGTGTTACGGGAACAGCAGAATCAGCAGGGGCACGCCGCAGAAGAGCAGCAGGGCAAAAAAGGCGGTGGCGTAGAGAATCCGGCCCGCCCGCAGGATGTCCAGGGCCTCCACCGGCCGCTGATCGTCGCCGATGGTGGGTTTATCCACCAGCTGGCCGAAGTAGTAGTTGGGCCCCGCCAGCTGGAGCTGGAGCGCTCCGGCGCAGGCCGCCTCGGTGTGGGCGGAGTTGGGGGACTTGTGCCTCTTCCGGTCCCGCCGGAAGATCCGCCAGGCGTTCTTCCCGTCGTAACCCGCCGCCGCGCCGCCCAGGCACATGAGCACCCCGGCGATGCGGGCGGGGAGAAAGTTGAGCGCGTCGTCCAGCCGCGCCGCCGCCCGGCCGAAGTAGAGATAGCGGTCATTTTTGTAGCCCACCATGGAGTCCATGGTGTTGACCGCCTTGTAGAGCATACCCAGGGGCGCGCCGCCCAGGGCCAGGAAGATGAGGGGGGCGATCACCCCGTCGGAGGCGTTCTCCGCCACGGTCTCCACCGCCGCCTTGGCCACGCCGGCCTCGTCCAGCCGCTCGGTGTCCCGCCCCACAATCATGGACACGGCGTGCCGCGCGCCGGGCAGGTCTCCGGCCTTGAGGGCCTCGTACACCTTGTCGCTCTCGTCCCGCAGGGACTTGGCGGCCAGCAGCTGATAGCACAGCAGCGCCTCCGCCGCGAAAGCCAGCCAGGGGCTGAGCAGGCCGCACCCCCACAGCAACAGGGCGGTGAGGCCGGTTGGAATGGCGATGGTGAGCGCCACCAGCGCCGCGCCGCCGGCCAGCTCGCCGCCGGGGGACTTGGGAAAGAGCCGCCGCAGAAGCTTCTCCAGGGCGGCGATCAGCACACCGACGGCCCGCACCGGGTGGGGCGCCCAGTGGGGATCCCCCAGCAGGAGATCCAGGCAGAAGCCGGTCAGCAGGGCCAGCAGGTGGGATACCCCCCAGCTCATAGCCCCTTCTCCCCCCTGTACTCCTCCAGAATGGTCAGCTCCAGGGTGTCCGGATTCAGCTCCGCCCGGAAGCCGCCGCAGTTGGGACACATCCAGCCGTAGTAGTCCCGCTCCGGCCGGCCGTACTTGGCCAGCAGGGCCATGAGGGCCCCGCCGTGGGACACCACTCCCACCCGGCCAAAGCCCCGGCGGGCGGCGTCGGCCGCCGTCTTTTCCAGGCCGATGGACACCCGGTCGGTGACCTGCTGGGCGCTCTCCCCCACCGGCATGGCGGCAAAGTTGGGCCTGTCCCCCATGCCCAGCCACGCCTGATAGAGGGGGTCGTCCTTCAGCTCCTCGTGGTTCTTGCCCTCAAAGGGGCCGAAATCGCTCTCCCGCAGCTCATCCACCACCGTCATCTCCACGCCGGGCCACAGCAGCTCGGCGGTGCGGCGGCAGCGCTGGAGGGGGCTGCGGTAGATGTGCTCCACCGCCGGCAGGGTGGCGCCCACCCGCCGGGCCAACTCCTCCCCCTGGGGGAGCAGCGGCACGTCCAGCGTGCCGATAAAGCGCCGTTCCAGGTTGCCCTGGGTGGTACCGTGGCGCATCAGAATCAGTTCCATGGGCCTTCTCCTTTCAATACCATGGGCAGGCCGCAGAAGATGCGCTCCACCCGCTCTGCCCGCTCCGCCAAGCGGCAGCAAAGCCGTCCCACCGCCTCCCGGCGCGCCCGCTGGGCCGGCTCCACCGGCACCACGCCGCAGCCCACCTCGTCGCAGATCAAAATCACGTCCGGGTTGGCCTCCAGCAGCGCCGCCTCGTCCAGCTCCGGCCAGTCCTCCAGCCCGGCAAAGACGGGCCGTGTCCGGGCCTCCTCCGGGGTGCGGGCCACCTGGGCGGGGCCGTACCCGGTCTTTTGCAGCACGTAGTCCAGCTTGCCCTGGCCCGCGCCGCCGATAATCAAAATCATAACAGCACCTCCAGCCTCTGCCCCACCGCGGCGCAGAGCACCATCCCCAGCTCGCACAGCTGGAGGAAGAACCCCGCCAGATCGCCGGTGACGCCGCCGAACTGCCGCCGGGCGGTCACCACATAGTAGACGCACGCCAGACCCGCTCCCGCCAGGGCGGCCAGACCCGTCCGCACATCCGCGGCCACCATGGCCCCTCCGGTGAGGACGGCCCACGCCGCCAGCACTCCCCGGGCCTTGACCGCGTCCATGGGGCCGGTGAAGGTGGCCAGCAGGCCGGTGCCCCGGGCGTTGGGGAGGGTGACGGCGAAGAGGCCGGAGAGGCTGCGGGAGAAGGCCGGCCCCAGGGCCAGCGCCAGGGCGGCCCCCCCCGCGGGCGCCGCCTCACACCAGGCGGCGAAGAACACCAGCAGGTACAGCCCACAGCAGATGATGGCGAAGGCCCCGGTGTGGGAGTCCTTCAGAATCTCCAGCTTCCGCTCCCGGCTCTGGTGGGAGGACAGGGCGTCGCAGGTGTCGCAGAAGCCGTCCAGATGGATGCCGCCGCTGAGGGCGATGGGGAGCAGCAGGGCCAGGGCGGCGGTAAAGACCGCGCCGAACCCCAGCCAGCCGGCCAGGGCCAGCCATAGCCACAGCACCGCCCCGACGGCCAGCCCCACCAGCGGGAACCAGCACAGGGCCCAGGAGAGGGCCTTTTTCTCCCAGTCCACCCGGGGCATGGGGAACTTGGAGTACATGGCAAAGGCAATGATGAGGGATTTCACGGGTTTGCTCCTTTCCAGGCGATGGGGATGCCGCAGACCACCTCGTACACCCGGTCGGCCCGCCGGGCCACCGCCCGGTTCAGCCGGGCCAGCACGTCCAGGTAGGCCAGGGTCTCGGGGTCGTAGTCCATTCCGTCGGAGAACAGCTCGTTGGTGACCACCACCAGCAGGGCGGCCTGCTCCGCCGCCCGCTCCACGCCGGAGAGCACCCGGCCGAAGGCCCCCTCCCGCCCCTGGGGGCCGAAAAACTCGTTGGCAGTCAGGTTGGAGAGATCCTCCAGCAGGGCGGCGCATCCGGCCGGCAGGACGGCCCCGGCCAGGTTCACCGGGCACTCCACGGTGGCAAACCCCTTGCCCGCCCGCATCCGGCGGTGGCGCTCCACCCGGCGCTCGCTCTCGGCGTCCCACACCTGCATGGTGGCCAGGTAGGCCCGCGTCTCCAGGCCGGAGGCGGTGACCAGCCCCTCGGCAAATTCCGACTTCCCGCTGGCCGAGCCGCCGGAGACCAGTATCAGCATGGATGCACCTCCTTCGGCGGGGGCTTGCCCCGCCCTGCTGCCTCGCAGAGTTTCGCCCACTTGCGGCGAAATGAAATGAAAATCTATGTGAAGCCGCCGTATCTAGGGGATGCAATCCCCCTAGCCTAAGGGCTGGTAGGCCTCGATGTTGGTGTCCTCAAAGGTGGCCATCTCCCGGTAGACCGCCAGCCCCATATCCAGCAGGGGCATGACGGCCACGGCCCCAGTGCCCTCGCCCAGACGCATCCCGGCGTAGAGGAAGGGGCGCAGGCCCAATTCAGAGAGCACCAGCCGGCTGGCCGGCTCCTCCGACGCGTGGGAGCCCAGCATGTAGTCCTTACAGGCCGGGCACAGCCGGGCGGCCACCAGGGCGGCCACGGAGGAGATGAACCCGTCCACCAGCACCGGCGTATGGCACAGGGCGCCCCCTAGGAACACCCCGGCCAGCCCGGCGATATCCAGGCCGCCCACCTTGTGGAGCACGTCCAGCACGTCGGCGGGGTCGGGCCGGTTCACCGCCACGGCGGTCTCGATGGCGTGGATCTTCTTCTGCAGGCCCGCGTCGGACAGGCCGGCCCCCCGGCCGGTCATCACTACCGGCTCCTGGCCCAGCAGCACGGCGGCCACGGCGGAGGAGGTGGTGGTGTTGCCGATGCCCATCTCCCCGGTGGCCAGCAGGCGCACGCCCCCGGCGCACAGCTCCCGGGCAATCTCCACCCCGGTCAGGACGGCCTGCACGGCCTCCCCCCGGCTCATGGCGGGGCCCTGGGTCATGTCGGCGGTGCCCCGGCGGACGCACCGCTGCACGATGCGCGCCCCGGTGAGGGGGACGGCCGTACCGATGTCCACGGGCACCACCTCCGCCCCGGCGGAGCGGGCCATGGCGCACACACTGGTGTCGCCGGTGGACATGTTCTCCGCCACGATGGCGGTGACCTCCTGGCCGGTCTGGGTGACCCCCTGGGCCACCACGCCGTTGTCGGCACACATGACCACCACCGCCCGTTTGGAAATGTCCACGTCGGCGCTGCCCGTCATGCCGGCGATGCGGATGACCGCCTCCTCCAGCGCCCCCAGGCTGCCCAGGGGCTTGGCGATGGAGTCCCACCGGGCCTTCGCCCGCTCCATGGCCGCCGTATCGGCGGGGGTAATTCCTGCAATCACCTGATCCAGTGTCATAGCGATGCCTCCTGTACATAGCGGCGGGCCGCCGCCACAAAATTGCGGGCCGCCGACGGCGCGGCCCAGAAGTGGAAGTGGGGAAAGCCGGCGTACAGCGTCGGGGTGTGGAACGCGCAGTCCCACCCCCGGCTGCTCTGGGGCTTGTCCGCCCGGAAGCCGCTCCCCGGCGCGTCGCTGTCCCAGTAGTGGAACTCGTGGGCGGGCAGGCGCGTCCCCGCCGGGCCCAGCAGGCCGTCCTTTTTCGCGGTGAGGGTCACATAGCCGAAGCGGCCCAGCTTGCCGGTGTTGGCCGCCCGGCCGGGGAGCGCCCCCGCCATGGGCCAGTCCCGGCCCTCTCCGTCGGAGAGCAGCCGGTTGAGGTAGAGGAACCCGCCGCACTCGGCCACGGTGGGCAGCCCCCCCGCCACGGCGGCGCGCACCGCCTCCCGCATGGGGGCGTTGGCCGCCAGGGCCCCGGCGAACAGCTCCGGATAGCCGCCCCCCAGGTAGAGGCCGCAGGCGCCCTCCGGCAGGCTCTCATCCGCCAGTGGGGAGAACTCCGCCAGCTCGGCCCCCAGCGTCTCTAGCAGCTCCAGGCCGTCGGCGTAGTAGAAGCAGAACGCCTTGTCCCGGGCCACGGCGATGCGAGGCCGCCCCTCCACCGGGGGCGGCAGGGCGGGCGCCGCGGCGTCCAGGGCCGGGGCGGAGGCCGCCAGGGCCAGCAGGCCGTCTATGTCCACGCTTTTCTCCGCCTGGGCGGCCAGGGCGGAGAGCTTCTCCCGCAGCCCCGCCACCTCGGCGGCGGTGACCAGCCCCAGGTGGCGGCTCTCCAGGGCGCAGCCGGGCAGATTGGGCAGATAGCCGTACACGGTTACGCCGGTCTCCCCCTCGATGGCCTCCTTGAGCCGGGGGTAGAGCATGGGGGACACCCGGTTGAGAATCACGCCCCGGATGCCGCTGTCCGGCCGGAAATCCCTCATTCCCTTCACCGCGGCGGCGGCGGTGAGGGCCCGCCCCCGGCCGTCCAGCACCAGCACCGCCGGGGTGCCGGTGGCCCGGGCCAGGTCATAGGCGCTGGCGTCGGCGCTCAGGCCGATGCCGTCATAGTAGCCCATGACCCCCTCGATGAGGGCCAAGCCGCTGCCCCGGCTGTTTTTCTCCAGCAGGTAGCGGGCGGTGTCCCGGCCCAGGAAGAAGAGGTCCAGGTTGCGGCTTTTGGCCCCGATGATCTCGCTGTGAAACATGGGGTCGATATAGTCCGGGCCGCACTTGAAGGCCACCGGCCCGGCCCCCCGGTTGACCAGGGCCTGGAGAAGGGCGCAGGTGACGGTGGTCTTGCCGCCCCCGCTGGCGGGGGCGCAGAGGAGCAGACGGGGCGCGCTCATGCCCGGCCCTCCCCGGAGAAGATCCAAACCGGGTTCTGGGCGTCCATCAGGTGGTAGCGCCCGGCGGGCCGGGTGCGGGTGACGGCCACCTGCACCATGTCCGCCCCCTCCAGCCCGGCAAAGCACCGGGCGGCCTCCCCCACCGTCTCCAGGGTGACGGCGGTGCACACCACCCGGGCGGCGGGGTTCTTGCGGAAGATCACGTTCAAAATGTCCTCCAGACTGCCCGAGGTGCCCCCCAGGAAGACCCGGTCGGGGGCGGAGAGGGCCTCCAGCGCCTCCGGCGCGGTGCCCGCCACCACCTCCAGGTTGGCGGCGTGGAAGCGGGCCCTGTTCTCCGCCAGCAGGGCCAGGGCCTCCTCCTTCTTCTCCACGGCGTACACCCGGCCGGCGGGACAGGAGAGGGCGCACTCCACCGACACCGAGCCGGTGCCCGCCCCCACGTCCCACACCACATGGTGCGCCTCCAGCCGCAGCTTGGACAGGGCCAGCGCGCGCACCTCCTCCTTGGTCATGGGCACGTCCCCCCGGAGGAAGGCCCCGTCGGGCAGGCCGGAGCCATTCCACGGCCGCACCACCGGATCGGGGTTGACCGCCAGCAGGACGGAGAGGTCGGCAAAGGTCTCCCCCGCCAGCTCCGCCGCCGTGCCGGTGACGATGCGCTCGTCGGCGTAGCTCAGCCGCTCGCCCACGGAGACGCGCACCTGTCCCAGCCCCCGCTCGGCCAGGGCCCGGCAGATGTCCTCCGCCTTGGTGGCCCCGCCGGTAAGGGCGAAGACCTTGGCGCTGCGCTGGATCTCCCCCACCGCGTTGTGGCTGCGGCCGTGGGCGCTGACCAGCCTGGCGTCCTGCCAGGTGGTCTGGAGCCTGGCGCAGAAGTAGGACAGGGAGGAGATACCGGGGATGGTGATCACCTCGTGGTTCCCCAGCAGGGGCCACAGCCCCTTGGCCCCGCTGTAAAATCCGGTGTCGCCGGAGAGGAGCACCCCCACCGGCCCCCGGGGGGCCTTGTCCACGTACGCGGCGATGTCCGCCGCGGCGATGAGGGGGACGCAGTCGTGCTCCGCCCCCCAGGGCTCCAGCAGGCGGGGGGCGCCCACCAGCACCGGGCTGTCCCCGATGGCCTCCAGGGCCTGGCCGGTCAGGGTGGCCGGGTTGCCCATGCCTACGCCGATGAGATAGACCTTCATGCGTTCTCCTCCTCCATAAGCTTCTTCTGAATTTCCTCCAGGGTCAGGCCGGTCTCCCGGCTGGGGCGCTCCACCACCAGCAGGGCGCAGCCCGCCTCCCGGGCGGCCTCCGCCTTTTCCCGGAAGCCGCCATACCCCCCTGTGTCCTTGGTCACCAGGGTCTGAATGTGATACTGCCGCAGCAGGGCCACGTTCAGCTCCCTGGAGAACGGCCCCTGCATGCAGATGATGTTTTTCGGGGGAAAGCCCAGGGTCAGGCACCGCTCCAGGGAGTCCGCCATGGGCAGCACCCGGGGGTAGCACCGCTCTGCCAGTCCGGGGCGGGCAAAGTGGTGCAGCTCCTTGCTGCCGGTGGTGAGCAGCACATGGCCGGGCATCTGCTCCAGCATGTCCGCCGCCCCGGCCATGTCCTTTGCCCTGCGGCAAAGCTCCCCGCCGTCGGACTGCCGCACCAGCCGGAGGACGGGCAGGCCCGCCGCCTCCGCCGCGGCCCGGATGTGCTCCGTCACCTCCACGGCGTAGGGGTGGGTGGCGTCCACCGCCAGGGAGTATCCCCCGGCCCTCATGAGCGCCTCCATTTCCCCGCTGTCCATCCGGCCCACATGGGCCTCCGCCCCGGCGGGGAGGAGGGTCTCGCCGTACTCGGTGGCCACGCAGACGGTGTGGGGGATCCCCCGGGCCGCCATCCACTCCGCCAGCGCCCGGCCCTCACCGGTGCCGCCGAACAGCAATACCTTATTCATGCGCCTTCCTCCCCCTGTGCTGGTTTCAGGCCCGCCTTCGCCGGGCGTATTTCCCTATTCCCCCCGCTGGAGATAGCCCCGGGGGGTCACCATCTTTCCGCCGATCACCTTGGTCTGGCTGCTGCCCACGAACACGGTGGTGAACATGTCCACCTGGGTGTCCCGCAGCTCGCCCAGGGTGAGGAGCGCCGCCTCCTCCCCCGCCCGGCCGATGTTGCGGACGGTGCCGCACACGGTGGCGGGATCCTTCCCGGCGGAGAGCAGGATGTCGCAGGCCCGCCGGAGGTAGTCCGGCCGGCTGCGGCTGGCGGGGTTGTAGAGGCAGAGCACGAAGTCCGCCTGGGCCGCGGCGGTCAGCCGCTTTTCGATCTTCTCCCACGGGGTGAGCAGGTCGGACAGGGACACCACCGCGAAGTCGTGGGTCAGGGGGGCCCCCAGCACGGCCGCGCCGCCGCAGGCGGCGGTGATGCCGGGCACCACCTCGATCTCGATGGGGTCATACTCCTGGGCCACCTCGTAGATGAGGCCCGCCATGCCGTACACGCCGGAGTCGCCGGAGCAAACCACCGCCACATCCCTGCCGGTGCGGGCGGCCTCCACCGCCGCCCGGCAGCGGTCCACCTCCCGGCGCATGCCGGTGGACAGGGTCTCCTTCTGGGGGAAATCCGCCCGCACCAGATCGATGTAGGCGGTGTAGCCCACGATCAGATCGCAGGCCTCCAGGGCCGCCCGGGCCCGGCCGGTGAGATCCGCGCCGCCGCCGGGGCCAAGCCCGATTACCGTTACTTTCATAGCGTATCCTTTCTCGCCACCGCCGCGGTGACGCCGTTGTCTGCCTGTTTGGGGACGATAATCCGCCCGCCGGCGGCGGCCGCCGCCCGCTCGCATACGTTGTCCACCCCGGTGATCCCCCGCACAAAGGCGGAGGGGGTGAAGTCCCCCGCCACCGCCGCCAGCGCCTCCGCGGAGTAGGTGGTCAGGGGCAGGCCCCGTCGGGCGCAGAAGGCCAGCAGGCCAGCCTCGTCCTTTTTGAGATCGATGGTGGCGACGCCCGCCACCGCCTCGGGGGCGAGGCCCGCCAGGGCGGCGTCCGCCGCCGCCGCAATGGCTGCCTCCGGCGTCCCCCGGCGGCAGCCGATGCCCAGAATCAGGCTCCGGGGCACCAGACGCAGGGTGCGGGGGAAGGGCCCCTCCCCCGTCCGGTCGGTGATCCACACCCCCAGCTCCGCCGGGCCTGCGGTGAGGCCCTCCGGGCAGGGGTGGCCGAAGTCGCTGGCAAAGCCCACCGGCCTTCCCTCCAGCAGGGCGGCGGACACCTCCTTGGCCAGAACCCGGTCCGTGATGGCCATGCCCCGCTCCCGGGCCCACACGTCCACGGCGAACAGGCCGTTGACATCGGTGGCGGTGGATACCGCCGCCTGCCCGCCGGTGAGGGCGGCCACCCTCCGGGCCAGCTCGTTGGCGCCCCCCACGTGGCCGGAGAGGAGGGGAACCACAAACCGCCCCGCCTCGTCCACACTGACCACGGCGGGGTCGGAAAACTTGTCCCGCACATGGGGGGCAATGGCCCGCACGGCGATCCCCGCCGCCCCCACAAATACCAGGGCGTCCGCCCGCGCCCAGGCCCAGGCCGTCCAGCCCTCCAGGGAGGCATAGGCCTCCGCCCCTACCTCGGGGGCGAAGCGGGCCGGGACGTGGAGGCTACCTCCCAGGGCGTCCGCCAGGCTGCGGCCCAGCGCCGCCCCCCGGCGGGTAAAGGCGATGACCGCCGTGGTCACTTGCTGGCCTCCCGGAACTCGTGGGTAAAGGTGGGGTCGTAGAGCTTTGACCGCTCGTAATCATCCCCCAGGAAATGACCGATTGTAATCAGCGCCGTCTTGGTGACCCGGTTCTCCCGGGCGGTCCTGGCCAGGGTGGAGACGGTGCAGCGGTACACCCGCTGCTCCGGCCAGGTAGCCTTGTAGACGATGGCCGCCGGGGTGTCGGGGGCATAGCCCCCCGCCGCCAGCTCCTGTTCCACATCCTCCAGCAGGCCGGTGGACAAGAACAGCACCATGGTGCAGCCGTGGGAGGCCATCTTGCGCAGCTCCTCCCCCTCGGGCACGGGGGTGCGGCCCGCCATGCGGGTGATGATAACCGACTGTGATACCTCGGGGAGTGTATACTCTGCGCAAAGGGCGGCGGCCGCGCCGGAGAAGGAGGACACGCCGGGGGTCACGTCGTAGCCGATGCCCAGCTTGTCCAGCTCGTCCATCTGCTCCCGGATGGCGCCGTAGAGGGAGGGGTCGCCGGTGTGGAGCCGGACGGTCATGCCGCCCCGGGCCTCGGTGTCCTTCATGACCTCGATGACCTGCTCCAGGGTCATGGACGCGCTGTCGTACACCGCGCAGCTCTCCTTTTTGTAGCTCAGCAGGGCGGGGTTGACCAGGGAGCCGGCGTAGATGATCACGTCGGCCTCCCCCAGCAGCTTCGCCCCCCGCACCGTGATCAGATCCTCCGCTCCGGGGCCCGCGCCGATAAAATGTACCATGGTTTTAACCTCCTATGCCCGGTGGAGGGCCAGCAGGCCCTCCGCGCCGGGTGTCTTTCCTAAAATTCCGTACTGGTTGGAGAAGAAAATGCCCTCGATGGCCAGCTCCGGCCCCGCCCGCCGCTTGAGCTGGGCGTCCAGCTCCCCGGCGATGGAGTCCATCACCGGCTCCAGCAGGCCGGCCCCCCTCAGCAGCTCCACCCCCGCGTCGGTGGTGGGGCTGTCGAACAGGGCCTTTACCAGCGCCCGGTCTCCCCCCGCCAGGGCGGCGTGGGCAGCCAGGGTCTCCCGCCGGGCGTCGGCCACCTTGGAGTGGGTGTTCATGCACCCGGCGGACACCTTGATGAGCTTGCCCAGGTGGCCCACCAGCAGCACCGAGCGGAAGCCCGCCCCGGCGGCGTGGTCGATGGCCGCGCCGATATAATTGCTGCATGTGCACCAGCGGGCCAGGCTGAGGCCCAGCTTCTCCCGGGCGAAGGCCTCGCCGTAGTTGCCGGGGGTGACCACAATGTCCCGCGCCCCGGCGGCCCTCTGCTGATCCATCTCCAGGTAGAGGGAGTCCAGCAGGGCGGCCTCGCTCATGGGGCGGACGATGCCGCTGGTGCCCAGGATGGAGATGCCCCCCTCGATGCCCAGCCGGGGGTTGAAGGTGCGCCCCGCCAGGGCCTCCCCCGTGGGGACGGAGATCACCGCCCGCAGCCCGCCGGTGTAGCCCGCCCGGGCCGCGGCGGCCTCCAGCTGCTCGTGGATCATGCGGCGGGGGGTGGAGTTGATGGCCGCCTCCCCCACCGGCTGGTCGAGACCGGGCCGGGTCACCCGGCCCACCCCCTGGCCGCCGTCAATGGCGATCCCCGGCCCGGTGCTGCGCTCCACCCGGGCGCAGATGAGCGCCCCGTCGGTCACGTCGGGATCGTCGCCGCCGTCCTTGCGCACCGCGCAGGCGGCCCAGCCTTCCCCGGCGGCGTGCTCCAGCAGCTCCGCCTCCACCCGCACCCCCGCCGGGGTGTCGATGTGCACGGCGGGCAGCGCCGCCCCCTCCAGCAGCAGGGCGGCGGCCCCGGCGGCGGCGGCGGCGGCGCAGGTGCCGGTGGTGTAGCCGCAGCGCAGCCGCTCCCGCCCCACCGGGATATAGAGCTCCAATTTCCCCATGTGTGTCCCCCTTTCGACGCAAAAAGGCCCTCCTCGCGGCTGAGGAGGGCCCTAATCCCAGGGTACACCGCACCTCTCCACCTCAGAGCTACGCAACTGCCACTCTGCAGCGGGTCTCCTGGCTTGCGCTTCCTCCTCCGGCGCGCCTTCTCAGCCCCGCTGGGCCAATGGCTTGTGCACCTTCGTCCGCGCTTACAGTAGAGGTAAGACTGCGCCGGAGTTCCACCGGCTTCCCCGTTCTGCGGCACCGCCGCAACTGCATGTGCATTGAATTCTCTGCCATTATAGCAGTATGAGGGAAAAAAGTAAAGGCAGGGTTTCAAAATTACCCGCGGGAAACTGCCAGTAAAAAGCGGAGCCCCGCCGTCAGCAGGGAGGCCCCCAGGCCGGTGTAGAACACGGCGATGAAGCCCTCCGGCGCCAGTCCGCTGGCCCGAAGGCCGATGCCGAAGGCTATCATAAATACCATGATCAAAAATGATTTCCCATCAAAAAACTGCCAGAACCACTTCCGCTCCGTGCCGTACCCCAGTATGCGCGCGGTGTGCCGCTGAACCAGCTTTCCGAACACCATGCCCTGAAACAGCCCGAAGACCAGCGCAGAGAGCGCCAAATTCCACAGGGTTACATGTCCGGGGTAAGCCAGCAGCCCGATGCGCAGGATGTTGAAGCCTGCCGCCCCCCACACCAGCCCCGCCAGCAAAAGCAATGTTTCTTTTTTTACCATGGTAAGTTCCTCCTCATTATGAACATTGTTCATTTTATGTGCAAAACAGGGCGCGGGTTCCCGCGCCCGTCTCAGCGGTAGAGCAGCCTGCGGAGCACCTGCTCCAGCCCCTCACAGTTGTCCGCGCCCCGGCTCATCTGCCCCAGCAGGCTGTCCAGCACGAAAGCGGCAAGCTGCTCCCTGGAAAAGGAAGCATCAAAGGCGGACGGCCGCACTGCACAGTCCGCCTCCAGCGCCTCCAGCAGCGTCTGGCGGACGCGCCCGAGGGCCTCCGCCATGGTTCGCCGGCCCGCGCTCCGCCCCTCGGGCAGGAAGCCCGCCGCATGTCCCTGGAAAAAGCCCGGATATTCCCCGGCTCCGCTCTGAATGCGGTGGAACAGCCAGTGGACGTAGGCCGCAAAGCCGTCCCGGGGCGCCTCCCCCTCCGGCGCGGACAGAATCTGCATCCAGATCTCCTCCACTGTTGCGGCCAGCAGCTCCGTCTTGCCGGAAAAATAGTTGTAGACCGAGCCCACGGAGACCCGGGCCTCGGCCGCCACCGCGCGGATGCTCAGCCCGCCTAGGCCCTGCCGCCGGGCGACCGTCCGGCTGGCCGCCAGAAGCGCCTGCCGGGAGGTGACCACGGTATTCATGCGCACACGCCTCCCCCCATTCTGAACCTTGTTCATTTTAACAGATCACGCCCGTTTGTCAACGGTATAAAACTTCATGCGCACAGGGCGTGCCATGAAAAGATGCGGCGGCCCGGCGCCAGGCCGCCCTGCTGTTGCATAAAAAGCGCCCGCCGCAGGCAGAACCTGCGGCGGGCGTACAGATGATGCAAAGGGACGGCCGGCGCTTACAGATAGCTCTTGAGCTTCTCCACCATGTCGGTGTGCTCCCAGGGCAGATCCACGTCGGTGCGACCGAAGTGGCCATAGGCGGCAGTCTGCTCGTAGATGGGGCGGCGGAGATTCAGGTGCTCGATGATCTTGGCCGGGCGCATGTCGAAGCACTCGTTGACGATGGCGGAGAGCTTCTCCTCGTCCAGCACGCCGGTGCCGTAGGTGTCCACCAGAACGGAGACGGGGTGGGCCACGCCGATGGCGTAGGCCAACTCAATCTGGCACTTGCGGCACAGACCGGCGGCCACCAGGTTCTTGGCGATGTAGCGGGCCATGTAGGCGGCGGAGCGGTCCACCTTGGTGGGATCCTTGCCGGAGAAGCAGCCGCCGCCGTGGGCCGCGGAGCCGCCGTAGGTGTCCACGATGATCTTGCGTCCGGTCAGGCCGGTGTCGCCCACGGGGCCGCCCACCACAAAGCGGCCGGTGGGGTTGACGTAGAACTTGGTGTCCTTAGTGATGTACTGGGCGGGGATAATGGGCTTGATGATCTCCTCCACCACGGCCTCCCGCAGGTCCTTCAGGGCGATGTCGGGGTCGTGCTGGGTGGACACCACGATGGCGGGGCAGGAGAGCACCTTGCCGTCGTCGCCGTACTCCACGGTGACCTGGCTCTTGCCGTCGGGGCGCAGCCAGGAGAGCTTCCCGCTCTTGCGCACGTCGGTGAGCTGGCGGGCCAGCTTGTGGGCCAGGTCGATGGGGGCGGGCATCAGCACATCCGTCTCGTCGCAGGCGTAGCCGAACATCATGCCCTGGTCGCCGGCGCCGATGAGATCGGCCGCGTCGGTGCCGCCCTCCTGGTGCTCATAGGACTGGTTGACGCCCATGGCGATGTCGGGGGACTGCTCGTCGATGGCGGTCATCACCGCGCAGGAGCGGTAGTCGAAGCCGTAGGCCGGATCGGTGTAGCCGATGCGCTCCACCGTGCGGCGGACGATGGAGGGAATATCGGTGTAGTGCTTGGTGGTGATCTCGCCCATCACGGTGACAATACCGGTGGTGGTGAAGGTCTCGCAGGCCACGTGGGCGGTGGGGTCGTGGGCCAGAATGTCGTCCAGGACGGCGTCAGAGATCTGGTCGCAGACTTTGTCGGGGTGTCCCTCGGTGACGGACTCCGAGGTAAACAGACGCTTTGCCATAATGTAGTTCCTTCCTTTCTCACTCGGGCACGAAAAACGCGCCCCGCCGGATGGCGGAGCGCGTGGTGCTCATCCATCCTCATCTTTCGATTTCCTCGCCGGATTTGGCACCTTGCATTGCAGGTTGCCGGGTTTCATCGGGCCGTTCCCTCCACCGCTCTCGATAAGGCATATTCAATTGACTGTAGCTATTCTATCGACTTTTTTCCCGATATGCAATAGACAAAACAGGGGCTTTGTATAGCGCCGGCGGGGGCGCCGTTGTGCAAGCCGCCGGATTTACACAGGGGACGCCGTCCCCCTGCGCGGAGAGGCCGTCACGCCTTCCAGCCGTTGAGGTACTCCTCCTGTTCGGGGGTGAGGGCGTCGATGGACAGGCCCATGGCGGCCAGCTTGACCCGGCCGATGGCGTCGTCGATTTCGGCGGGCACCTGGTAGACCTTCTTCTCCAGGCCGTCCCGGTGCTTGACCAGCCACTCCAGGGCCAGGGCCTGGACGGAGAAGGACATGTCCATAATCTCGGCGGGATGGCCGTTGCCGGCAGCCAGGTTGACCAGCCGCCCCTCGCCGATGACGTTGAGCACCCGGCCGTCGGGCAGGGTGAAGCCCTCGATGTTGTCCCGGCGCAGCTCCCGTTTGACCGCCATGGCCGCCAGGCCCGCCACGTCCACTTCGCAGTCGAAGTGGCCGGCGTTGGTGAGGATGGCGTTGTGCTTCATCACAGCGAAGTGCTTCGGGGTGATGACGTCCTTGCAGCCGGTGACGGTGACGAAGATGTCGCCGTACCTGGCGGCCTCGTCCATGGGCATGACCCGGAAACCGTTCATGGTGGCGTCCAGGGCCTTGAAGGGGTCCACCTCGGTGACGATGACGCTGGCCCCCATGCCGGCGGCCCGCATGGCCACCCCCTTGCCGCACCAGCCGTACCCGGCCACCACTACCGTCTTGCCCGCCACCACCAGGTTGGCGGTGTGCATGATGGCGTCCCAAACAGACTGGCCGGTGCCGTACTTATTGTCATAGTAGTGCTTGGCCTTGGCATCGTTGACGGCCATCATGGGGCAGGGCAGGATGCCCTCCCGCTCCCGGGCCTTGAGGCGCAGGATGCCGGTGGTGGTCTCCTCGCAGCCGCCGATGAGGTGCTCGCCCAGGTCGGCGCACTTGCCGCCCAGCAGGTGGATCAAATCGCCGCCGTCATCCACCACCAGATGGGGCTTGAACTTGAGGGTCTCGATGAGGAGGTTCTCATACTCCTCCCCCATGGCGCCGTGGATGCCGAAGGTCTCCACGCCCATGTCGGCCAGTCCGGCGGCCACGTCGTCCTGGGTGGACAGGGGGTTGGAGCCGGTGAGGCGCACCTCCGCCCCGCCCTTGGCGAGCACATAGCCCAGGTTGGCGGTCTTGGCCTCCAGGTGGACGGACACCGCCACCCGCAGGCCGGCGAAGGGCTGCTCCCGCTCGAAGCGGGCCTCAATGCCGCCCAGGGCGGGCATGAAGTCCCGCACCCAGTTGATCTTCCGGCGGCCGGCCGGGGCCAGGTTCTGATCCTTTACAATACTCATGCTGTTCCTCCTTGCGGGGCGGCCGCCGAGGGGCTGGGGCCGTCCCAGAAATCCAATGTCAGAAGGGGCTTGCTCCTGCGGAACTCCTGCACACGCCGGTGAATGGCCTCCAGCTGCTCCAGGCTGGCCGGCTGCTCGGGTCCATAGGCCGGGCAGGTAAAAAACCAGCAGAATTTGGCTCCGGTGGCAATGACCCGGTCATAATAGAGTTCAGTGGCCACCCGCTCTGCGTTCTCCGCTGTGCAGCGGCAGGCCACGCCGAAGGGTAGCTTGTACCGCCGCAGCAGGGCCGTGGCCCGTGCGGCGTCGGCGCCGTCCTCGTCCACCTGAATGGCGGGGAACAGGTTGCGCACCCGCAGCAGATCCGCGCACAGCTCGCCGGTGATGAACCGGGGCGGCGTGAAAGCGGCGAACACGCAGTCGGTGTGCTTGTTGCACAGGGCGATGGTCTCCTGCTCCCGGGCCAGAGGGTTGCCGCCGCTGAAGATAAAGAGATGGCAGCCCCGCCCCTTCCGGGCCTCAATCTCCTCGTCCAGGCTGTCGAACTCCATATAGGGCCGCACGCCGTAGATGGACGCGCCGCAGCCGCGGCAGCCCATCTCGCAGGGAAAGGAGGGGTCGATGATCACCGCCCAGGGGGCGCGGCCGTTCCCCAGTTCCCCCGCCGCGTTGCGGCTGGGCCAGTCCATCAGCCCGGCGTGAATCACAAAGTTCTCAAAAATCTTTTTCAGTACCCGGCTGTCGATATCGGTATACATGCTCTTGATGAGGCGGTGCCAGTTGTTGCCGGGGTCACTCATGGCCCTGTGAAACAGCTCCCGGTAGGGTGAGGCCAGCCGCTCCCCCGTGTATTTATCCAACCAGTCCATCAGCTTGGGAAGGTTGGCGTCCGGGTCCCGCTCCAGGTAGTCCAGGGCCTTAGAGATGCCGAAGGCCCTGAGTCTGGCCGGCAAGCTCATGAATCTGCACGCTCCTTTCCCACGGACGATTTTTATAATTGTATCATAATGCATCCATCGCCGCAACGCCATAGACAAAACTGCGGTTCCTGTTGGAATTTCAGACACAATGGCAAGAGTGTCTAACAGCCGGCGTTGACAAGCCCCGCAGTTCCGGGATATACTGAACTGATTTCATCTCAGATTTTCTAGGAGTGAGCGCCATGCGCACCGGACTCATCACCTTTCATTTCGCCCACCACTACGGGGCACAGCTCCAGGCACTTGCCACCATGCGGGCCATCCAGTCCCTGGGGCACGACTGCGAGATCATCGACTACCGCCTGCCCCACACCACCCGCACCAACCAGCTTTTCAAAAAGAGCGGCGGCGTGCGCGGCATGGCCTCCGACGCCCACACCGCCCTCCACTACGGGGCGTTCCAGCGCCGCTTCCGGCGCTTCGAGGCCTTTGTGGCCGAGGAGATGGCCCTCTCCCCCCGGCGGTACACCGCCTTTGAGCAGCTCCGGGCCGACCCGCCGGCCTACGACGTGTATGTGGCGGGCAGCGACCAGATCTGGAACCCCTATATCTTCCAGGACAAGCAGTTCGACCCCCCCTTCCTGCTGGGCTTCGTCCGGGAGGGCCGCCGCATCGCCTACGCCCCCAGCCTGGGAGTGCCTGAGCTGCCGGAGGACAAGGCCGAGGAGCTGCGCCGCTTTCTGACTCCCTTCTCCGCCCTGTCCGTGCGGGAAAAGCGGGGGCAGGTTCTGCTGCGGGAGGCTGCCGGGCGGGACGCCCGGGTGGTGCTGGACCCCACCCTCCTCCTCACCGGCGAGGACTGGGGAGAGCTGGCCGCGGCCCCCAAACGGCAGGGGCCCTATATCCTGTGCTACTTTGTCTCCGACCCCGGCGAGGCGGCCCCCTACGCTTTGGCCCTGTCGGCGCGCACCGGTTGGCCCATCGTGCAGCTCGCGGGGGCCCGGCGGAAGATCGACGGGGCGGCCGAGCTGGTCTTTGACGCCGGCCCCCGGGAGTTTTTGGGCCTGTTCCGGCACGCCTCCGCCGTGGTGACCAACTCCTTCCACGGGGCGGCCTTCTCCCTCCAGTTTCAGAAGGACTTCTTCACCTCCATGTCCCCCAGGGAGCGGGCGGAGCCCACCTTCTCCCGCATCTACAGCCTGCTCTCCCGGCTGGGCTGTGCCGACCGCATCCTGGGCCTGGACACCACCGCCCCGGTGGACGCCCCCATAGACTACGGCGCGGTGTACGAGAAGCTGGCGGCCGCCCGGGCCGACTCCCTGTCCTATCTGGGGGCCGCCATCGAGGGCGCCCCCCTGCCCGCGGAGGAGCCGGAGCCCCAGGCCGCCCCCCGTCCGGTGCTGTGCAGGGCGGAGGACTGCACCGGCTGCACCGCCTGCGCGTCGGTTTGTCCGGTGAACGCCATTGCCATGGAGCCCGACCATGAAGGCTTCCTGCGGCCCGTCATTGGGGAGCGGTGCATCCTGTGCCGCAGGTGCGAGCATACCTGCCCCATCCTCCACCCCCCGGTGCCCGGCCCCGCCCCGGCGGCGGCCCACGCGGTCTGGAACCGCGACGAGGCCGAGCGGACAGCCAGCTCCTCGGGCGGCTTCTTCTCCCTGCTGGCCCGCCATGTGCTGGAGCAAGGGGGCGCGGTGTTCGGCGCGGCGCTGGACGAGGACATGACCGCCCGCCACGTGTGCGCCCGCACGGTGGACGAGCTGGCCCCCATGCGGGGCTCCAAGTACGTCCAGAGCGATCTGGGCGGCAGCTTTTCCCAGGTCAAGGCGCTGCTGGAGGAGGGGACGGCGGTGCTCTTCTCCGGCGTGCCCTGCCAGGTGGACGGGCTCAAACGCTACTTGGGGAAGGACTACCCCAACCTGCTCACCTGTGATCTGGTGTGCCACGGGGTGCCCTCCCCGGCGGTCTTCCGGGCTTACCTGGACGGCCTGGAGGCCGCCCGCGGCTCCAAGGTTGTCTCGGTGCGCTTCAAGGACAAGTCCCACGGCTGGTCTCACCCCTGGTTCACCGCTCAGTTTGCCGACGGGAGCGTCTATACCGAGGACTTCAACCGCACCGGCTACGGCCGGGGCTTCGGGATGCAGCTCTTCCTGCGCCCCGCCTGCGCCCGGTGCCGGTACACCTCCACCAGCCGCCCCGCCGACTTCACCCTGGCCGACTACTGGGGCCTGGACGAGAAGCTGGCCCTGCCGGTGGAGCGGGACAAGGGGGTCTCCATGGTGCTGGTGAACTCCGCCCGGGGGCAGGCTGTGTTCGATGCCCTCTCCCCCCGGTTCGGCCAGGTGGAGCGCCCCCTGGCCGAGGCGGTGGCGGGCAACCCCCGGCTGGCCTCCCCCCTGAAGGCCAACCCCCGCCGGGCCGCCTTCTTCGCCGCCTTCGCTGCCCTGCCCTTCGCCGAGGTGGAAAAGCGCTTTCTGGCCCTCCCCTCCCTGCCCTACCGGGCGGCGGCCAAGGTGCTCACCCCGGCCATGAAGGAAAAAATCCGCAAGCTGCTGAAATAACGGCGGCGAAATGTTTACAATTTATTCGGGAATTTTTCCCGGCCGTCTGGTACACTACTTTGTACGTCACAACGGGGCGGGCATTCCGCCCAACGGGAGGTAACTTCACTTGAGTGCAATTCAACGCTGGCTGGACCGGTTCTGCTACAAGCACCCCCGGTTCGGCATACCCAACCTGATGTTGGTCATTGTGGTCGGCAATGTACTTGTCTGGCTGATGGATCAGTTCAGCTACGGCGTGTCCCTGTCCGCCCTGCTCGCCTTCTCGCCGTACTACATTCTGCACGGACAGATCTGGCGCATCATCACCTTTGTCTTTGTCCCGCTGGACAGCAACCTCTTCTTCCTGGCCGTCTCTCTTTACTTTTACTATATGATCGGCTCAGTGCTGGAGCGGGAGTGGGGTACCGCTAAGTTCAATGTGTTCTATGGCTTGGGTATCCTGCTCAACGTGGTGGTCGGTTTCCTGCTCTATGCGGTCACCGCCCCTCTCTATCCCTCCCATCTGCTCCCGCTTCTCACCACCGCCAGCATGACCTACGTGAACCTCTCCCTGTTCTTTGCCTTCGCCACCCTGTATCCAAACATGCAGGTGCTTCTTTTCTTCATCATCCCCATCAAGATCAAGTGGCTGGCGTGGATCGACGCCGCCCTGTTCGGCTGGAGCGTCCTCAGCAGCCTCTTTGGCGTCTTTACCTCCGGCCTGGCCGCCCTCCCCGGCGTCATCATCCCCCTGGTTGCCATTCTGAACTACTTTATCTTCTTCTGGGACAATTTCCTCCAGCTCTTCGGCCGGGTCAAATACCAGACCTCCCGCCAGACCGTCAACTTCAAGAAGGCCACCAAGCAGGCCCAGCAGCAGAAGGGCTATATCCACAAGTGCGCCGTCTGCGGCAAGACCGACACCGACTACCCCAACGAGGAATTTCGTTACTGCTCCAAGTGCAACGGCTATTACTGCTACTGTTCGGAGCACATCCACAACCACGTTCACATACAATAAAAAAGCAGCGCGGCGGACGGCCTTCAGGCCGTCCGCCGCGTTTTTGTAACCGGGCTGCGGTGGTTTCCCACCCCATATTCTGTTATAATTGATTGAATAGATACTATTTGTTATTAAAAAAGGAGGTCTCATATGAATCGGCTCATAGCCTGCACCCTGGCGCTGCTGCTGGTACTGCTCACGCCGGCCTCCGCCAACTCGGCCCCTACCCGTCTGGGCGGTACGGGCGGTTCCGCCCTGACGGTGGACGAGGGCTGCCCTGTCACTGTCACCGCCGAGCAGCTCACCTTTGATGTCAGCGGAGCGGGAGACTCAAATGGCCTGACCGCCCAGGTGGAAGCCGTCTATCAGATGGAGAATCCCACAGAAAATCCCCTTTCCGTCCAGATGAGCTTTTACCTGGAAGAGCACCGGGGACATATGGACTCTCTGGTGGATGTGGACAGTGCCGTGTCCTCCATCACTGCCGACGGCCAGAGTCTCCCCTTCACCATCCAAGAAGTAGAGACAGAGGACGCGGCTGTTGACCGCTTTGCCCTGACCTATACGGTGGAGTTTCCCGCCTGGGGAACCCGTGAGGTGGCAGTAGCCTATCTCAGCAGCAGCTACGGTCTTCGGGAGGGCACCACCTACTGGACGCAGGAATTCACCTACCTGCTCTCCCCCGCCAGGCACTGGGCGGAGTTTGGCTCTCTGGACATCACAATTCGCACCCCGGAGCCTGTACCTTACATCGTCCGCTCCTCCCTCCCCCTTCGTGAGGCGGAAGAGCGGTGCTACACCGCCCACTTCGACAGCCTGCCCGACGGGGAGCTCACCTTCACCCTCTATCCACGCCTCTCCATCACCCTGGCCGACCGGCTTCACGCCGTGCTGACCTCCTATCAGTTCACCTTCGCGTTTTTCCTTCTCATTCTGCCTCTGACTCTCCTGGCGCTTCCGGCCCTCTTGATCTTCCTGCTTCAGCGCCGGAGCCGTCGTCAGCCCTGACGCTCCTTCACCACCGGGCTGCGAGTCCACTCCAGCCCGCAGGGCCGGGCTGTGGGGAAGCACAGGCCGAACAGATCTGTGCGGCGGGCCTCCGCCTCAAAGAGGGCGCGGGCGTCCCCATCCAGAGCCCTGGCCTGGGCGGGCTTGACCACCACCGGAAGGGCACAGGTCTCTTTCATGCGGCGCAGCAGCTCCCGCCCCCGGCCGCTGAGGCCCAGCACCCGTACATAGGGCGCCGCCGGGGGCCGCTCCGCCGCCCGCAGCCCCAGGAAGGCGGCCAGGGCCAGCCGCCGCAGCCGGGCGTGAGGGTAGCGCTTGGTCTTGGCCCGGGCATAAAAGTCCTCCAGGCTGTCCGCCGTCCGGGCGGAACGCGCCAGCCGGGCGGGCAGGCCCTCCGCCGCCCCGCCGTCGGGGAGGGCGGCCCAGTCCGCCTCGTCCATCGTGCGCAGACGGGCCAGCACCGCCCGGTCGATGTGCGCCATGGACGCCGTCTCCCCGCTCCAGGGGGCGGGGAGATAGGGGTCCGCCTCCGCCGCCCGTCCGGCCCGGAGGAGGGCCCGCAGCTCCGAGGCGGAGGCAAAGCCCCCGGCCGCCGGGCCGTCGTGGGCCGCCCCCCGCCGGGGGATGGTCAGGGCCTCCATGCCAGGAGGCAGGGCCCGCAGATATTCCACCCCCAGGTTGTCGTTTGGGCTGGCCAGGCAGTCGGCCCCCACCGCCGCCTGCCGGGCCGCCGGGAAGGACAGCCCACGGGCCAGCCCGGCCCGCAGCCGCTCCGGGTAGTCCAGGCCGTCCAGGGCCGCCGCCGCCGCCCGCAGGGGCGCCAGTTCTCCCGTCTCACTGCCGAAGGAGAGCACGTCCACCACCCCCGTGGCGGCCAGCAGGCCCACCGCCCCCCGGGCGAAAGCCTCCGCCGAGGCCATGGCCCAGGGGGTGGGCAACTCCAGCACCAGGTCGGCCCCGCCGGAGAGGGCCAGGGCCGCCCGGCTCCATTTGTCCGTGAGGGCGCACTCTCCCCGCTGGACCCAGTGGCCGCTCATGACGCATATCACCGCCGTGTCCGCCCCCAGGGTCCGCCGCGTCCGGGCGATGTGCCAGGCGTGTCCCCGGTGGAAGGGGTTGTATTCTGCGACGATTCCGGCTGTGGCCATGGGCTGAACCTCCAAACGCAAGAGTAAAATTTTTCTCTCTTTCAAGCAAAATATGGGTTGTCCTTTGGGAAAAAAGGGGCTAAAATAAAATATGTATGTGCTCTTATTCTACTACGGGAATATCCGGCTCACAAGCCATAGTTTAACGTAAGGAGAGAAGATTTCATGAAAGTTCTGGTCATCAACGCAGGCAGCTCCTCCCTCAAGTATCAGCTCATGGACCCCGCCACCCGTGAGGTGTTCGCCAAGGGGCTGTGCGAGCGCATCGGCATCGACGGCCGCCTGACTCACAAGGTGCCCGCCAAGGACGCCAAGTATGAGTTCGAGATCCCCATGCCCACCCACTCCGAGGCCATTCAGGCTGTGCTGGACGCCCTGCTGGACGCCGGGCACGGCGTGATCAAGAGCGCCTCTGAGATCGACGCGGTGGGCCACCGCGTGGTCCACGGCGGGGAGAAGTTCGCCTCCTCCGTGCGCATTACCGACGAGGTTATGGCCGCTCTGGAAGAGTGCATCCCCCTGGCCCCCCTCCACAATCCCGCCAACATCACCGGCATCAAGGCCTGCGAGAAGGTCATGCCCGGTGTGCCCATGGTGGGTGTGTTCGACACCGCTTTCCACCAGACCATGCCCGCCAAGAGCTATATCTACGCCCTGCCCTATGAGTTCTATGAGCAGGACAAGGTCCGCCGCTACGGCTTCCACGGCACCTCCCACCGCTATGTCTCCGCCCGCGCTGCCGCCATGCTGGGCAAGCCCATTGAGGAGCTGAAAATCATCACCTGCCACCTGGGCAACGGCTCCTCCGTGGCCGCCGTGGATGGCGGCAAGAGCGTGGACACCTCCATGGGCTTCACCCCCCTGGCCGGCGTTCCCATGGGCACCCGCGCCGGTGATCTGGACGCCGGCATCCTGGAGTACCTGATGGGCAAGCACGGCTACGACATGAAGGAAATGATGACCATCCTCAACAAGAAGTCCGGCGTGCTGGGCATCTCCGGCGTGTCTTCCGACTTCCGCGACCTGGAGAACGCCGCCAAGGAGGGCAACCAGCGGGCTGAGCTGGCCCTGGAGGCTTTCCAGTACAGTGTTAAGAAGCTGGTGGGCGCTTATGCCGCCGCCATGGGAGGGGTGGACGCCATCGTGTTTACCGCCGGTGTGGGTGAGAACGACGCCGCTACCCGCATGGCCGTGGCCTCCGGCCTGGAGTTCATGGGAGTAAAAATGGATGCCGAGGCCAACAACGTCCGTGGCAAGGAGACCGTCATCTCCTCCGCCGACTCCAAGGTGAAGGTGCTGCTCATCCCCACCGATGAGGAGCTCATGATCGCCATGGACACTGCCGAGATCGTTGGCAAGTAAGACCTGACAACAGCGCATCCCGGAGCTGGTACCAGCTCCGGGATGCGTTTTTTTATCTTCTCACGCCTGCGGCGTGTTGTTGTTTGTCTGCCCCCACAGCCGGGGAGCAGTATGCAGGGAAGCCGGTGATTCGAACGCGCCCCGGATAGCATTTCTCCTCCCGCGCATTCCCGGTCTATCGCCTTGCCTGTCTGGTACCTTGGCTGTAAAAATAAGATACCACCTTTTTCCCATTCAGAGTTGGATAAAGTATAACAGGCCTGTGAACGTTTTGTGAAATCTCCGCCCTCCGGCGCTCTTCCATTTATACCCTTATCCCACATGACAAATATTTAACAATAAGGTTGTGGAAACTGACGATATCAGTATTTTGACCTCTCTTCTTTATGGAACACTCCGCCAAAATTTCCCCACCTCTTTTTGCTATATTGCACAAATCTGCGCACTTACCACACTGTTTCTACTTACTTTTTGGTTATTTGCTTACCGAATTGTGGGGATTGAAAGATAGCCTGCAAACCGTTAAATTATAGTCCGCAAAGGATGCCGGGCTGTGTTCCGGCAAAATCTATCACAGAGAGAAGAGGGAAACGTATGGCAAAACCAACCAAGGATAACCGCAAGTCCGTAGTCGACTTCGGCGTGGGCTGGGTCGTCATCATCTACTGCCTGCTGATGTTCTTCCTGTACGTCGGCATGTGCAACGACGGCGCCAACATCACCGCCCCCAATGTGGCCTACCGCCTGGGACTGGAGCAGGGCGACATCATGAACATGAACTCCCTGGCCGGTCTGGTGGGTGTCGTGTTCTTCATCATTGCCGGCCAGGTCAACCGGAAGATCGGCGCGCGCATGACCTCCGGTATCTGCTGCATCATCTCCGGCATCGCTTACATCCTGGCCTGCAACGCCCCCAGCATCGTTATCTACACCGTCTGCATGTGCTTCGTGTACGGCGGCATCATGTCCGCCGGCTATGTGGCGGGCGGCACCCTGGTGGCCTCCTGGTTCCCCAAAAAGAAGGGCGTGGTTATGGGCTATACCACCATGGGCCACAACTTCGCCTCCGCTTTCTATGTGCAGCTGGTAGCCATTCTGATCGCCCCTACCGTGGCGGGCACCACCAATATCGGCGAGAACTTTTCCACCGGCATCGTCCCCATCGGCATCGCCGCCATTGTTCTGGGCATTCTGGGTATGATCTTCATCCGCAACGAGCCCTGGGAGCGTGGCATCAACCCCGACAACGTCTCCGACGAGATCTATCAGAAGGAGTATGACACCAAGGACGCCGTCGAGGGGGACGGCGGGTGGACCACCGGCAAACTGCTGGCCACCAAGGAGCTCTGGCTGGCGGCCATTACCACCGGCTTTTTCCAGATCTGCTCTGTGGGCGTCATGAGCCAGTTGGTTATCCGCAACACTCAGCTCGGCTTCTCTCAGCAGGCCGCTATGAACGTCATGACCATTCTGGCCCTGGGCGGCGTGGTTGGCTCCTGGCTGGTTGGCGTCATTGACGACGCTATCGGCACCAAGAAGACCATGGTCATGTTCGGTATCTGGTATGCTATCGCCCTGCTGCTCAACTTCACCGCTGTGGATTCCGTGACCCCGCTGGTCTACGTGTCCCTGTTCATGATTGCCATGGGCATCGGCGGCTCCGCCAACTTCACCACCTCCCTGCCCACCTCCATCTTTGGCCGCCAGGGCTTCGACAAGGTGAACAGTGTCATCTTCCCCATCCAGGGTGCAGTCACTGCCCTGTGCTTCCTGGTCAACGGCGTGGTGCAGAAGATTACCGGCGGCCAGATCCGCATGGCCTACCTGGTGTTCGCCGGCGTGGCCCTGGTGAACGTGCTCCTGGTGCTGATGGTCAACGAGCACAAGTACAACCGCGACTGGATGGCGGCCCACAAGAAGTAAGCTGCACCGCTTCTGAGCCTCTCCCCAAAAAAGCTGTCCCCGCAGCCGCGGGGACAGCTTTTTTCGTTGCGCCCCATGCCCCATTCTGCTATACTGATCTTATCTGAGTGAAACGAGGTGGCGGCATGGCGGAAGAAAATGGCCTGGTGCAGATCTATTATGGAGACGGCAAGGGTAAGACCACAGCGGCCTTCGGGCTGGCCTTCCGGTGTGCGGGCTGGGGGCGGCGGGTGGTGATCGCCCAGTTCCTCAAAAGCAGCCCCTGCGGGGAGCTGACGGCGGCGGAGCGGTTTCCCACCCTCACCGTCCTGCGCAGCAAGGGCATCCACAAGTTCACCTTCCAGATGAACGACGAGGAGAAGGCCGTGGTGGCGGAGAACTGCCGGACGCTCCTCCGGCAGGCGGCGGAGCTGGCCCGGGCGGAGGAGGCCCGCCTGCTGGTGCTGGACGAGGTGATCGACGCCCTCCGGGGCTTCCTGCCCCAGGAGGAGCTCTGCGCCTTTCTGGACGAGCGGCCCGCGGGCCTGGAGGTGGTGCTCACCGGCCACAGTCTGCCGGAGGCGCTGGAGCGCCGGGCAGACTACATCACCCACATGGTCAAAGAGAAGCACCCCTACGACCGGGGCGTAACCGCCCGCAGGGAGATCGAATTTTAACCCGGCAGCCCCCGGAGTGAACTCCGGGGGCTGCTTTTTATTACGCGCAGAAGCGGTGCTTGCCGATGGTCTTGATGAGGGGGCGGCTCCAGATCCACGCACTGGTGGCCGTGTCCGGGTTAAAATAGTAGATGGCTCCGCCGCTGGGATCGGCTCCGTTGAGCGCATCTTGGGCCGCCCGGTAGGCCGAGTCGGCCACCGGCTCGTTGAACTGCCCGTCCACCATGCAGGTAAAGGCCCCCGGCTGGTACACCACCCCGGCGATGGTGTTGGGGAAGGAGGGGTGCTCCACCCGGTTGAGGATCACCGCCCCCACCGCCACCTGGCCGCTGTAGGGCTCGCCCCGGGCCTCGGCAGAGATCACCCTGGCCAGCAGCGCCGCGCTGTTCTGCTGGTTGCTGCTCCCCCCGCCTCCAGAGGACATGCCCAGCGCCTTGAGGGTGGCCGGCCCGGCGATGCCATCGGCGGTCAGGCCGTTCTTCCGCTGAAAGTATTTGACCGCCTGGGCCGTCTGACTGCCGTAGATGCCATCCACCGCGCCGTCATAGTAGCCCCAATTTTTCAGCTTGGTCTGGATGATCCGCACCTGCTCACCGCTGGAGCCCTGCCGGTAGGTGGCCGCCTCGGCCTGCTGGGCCAGGGAGATCACCGCAATATTCACCACAAACAAAAGGGCCAGCGCCCACGCCAGCCGCCGCTTCTGCGTCATGCCTTCGCCTCCATTCCTGGCAATAGTGTACGGCGGCAAACGGGCGGATATGAGCGGCAATTCTTTCCGGCCGCCGGAATAGGTATTCTAAAAAGCGGCCATACTGGAAGAAAACAGGAAAGGATGTGTCCCGGTTGGTGAAAGGTGTGTCCAGACAGGTCATCGTGGTCAAAGCGCCTGACCCCCGCTTTTTTGAGCAGGCGATTTTTATTTTGAAGGAGGACGCCTTCGGCAGAGGCGTGACGGCGGACGATGTGCTTCAGGAAGCCCGCCGGGTGGCTGACGGGTATATCCGCCGCAACTCCCGCTGGAGCCGCCTGTGGCGGCATATCCCCGCCCCCGCCTACGTGGCCGCCGGCGCCCTGGGGGCTACGGTATGCTGGTGCGTGGCCCTGGTGCTGTAGAAACAGGCCGCCCCGGAGCCATTTGCTCCGGGGCGGTTCCGTTTGATTTTTGTGCTGGTCAGCGGGCGATGATGACGCGGATGCGCCCGCCGGCGCTCTCGTCCTTGTCGTACCAGCCGGTGAGGGAGTAGTTCCCTCCGCTGATGCGGGCCAGGCTGGAGAGCTGATACTCCCCGCCCTCATAGACGTACACCGCCACATTGTCTGAGAGAGTGTACTTCTGGTTGTTGGTGCCCACGGCGGTGCTGCCGCTAACGCTGTCCAGCTTGCGCTCGGACAGGTTATACAGCCGCTCGACGGCGTTGGGGCCCTCCATTTTGATCTGGCAGGGACCTACCTTCAGATTGTAGATGGCGTTGGTAGAGCCAAAGGTGAGCTTCTGGCCGCCCACGTCGTAGGTATAGGAGGAGGAAATGCCCATCATGGTGCCCAGATCCAATTCCTCCACGCTGGTAATGACGCCGTACTGGTGAAGGTCGCCGGTGACGTCGTTGAGGATCAGATGGCTGATCTCCCCCTGGGCGTTGAGGGCATAGAAGCGGACCATATTGCCGTCAAACTTCACGCCCTTCAGGCGGTCGGGATAGATGCGGATGGGGGTACAGCTCTCGTAGGTGTCCAGAATCTGCACGTCGTCAGCCAGGGGGTAGGTGCCCAGCTTGGTGCCGTCGTTGCTCATCTTTCCGGTCAGGGTGGAGGTGGTCAGGCGCTTGACCTCGATGGTGTCGCCGTCGGTATTCACCCGCACCAGATCGCCCTCGTCCAGGCTCTTATTGTCGGTCTGATAGCGGTAGGAGCCGCCGTCGGTACCGGCCACGGTGACGGTGCGGGCGTTGTAGGTGCCGCCCTTTCCGTCGTCGTAAGAGGTGCTCTCCACCTTGGTGACGACGCCATAGATGAGGTTGTCGGTCGCCACGGCCTCGCCCACTGCCGCCACGCCGCCGCTGCGGCCCAGCAGCAGGGTCACGCTGTCGCCAATCTGGTAGCCGCCCAGGTCGGAGAGGGCATAGGCGGCGGAGGTGGTCTCAATGGTGTAGCTCTTGCCCGCCACGGTGACGGAGGTGGGGCTAGTGACCGAGGGAGAAGCCGCCTCATAGGTGCCGGTGATCTTGTCGGAGTAGGCCCACAGGGTATGCATGGACTCCGACCAGTACACCACGTCCTGATTCTGCACCGCGGCCAGGCTGCTCTTGGAGCCGTTGCGGTAGACCGTGGCGCTGCCGGCGTCGAAGGGCACGCTGGACTGCCAGCCAGCGGCGGCCACCACGGGGCCCTCCATGGCGGAGTTGATGAGGGCCACCCGGTCCAGCTCCCCGGCGGCATTCACCAGGCTGAGGGTGGGCTCCAGCACGTTCAGGTAGTACACGCCCTCCTTGTTTTTGGTGATCATCAGGTTGTAGAACAGGTACAGGGCGTCCCGGCGGGTCATGGCGCTGTCCTGTCCGGCGGTGACGCCCTCGTTGAGCTTGAGGGCCCGGTACTGGGCCATCTGGCCGGAGGGCCAGACGCCGGTGAAGTCACTGTCCTGGTAGCCCAGCAGGCGCAGGACGATGGTCACGCCCTCGGCCAGCGTAATGGAACGGCCGGGGTTGAAGTTGCCGTGCAGATCGCCCTGCACCAGCCCCAGATCCACCGCCGCCTTGATATAGGGAGCGGCCCAGTGGCTCTGAGGCACGTCGGGGTAGGGCTTGACGGACACCGTGTCGCCTACGGCGTCCCGGCTGGTGGAGGCGGCCACCGCCAGCTTGGTGAACTCGGCCCTGGTAACGGTGGCGCCCAGGTTCAGGTTGCCGCTCTCGTCGCCCACCATAATGTCCAGGGCGGCCAGCACCTGGGCGGCCTCCCCCTCGGCCGGCGCGGCGGCCAGGGCCGCCGGAGCCAGCCCCAGCACCAGCACCACGGCCAGCAGGCCGGCTAACAGTCGTTGTTTCATTGCTTTTCTCCTTCTCATGCTCGTGAAAATGGAAACGGCGGGCCGGCGGGAGCGCCGGCCCCTGCCTATTATCATATACCATCCGCGCCGGTTCGGCAAGGGCGGGCCGGCGTACCGTCAATCATAGCGCAGCGCGTCAATGGGGTTCAGCTTTGCGGCCTTGTTGGCGGGCAGGTAGCCGAAGAGAATACCGATGCCCACGCTGACGCCGAAGGACACCGCAATGCCTCCGGCGCTGGGTACGGCGGAGAAGCCCTCCGCACCGGCCATCACAACGCCCACCAGGGCGGTAAAGACGTTGGCCAGCACCACGCCCAGAATAATGCCGATGACGCCGCCGATGGCGGAGGTGGTACCCGCCTCGATGATAAACTGGCTGCGGATATCCCGGCCCTTGGCGCCCAGGGACTTGCGGATGCCGATCTCCCGGGTGCGCTCGGTAACCGACACCAGCATGATGTTCATAATGCCGATGCCGCCCACCACCAGGGAGATGGCGGCGATGACCACCAGAATGGTCATGAGCACCCCCAGCATGGAGTCCATCATGTCCATCATCTCCGCGGAGGTCATGACCATGTAGGCGTTCTCATCCTGGTAGATGCGGAACAGCAGGCTCTCCACCACGCCCTTGGCGGCGGAAGAGGTCTCCTTGGTGGTGCTGGTGACCAGGTACATCTTCATGCCCATACCCCCGCTGGCAGCGTTGAGCTGCTCCACCGTACCATAGGGCAGGTAAATGAGGTCATCCCCGCTGCCCTCGGTGGAGTCGGCCTTCTGTGCCAGGGTGCCGATGATCTTGTAGGGAATGCCCCCCACGGTCAGGGTCTGGCCCAGGCCGTCCCCGCCGAACATATCCTCGTTGAGGTAGCTGCCGATGACGCACACCTTCTGGTCCCGCTCCACGTCCACATAACTGAGGAAGCGCCCCTCCTCAAGCTGGTCACCGCTGGCCGTCTGGCCCTTTTCGGCGTTGTAAAAGGTCTCACTGACGCCGTACACGCTGGTGTGGTCGTATTCGTCGGCGCCGTGGCGCACGGTGGTGGAGGCGCTGAGGTAGGGGCTGACGGAGTCAATGTACTGGGGGTACTTCTCCGCCAGGGCGTACATGTCGTCCGGCTCCACCTCCCGGTTTCCGCCGTAAGAGTAGATGGTCACCTGAATGAGATTGACGCCGATCTGCTCAAACTGGGCGTTCATATACTGCTGCATGCCATTGCCCAGGGAGACGATGACGATGACGGCCGCCACGCCGATAATGATGCCCAGCATGGTCAGCAGGGCGCGGACCTTGCTGACCATCAGGCTCTTGAGGGCCAGGCGGAAGGATTGGCTCACATTCACAGCGCGCCCACCTCCTCGTCCAGCTCCGGCTGTACCACGGCCTTCGGGTCGTGGGCATCACCGTCATAGATGATCCTTCCGTCCTGTAGGCGCACAATACGCTTGGCCTTGACGGCGATGGAGTTGTCGTGGGTGATGAGCACCACGGTATCCCCCTCGGCGTTGAGCTTCTGGAGGAAGCCCAGCACCTCCCGGCCGGTGCGGGAGTCCAGGGCGCCGGTGGGCTCGTCGGCCAGGATCACCGAGGGGTTGCCCGCCAGCGCCCGGGCGATGGACACCCGCTGCTGCTGGCCGCCGGAGAGCTGGCTGGGCAGGTTTTTGCACTTGTCCGCCAGCCCCACCCGCTCCAGAGAGCGGATGGCCCGCTCATGGCGTTCGGCAGCGGACACTCCGGCGTAGAGGAGGGGCAGCTCCACGTTCTCCAGCACGTTGAGCTTGGGAATCAGATTGTACTGCTGGAAGATGAAGCCCAGCATCTTGTTGCGGATTTCGGCCTGCTGGTCGTCGTCCATGGTGGACACGTCCACGCCGCCCAGATGGTAGGTGCCGGAGGTGGGCACGTCCAGACAGCCGATGATGTTCATGGCGGTGGACTTACCGGAGCCGGAGGAGCCCACGATGGCCACGAATTCCCCGGGGTCCACCGTCAGGGAGATGCCGTCCAGGGCGTGGACGGTCTCCTCGCCCATCTGGTAAATCTTGTAGACGTCCTTGAGTTCAATGAGGTGTTCCATGGCTTAACCCATCCCCATCGCACTCATGAGGCTGGAGCCCTGGGGGCTCAGCGCCAGCACCACTTCGCCCTCCTCCAGGCCGTCCACGATCTCGATGTACTCGTCGTCGTTGCGGCCCAGGGTCACCTGGCGCTCCTCAGCGGCGGAGAGATCCTTGATGACGCCGTTTTCATCCAGGCAGCCCTCCTTGGCCACCAGCACAGTGTTACCCCGCTCCACCGCCTCCACCGGCAGGGCGAGCACGCTGCCCACCTCCTCCACGATAATCTTGGCGGAGACGTTCATGCCGGGGTAGAGCGCCTCGGGGGAGCCCTCCACCTTCACGGTAACGGGATAGCTGGTGTGGCCGCTGGTGGTGGTGCCGTTGATGTTGATCTTATCCACCACGCCGGTGAAGCTCTGGTCGTCCAGTGCGCCGGCGGTGATCTCCACCTTCTGGCCCACCTGGATCTTGCTGATGTCCTTCTCATCCACGTCCATGTCAAAGGTGAGCTCGGAGCGGTCATAGATGATGGCCGGGTAGGTGACGGAAGCGCCGGAATTGGACAGACCGCTGATGTTGTCGCCCACATCCAGGTTCTTCTCGATCACCTCGCCGTCGATGGTGGAGGTAATGGTGTAGTCCTCCAGCTTCTCCTGGGCGTTCTTCAGGGAGAGCTGGGCGTTTTCCAGAGCGATGCGGGCATTCTCAATCTGGGTCTCCAGGTCGGCCTCAGAGATAACGCCGATCACCTGGCCCTTGGACACCCGGTCACCCTCCTTGACATTGAGCACGTCCAGATCGCCGGCGGCCTTGGCCGTGATCTGGGAAGAGGAGGCATAAGTAAAGCTGCTGCCGGAGGCGCAGGCCGCCCCTCCCACGGAGGCGGTTCCCTGGCTGGTTTCAGACAGGACGCCGGGGTTGTTGACCAAGATGGTCACCTGGCGGACCAGGGTGCCGCCGGGTCCCACCTCGTCGGTGGCGGCGATGGACTCCACCGTTCCGCTCACCGTCTCGGCGGTGCCGTTCACGGTGACGGTCGCGGCCTGACCCACATAGAAGCCCGACGCATCGGCGGAGTGGAAGGGCACCTTCAGCTTCATGTGATCCCGGTCCAGCACGTCGGCGATGACGGTGCCGACGGTGACGCTGTCCCCGCGGTCCACGTGCAGCTCGGTGATCACACCGGCGTCGTCGGCCTTCACATTGCGGTCCTTCTGATTGTCGCTCTGGGTCTTCAGCAGGTCGTTGAGGGCCAGTTGGGCGGACTGGACGTTGAGCTGGAGCTGCTCGATGTTGTTCTCCACGTCGCTGGCGTCGATGCGGAAGAGCACGTCGCCCTTGTGGACGGTCTGCCCCTCCTCAAAGGGGGCCTCCAGGATCTCGCCGCTGACCAGCGTGGTCACCTTGTAGGACTGGATGGGCTCGATGGTGCCGGTGCCCGAGACGGCCACCGTCATGTCGTGCATCGCGGCGGTGTAGGGCAGGTACGCGCTGCTGAGCACCTGGGTTCCCGCACTCATGCAGCGGGAGAGCGCCAGCACCAGCAGCGCCGCGATCACCAAGAGGATGACCAGCCGCTTGACCCACTTCCGCTTCTTCTTCGGGGGCGTGAGCTGCGGGCTTTTCTTCCCCGGCCCCTCCGGAGGGGCGACCGTCGTTTCTGGCTTAACTTGGGTTGCTTCCATAGTGGTTTCTCCTTTTCTTTGCTATGCTTCTTCGCGGCGGACCGCCTTGGAGGCCGCGCCCCGCCGAAGGATGCCAAATACACGCATCAGACGGGCCCGCGCGCCCGCCGGATCGCTTGAGGCCCCGGCCGCTGCCAGTGTACCGGCTACGGCGGAGACCAGCAAGTGGAAGATATCGGAAAGGTCGGTCTCCGTGCGCAGATCCAGTCGGGACAGGTCCACCCTGTCCCGCAGGCGAGCCAGGCTCGCCTCAGGCCCCTCCCGGTTCAGCAGGACCCCGGGCTGCATCTGCCGGTTGCAGCGGAGTATGTCCGCCATCTCGCGGTATTTCCCGTCCCCCCAATGGGCCTGAATGTGGTCAAACAGGTCCAGGAAGGCGGCAAAGAGGTCCCCCTCCCGCTGCTCCAGCAGCTCCCCCATCCGGCGCTCCAGCAGTGCGCCATAGGAGTCCATCAGGTGGCCGAACAGCTCCTCCTTGTCGGTGAAGTACATGTAAAAGCTGCCCCGCGGGATGCCGGCGGACCGGATAATCCGGTTCACCGAGGCACTCTCATAGGGAACGCGGGAGAACTCCTCCCTGGCAGCCCGAAGCAGGCGCTCCCGCTTCTCCGCCGGCAGATTGTAAAACGTCGCGCTGGGCATAGGGCACCTCCTCGCCTGACAAGCTGTCATAAGCTTAGACGACAAGTTGTCATATGTCAACGCCTCCGGCAAAAAATTCGCAGTTCGTTCATATTTTCCAGATAGGCTACCAGCATACCAGAATCCTATGTAAGACGCCATGAAGAGAAGATTAAAATTTTCTTAAATTGCCGTTCTCTTAATACACCCTGCACCCCGTGGAAGGTCAAGGGAAATTTTTTTGTTTTCCATGTATATCCAAGCCCAGGCCTGTCCACAATAGGCTCGGAGGTGCTAAACAGCATGAAAAAACCATTCTTAAAACGAATGGGCGACTTTCTGGAGGGCAAGGGCTTCTACATAGTCCTGTTCCTCTGCGTCGCCGCAATAGGAATTTCGGGCTATTATCTCTTTTCCTCTCTCACCCCGGATGAGCCGGACGCCCCCGTGGCGGGCACCGCCCAGATCACCGTCACCCCCTCTCCCCGGCCCACGCCGGTGGACGCGGGCCTCATGAACCGCCCGGCGGCCACCCCTGCGCCGGAGCACACCGTCCCTGCGTCCCCGGCTGTACCGGCGGCCACGCCCTCGGCGATGCCGTCGGCCACGCCCCAGCCCACTCCACAGGCTGCCCCCACCGTCTTTACCTGGCCGGTACAGGGAGATATTCTGACGGACTACAGCCTGGAGGTGCTCTCCTACAATCCCACCATGGACGACTGGCGCACCCACGACGGTCTGGACATCGCCTCCGCCGCCGGTACTGAGGTCAAGGCGGCCGCCGCGGGGACGGTCACCGCCGTCCTCCAGGACGCCATGATGGGCACCACCGTTGTGGTGGAGCACGGCGGCGGACTGACCAGCACTTACTCCAACCTGGCCTCCGTACCCACGGTGGCGGTGGGCGACACGGTTGGCGCCGGCTCCGTGCTGGGCTCGGTGGGCGGCACCGCCATCGCCGAGAGCGCCCTGGCCAGCCATCTGCACTTCAGCATGTCGCTGGACGGCTCCACTGTTGACCCCCTGGAATACCTGCCCAACTAAATTCTTTCCCTTCCTTTCCTCCCTGATATGCAGACGGCGCATGGCCTCAGCCATGCGCCGTCTGCACTGTATTACTCCACATCCTCCGGGAAAAAGGCCCGGTAGGGCAGCACGCCCGCCAGCTCGATGAGCGTGTCGGAAAATCCGCCGCTGCCGTCAAACCCCATCCGGGGCGTTTTCAGCAGCTCGCCCGTCTCCGGCGGCCGGAGGGGCAGGGACACGATCGCCCGGGAGCCCCGCTCCTCCCGCTGCTCAAAGACGATGCTCCCCCCGTGGAGGGCGGCGATGCGGCGGGCCACCTTCAGTCCAAGACCCAGGCTGCCCGGCCGCTGAAGCAGCTCCCGCTCATCGGTTTCCGGGAGAAAACCCGGTCCGTTGTCCCACACGGTGAGGACCGCCCGCCCGCCCCGGCGGGCCAGGCGCAGGCCGGACTCTCCGCCCTCTCCCGCCGCGCGGACGGCGTTGGCGATCAGGTTGAGCAGCAGCCGCCGGAGCTGGGCCCCGTCTCCATGGGTAAGGAGGCTCCCTATCTCCTCCTCATAGGAAAAGCGGATGCCAGCCAGCGCCGTCAGGGGAGACACCTGCTCCCCCAGCTCCCGGCACAGCCCGGCCAGATCCAGCGTGCCCTCCCGCAGGGGGAGCTCTCCCTCAGGCAGTTCCAGATACTCAAGATTGCCCACCATACGAATCAACCGGTACAGGCTCTGGTGCAGAATGGCCAAATAGGGGTCGTACTGCGGCCCCGCCTTCTCCCGCACCACCGGCGTGAGCAACTGAATCGCTGCGGACAGGTTGTTCATCTGCTGACGGAACTGCTCTACCAGGAGCGGTCCCAGATCCTCTCTCTTCTCATCCAAATGCCGCCGACCTCCTTTCCAGTCCTGCCATAGCTTGCGCAGGAATTCCGTAAAGTTGTAAGGGTATGATAACGTCAGTATAGCAAAATCCGCCCCGCCGCTCAAGCAGAAATGTCGAATCATGTCGAAACCACCGCGTTTACCGATAGTGCCGGTGTAAATTTATACAGTTTCCCCAGTAAGTTTTCTGTTTTCCCCCTTTTCATTCGGCGCGGATTCGTTTATAATGGAGGCGCGCAATTGGAAATCATTTAAGAATCAAATTAGAACGAAGGAGCGATTCATTATGAGCATTAAAGTTGGCATTAATGGCTTTGGCCGGATCGGCCGTCTGGTGTTCCGCGCGGGTATCTCCCGTTCCGACATCGAGTTCGTGGGCATCAACGATCCCTTTATGACCCCCGATTACATGGCCTACATGCTGCGTTATGATACCATGCACGGCCAGTTTGACGGCACCATTGAGTACACCGACGACGCCATCATCGTCAACGGCAAGACTGTGAAGTTCTTCGCCTGCATGGATCCCAAGGACATCCCCTGGGGCGAGGTGGGCGCTGAGTATGTCGTGGAGTCCACCGGCATGTTCCTGACCAAGGAGAAGGCCCAGGCCCACATCGACGCCGGCGCCAAGAAGGTGGTCATGTCCGCCCCCTCCAAGGACGACACCCCCATGTTCGTCATGGGCGTCAACCACGAGACCTATGACTCCAGCATGAACTTTGTCTCCAATGCCTCCTGCACCACCAACTGCCTGGCCCCCATCGCCAAGGTGCTGCACGACAACTGGGGCATTACCGATGGCCTGATGACCACCGTCCACTCCACCACCGCCACCCAGAAGACTGTGGACGGCCCCTCCAAGAAGGACTGGCGCGGCGGCCGCGCCGCCTCCGGCAACATCATCCCCTCCTCCACCGGCGCCGCCAAGGCCGTGGGCAAGGTCATCCCCTCCCTCAACGGCAAGCTGACCGGCATGTCCATGCGCGTGCCCACCCTGGATGTCTCCGTGGTGGACCTGACCGTCAACCTGGCCAAGCCCGCCAAGTACGACGAGATCTGCGCCGCCATGAAGAAGGCCAGCGAGGGTGAGCTGAAGGGCATCCTGGGCTACACCGAGGACGCCGTGGTGTCCTCCGACTTCCTGGGCGACACCCGCACCTCCATCTTCGACGCCACCGCCGGCATCGCCCTGACCGACACCTTCGTGAAGGTCGTGTCCTGGTACGACAATGAGATTGGCTACTCCAACAAGGTGCTGGACCTCATCACCCATATGTATTCTGTGGACCACAAGTAAGTGAATCCAACCAAAGAGAGCGGAAGCCGGACGGCTTCCGCTTTCTTTGACCGTCGAAAAAGCGGTTTCGCCGCTTTTTCGAGCCGGATGCAGCCCACCGCGCGCGGGCTGAGAAGTGCTTTCTCCGGCGTACATGCCGCTGGAGAAAACGGCTTTTATTTGCTTCGCGCCTGCGGGTGCGAACTCTGCGAGGCTTTTTCGGCAAAGTGAACGAGAGCGGAGGCCATCCGGCCTCCGCTCTCGTTTTCGTTCTGCCCACGGAGGAGGCCGTTCACATCTCCCGCACGTCCACATAGGCGGAGGTGGTGGCGTCCAGCACCGCCATATAGCCGCAGCGGAAGTCCAGCCAGTCCCCCACCTTTACCCGGCCTCCGCACCCCTCCACGTCCACAATCAGGTGGTCGGAGCTGGCGCCGATCATCTCCGCCCCTGGCAGGGTGGGGGTGAGGGCGGCCCAGGCCACATCCTGCTTGCCTGCGGCGCAGATGGCCCGCAGGTGAACCCCCCGGTCGGGGTATTCGGGCAGATCCCCCTTGCCGTCCCGGCCGTGCTCCCCGATGGGCACCGACGGCTTGCGGCGCAGCTCCACCACCTGGGCCTTGAAGTGGAAGGCGTCGGTATGGTACCCCTCCAGAAAGCGCATGCCGGTGGTGTCTTCGCCGTAGAGCAGCCCCTCGCCCACCCGCAGGTGGTTGATGCCCGCAGGAAGCCGTCCCTCCTCCAGCAGCTTGAGTGTACAGGTGGAGCCGCCGGACAGAGTTTTGATATGGAAGCCGTACTTCTCATTGAGGAAGTCCCGCAACTCCACCAGGATCTGTGTGTTCTCCACCGAGGGGAGGATGCTTCCGTAACACCCCACGTTGGTGCCAAGCCCTACCAGCTCCACACCGGGACAGCCCAGAATCTGCCCCGCAATCTCCTCCAGCTGCTCCCGGCCGAACACCCCCTCCCGGAGATCCCCCACGTCCACCATGAGAATAATGGGGTGAATCTTCCCCTGCCGGACAGCTGCATCGGACACGGCGCGGATGACCTCAATCTGGCTCTGGAGGCTACAGTCAGCCCAGCGCACCACCTCCTCGGCCTCGTCAATGGCGGGTATGCGGATGAGCAGGTAGTGCAGGCCGGGTATGGCGGTCTTGGCGGCGATGATGTTTTTCAGGCGGCTGTCCGCGAAGCGGGTGACGCCGCCGGCCCGGGCCGCCCGGATCACCCCGGGGCGGGCGGAGAAGCCCTTGGTGACAAAGGCCAGCTCCACCCCCCGCAGGGCGCAGAAGGTGTGGAGCTTTCGGGCGTTCTCCTCGATTTTCCTGGTGTCAATCTCCAGTATGGGTGCGTACATGCTTTCCAACCCCCTTTGTAGCTACCAACAGTGTAACCCTCATTTTCCCTCTTGACAAGGGGAATTCCATATGTCATACTGTGTATGCTGAATATATACAGTATGACATCAAGAAGGTGTACCATGGACATCATCATCCGCAATTCCGGCGGCGTACCCATCTATGACCAGATCACCCGGCAGATGAAGGGCCTCATTCTCCGGGGAGAGCTGAAGGAGGGCGAGGCCCTGCCCTCCATGCGGCTGCTGGCCAAGGAGCTGCGCATTTCCGTCATCACCACCAAGCGGGCCTATGAGGAGCTGGAGCGGGAGGGCTTTCTCACCACTGTGCCGGGCAAGGGGTGCTTTGTGGCGCCCCAGAACCCGGAGCTGGTGCGGGAGGACACCCTCCGCCGGGCCGAGGAGCACCTGTCCCATGCGGTGGACGTCGCCAAGGCCGGCGGCGTCACCCTGGCCGAGCTCACCGAGACCCTCAACCTTCTGTATGGAGACGAAACACTATGAAAAACGCATTGGAAGTGTCCCATCTCACCAAGGACTACGGCTCCTTCAAGCTGGACGACGTGTCCTTCACCGTACCCGGCGGCACCATCATGGGCCTGATCGGGGAGAACGGCGCAGGCAAGTCCACCACCATCAAGTGCATCCTCAACCTGGTCCGCCGGGACGGCGGGGAGATCCAGGTGCTGGGCCTGGACAACCTGGCGGACGAGCGGGCGGTCAAGGCCCAGGTGGGGGTGGTGCTGGACGAGACCACCTTCCACGACGGCCTCTCCGCCCCCCAAGTGGGGAGCATTCTCGCCCGCCTCTACCCCGGCTGGGATGGAGCCCTGTACCAGCATTACCTGGAGAAATTCGGCCTCACCAGCAAAAAGCTGGTCAAGACCTTCTCCAAGGGCATGAAGATGAAGCTGTCCCTCGCGGCGGCCTTTGCCGCTGGGCCCCGCCTGCTGATCCTGGACGAGGCCACCTCCGGCCTCGACCCGGTGGTGCGGGACGAAATTTTGGACGAGTTCCTGGCGTTCATTCAGGACGAGGAGCACGCCATTCTCCTGTCCAGCCACATCACCAGCGATCTGGAGAAGGTGGCCGACTATGTGACCTACCTCCACAGGGGGCGGGTGGCGGTGTCGGGGGCCAAGGATGAGCTGCTGGACACCTACGGCAAGCTGGTGTGCGGCCGCTCCGAGCTGGAGCGGGTGGACCCCGCCCTGCTGGTGGGGGTGCGCTCCGGCCAGTTCGGCTGTGAGGCCCTGGTGAAAAACCGGCGGGCTTTCGCCCGGTTCCACCCCGAGCTGGCGGTGGAGCCGGTGTCGCTGGAGGATATTATGGTCTTTACCGTAAAGGGGGATGCCCGATGACCGGCCTCATCTACAAGGATTTTCTGGCCCTTAAGGGCCATCTGACTACCTACCTGGTCTTTTTCCTGGTCTACGGCGGCCTGTGCTTGTCGGGAGTGTTCACCGCCTCGGTGCTGTGCGGCATGGTGGTGCTCATGTCCCTGATCACCCCTATGACCACCGTCACCTCCGACGACGTGAGCCGCTGGAACCGCTTCGCCATCGCCACCCCGGCCTGCCGCCGGGGGGTGGTGACAGGCAAGTACCTGTTCACCCTGCTGGTGACCCTGGCCAGCACCGTGTTTGTCTCCCTGCTGCTGGTCGTGCTGGCCCTGGCCGGCGGGCTGGAGGAGCCCCTGTCCGAGCTGCTGCTGTCCGCCCTGGCCTGTGCGGGGATCGCCCTGATCATGAACGCGGTGGCGCTCCCCCTGCTGCTCAAGTTTGGGGCGGAGAAGGCCCGCATGGTGAGCATGGCGCTCTTTTTACTGGTCTTCGCCGGCTTTGCCCTGCTGGGCCTGGCGGCCGACCGGGGCCTCGCCCTCCCCGCGCCCCCGGCGTGGGTGCTCACCGCCCTGCCCGGCCTGCTTGCCATCCTGGCCGTGGGCGGCTTCGCCCTCTCCTACTGTATTGCCCAGGCCATCTATGCCCGAAAGGAGTTCTAAGCATGGCCGGACTGCTCTGCAAGGACTGGTTGTTGCTCCGGCGGCAGCTTTGGTACTATGCCCTCCTGCTGGGGCTTTATCTGGCGCTCACTGCCGCCGGAGTGCTGGACGCCTCTTTTCTGTGCGGCCTGGCGGTTCTCTACGGCACCCTTCTCCCCACCACCTGCTTCAGCTATGACGAGGCTGTGCACTGGGAGCGGTACGCCGCCGCCACCCCCGCCGGACGGCGCGGGACGGTGGACGGCAAGTACCTGCTTGCCCTGCTGCTGGCCGCCCTCAGCGGCGGGATTTCCTTCTTCCTCACCGCCCTGATGGAGGGGCCGGAGAGCGCTCTGTCCCTGGCGGTGCTGGTCTGTACCGGCCTGGCCCTGGCGGTCAACGCCGTCAACCTGCCCCTTCTCCTGCTCTTGGGGGTGAGCCGCAGCCGGGCGGCCCTCTACTTTGTGTTCATCCTCTTCTTCGGCGGCGGCATGGCCCTGCTTTTGCTCTTCCAGCGGGGCCTTCTTCCCCCGCCCACCCCCGGCCTGGCCGCCGCCCTGCCCTGGCTGGTGACCGTCCTGTGCGCGGCGGCCTACGCCGCCTCCTGGTGCATCGCGCGGAAGATTTACTGTAAAAAGGAACTGTAGGGGCGTGGCCTGTCCCCGCCCGCCGGGTGTGCCACGCTGCGGCCGGACGAGGAACTGCGGGTGGCCGCCAAGGGACACCCCCTGTAAGCCCCTGTCTGTCCCGTATCCAAAAACGTCCCCGGAGGGAATTCCCTCCGGGGACGTTTCTGCGTGGTTCAGGGCAGCTCGATAACCCAGTCGAGACTTTCATACAGGTGGTCGGCCCTGCCGCCGGCATCCTGAATTCTCTCCACAGCCACTCCGCCGATACACACTGCGTCCACCGGTTCCTCCATGCCCTCCGGCTTGATGGCCTCGAACCGCTCGGTGCCGTCCAGCTCATAGGCGCCTGTGATGTCGTGGCAGGGATAGCGCTCTCCCGATGCGCCGATAAAGGAGATGTCGAAGGGCCAGCCCCACCACTCTGTGCTGTCGAAGCTGGCGGATATGGCCGAGCCGTCCTCCGCCACCCAGATGGTCATATCCCCCTGGGGGAGCGTCCAAGTCTTCTGTACCGTGGGGGGCGTCTCCGCCGGCACCAGTCGGAGGGAGAACACTCCCCCCTGGACGCCCAGACCGCTGACATGGAGGGCGCAGTCCTCCAGCGGCGGGGCGGCCATCGTACAGCGGAGGCGGGTGGATGCAGTGGTCTGATAGCCCTGCTCCAGGCGGTAGCGGGGGTAGCCGCTCCCCTCCCCGGCATCCGCCACGCTGTAGGGAGTGATGGTGTGGACGGCATTGTGCAGCGGCTCCCCGTCCGCCGACAGGCCCAGCCGCAGCTCCACCGGAGAGGGCAACTGATCGGCAGGTAAACGGCTGCTCATGGTGAGTTCCAGTTCCAGCACCCCGCTGCGCAGGGTAGCATCCGCCTCGTAGGTCCAGTCCCCCTCCGTCCAGGTGACCGGCTCCTCCAGCACCCAGAGCTCCGCCTTGTCATCCGCCGTGGCGCCGATGCCTGCGAAATAGCGGCAGAGCTCCCCCACCCCGGCGGCCACGGCCCGGTAGTTCATCAGTCCCAGCACCAGCCCCGCGCAGGCCGCCGCGGCCGCCAGCCGCCTCAGGGGTGCCCGGCTCCGCCTGGGAGGCGTCAGCGCCTCCTCCGTGAGTATCAGCAGACCATCCCGGTCCAGTACCTCGTCCCAATCACAGTATCTCATTTGGTTCCCTCCCGTTCCCACAGGCCCAGCCCCTGCCGGGCCAGCAGCCGCTTCAGCTTCTTCCGCAGGCGGCTCACCCGGGCGTCCACCCCGTTGGGCGACAGCCCCAGTACGCCACCCAGCTCCGCAGAAGAGAGCCCGTAGACAAACCGCAGGGTGAACAGCCTCCGTTCCTCCCGGCTCAGCCCCTCCAGCACCCGGCGCAGTCCGTCCCGCACCGCAGCTCTCTCCGCGTGATCCGCCGCCGCCAGGCCAGAGTGTTCCTCCAGTGGCTCCTCCATCCGGGCGGCCAGGGCGCGGCGGCGGTCCTTTGCCCGGCTGCGCACCAGCACGCAAAGCCAGGTCTGCTTACTCCCCTGCGCGGGATCCCACGGCGCCCTGCCCTCTACAAAGGCCCAGACGGCGTCCTGGACGCACTCCTCCGCGTCCTCCGGGCGGCCGGGGAGCTGAGCGGCGGCCACCAGCTCCAGCAGCCTGCCGTACTGCCGGAAAATCTGCTCCGCCTCCTGGTTATGATCCAAAACCTCCTCCATTGGTTCGCCCCCTTTCACCTTACAGTACGGCCGGGAACGCGGAAACCTGACGCACGCCGAAGAAAAAAACGCGGAGGAACCGGTGTTCCTCCGCGTTTTTTGCGGCTGTTTAGTGATTGAGCAGGCGCACCCGCAGCACCACGTCCAGGGCGCGGATGGTGTCGGCCACGGACTCGCCGATGCGGCTGTCCACGTCCACCACGGTATAGGCATAGTCCTTCTTGGACTTGTTCGTCATGTTAGCCACATTTACCCCGTCCTTGGAGAGCACTCCAGTGATGCTGGCGATGGCGCCGGGGGCGTTGCGGTGGATGATGCACAGGCGGGACACGCCGCTCCACGGCTGCACCAGCGTGGGCAGGTTCACCGAGTTCTGGATGTTGCCGTTCTCCAGATAGTCCTTCAGCTCCTGGGCCGCCATGACGGCGCAGTTCTCCTCGCTCTCCGGCGTGGAGGCCCCCAGATGGGGGATGGCCACCACGTTCTTGCCCCGCAGGATTTTGCCGTTGGGGAAGTCGGTGACGTAGCAGGCCACCTTGCCGCTGTCCAGGGCGGCCAGCATGTCGTCGTCGTTGACCAGGGTGCCCCGCGCCAGGTTGAGGATGCGTACGCCGCCCTTCATCATATGGAATGCGTCCTCGTTGAACATTCCCTTGGTCTCGGGGGTCTGGGGCACGTGGAGGGTGATGTAGTCGCAGTTCTTATAAATGGTCTCCAGATCCATGGCCCGGTGGACCAGCCGGGACAGGGACAGAGCTCCGTCCACCGACAGGAAGGGGTCGTAGCCGAACACGGTCATGCCCAGCTTGGTGGCGATGTTGGCCACCTGCACGCCGATGGCCCCCAGGCCGATGACGCCCAGCATCTTGCCAGACAGCTCCGGGCCCACAAACTGGCTCTTGCCCTTCTCCACCGCCTGCTCCACGTCCGCCCCGGCGGCGGCCTGCTCCTTCACCCAGGCCACGCCGTCGCTGATCTTTCGGGAGGCCAGCAGCAGAGCGCACACCGCCAGCTCCTTCACCGCATTGGCGTTGGCGCCGGGGGTATTGAATACCACGATGCCCGCCTCGGAGCAGCGGTCGATGGGGATGTTATTAGTGCCCGCGCCCGCCCGGGCCACGGCCCGCAGGGCATCGGGGAATGCATAGTCGTGCATGTCCGCCGAGCGGACCAAAATACCGTCCTCGTTTTCCACATCGGTGCTGATGGTGTAGCGGGTCTGGTCCAGTACGGACAGCCCGGCGGGGGAAATCTTATTCAGTGTCTTGATGCGATACATATAGCCCTCTCCCCTTCATTGTTTTTATCAAATGCCCGGATGAAACTACACGCCTTCCATGGGAGCCCCTGATTTTACTTCCCCGGACGGAGGGAATCCGCCCTGCGGCAAGATTTTGTCCGCTGGCCAAAATGCCTGTACGCGGCGTAAGCCGCGCCCCACTTTGCAGGGCCCCAGGGTAAGCCGAACGCTCAGTTGTTCTTATCGAATGCCCGGATGAAGTCGCACAGCTTTTCCACGCCCTCGGTGGGCATGGCGTTGTAAATAGACGCCCGCATGCCGCCCTGCCCGCAAAATCTCCCATTTTGCGGGACCCCAAGCGATTTTATCTGCGCGGGCGGAGTAAATCCGCCCCGCATCAAGGTTTTGCCTTCGGCAAAACGCTTGGTTCCGTGGGCGGGCAGCGGGCTCAATTCGCCCTGTCAAAGGCCTTGATAAAGTCGCACAGCTTTTCTACGCCCTCGGTGGGCATGGCGTTGTAAATAGACGCCCGCATGCCGCCCACGGAGCGGTGGCCCTTCAGGTTGGTGAAACCGGCGGCCACGCTCTCCTGCACAAACTTGGCGTCCAGCTCGTCGCTGCCGGTACGGAACACCACGTTCATATCGGAGCGGGAGCCGGGCTCCACGGCGCAGGTGAAGAGCCGGGAGGAGTCGATCACGTCATAGAGCATCTGCGCCTTTTTGTGCTTGATGGCCTCCATGCCGGGTATGCCCCCCTGCTCCTCCAGCCAGTCCAGGACCAGCCCCAGCATATAGATGCACCAGCAGGGCGGGGTGTTGTACATGGAGTCCTTGTCGATCATGGTCTTGTAGTTCATCATCAGGGGGGTGAAGGGCAGCTCATGCCCGGCCAGCTCCTCCTTGATGATCACTACCGTCAGGCCGGCAGGGGCCATGTTCTTCTGGGCGCCGGCGAAGATGACGCCGTACTTGGACACGTCCACGGGGCGGGAGAGGATGTCGGAGGACATGTCGCACACGATGGGCACGCCGCCCGTCTCCGGGACATACTGCCACTCGGTGCCGTAGATGGTGTTGTTGGCGCAGTAGTAGAAATAGCTGGCCTCAGGGTCCAGCTCCAGTTGACTCTGCTGGGGAATGTAGGTGTGGTTTTTGTCGGCGGAGGATGCGGCCAGATGGATCTGGCCGTACTTCTGCGCCTCCTTGTAGGCGATGTTGGAGAAGTTGCCGGTCACGGCGTAGTCGGCCTTGCCGGTGGCCCCGATGAGGTTCAGGGGCGCCATGGAGAACTGGGTGGAGGCGCCGCCCTGGAGGAAGAGGATCTGGTATCCCTCCGGCACGTTGAGCAGGGCGCGCAGCTTGGCCTTGGTGTCGTCAAAGATCTTCTGGAACACCTTGGAGCGGTGACTCATCTCCATGACGGACATGCCGGAGCCCTGGTAGTTTGTGATCTCGGCTCCTGCCCGCTCCAATACCTCCAGCGGCAGCATGGAAGGGCCGGCGGAAAAGTTGTAAACACGTTCGTTTCCCATGACAGATGGCCTCCTCGATATTCCAATTTGAAATAGAACGGGGCTTCGCACCGGGTTATCGCTTTACTCCGTTAAAGTATATTATATCGGATGCCCTATCCAACTGTCAACTGCACGGATTGACTAAAACCAAGCCGTTCAATCTCAAAACTTTGTGAATATTTCAACGAACCCTTTGCACTTTGCGCCGGTTTGTGGTACAATACCATTGAACTTACAGTTTAGTTTTCCCTTCCGGGAGGAGGAGTGGCCAATGAGGCTGTCTGATATCAAGACGATTCTGCACGCCGAGGTGCTGTGGGGGGAGGAGCATCTGGACCGGGAGGTTTTTTCCGCCTGCGGCAGCGACTTCATGAGCGATGTGCTGGCCTTTGTCAAGAACCAGGCGCTGCTGCTCACCGGCCTGGTCAACCCCCAGGTGGTGCGCACCGCAGATATGGTGGAGATGAAATGTATTGTCTTTGTGCGGGGTAAGGTGCCGGGGCCGGACATTCTGTCTCTGGCGGAGGAGCGTGACATTGTAGTTATGACCTGCCCCAAGCGTATGTACGAGGCGTGCGGCCTGTTATATTCCAATGGATTGCGAGGGAATTGTGATGGAGACAATTAGACTGGTTTACCCTGTGGAGGGCGGCGATCTGATCGAGGCCGGCGAGGCTTCCAGCAAAATGAAGCTGACGCTGAAGAAGCTGGGACTGCCCCAGGACGTGATCCGCCGTGCGTCCATCTGCATGTATGAGGGCGAGATCAATATGGTGATCCACGCCGACGGCGGCCAGGCCGAGGTGGAGGTGGACGCCAATCAGATTGTTATCCGCATGACCGATACCGGGCCGGGCATCCCGGACGTGGAGCAGGCCATGCAGGAGGGCTACTCCACCGCCGGGCAGACCGCCCGGGAGCTGGGCTTCGGCGCTGGCATGGGCCTGCCCAATATGAAGCGCTACTCCGACGAGATGACCATTGACACCGAGGTGGGCAAGGGTACCACCGTTACGGTTAAAATCAAGGTTTCCTGAGCGCGATGAGCTTGGAAAAGCGAGGTGACGCGGCTCCATGTCCATGAGACATTCGGTGGTCCTGGAGCTGAAGCGCTGCCGGGGCTGCACCACCTGCATCAAGTGCTGCCCCACCGAGGCCATCCGGGTCCGCGGCCGCAAGGCCACCATTCTGCCCGACCGGTGCATCGACTGCGGAAGCTGTATCCGCATCTGTCCCCACAAGGCCATCAAGTCGGTGGGCGACAGTCTGGACATTCTGAAGCAGTACCAATACTGCGTGGCCCTGCCGGAGCCCGCCCTGTATGGGCAGTTCCAGCACCTGGACAGCGTGGATATTGTGCTCAACGGCCTGTTGAAGATCGGCTTTCACAAGGTCTATGAGGTGGCTAAGGCCGCCGAGATGATCTCCGACTTTGAGCGGCAGAGCATCAGCGGCGGCCCGTCCAAGGTGACGCCCCAGATCTCCTCCTCCTGTCCCACAGTGCTCCGCCTCATCCGCATGCGCTTCCCCAAGCTCATGGGCCATGTGGCCTGTACCATTCTGCCCATGGAGCTGGCCGCCATTCTGGCCCGGCGGGAGGCGGCCGAGGAGACCGGCCTGCCGCCGGAGGCCATCGGCGTATTCGCCATCGTGCCCTGCTCCTCCAAGGTGACGGCCGCCCGGGTCTCCGAGGGGCTCAGCCGTCCGGTGCTGGACGGGGCCTTCGCCATCCGGGACATCTACCTGCGCCTGCTCAATCCCATGCGGGAGCTGGAGGAGATCACCCCCATGGCCTCCGCCGGTATCCTGGGCCTGGGCTGGGCCTCCTGCGGCGGCGAGAGCGCCGCCCGCCTGGGGGAGCGCTGCGTGGCGGTAGACGGTATTCAGAACGTCATCCGTATGCTGGAGGAGATCGAAGACGGCCGTCTGCCGGAGGCCGATTTTCTGGAGCTGTCAGCCTGCACCCAGGGGTGCGTGGGGGGCTGCTTCAATGTGGAGAATCCCTACGCGGCCAAGCTTCGCATCAAGGGCCTGCTCAAGGGTCTGCCGGTCTCCCGCAACCGTTTCCTCTTTCATGGAGAGGCGCGGGATATTGTGCGGAGGGACAAGGAGCTACAGTACTTACCTGCCTTCGTGCTGGACCAGGACCGGGAGATGGCCATCAGCAAACAGTTGCGTATCCAGGAGCTGGAGTCCCACCTGCCCGGCCTCCACTGCGGCTCCTGCGGAGCGCCCTCCTGCCGGGCCTTCGCGGAGGACGTGGTGCTGGGCCGCGCCTCGGAGGACGACTGCATTTTCAAGGTGCGGGAGCGCATGCGCTCCATGGCGGGCAGCAAGGAGGAGGCGGACGACTACCTGCCCCCGCCCTTCCGCCGCCGCCAGGAGCCGTCCGAATAGACCCTACCGCCGCCGTGAAGCGCCCTGCGTCTCACGGCGGCCTCTTTATACAACAAGGAGGAGTTTTTTATGACGGTACGCGAACTGACCGAAGCCCTCTCCCTGACCCCCTTCCATCTGGCCCAGCCCGACCGCCCGGTTTCCGGCGGCTACGCCGGAGACCTGCTGAGCTGGGTGCTGGGCCGGGCCGGACAGGACGCCGCCTGGCTCACGATCATGTCCAACCAGAATGTGGCCGCCGTGGCCCTCATGGCTGAGGTCTCCTGCGTCATTCTCACCGAGGGGGTCGCCCCCGACGGCGACCTGCTCCGCCGCGCTCAGGAGAAGGGCGTCAATCTGCTAGGGGCCGGACAGGATACCTTTGACACCGCCGCCCGTTTGTCCGGGGCGCTGGCTGCCGGGTAATGCCTCCTCACTCGATATCATTTCGTTATTTTAAAAGCAAATTCTACACAAAGTATTTCCACGATTTTCACCTACACTCCTGCCTGTCGCCCCACCCGGCAACGCCGGGCGGGGACCCCCTTTTGCTTCCTCGGGCGGAGTGAATCCGCCCTGCGGCGAGGTTTTCGCCTCCGCGAAAACCCTCGGCGCGCCTTGTGGCGCGCTTCGGGCGATAGGCACGATGCCGTTTTGTTATCCTGAAAAGGAGTTTTACATGAAGTATTACTACGATCTCCACCTTCACTCCTGCCTGTCACCCCACCCGGCTCAGCCGGGCGGGGGCCCCTTTTTTCTCCCTCGGGCGGAGTGAATCCGCCCTGCGGCGAGGTTTTCGCTCCGGCGAAAACGCTCGGGCGCGCCTTCCGGCGCGTTTCGGGCGACAGGCACGACGCCTTCCCGTTATCTCGAAAAGGAGTTCTACATGAAGTATTACTACGATCTCCACCTCCATTCCTGCCTGTCGCCCTGCGGCAGTGAGGACATGACCCCCGCCAACCTGGCGGCCATGTGCGCGCTGGCGGGGCTGGATATTGTGGCCCTTACCGACCACAACACCTGCGGCAACTGCGCCGCCTTCTGCCGGGCGGCGGAGGAGCGGGGCCTGCTGGCTCTGGCGGGGATGGAGCTGTGCACCCGGGAGGAGATCCATGTAGTCTGTCTCTTCCCCACCCCCCATCACGGGGAGGAGTTCGAGGCGTATGTATCCCGCCGCCTGCCCCCGTTGTCCAATCACCCCGCCGTCTTTGGCCATCAAATCTATATGGACGCGGGAGACCTGGTGCTGGGAGAGGACCCCCGCTTCCTCGCCGGACACACCGACATCGGCCTGGAGGAGGTATCCCGGCTGGCCGCCGCCTTTGGCGGAGCGGCCTTTCCTGCACACATCGACCGCCCCTCCTTCTCTCTTCTGGGGGTGCTTGGCCTGTGGATGCCGGAGCTGGGATTCCCGCTGGCGGAAGTATCCCGCCAATGCCCGCCGGAGTTCCGCCTCCGCCCGGATCTGGCCGGGCTTCGGCTCATCACCAACTCTGACGCCCACTACCTGGATCAGGTCTGGGAGGCGGAGCACACCATGGAGCTGCCGGAGCGGACGGCTGCCGCCGTTCTCTATTGGCTGCAGGGTACAAGGTAAATTTTTCTCTTTACAAACATAGTTAGATGTGTTATACTCGTTTTTGTTAAAGATTTAACAATAAAGAACCGCTTTCCTGTGCATGGTCTGTATTCGACGCCACTCCGATACGCCCGCCCTGCCCAACGGAGCGGTTTTTTTCTACCCTTCATTTTTTCTTGGGCTAATTTTTGAACTTAATAGTTCACATTTTGTTATTTTGGACAGTCTTTACAAGAAATGATTTGGCGTTATAATAGAAAAAGTGAAACTAAACTAACCAGTTTCAGAAAGGAAGGACGCATCCATGCCAAACTGCAAAACCGTCGTCCCCTACCGCGGAAGCCCGGAACAGGAGGAGCGCCTGCGGCAGGTGATCGCCGAGCACAGGGGGCAGCCAGGTGCCACCATGCCGGTGCTCCAAGCCGCTCAGGAAATCTTCGGCTATCTGCCCGAGGAGGTTCAGATCATGGTGGCCGAAGGATTGGACATCCCCCTGTCCGAGGTGTACGGGGTTGCCTCGTTCTACGCCCAGTTCTCCATGAACCCCAAGGGAAAGTATCAGATCTCCGTCTGTCTCGGCACCGCCTGCTATGTCAAGGGCGCGGCCGCCGTGCTCAACGCCGTGGAACAGAAGCTGGGCATTGTCCCCGGCGCCATCACCCCGGACGGCAAGTTCTCCCTGGACTCCTGCCGCTGCGTGGGCGCCTGCGGTCTGGCCCCGGTCATGATGATCAATAATGACGTCTATGGCCGCCTCACCCCCGACCAGGTCGGCCCGATTTTGGATATGTATAAGTAGAAGCGCGGAGCGCCCGGGAGCAGGGCAACAGCGAACTGCGCAGACCGAAAAACAGGCTGGCCGCAGGCCAGCGGCATGTTCGGCGGAGCAATGAGCAGTTGCCCGCCGCGGAGGGCGCGCAGCGTGACAGGAAGCGCGGAGGCGTGCGGAGCAGCCGCACAGCGCACCCCGCAGACGAAAAAGCAGTTGCGCCTGCGGCGCAAGGTGTTTTTCGCGGAGGGGTAAGCAGTGTGGCGCCGCGCAGCCGCCGCAGCGTGACAGCGTCGGCCTAAGCTTTGGATCATTCGCTTCCGGGCAGGCCCGAACGCTCACTCCCGCCGCTGGGCCTCCTTTCCCCACGCGAACCGCTTCGCTGGGTTCGTGCGGGGCCCCGAGCGCAGGGCGTACCCCGCGTCGGGAGGTAGGGCGGGTGCCCACACCCGCCCGCGGGCCGGCGGCGCGTTCAGGAAAACGCTGCGGCAGGCCGGAGAGGACGGGCGGCCACAAGGGCCGCCCCTACGGCGAGGGTGGAGGATAGCTGCCGCGGGCCGATGAGGGCAGAAGGCGAATTGCCCCGCAGGGGCAAGAGAGGCCGTCCTGGGGTGTCGGCCCCTACGGAGGATATCTTCAAGGGCTGTAATGTAGGGGCGGGGCTTGTCCCCGCCCGTGGAGCCGGAAGGCTCTGGTTTTGACTCCAAAGCGCCGCAAGGGAGGGAACCCCATGAAAGAGATCGCCCTCTATACCCTGGATATCGCCCAGAATTCCATCACCGCCCAGGCCAGGCGCCTGGACATCACCCTGACGGAGGAGGGGAAGACCATCACCCTTTCCATCCGGGACGACGGCACGGGCATGGCCCCGGAGCTGCTGGCCCGGGTGAGCGACCCCTTCACCACCACCCGCACCACCCGATCCATGGGGCTTGGGCTGCCCCTGCTGCGCCTGGCGGCGGAGCAGACCGGCGGCTCCCTGTCGATTGAAAGTGCGCTGGGGGTTGGCACCGCCGTCACCGCCGTTTTTGTCGCCTCGCACATCGACTGCCCCCCGGTGGGGGACATGGCCGGCACGATCACCCTGCTCATCCAGGGCGCGCCGGAGCTGGAACTGCACTATACGCACCGGAGGGGGGACGCCCTGGCCCGCCTGGACACGAAGGAGCTGCGCGCCCTGCTTGGGCCGGAGCTCTCCCTGGCCGAGCCGGAGCTGATCCTCTGGATCCGGGATTACCTACAGGAACAGGAAGCGCTGTTACAAGAGCAGAAGGGGATGTAAAACCATGAAAAGTCTAGCGGAGCTACAGGCCATCCGTGATAAGATGCGCCAGCAGATTGATTTGCGGGACTCCGGGGACGACCGCATCCGCGTGGTGGTGGGTATGGCCACCTGCGGCATCGCGGCAGGAGCCCGCCCGGTGCTCAACGCCTTTTTGGAGGAGGTCGCCAAGCGGGAGCTGAAAAACGTCACCGTGTCCCAGACAGGGTGCATCGGCGTGTGCCGGCTGGAGCCCATTGTAGAGGTGTACGTGCCCGGCCAGGAGAAGGTCACCTATGTAAAGATGACCCCGGACAAGGTGGCCTCCATCGTCAGCGAGCATCTGGTCAACGGCCGCGTGGTGACCGAGTACACCATCGGCGCGGCAGAATGAGGGAGGGCGTGAGATGAGCTTGATTCGTTCCCATATTCTGGTCTGCACCGGCACCGGCTGCACCTCCTCCGAGAGTCCCAAGATCATCGCGGAGTTTGAAAAGCAGCTGGCCGCCCAGGGCATGGACAAGGAGGCCCAGGTGGTGCGCACGGGCTGCTTCGGCCTGTGCGCCCTGGGGCCCATCGTCACCATCTACCCCGAGGGGGCGTGCTACACCCACGTGACGGTGGACGACGTGGAGGAGATTGTCTCCGAGCACATCGTCAAGGGCCGCATCGTCAAGCGCCTGCTCAACAAGAACGAGGGGGGCGACGGCCCGGCCACCTCCCTGGCTGAGACCCGGTTCTACAAGCACCAGCACCGCATCGCCCTGCGCAACTGCGGCGTCATCAACCCGGAGAGCATCGACGAGTACATCGGCGTGGACGGCTACGCCGCCCTGGGCAAAATCCTCACCGAACACATCCCGCCCCAGCAGGTCATCGACACGGTGCTGGCCTCCGGCCTGCGGGGCCGGGGCGGCGCGGGCTTCCCCACGGGCAAAAAGTGGCAGTTCACCGCCGACGCGGTGAGCCCCGACGGGGTCAAGTATGTGTGCTGCAACGCCGACGAGGGCGATCCCGGCGCGTTCATGGATCGCTCGGTGCTGGAGGGCGACCCCCACACCATTCTGGAGGCCATGACCATCGCGGGCTACGCCGTGGGGGCCCACCAGGGCTATATCTACGTCCGGGCCGAGTACCCCATCGCTGTCAAGCGGCTGGAGACCGCCATCCGGCAGGCCAAGGAGTACGGCCTGCTGGGCAAGAACATCTTCGACTCCGGCTTTGACTTCGATCTGGAGCTGCGCCTGGGCGCCGGCGCCTTTGTCTGCGGCGAGGAGACCGCCCTCATGCGCTCCATCGAGGGCCACCGGGGCGAGCCCAAGACCCGCCCCCCCTTCCCGGCGGTGAAGGGCCTGTTTGACCGGCCCACCCTGCTCAACAACGTGGAGACCTACGCCAATATCACCTGGATTTTCAACCACGGCCCCGAGGCCTACGCCGCCATCGGTACCGAGACCAGCAAGGGCACCAAGGTCTTCGCCCTGGGCGGCAAGATTACCAACACCGGTCTGGTGGAGGTCCCCATGGGCACCACCCTGCGCACGGTGGTGGAGGACATCGGCGGCGGCGTGCCGGGCGGCAAGAAGTTCAAGGCCGCCCAGACCGGCGGCCCCTCCGGCGGCTGCATCCCCGCCTCCCTCATCGACACCCCCATCGACTATGAGTCCCTCAGCGCCATCGGCTCCATGATGGGCTCCGGCGGCCTCATCGTCATGGACGAGGACAACTGCATGGTGGACATCGCCAAGTTCTATCTGGAGTTCATTGTGGACGAGTCCTGCGGCAAGTGCTCCCCCTGCCGCATCGGCACCAAGCGGCTGCTGGATCTGCTGACCAAGATCACCGAGGGCAACGGCGAGCCGGAGGATCTGGACACCATCGAGGAGCTGTGCCACCACATCAAGCAGTCCGCCCTGTGCGGCCTGGGGCAGACCGCCCCCAACCCCGTGCTCTCCACCCTCACCCATTTCCGGGAGGAGTTCGAGGCCCACATCTATGAGAAGCGCTGCCCCGCCGGGGTGTGCAAGGCGCTCATCCAGTACATCGTGGACCCCACCAAGTGCAAGGGCTGCACCCGCTGCGCCCAGGGCTGCCCCACCGGCGCCATCTCCGGCGCGGTGCGCGCCCCCCATATCATCAACCAGTCCAAGTGCATCAAGTGCGGCGCGTGCATGGATCACTGCCGCTTTGACGCCATTTACAAGCAGTAAGGGAGGGAACGGACATGGACGAAAAGATGGTATCTCTGCGCATCAACGACATCCCCGTCACCGTTCCCGAGGGCTCCACGGTGCTGGAGGCGGCCCGCTCTGCGGGCTTCAATATCCCGTCGCTGTGTTTCCTGAAGGACATCAATGAGATCGGCGCCTGCCGCATCTGCGTGGTGGAGGTGAAGGGGGCCAAGAGCCTGGTGGCCTCCTGCGTCTACCCCGTGGCCGAGGGGATGGAGGTCTACACCAACACGGAGCGGGTACGCAAGTCCCGCCAGCTCACCCTGGAGCTGATCCTCTCCAACCACCGGATGGACTGCCTCACCTGCTCCCGCAACAGCCACTGCGAGCTGCTCCAGCTGGCCGGCGACCTGGGCATCGACGCGGTGCGGTACGCCAACGACAACATGCCCCCCCAGATTGAGGCCTCCGCCCCCCACCTGGTGCGGGACAACTCCAAGTGCGTCCTCTGCCGCCGGTGCACCGCCGTGTGCCGCAAGACCCAGGAGGTGGGGGTCATCGGCCCCAACGACCGGGGCTTCCACACCCACATCGGCTGCGCCTTCGACCGGGATCTGGCCGAGGTGGACTGCGTCTCCTGCGGCCAGTGCATTGTGGCCTGCCCCACCGGCGCTCTCTCCGAGAAGGACGACACCGCCCGCGTGCTGGCCGCCCTGAACGACCCCGCCAAGCACGTGGTGGTGGGCCCCGCCCCCTCCATCCGGGTCACCCTGGGCGAGTGCTTCGGCCTGCCCATCGGCACCAACGTGGAGGGCAAGATGGTCACCGCCCTGCGCCGCCTGGGCTTCGACAAGGTGTTTGACGTGGACACCGCCGCCGACTTCACCATTCTGGAGGAGGGCACCGAGTTTTTAAGCCGCCTCAACGGCGGCGGCACCCTCCCCCTCATCACCTCCTGCTCCCCCGGCTGGGTGCGGTATCTGGAGCAGCACGCCCCCGACATGCTCCACAACATCTCCTCCTGCAAGTCCCCCCAGCAGATGTTCGGCTCCCTGGTCAAGACCTACTACGCCGAGCAGGCGGGCATCGACCCCCAGGACATCTTCGTGGTGTCCATCATGCCCTGCACCGCCAAGAAGTACGAGGTACTGCGGGAGGAGCAGCGGCTGCCCAACGGCTGTATGCCGGTGGACGTGTCCCTCACTACCAGGGAGCTGGGCCGCATGATCACCCAGGCCGGCCTGCTCTTCGAGCACCTGCCCGACGGGGCGTTCGATCCCATGCTGGGCGTCTCCACCGGCGCGGCCGCCATCTTCGGCGCCTCCGGCGGCGTCATGGAGGCCGCCCTGCGCACCGTGGTGGAGCAGCTCACCGGCGCGGGCATGGCCCCTCTGGAGTATCAAGAGGTCCGCGGCATGGAGGGAGTCAAGGAGGCCAGTTATGAGCTGCCCGGCAAGACCGTCCGGGTCTGCGTGGCCTCCGGCCTGCACAACGTCAAGCGGGTGCTGGACGGCATCCGGGACGGCTCCCTCCAATACGACTTTGTGGAGTTCATGGCCTGCCCCGGCGGCTGCATCAACGGCGGCGGCCAGCCCATCCAGCACGCCAACGTGCGCAACTTCACCGACATCAAGGCCCTCCGGGCCGCCGCCCTCTACAGGCAGGATGAGGGCATGACCTACCGCCGCAGCCACGAGAACCCGGTAGTGCAGAAGGTCTACGCCGACTTCCTTGGTGAGCCCGGCAGCCACAAGGCCCACGCCCTCCTCCACTGCTCCTATATCAAGCAGAAACGCTACCGCGTGTGACAAAGCGCCCGCCCCCCAGCCCATGGCCGGGGGCGGGCCTCTCTCTCCCCTCTTGACTTCTTCCAGCGGACGGAATAGAATATCCCCGCTCTGCGCGTATCCATTCAAAAGTGAGGCATCCATATCACGCGACACACAAAACTTCTGGCGGGCGGGTGCGCCGCCCTGGCGGCCGTCTGTCTGGGCCTGTTCCTCCTCCCCCGCTTCGCCGCCCCCGCGGAGGGCGGCGAGGAGCTGCTCTACGTCTCCCGCTGCTATGCCAAGTCCTACGACACCGTGGAAGATTTCGCGGCGGACAGCGACTTCATCGGCCTGGTGGAGATCACCGGAGCAGCCGGGACGGAGCGCGACGCGGACACCGACCTTTGCTATACCACCTTCACCGCTGATGTGACCGACCGCCTTCTGGGCACGTCGGCCTCTATTGAGCTGGTGGTTGAAACCGCGCCGGAGGCAGTCCGCTCCTCCCCGGAGGAGCCGCTGCCGGAGGTGGGAGAGACCTGGTTTCTCTTCGCCCGCTCCACCGGGGACGGGGCTTATATCACCCTCAACGGTCCCGAGGGCCGCTTCGCCTATGACACAGCGGATGGCACGCTCTCACAGCTATCCCAGACCGATGGCGGCCTGTCCGGCCTGACGCTGGATGAGATGGAGGCGCAGGTCTCCGCCGCCCTCGCATAACGCTAAAAAACGGATCTCCCTCTGTCGCGGGAGATCCGTTTTTGTGCTCTTGACAATCCGGATTATAATAAGGTTAGAACTTACCGACAGAAAGGACATGTCTTATGAATCAAGCGAGACTGGCCCGGGTGCTCCGCAACATGGAGCGGGACGGACTGACCCAGATTGTAATCTCCTCCACCGCCTCGGTGTACTACCTGACGGGGTACTGGGTGGAGCCGATGGAGCGGATGCTGGCGCTTTACATCCGCGCCGACGGCACGTGCCGGCTGTTCGCCAATACCCTCTTCGCCCTGGAGCCCCAGGAGGGGCTGGAGCTGGTGCTCCACCAGGACAGCGACGAGCCCACGGCGGCGCTGGCCGCCGCCCTCCTCCCCGGCACGCTGGGGGTGGACAAGGCCTGGCCCAGCAAGTTCCTCATCGCCCTTCTGGCCGCCCGGCCCGACGTGACGCCGGTGCTGGGCTCCGCCCCGGTGGACGACGCCCGCAAGTACAAGGACGCCGACGAGATCGCCGCCATGCGCCGCGCCTCCCAGATCAACGATCAGGTGGTGGAGGCGGCCATCGCCGCCGTGAAGGCCGGCGCGGTGGAGAGCGAGCTGGCCGCCTATGTGGAGGGCCTCTACCGGCAGCACGGCGCCTACCGCTCCGGCGAGGGGCAGCTGGTCTGCTTCGGCCCCAACGGCGCCGATCCCCACCACGCCCCCAACGGGACGGTGCTCCGGGACGGGGACAGCGTGGTTCTAGACATTTTCATCCCCATCCGGCGCTACTGGTGCGACATGACCCGCACGGTGTTTTTCCGCTCGGTGAGCGACGAGGGCCGGCGGGTATATGAGACCGTCAAGGCCGCCAATCTGGCGGCCGAAGCCGTCATCCGCCCCGGCATCCCGATGAAGGACATCGACCGGGCGGCCCGGAAGCTCATCGAAGACGCGGGCTACGGCCCCTTCTTCACCCACCGGCTGGGCCACGGCTGCGGCCTGGACTGCCACGAGCCGCCGGACAACAGCGCCTCCAGCCCCGCCGTCGCCGAACCGGGGATGGTCTTCTCCGTGGAGCCGGGCATCTACCTGCCGGGCAAGCTGGGCGTGCGCATCGAGGATCTGGTTCTGGTCACCGAGGACGGCTGCGAGGTGCTCAACCACGCCTCCAAGGAGCTGCGCGTGGTGGACTAAACACAAAACTCCCCCGGCATTGCCGGGGGAGTTTTACTTCAGTCCAGGAACTGGATGCCGCCGCCGATAACGCCGTCGCCGATATAGACGCTGAGGGTGGCGTCCATGACCCCCTCCCAAAAATGCTCGTAGTTGGGAAACTCGGCCTTCAGCCGGGCCGCAAACTCCGCCATCTCCTCCGGCGCGCCGCCGTTGGCCACGGCCAGGTTGTACCGTCTGCCGGATTGGAACCGGGCCCTGAGCAGCTCCAGGATCTTGTCCTGCACCTGTCTGCGGCCCCGCACCTTGGCGATGCTCTGGAGCTGGCCGTCGTCCGAGAAGGTGATAATGGGCTTGATGGACAGCATGGTGCCCGCCAGGGCGATGATGCGGCCGATGCGGCCGCCCCGGCGCAGGTACTCCAGGGTGTCCACCGAGAAGAAAGGGAAGGTGTTTGCCACCAGATGGGGCGCCCGCTCGCGCACCAGGGTATCCCAGGAGGCCCCGGACAGGATCTCCTCCCAGAGCTGAAGCACCATGATGCCGATGCCCAGAGAACCGCTCCTGGAGTCAAAGACGGCGATCTCCAGATCGTCCCGCTGTCCGGCCTGGAGGCGCACCATGTTGTAGGTGCCGGACAGGCCGGAGGAGAGCATGACGGCGATCACCCTCTCATACCCGTCGGCACGGATCTGATCCAGCGTGTCGCTGACCACACCGCCCTCGGGCAGCGAGGTGCGGGGCAGCTCTCCCCGGTGGAGCCGCTCATATACCCCCTCGGCGGTGATGTCCACCCCGTCGGAGTACTCGCCGTCCTCACAGCGGATTTTCAGCGGCACCACATAGATGGGCTTACCCTCCCGCATCGGGGCGGGCAGATCCGCCGTGGAGTCGGTGAGCAGCGCAATCTTTTCCGGATTTGACAAGGCAATCATCCTATTCTATAATCAGAGTGGCAAAACCCGCATAACATCGTTATGTCACTATTATAGCGGCTGAATACCAGCCGTGTCAAGGGGAAGGAGGGACAATCCATGGACTACCGCCAGCGCCGGAAGGAGCAGGCGCAGCAGACCGAGCAGGCCATTCTCCAGGCCGCCATGGAGCTGGCCCGTGAAAACAGCTTTGACAAGGTTTCCGTCCGGGATATCTGCCAGCGGGCGGGCATTACCACCGGCGCCTTTTACCACCACTTCCGTTCCAAGGAGGACCTGCTCTCCCGTGGCTTTTCCCCCCTGGACCGGCACATGGAGGAGGCCCTGTCCGGCCACGAGACTGACGCCCCGCCCCAGCGGCTTTGGCTGATTCTCTCCACCTACGCCTCCTTCATTGAGGCCCAGGGCTGGGAGCTGGTGGCCCGCTATTACCAGCGGCGGCTGGACGCCCCTGACGACGCATCCTCCATGGATCCCACCCGCTACACGCTGCGCGCCATGCTCGACTGCCTGCGCCAGGCGGAGGAGGAGGGTTCCCTTCTGCCCGGCTGGTCGGTGGAGTGGACGGCGGACTTCTTTTTCCGCCACTTCCGGGGCGTGGTCGTGGACTGGGTGCTCCACCGGGGCTCTTACCCATTATTGCCCAAGCTGGAGCAGGACTACACCCTGTTCCAGGAGATTTTTCAGACCAAATAGCCGGAGGGCCTGGACGCGTTGGTCGGGCCTCTGAGGCTGTCTATACACCCTCCTATTGGAGGATTCGGAGGGAAGGATAGTGTGAAAGGGAACCGTCAGGGTTCCCTTTTGCGTTGGATCAACCAACTTTTTGAACCCTTTTTGGGTTCAAAAAGTTCAGCAGTCTGTCGAAAAGACTTTTTCGATAGACTGCGAGGGCCTGGACGAGTTGTCCAGGCCCTCGGTTTTTATTCCCCCCGGATGCCGGGGAAGCGGCCGCGGACGGTATCCGCCGCCGTAATCGGGCGGATGACCCGGGCCGGATTGCCGGCGGCAAAGGAGCCCGCAGGGATGTCCCGGGTCACTACGCTCCCCGCTCCGATGACGCAGTTCTCCCCGATGGTCACGCCGGGGCAGACCACCACGTTTGCCCCGAACCAGCAGTCGTGTCCGATGGTCACGGGCTTGGCATAGCACAAAAACCGCTCCACCCCATCGTCGCACACCATCCCCCGGCGCTCGTCGGGCAGCATGGGGTGCATGGGCGTCACGATCGTCACGTTGGGTCCGAAGTTGCAGTGGTCGCCGATGGTCACAGGGGCGTCGTCCTGGACGGTGAAGTTGAAGTTCATGAAGCAATGGTTTCCCACCCGGGTGTGGCAGCCGTAGTGAAAGCGCACCGGCCCCAGCATACACACGCCTTCCCCCAGCTCCCCCAGCAGCTCCCGGAGAATCGCCTCCCGCACCTCTGCATCGTCCTCAAACGTCTCATTATACTTCTGGCTGAGCCGGTGGGCTCTCCGCTTCTTCTCCACCAGCTCCGGCTCCTCTGAGGCAAACAACCCCCCCCCGGAAGATACGTTCCTCCTCGGTCATCCTTCCTCACTCCCTTCCAGCCGTCCGCAGCAGAAGCCGGAGCGCCTCTTCCCGCTCGGGGGCAAAGAAAAAGTCGCTCCCGTGGTTGGACTCATAGATAAAATCCCGCAGAGGCTTGCTAGTATAGCAGGAAAAGTCTCCGTAGACGGCCATTTTGATCCGGTACTGGATGAATTTCTCCAAAATCTCCCCCGCCAGGCCGGTGCTGAGGATGAAAAAGTCCTCGGCCACCGCCGCCTTGTCCACCAGCAGGGCGGAGGCCCCGGCCTCATGGCGCGCCGTCATGGCCAGCTCCAGGGCCGACGGCGCATCCACAATGCGCTTCTCCGGCCCGGTCAGCTCCGCCACCGGGATCCCGTCCTGCTTCCAATGCTGTATGCCCATCGGCATCCCTCCCTTTCTGATCTCTGGCGTTGACTCGGATACCTCAGCATAGCACGCCTTCCCCGCCCTGTCAAATTTCTCCGGACAGGCAACCTTTTCCCCTCCGGCGCATACCCATTTAGGACGGAGGTGAAGCCTATGTCCAGGCTGTTGTCCAAAGAGAGGGTGCGCGACCTGCTCCTGGGTCTGGCCCTGCTGTGCGCCACCCTGGCCCTGATGCTCTATCCCCAGCCCTCCATGGAGGCGGCCAAAAGCGGCCTGGCCCTGTGCTACAACGTCATAATTCCCTCCCTGTTCCCCTTCTTCGTGCTCTCCTCCCTGGTGGTGGAACTGGGGCTGGCGGGATACCTGGGACGTCTGCTGGAGGGACTGATGCGCCCCCTGTTCCACGTCAGCGGGGCCTGCGCCTCCGCTTTCGCCCTGGGCTTCATCGGCGGCTACCCGGTGGGAGCCAAGACGGCCATCAGCCTCTACGAGAACGGCATGTGCACCAAGACGGAGGCCGAGCGCCTGCTGGCCTTCTGCAACAACTCCGGTCCCGCCTTCATTCTGGGCGTGGTGGGGGCTGGGGTGTTCGCCAGCAGCCGGGTGGGAGTGCTGCTCTATCTGGCCCACGCGGCCGCCTCCATCTGCATCGGCATTCTCTTCCGTTTTTACAAGGCCGGCCCAACCGCCCGGCGGGAGGAGCGGCAGCCCCGGCCCCAGTTCCACGCCCAGCGCTTCACAACAGCCTTTACCGGCTCCATCAAGAACTCCTTCCTCTCCACGTTGAACATCTGCGCCTTTGTGGTCTTTTTCACCGTGGTGATTCAGCTCCTCATCCGCTCCGGCTTCCTGCCCGGGCTGGCCCAGGTGCTGGGGACGGTGCTCGCCCCCTTCGGCCTCACCCCGGAGTGGGCCCAACGTCTGCTTACCGGAGCGCTGGAGATCTCCTCCGGTGTGTGGACTCTCTCCGGCGACGGCACCCTCAGCGGCAAGCTTATTCTGGCCGCCTTCATGCTGGGGTGGGCCGGCATCTCCGTCCACTGTCAGGTGCTCTCCTTCATCGGGGGCAGCGGCCTGTCCGTGGGCACCTATCTGGTAGGCAAGCTGCTCCACGGCGGCCTGTCCGCCCTGTTCATCGCCGTCCTGGTCCGCCTCTTTCCGCTGGAGGCGCCGGTCTCCGATTACCTGGCCGACCAGGTGGCTGGCATTGCGGGCATGGATTTCCACCGCACACTGGTCATCTCTCTGGTCTGCGCCTGGGTGCTCTTCCTCTTTTTCCTCTTTGTGGCAGCCGCCGCAGCGCGAAAAAGCCTTGGCAAGAGGCATCGGAGCGTGTTATAATGAGACGTTATGAGAGAGGGAGGGAGCTCCATGCTGTTTCAGAAGAATATCGAGCCCAGGTGCACCTACTGTCAGCGGGGCACCCCACTGGACGAGGAGAAAATCCTCTGTACCAAACAGGGTGTAGTCGCCCCCGGCGGGAGCTGCCGCTCCTTCAAGTACGACCCCCTCAAGCGGGTGCCGCCGCCGCCGGTGGCACCCGACTTCAGCAGGCTGAAGGACGAGGATTTCACCCTTTGAACAAAAGCCGCCCCCGCCTGCACACCAGGCGGGGGCGGCTTTCCGCGCTATTTGCGTTTGTGCATGGCCGGCGCCCGCTAATAGAAGATCACCCGCACCGCCCAGGCAGCAGCCATAAAGCCCGCCAGGTCGGCGCAGAGGGCTGCCGGGACGGCATAGCGGGTCTTGACGATGCCCGCTGCGCCGAAGTAGACCGCGATGGTGTAGAAGGTTGTCTCGGTGGAACCCAGCATCACTGCCGCCGTTCGGCCGATCAGGGAGTCGGGGCCGTAGGTGGCGATGAGCTCCGCCCCCACCCCCAGTGCTGCCGAGCCGCTGACCGGCCGCACCAGCAGGAGTGCCACGGTCTCCGGCGGGATGCCCAGGGCGGTGAGCACCGGGGCCAGCGCCCGGGCCGCCAGCTCCAGCGCCCCGGAGGCGCGGAGCATATACACCGCCGTGAGCAGGCCCACCAGGGGCGGCACAATGCGCAGAAGCACCCCCAGCCCCTCCCCGGCCCCCTGAACCAGGGCGTCATACACATCCACCCGCCGCGCCATACCGTACAAGGCCACCGCGGCAATGATCAGAGGCACCAGCATGGTGAAGAACAACTCCATGCCTACCCCCTCCACACCCGGCCGAAGAGCTTGACCGCCCCGATGCCGGTGCACACCGAAATGGCCGAGGCCAGCCACACCGCGGGCAGGATATCAAAGGGGGCGGCGCACCCCGCGGCCAGGCGCACCGAGGCCACCGTGGTGGGAATGAGCTGGATGGACGCCGTATTGCACACCACCAGCATACACAAAGCGTCTGAGGCCCGTCCGGGAGTGCGGCGGCTCATCTGCCGGGCGGCCTGGATGCCCAGGGGAGTGGCCGCATTGCCCAGCCCCAGCAGGTTGGCCGACACGTTGGCCGAGATGGTGTCCATCACCTCCCGGTCCCGCGCAAACTCCGGGTAGAGCCGCCGCAGCACCGGCCGGAGCAGCCGGGACAGCCCATCCGACAGGCCGGAGCGGCGCATCACCTCCATCACCCCCATCCACAGGCAGAGCACCCCCGCCATGGACAGGCACAGCTCCACCGCCGCGGCCGCCCCCTCCATGGCCGCAGCCGCCACCGCCGGTCCGTTTCCTGTCGCCAGACCGCACAGGATGGAGACCACCACCATCCCGGTCCAGATCACTGTCATTGCCATACCGGACACCTCCCCGTCTTCCCCCATTTATACGGGCTGTCCGCAGGAAACATGCCTGCGATCCGGGCTGTTGTAAACTGCTTTTCCACCGCCCGTCGAAAAACCCCGCTTTCCCTCGTAAAGATTTCCAGATTTCGATTGACAATCCAATACGATATGTTATAATAATGTCAGTTTATAGATAATGACGGAAATATGTGGAAATTCGTAGGGAAAGGAAGTAACTCTTATGAAATCGACGGGCATTGTGCGCAAGGTGGATGAACTGGGGCGAATCGTGCTCCCCATCGAGCTCCGCCGTACGTTGGACATTGCAGAAAAGGATTCGCTGGAAATTTACGTAGATGGGGCTTCAATTGTACTGAAAAAGTATCAACCCGCCTGCATTTTCTGCGATGACGCAAAAGATGTAATCAACTTCAAGGGAAAGAACGTCTGTCCCAACTGCATTCGAGAGCTTCAGTTAAAATAACAATTCGTTTCATATTGTAAAAACACCTTGCTTTTTCTGAAAAAGCAAGGTGTTTTCTTCTTTTTTTGTCCCTTTTTTCGATCGAAACCGCAGGTGTTTCGCGGTTTTCCAATAATACTAATAGTAATATTTTTGATTCCAAATACTTCTAAATAAGGATGTCCTTTTTTCCGCACAGTTTTACTCACAGCCGCCGGTTTTCCCCACGGCACGGTCGTAAAGTTCATTTTTAGCCAGGCCTGTTTCCCGCGCCGCCTGCCGCACTGCGTCCCGCAGGGAGAGGCCCTCGGCCCGCAGCGCCTCCACCCGGGCCAGCCCGCCGGCCAGGGTAGGGGCCTCCGCCGCCGTCCCGGCCGCGCCCTCTACCACCAGCACGAACTCCCCACGGGGCGGGTTGGCCCCGTACCACTCCGCGGCCTCCCCAAGGGTGGTGCGCCGCACCTCCTCGTGAAGCTTGGTCAGCTCCCGGCACAGGGAGATGCGCCGACCCGGCCCAAAGGCCTCCGCCAGATCGTCCAGGGTGGCACAGAGCTTGTGGGGCGCCTCATAGAAAATCATGGTGCGCCGCTCCCCCTTCAGTTCCTCCAGGTGGGTGCGGCGGTTCTTCTTGTTCATGGCCAGGAAGCCCTCGAAGGTGAACCGGCCGGTGGGCAGGCCGGACACCGCCAGGGCGGTGACCAGGGCGCAGGGGCCGGGGATGGCCACCACATCCACCCCACTCTGGGCGCAGAGGGCCACCAGCTCCTCGCCGGGGTCGGAAACCGCCGGAGTGCCCGCGTCGGTGACCAGTGCGCAGCTCTCCCCGGCCAGCAGGCGGCCGAGCACCGCCTCGCCCCCCGCCCCGGTGTTGTGTCGGTAATAGGAGAGCATGGGCTTTTTCAGCCCCAGGTGGTTAAGCAGCTTGAGGGTCACCCGGGTATCCTCCGCGGCAATAAAATCCACCTCCCCCAGGGTGTCCGCGATGCGCCGGGAGATGTCCCCCAGGTTGCCGATGGGGGTGGGTACCAGATACAGCGTTCCGGCCATGTATATTACCTCCGGTTTGACAGTAGTGTGGGCAGAATCTCCAGCCCCGGCCGGCCCTGCCGCACCGCCTCCAGCAGGACGGCGGAGGGCGGGCAATCCAGCCCGTGCTGGAGCAGCCGGAGCCGCTTGGGCTCCAGCCCGGCGGAGCGGAGGGCGGCAAAGAGATCGCACAAACGCTCCGGCCGGTGAACGAGGGCGAAGCGTCCCCCGTTTTTCAGCAGCCGCCCGGCGGCGGCGCACCAGTCCTCCAGGGCGCAGTCCCCCTCCATCCGGGCGGGCCCGCCGCAGCCGCCGCTCCCCGCCTTGAAGTAGGGCGGGTTGGAGATCGCCAGGGAGAAGCCCCCGGCGGGGAGGGTTTTGCACACGGCGCGGAGGTCTCCGGTGCAAATCGCCCCCTCCAGGCCGTTTTCCGACAGGTTCCGGCGGGCCAGGGCGGCGTCCTCCGGGCAGTATTCCACACCGGAGAGGACCAGTGGGGAAACCCGGGCGGCCAGCAGCAGGAGCAGCGCCCCCGCCCCGCAGCCCAGGTCGCACACCCGGTCCCCCCGCCGCACCGAGGCGAAGGCGGCCAGGGCCAGGCTGTCGCCCCCCAGGGGGAAGCAGGTGTCCGACTGGCGGTACACATAGGGCCCCAGCCGCTCCGGCGCTCTCACGCCATCCCCTCCAGCAGGCGGCGGGTGATGCGGCCGGTCAGGCCCCAGATGGCCCGGCCCTCCCAGGCGTAGATAGGCACCTCCACCCGGCCGCCCCGCCAGCGGTAGCCCTGGGGAAAGCCGATGCGGTCATAGGGGAAGTCCTCCCCCACCTGGGGGATCAGCGGGTAGGCATACACCTCCGGCGGATGGGCCCGCAGCCAGTCCACCGGCACAAAGAAGGTCTCCTTCACCTCGGCGGGGCCGGGGTGAAGCCGCTCCGCCGCCTCCGGGGACACGATCCCCAGGACGGGATAGAGCACAAAGCCCCCCTGGTGGGTGAGCCAGTCCAGCTCGGCCACCACCTCCACCGCCGGCCGGGGGATGCCCAGCTCCTCCCACGTCTCCCGCAGGGCGCAGGAGACCGCGTCCTCCCCCGGCTCCAGCCGCCCGCCGGGAAAGCACACCTCCCCCGGCTGGCGGCCCAGGGTGTCGGCCCGCACCTCATAGAGCAGGCACAGGCCCTCCGGCCGCTCCACCAGGGGCACCAGCACGGCGTACTCCCCCGTCACGTCCTGCACCTTGGGCACATGTCCCGTCCAGCGGGCCCGAAACTCCTCCGCGGTCATAGCCCCTCCATCCAGCGGTTCAGCGCCTCATAAAACCGGCCCACATGGACGCCGTCCAGCAGGCGGTGGTTCAGCTCCAGGCTAAGCAGCAGGCGGGTGCGGCTCCCCTCCTCCTCCCAGCGGCCCCAGGCCGCCCGGGGCACCGAGTCGGAAGGGCTCACGTCCTTCTCGTTCTTCAGGGCCGTGAGGGGGAACCAGGGCAGGCAGGTGAAGTAGACGAGCTGATCCCCGTCCCAGGGGCCGGAGGTGATGAACTCGGTCTGGGCCGCCGCCTGGGCCTTGGCCCGGCGGCAGAAGTCCGCCGCATCCTCCCCCGCCTCCACGGTGACAATCTGGAACAGCTCGCTGCCCGGTTTCAGGTCGGTGAAGCTGGGCACCAGGGTGTCGTGGCGGACGATCACCCCGTCCCGATCCTTGTAGTGGAAGGCGTCCACCGCCTCCATGGCCTTGGTGACGCCGAACACCATGGCCGGGTAAAAGGGCATGGCATTGGCCCTGCACCAGGCCCGCAGGGGGGTCACGTCCACCGGGAACGTCAGGGTGTAGAAGGGGTCGGACATGGGGGTGAAAAAGTCGTAATGGGCCCGGCGGGGCCAGGTCTCCTTGTCAATGATGGTCATCGGTATCCTCCCGTCCCAACAGGTAATCGGTTGTCACGTGAAAATAGTCCGCCAAGAGAATCAGCGTGGTGGCAGAGACATTGATGTGGCCATATTCAATCTTTTGATAGTGGCGCTCTGTGACACCCAACAGTTCCGCCATATCCTTTTGAGTCCTTCCAAACCTCTTTCTGAGGGGTTTCAGCCGTTCAGCCAGTCTGGGCAAAATAATCTCCATTTTCTTCTCCTTCCCCCTTGACACATCATCAAATTTCGTGTAGTATAATAACATCATCATAATTCGTGTAGAGGGGATTTAAGGCATGACTGACTTTGTGCAATTTTTGTATACCCAGTATATCCAGTCGTATATAGACGCCATGCCCATGGACGCAGCAGACGAGTACCATCACGATCTGGTCAAAAACGAATGCACGCCGGATCTATGGACTGATATAGAGGCAATTCGGGCCTTTGCCGCCGCCCACGCCTTTCTGCTGGGCCTGCGCACCGGCGCGGGGCTGGCTGCACACGGGCGGATGTAGGCATCCGCCCCTACACGCACACCGCAGGGACCGGCACTCGCATCCCCCCGCCGTCCACACGCCGGTGCGGGGCGGGCGGGGACAAGCCCCGCCCCTACGGGCCTGTGCGGTCATCCGCGTCTGTAGGGGCTGCCCTTGTGGCCGCCCGGCCGCCGCGGATTTGTGCCGCTTCGGGGGAAACAGCGTGTCAGGCGGCCCGCGTGTCTCCAAGTCGGCCACACAGCCATGTCTCCAGATGGCGGGCGGGGACAAGCCCCGCCCCTACGCCCGGGCCTGTGCGGTCATCCGTGTCTGTAGGGGCGGCCCTTGTGGCCGCCCGGCCGCCGCGGATTTGTGCCGCTTCGGGGGAAACAGCGTGTCAGGCGGCCCGCGTGTCTCCAAGTCGGCCACACAGCCATGTCTCCAGATGGCGGGCGGGGACAAGCCCCGCCCCTACGCCCGGGCCTGTGCGGTCATCCGTGTCTGTAGGGGCGGCCCTTGTGGCCGCCCGGCCGCCGCGGATTTGTGCCGCTTCGGGGGAAACAGCGTGTCAGGCGGCCCGCGTGTCTCCAAGTCGGCCACACAGCCATGCCTCCAGATGGCGGGCCGGGGACAACCCCCGCCCCTACGCCCGGGCCTGTGCGGTCATCCGCGTCTGTAGGGGCGGCCCTTGTGGCCGCCCGGCCTTACGACTCCGGCCGGGTGAAGTGGGCCAGAGGATCGGGCCGCTCCCACAGCACCACCGCCCCGGCGGCCAGGGACTTGGGCACGTCGATCAGCCGCTGGTTGGCGCTCCCCCGGAACAGGGCGGCGTAGGACTTCTCCGCCTCCACAAAGGGCCCGTCCACCAGCACGTCCACCTGCTCCAGCAGGGCCAGCGCGTCCGGCACCTCTCCGGCGAGCAGTCTCTCATAAGTATACCCCGTATAGGCCCACACGTTCAAGCCCCTTTCCCGGGCGATGCGGGCCAGGGCGGCGCACTCCGCCGCCTGGCAGAAGGGCTCCCCGCCGGAGAGGGTGAGGCCGTCGGTCAGCGGATTGCCGGACAGCTCCGCCGCCAGCTCCGCCACCGAGACCTCCCGCCCCCCGGCTGGATCGTGGGTGCACGGGTTGTGGCATCCAGGGCAGCGGTGGGGACAGCCCTGGGTGAAGACGGTGAACCGCAGGCCGGGGCCGTCCACGATGGAGTCGGATACGGTATTGGCGATGCGCATGGCGCTTCCTCCCTCAAACAGCAGGGCCGCCGCGGATGCGGCGGCCCTGTTCGCTTTATGCGTCGTCCACCACCTGGAAGATGTAGAACTTCAGGTAGAGGGACTGGTCGGCCCCCCACAGCACCGGATGGTCGGGGGACTGGGTGCGGTACTCCACCTGCCGCAGGCGGCGGCGGGCGTCCCGGGCGGCCTCCCCGATGGTCTTGGTGAACAGCTCCGGCGTCATGAAGTGGGAGCAGGAGCAGGTGGCCAGATAGCCGCCGTTTTTCACCAGCTTAATGCCCCGCAGGTTGATCTCCCGGTAGCCGGTGACCGCCTTCTTCACCGAGGCGCGGGACTTGGTGAAGGCGGGCGGGTCCAGGATCACCAGGTCAAATTTCTCGCCCTTCCGCTCCAGCTCCGGCAGCAGCTCGAACACGTCGCGGCAGGCAAAGCGCACCCGGTCGGACATACCGTTGAGGGCGGCATTCTGCGCGGCCTGGGCCACCCCCAGCTCCGAGGCGTCCACCCCCAGCACCTCCGCCGCGCCGCCCTTGGCAGCGTTGAGGGCGAAGGCCCCGGTGTGGGTGAAGCAGTCCAGCACCCGGCCGCCGCGGGCCAGGGGCTGGATGGCCAGCCGGTTGTACTTCTGATCCAGGAAAAAGCCGGTCTTCTGCCCCTCGGCCACGTCCACCTGATAGCGGACGCCGTTCTCCACAATCTCCACCACCGGATCGAAGGGGTCGGACAAGAAGCCCTTCACCCGCTCCATGCCCTCCTTGAGGCGCACCTTGGCGTCACTTCGCTCGTAGATGCCCCGGACGGAGATGCCGTCCTCCTTCAAAAGATCCACCAGCAGAGACAGAATGGTGGATTTCAGCCGGTCGATGCCCAGGGCCAGGGACTCCACCACCAGCACGTCGGCAAACTTGTCCACCACCAGGCCGGGGAGGAAGTCGGCCTCCCCGAAGATCACCCGGCAGGAGGAGGTGTCCACCGTGTCCTTGCGGTACTGCCAGGCGGCGCGCACCCGCCGCTCCAGAAAATCCCGGTCGATGACGGCCCCGGCATCCCGGGACAGGACGCGCACCGCGATGGTGGAGGCCCGGTTGAGGAAGCCCACCCCCAGGGGGTAGCCGTTGTAGTCCCCGATACGGACGATGCCGCCGTCGGCGGGCTCGCCCAGAATCTCTGCAATCTCGTTGTCGTAAATCCAGGGGCCGCCGGCCTTGAAGGCGCGGCCCTCTCCCCGCTTGAGACGGATGGCGGGCGTGTCTGACATGGTATCTCTCCTCTACAAGACTGGTTGAGCAGGCCGATGTGGGCATCGGCCCCTACGAGGCAGCGCTAGGGCTTGTTTGAACATTGGCGATGTGCCCAGCGGCGAGGGATTTTGGGCCGCTGGCAAGCAATTTTTTCGCGGGAATCCTGACGGATTTCAAGGAAAAATTGCGCCGTCCAGGGGACAAAAGACCCGTCGATTGGGCATGTTGATATTTTTCAAACAAGCCCTAGGCTTGTCCCCGTCCCTATTACACCGAATGCTTTACCCGGTCGCGCTCCTCCGCCCGCTTGCCATTGTTGAAGCGGTCCAGGGTTCCCACCAGATAGCCGGTGATGCGGCGGATGCGCTCAAAGGGCACGCCGTCGGCCTCGGTGCGGCCGCAGCCGGGGCACTGGTCGCCGATGATGCCGGAGAAGCCGCACACCGGGTCACGATCCACCGGGTGGTTGACGCTGCCGTAGCCGATGCCGCTCTCCTTCATGCAGCGGATGACCTTCTCGAAGGCCTCCAGGTTGTCGGTGGGATCGCCGTCCATCTCGATATAGCTGATGTGGCCGGCGTTGGTGAGGGCGTGGTAAGGTGCCTCAATCCGGATTTTATCGTAGGCGGAGATGGGGTAGTACACCGGCACATGGAAGGAGTTGGTGTAGTACTCCCGGTCGGTGATCCCCTCGATGGAGCCGTAACGGGCCCGGTCCAGCTTGACGAACCGGCCGGACAGCCCCTCGGCGGGGGTGGCGATGAGGGAGAAGTTGAGGCCCCGTTTGGCGGCCTCCTCGTCCATGCGGGCCCGCATGTGGGAGATGATCTCCAGGCCCAGCACCTGGGCCTTCTCGCTCTCCCCGTGGTGGACGCCAACAAGCGCCTTGAGGGTCTCGGCCAGGCCGATGAAGCCCACGGTGAGGGTGCCGTGCCTGAGCACCTCCCGCACCTCGTCGTCCCAGTCCAGCTTGTCGCTGTCCAGCCACACCCCCTGGCCCATGAGGAAGGGGTAGTTGTATACGTGCTTGCGGCACTGAATCTCAAAGCGCTCCAGCAGCTGCTCCACGCAGAGATCCAGCATCCGGTCCAGCCCCTCGAAGAAGACGTCCAGATCCCCCCTGGCCTTGATGGCCAGCCGGGGCAGGTTGATGGTGGTGAAGGACAGGTTGCCCCGGCCGTTGCAGATCTCCCGGCTGGGATCGTACACGTTGCCGATGACCCGGGTACGGCAGCCCATATAGGCAATTTCGGTCTCCGGGTGGCCGGGCCTGTAGTACTGCAGGTTGAAGGGCGCGTCGAGGAAGGAGAAATTGGGGAACAGCCGCTTGGCGGAGCACCGCATGGCAAGCTGGAACAGGTCGTAGTTGGGCTCGCCGGGGTTGTAGTTGACCCCCTCCTTGACCCGGAAGATCTGGATGGGGAAGATGGGGGTCTCTCCCCCGCCCAGGCCGGCCTCGGTGGCCAGCATGACGTTCTTCATCACCATGCGCCCCTCGGGGGAGGTGTCCATGCCGTAGTTGATGGAGGAGAAGGGGGTCTGGGCCCCGGCGCGGGAGTGCATGGTGTTCAGGTTGTGGATCAGGGCCTCCATGGCCTGATAGGTGGCCCGGTCGGTCTCCTTCACCGCCCGCTGGTGGGCGAAGGTCTGGGCCCGCTCCACCTGCTCCGCCGTGCCGAAGGCGGGGACCAGGGCCGCCCGCTCCGCGGCGGCGTAATCCCCCCAGTCCTCCAGGGTGGGCGCCAGCCCGGTGTCGGCCTTGAGCTGCGTCATAAGGGCCTTCAGCTCCCTCTCCGGGTCCTCCCGGCCCTCCAGCAGCATGAGGGCCCGGGCCAGGTTCTGGCGGTACACCCGCGCGAAGGTCTTGCGCACGCCGTCGGCCATGCCATAGTCGAAGTTGACCACGCTCTGGCCGCCGTGCTGGTCGTTCTGGTTGGACTGGATGGCGATGCAGCACAGGGCGGCGTAGGAGGAGATGTCGTTGGGCTCCCGCAGGGTGCCGTGGCCGGTGGAGAAGCCCCCCTCAAACAGCTTTTTGATGTCGATCTGGCAGCAGGTGGTGGTGAGGGTGAGGAAGTCCAGGTCGTGGATGTGGATGTCCCCCTCCCGATGCGCCCGGGCGTGGTCGGGGTTGAGCACAAACATGTCGTAGAACTGCTTGGCCCCCTCGGAGCCGAACTTGAGCATGCTCCCCATGGCCGTATCCCCGTCGATGTTGGCGTTCTCCCGCTTGATGTCGGAGTCCTTGGCCTTGGAGAAGGTGATGTCCTCATAGGTCTTCATCAGCCGGGTGTTCATCTCCCGGGCGCGGCTGCGCTCCTCCCGGTAGAGGATGTAGGACTTGGCGGTCTGCACATAGCCGTTGTCCATGAGCACCCGCTCCACCAGATCCTGAATGTGCTCCACATCGGGCTGGGCCTGCCCCTCCACCTCCAGGATGGAGAGCACCTCGTCGGCCAGCTTTCTGGCCTCCTCCCCCCGTCCGGGCTTGTAGGTGGCGTTGAACGCCTTCTCAATGGCGCGGGCGATCTTCTCCTCGTTGAACTCGGCCAGGCGGCCGTCCCGCTTGCGGATCTTTGTCAGTGTCATGGCTGTCCGCCCCCTTCTTCCTTCATGAAAAAAGCCAACACAGGGAAAGACACCCCGTCCAGGCTTGGCACTACATCTTGTGTTCTTATGTTCTTGATGTCTCCTATGATACCGTATCTTGGTTAGCCCGTCAAGGCACAAAACAAAAAGCGCGCCCCAAAAACAGGGCGTGCTTTTTGGCGGTTTCGCTGATTTTGGAATAGGGGACTTGACGGGATTTACAGCAGCACCAGGCCGTATTTCCGGGCCATCTCCTGGAGGAAGGCCGCCTCCAGCTCCCCGGTGCCGTCCCAGAAGGCCCGTCCCTGGTAGAGCCGCAGGGCCTGCTCCAGCAGCTCGGGCACGTCGGTCCAGAGGCACAGCGCATCCTTCACCGCGTATTGGTTCTCGGCAAAGGTGTAGAGGTCGTCCTCGTCGTAAATGGCGATCTTCAGCGCGCCCTGGGGGGCGTTCTCCTCCGCCTCCAGAATATCCTCCAGCAGATCGGAGGTGCACTCGATGGTCTCCCCCACATCGATGTCGGGCGTAATGAACCGGGCCTCCTTCTCACTGGCGCAGGGGATCACATCGGGGTCCCGCCTGGTCGGGACGAAGGCGGAGAAATCCACCGCCTCCACCGCGGAGCGCAGGGCGGCCACATGCTCCGCCGTAGTGCCGCAGCAGCCGCCGAAGATACGAACGCCTGCCGCCGCGAAGCCGGCGGCGTAGGAGGCGAACTCCTCCGGCGGGCAGTGGTACACCGCCTGCCCCTCCACCGTCTCGGGCAGGCCCGCGTTTGGCTTGGCAATGAGCGGGACGGTGGTGTAGGGGGTAAGGCGGCGCATCTGCTCCAGCATCTCCGCCGGGCCGGAGGAGCAGTTCAGCCCGAAGGCGTCCACCCCCATGCCCTGCATGACGATCAGGGCGGCCAGCACGTCGGTGCCCGAGAGGGTGCGGCCGTTCTCGTCGCAGGTAAAGGTGACCCACACCGGCCGATCCGACACGCTCTTGCAGGCCAGTACCGCCGCCCGGGCCTCGGGCATGGTCATGGTGGTCTCAATGAGGAAGAGGTCCACCCCCGCCGCCGCCAGGGCAGCCGCCTGCTCGGTATAGATGGCCACCAGCTCCTCAAAGCTGCTCTCCCCGAAGGGGGCGATGAACAGCCCCGTGGGGGCCATGTCCCCCGCCACCAGAGCGCGGCCGCCGGCAGCCTGCCGGGACAGCTCCACCAGCCGGCGGTTGTAGTCCGCCACCTGCCCGAAGATACCGTGCTGCTCCAGCCGCACCCGGTTGGCCCCGAAGGTGGGGGCGATCAGCACCTGGCTGCCCGCCGCCACATAACCCCTCTGGAGCTCCAGCAGGGCCTCCGGGTGGCCGAGCACCCACTGCTCCGTGTACGCGCCGGCGGGCATGCCCCGCTTATACAGCTCGGAGCCGGTGGCTCCGTCCAGCAGGATGGGCAGGGATAAGGGGGGGATGGTGTCCATAATTGTTTTATTCCTCCTAAAATTGCATGGCTGCATGATTGGGAGATAGTATATCACAAAACGATATGGGAATGCAAGTACAGCCTCATATAGACAAAAACAAAGGGGGGCCGGGAGTATCCGCGGCCCCTCTTTGTTTATCCCAGCTCGTTGATTTTCTTAGTGGCGGTGTGGTAGATGGGCTTCCACTCCACCTTCTGCACCAGTGCAGCAATGGAAATGGGAATGTAGGTAAACATAAAGATCGGGAAGGTGAGGACATACCCCAGCTTCTGCACCGGCGCGGCGTCGATGTGACGCCACTCGGACAGCACCGTGATCAGCCCGTAGAACAGCAGGCCCACATAGAAATTCCACACGGCGGAGCCCATGAAGCCCACGGTCTCATGGATGATGCGGGTGGCCAGATAGGCCGGCTGGGTGAGGCAGGCGGCCAGGATCACGCCGTTAAAGAGAATCATCAGCAGGGTGAGCAGCATGCCGGGCGCCACGGTGACAAACATGTCGTAGCAGGAGGTACCCAGGCGGCCCCGGCGGAAGCAGCCCTTCAGCAGGGGGAGGGTATACTCCCGATCCACCTGGTAGAAGCCCTTAGACCACCGCAGCCGCTGATCCCAGGACTGACGGAAGGTGGTGGGCTGCTCGTCGTAGACCACCGCCTTGTCGCAGTAGCCGATCTTCTTGCCCTGGATGGCGCAGTCCACGGAGAACTGGATATCCTCGGTGAGCAGGTGGAAGGGCCAGCCGCCGTTATCCTCAATGACCCGGGCGGACACCAGGAAGCCGGTGCCCGACACGTGGCAGTTGGTGCCCAGCAGGGTGCGGGGGAAGTTGAGGAACCGGGCCTCCCGCAGGAACCAGATGGAGTAGCCGGCGGAGATCCAGTTGGCCGCGAAGTTCTTGGAGTTGCGGTAGCAGGTCACCGCATCGTAGCCCTGGTCAAAGGTGCGGTTCATCTCGGCGACAAAATTGGCGTCCACCAGATTGTCCGCGTCAAAGACGAAGTAGCCGTCATAGCAGTCCTTCCCCTCCTCTTTGAGGCGGCGGAAGAGGTAGTCCATGGCGTAGCCCTTGCCCTTATGTACCTGGTCGAATCGCTCGTACACGAACGCGCCGGCCCGGCGGGCCACCCCGGCGGTGTCATCGGTGCAGTTGTCAGCCACCACATAGAGATCCAGCAGCTCCTTTGGGTAATTCTGCCGGTTCAGACTCTCCAGCAGTTCCCCGATGACCCCCTCCTCGTTGCGGGCGGATACGATCACGGCGAAGCGGTGCAGGCGGCTTGGCTGGTGCCGGTCCTGCCAGCGGCGGCGAACCAGCCCTACCACTACATAGAAGCCCTGGTACAGGTAGAGCAGGGTAAACAGAACCACCACAGCAAAATTGAGATGCTTGACAAGTTCCAACATAGTCATTCTTGTAATCCTCCATAGTTTGGGCGGATGGAGCACGCGCTGCGGGAGACGCCCCGTCTGCGCGTAGTGCCTATCATACCACGTTTCAAAAAGATTACAAGAGTGTTACATACCAATTAACAGATTATTAAGAAAAAGTTTTTATTTCTTTTATACAAATGTAAGGAACCGCCATGCTGTACTGACAGGATTCCCCAGTTCGTCACAGCCGCGCGGCGCCGGGGGCCCCCGGCGCCGCGCGTTTGCGATTGTTACATTTTCTCCGGGGCCGCCACGCCAATGAGGGCCAGGCAGTTGGCGATGACGGCGCGCACCGTGTCGGCCAGCTTGAGGCGGGCGGCGAGCACCGCCGCCTCCTCACCCTTGATACGGCAGGCATTGTAGAAGCGGTGAAACTCCCCGGCCAGGGTCACCAGATAGCGGTTGACGCCGGAGGGATCGTAATCCCGGGCGGCCAGGCGGATGACCTCGGGCAGTTGGGACAGGGTTTTGATAAGGGCCTTCTCCTCCGCCGTGGCGTAGAGGGCGGGGTCTACCGCCGCCGCGTCGGGCACGAGGTGTCCCTCCTCGGCCAGCCGGGCAATGAGGGAGCAGATGCGGGCGTGGGCGTACTGGACATAGTAGACCGGGTTCTCGCTGTCCTCCCGCACCGCCAGATCCAGATCGAAGTCCAGGGCGGAGGTGGAGGAGCGGGAGTTGAAGAAGAAGCGGGCGGCGTCCACGCTCACCTCGTCCAGCAGATCCCGCAGGGCGATGGCCTTGCCGGAGCGCTTGGACATGCGGACGGGCTGGCCGTCCTGGAGGAGATTGACCAGCTGCATCAGCACGATGATCAGCCGGTGGGAGCCGTCCAGGCCCAGGCCGTCCAGGGCGGCCTGGAGGCGGGCCACGTGGCCGTGGTGGTCGGCGCCCCAGATGTTGATGGCCTTGGAGAAGCCCCGCTGCTCCAGCTTGTTGCGGTGGTAGGCGATGTCGGCGGCGAAGTAGGTGTAGAAGCCGTTGGCCCGGCGGAGCACGTCGTCCTTCAGGTCGAGCTTGTCCACCTGCTCCTGGCTCTTGCCCTCGGCCAGGAACTTCTGCTTGAGCAGGGCGGTGGTGTTGAGCCACAGGGCCCCGTCCTTCTCATAGGTCCAGCCCTTGCCGGCCAGCAGCTCCACGGTCTCGGCCACATAGCCGCTGTCGTGGAGGGATGACTCCAGGAACCACTCGTCGTACTCGATCTTGTAGCGGCGGAGATCCTCCTTCATCTTGGGGATGTTGACGGACAGGCCGTACTCGGCCATGGCCGCCTGCCGCTCCGCCTCGCTCTTGTCCTTCCAGCCGGCGCCGTGCTGGTCGTAGAAGCCCCGGGCCAGCTCCTTGATGTCGTCGCCGTGGTAGCCGTCCTCGGGGAAGGGGACGTTCTCCTCCCCCAGCACCAACTGGAGATAGCGGGCGTCGATGCTCATGGCGAACTTGTGGATCTGGTTGCCCGCGTCGTTGACGTAGAACTCCCGCCACACGTCGTAGCCCGCCCGCTCCAGCACGGCGGCCAGGGCGTCGCCCAGCACGCCGCCCCGGGCGTTGCCGATGTGCATGGGGCCGGTGGGGTTGGCGGAGACGAACTCCACCATCACCTTCTCGCCGCGGCCCTCGTCCACCGCGCCGTAGGTCTCCCCCTCGGCCTGGATGTCGGCGAGCACGCCTCCGTACCACTTGCTGCCCAGGGTGAAGTTCAGGAAGCCGGGGCCGGCGATCTCAACCTTGTCAAAAAAGGTGCCGGCCAGATCCAGATGGCTGACGATCACCTCGGCGATCTGGCGGGGGGCCTTACGCAGGGCCTTGGCCCCGGCCATGGCGAAGGAGGAGGCGTAATCCCCGTGGGTGACATCCTTGGGAATCTCAATGGTGGCCTTGACCTCCGCGCCGGCGGGCAGCAGGCCCTCCGCCGCGGCCTTCTCATAGGCCGCCTGGGTCAGAGCGGCGACCTGCTCCCGGGCCGCCTGGATCATGTTGGACATGGTTCTATCTCCTTTTCGATTCATCTCTCTGTGTGCCGCGCAGCCGGCCGCCGCGCGGGATAGTCACTGCTTGATGGCCGGCCCCTTCTCCCGCACGTGGATGCGGAACAGGTTCTGGCCCGCCAGCGCGTGGTCGATTTCGATGGCGTAGTCGATCTCGATGCTGCCGCCCCTGGCGTCCAGCTCGGCCCGCATCTTGCGGGTGTTGATGCCTACGGACAGGGCGCCGTAGGGAGTATCGTACATGGACAGATGCCGCCGCCCCTCCTCAAAGACCATCTGGGAGTTGACCTCCCCCACCCGCAGGAGCGTGACCCGGTCCCGCTCGATCTGGAAGGTGGTCAGGGTGCCCTCCAGGCCGGTGAGCTCGCTCTCCTGATAGCTCAGGGTGTAGCCGTCATCCCCGTCGGGCTCCAGGCAGCCCTCCGTGACCAGCTCGATGGTGTCATCGCCCTGTGCCTCAAAGGACTGCTTTCCCTGGATGGAAATAATCACGTTGTTCTCCATGGTTGTTCCTTCCTTGTCCCACGTTCAAACTGCAAATTGCACATTATTATACCCAATGGAGCCTCAGATGTAAAGGGCTTTCCCCTCAATATTGGCTGATATCCACCTGCTCCACCGCCTGGGCTACATCCCAGCCCAGGAAAGTGGAGGCCAGGCGGGAGAAGTCCTCCTGCCGGTCGCTGACAAAGCAGCGGCAGCTCCCCCGCCCGGGCCCGGCCAGGGCGTCCCGCTCCCGCAGGCAGTCCGCCGCCGCCCGGGCGCCCTCGGCGCCGGAGTTGATGAGGCGCACCTCCGGCCCCATATAGGCCCCGATGACCTTCTCCAGCAGGGGATAGTGAGTGCAGCCCAACACCAGGGTGTCCACCCCCGCCGCCTTCAGCGGGGCCAGGTACTCCGCCGCCACCGTCTCAATGACCACGTCGCCGGGGCGGAAGCGGCCGTTCTCCACCAGGGGCACGAAGAGGGGGCAGGGCTGGGCCAGCACCCGGGCTGCCGGGTTCTCCGCCCGGATGAGCCGCTCGTAGGCGCCGCTGCGGATGGACGCCTGGGTGCCGATGAGGCCGATGCTCCCGCTTCGGGTGGCCCGGGCCGCGGCGCGGGCCGCCGGGGCCACCACTCCCAGGACCGGGATGGGGTTCTCCGCCGCCAGCACGTCCAGCGCGGTGGTGGACACGGTGCCGCAGGCGATGACGATAGCCTTGAGATCGAAGGTGCGCAGGAAGGCCACGTCCTGCCGCGCGTATTTCACAATGGTCTCCCGGGAGCGGCTGCCGTAAGGTACCCGTCCGGTGTCCCCGAAATAGACGATATCCTCCTCCGGCAGCAGGCGGCACAGCTCCCGTACCGTGGTCAGCCCGCCCAGGCCGGAGTCGAACACGCCAATGGGTCTGTCATCCAAGGCGATTCCTCCTAATAAAAAGAGCGCAAATTTGTTATCTGTATAATGATATGCGAAAATTTACCGGAAGACAAGGGGCGTTTTCATGTTTTCCGACGCTCTCCCCGTTTGACATTTTGGCGGGGCTGACTATAATATGAGGTAGGGGATGGCCGTTCACGCCCCGCAACGTCATGACAGCGAGGAGGTTTCGTGTGATGAAGCTGGAACTGACGACCAAACAATTCCGGCGCCTGCTGGATATGGCCTATATCGGCAACTGGATTTTGAACTCCACCCGCGGCGACGACCGGTTCAAGGATTACGACGACGTGGAGAGCCTGCTCTTTGCCAAGGCCCGGGAGGAGGGCATGGGCGTGCTGGCCGAGGACTGGCAGGGCGAGGTGGTGCCCTCCCGCGCCTTTGCCGAGGGCGGCATCCACGAGGCGATCATGGAATATGAGAACAACGTGTTCTTCGATATCCTGGCCGAGGATCTGGCCCGCCGGGATATGGAGGACGCCTCCATCGACCAGAACAACTATGAGGAGCTGTCTAGCCGCATTGACGCCTATATTGCCGAGTTCGAGCAGCACGGCACTGACAACATTCTGGTAGACAGCGACCAGCTATAGGCCGGACACACAGGGGCGGCGAACCGCATACGCGGTTCGCCGCCCCCTTTTTGTTCCGTTCATGTCTCCTGGAGCACCCAGGTCGGGAACAGGGTGTCGTATACTGTGTCCAGGGAGCCGCGGCCGGCCTCAATGGTGCCGCCCGGACCGTCCAGAACGGTCACGGTGCAGACCGTCTCGGGCAGATACTCCGCCTCGGCCAGCTTCTCCTGGAAGAGGGCCAGCGCATCCTCCGCCCAGGCCGCGTCGTAGGCCGCATATCCCTCGTCTGTGGACGTATCCCCGGTGTAGCCCGCGTTGAACGCGTCCAGCCGCTCCCAGAGTGCATCGTTTACCCGCGCCAGCACATCCACGGGCCGCACCGTTATCTCCACCTCGGAGCCGTTTCCCGTCGGGACGGCGGCCCCCACGGTATAGTCCGCCTTGGCATACAGCTCCTCCAGCAGGCCGGCCGCTTCTCCGCGGATCTCCTCGGTGGGGAATTCAATTATCAGCAGGTTGCAGAGCGCCTGTACGTTCTCCTCCGCAATTTGGGCGGACAGGCTCTCCTCCGTCTCCCCAAGGGCGGTCAGAAACTCCGGGTCATACCCACGCCCCAGGCGGGTATCCAGCAGGCACTGGACGTAGCGGGCCGCGCCGAAATCGGCGGGCACGCCCGGCTCCACCTGGCCGGAGAGCACCTCGAGGCGCTCTACCGTCTCCCCCGCCGGAGGCGTGGTGACGGGCTGCGCAGCGGTTTCCGTGACCCTCCCGTTCAGGCTTAGCTCCACCTTCCCGATGTAAGCCCCAGTGAACTCCATCTCCAGCTCCAGACGCCCCGGAGCGGCATCCAGGGTAAAGCCGGCGTCGGCTGGGATGCCCAGCACATCCAGCTCCATCTGTCCGCTGCCGTCCAGCTTCTCCAGCGCACCGCCCCGCAGGACCGCCTCCCCATGCATGTCCAGAGCAGGCAGCCCCTCCACAGCGGGCGCGTCCTCCATAACACCCAGCATACGGGCCCGCTCCAGCAGGGCGGGCAGATCCACCGCCCAGCGATAGGTGGTCCGTCCACCGGAGGCGCTGCGGGTGAAGTTGCCGTCGTCCAGGAGCAGGCGGACGGGCAGGGCGGAGTCCATCACCGTCTCCCAGGGGCTGGAGCGGTAGTAATACCAGCTATGGCCGTACGCCTCCACCAGCAGCTCGCCCAGCGTCCCGGGGAGCGACAGGGTGTTCACGGCAGGCAGCTCCCCCACCTGAGTACTCACCCAAACGTCATCAGGTAACGGCTCTCCCTCCAGGCTATAGAGCTGTACGCCCTTTTGGTAGAGGGTGCCGCTCTCCCGGTCGTAGAGGGTGACGCTGTGGTTTTCGAGCTGGGCCAGCTCCTCCGGGGAGAGACCCGCAAAGAGGGTGTCCCCCAGACCGCCCAGATCCACCTGCTGCTCCTGCTCCATGCGGTAGCTGCCGTCCCGGGTGAGCTGTTTCACTTCCATCGTCAGCGAGGCGGTGTCGTGCTCCTCCTCCCCGTACAGGGTGGCGGAGAGGCGCATGGATGCTGTGGACTCATAGCCCTTGCCCGCCTCGCGGGGAATGGTATCCCGTATCGCAGCCCAAATCCCGTTGGCGGCGGTAAACCGGCTGTCCAGCTCCGCCGTCAGGGCGGCGTAGTCGGTCAGATGGGCCGCCTCATAGGTATCGTCCCAGTATACGTCCAGCCCCAGTGCCTCCGCCGCAGCCCGGACGGGGATGTAGGTGTGCCCATCCCGTACAAAGGGGGCCGCCCCCATGTCCAAGGTGGTGATCCGCCCGCCCTGGGTGACGGTCAGCTCAGTGGCCCCCAGGACCAGCTCCAGGCTGTCGCCGTTCTCCAGCGCCGCCGCGATGCGGCTCCCGTCAAAGGCAACCTCCGCCCCCAGCCCCTCCAGAAAGGCCCGGAAGGGCACCATGGTGCACCCCGACGCGGCCAGGGGGGCCGTGCCGCCGAAGTCCAGATACGCCCCGTTCAGGCTCACATTGATGCCGTCGGGGTAGGGCATTCCCATTTCCTCCTTCTCCACCCGGAGGTACTCGTCCCAGGGGTCCCCGAAACGGGCATAGCTCCACCGATCGTAGTCCTCGTTGTACCGGTTCAGCGCCGCCCACATCTGGGCGTCGTACTCCGTCCAGTAGTTGTCCCACTGGCCGTCCGTCCAGGTCTCCTCCGCCGCGTCCTTCTGCTCCTGGGGCCACTCGCCCCAGGGGCCATACTGCTGGTACAGGCTGAGTTCGGCGTCCCCCTCCGCCGCCAGCGCCGGGGTAAGGCAGCCCAACAGCAAAAGGGCCGCCAGGGACAGGGCAAGTCTCCGTTTCATGGGTACAGCCTCCTGTCTATTTCGTTTTCCAAACTCACCGTATCACTTTTCTTTACCCTTATCCATCCTCCTGCCCATTTTTTGCAAAAAAGTGCCCCTCTGCGGTGCAGGGGGGCACTTTTTTCCATACTTATTCCAGCTCAACCCGGATATCGCCAAACAGAACGTGATCCACCCGTTCCAGGGGGACGGGCGCGTCAAAGTAGGTGGTGCCCTCCATAAAGGTCCCGCCCGCCGTGCCGCTGCCGCCATCCACAGGGATTTCCGTCCCGTCGGCCAGCACCAGGCGGATCCCGGTGTCGGCCAGGGTGGCGCTCTCCGGGGTGTCATAGTGCATGCGGTAGGTGAGGCTGAGGGAGGAGAAGGACAGCTTTTCCAGCACCAGTGTGTTCTGGTGCGTCTCATCGTACCACACCGCCCCGGCGGTGTCCGCTTCCACCACCGCTCTGGGTTCGCCGAGAATCTCCAGACGGCAGCCGCCGTACTGGAGGTGATCCAGCTCACGCAAATCCAGGGGCGCGTCAAAATTGCGGACGCCGGTAAAATAGTCGGTTCCGCCCTGTCCGTCGGGGCCGTGACTGCCCTTCCCACCGCCGCCGTCAATCGTCACGGAGGACCCGTCCTTGTAGACCAGTTCCAGTTGGAGATCGACAAACTCCCAGCTTTCCTCCACCGGGTAGGAGATGGTATAGGAGGCCGCCAGGGGGGAGCGCGTCAGTCCCTCCAGGGTGACCATCCGCTCCGTCTCCTCATCCCATCGGACGGCCCCTATGGTGTTGATCTCTACCTCCTTTCCCTGGTAGAAGGAGTCCAGGGAGAAGCTCCACTCCCCCTCCAGATACGTCTCCCCGGCATCCTCCGGCTCCCGGGGGCAGAGAATCAGGTCGGTGATGGTCAATGTCTTGGAGGTGCCGTCCACCCAGTTGGCCCCGTTTGGTCCGCCCAGAAGCATGAACACCAGCTCCAGGGAGTTGTCCCCCGGGGTGTCGTCCGGGAGGAACCGGGCCTTCTGCATGCCCCAGTTGAGCCGCTCCCCGGTGTCCGCGTCGACCAGCTCCACACCGTGGGCGATGTGATCCGCCTGCTCCCCCATGTCGGGCAGGACGGTGCCCTCCGGGGCCTCCAGCCGCAGGCGGAGGTAGAGGGTGTGCTCGTCGGCGATGGCGGCCAGAGGGGTGAGGGTGACGCCGTTGCTGGTGACGGGGGGCAGGTTGGTGGCGCCGATCTGATCCAGCAGCTCCTTCTGCCCGTCGTCCAGCGGGGCGCTCTCCAGAGTGAAGAAGGGGTCGAACAGCTCTCCCGGCCCCCAGAGGTGATAGGCCGCCATGGCCGATACGGTGAACACCGCCGCCAGGGCGGCGCAGGCCAGCAGCCGGACGCCCATGCGCCGGCGGGGCCGCTTGGTTTGTCTGATTTGTTCCATCGTTCTCTCCTTGATCCGCTCCGGGGACATCCCGGCGGGCGGCGGCAGCTCCACCGAGCCGTCCTCCCAGCCGTCCAGCAGGTCAGTCATCCGCACAGGCACAGGAATACCCCCTTTCCATCAGCAGCTCCTTCAGCTTCCTCCGCCCCCGGTGCAGGCGCACCTTCACCGTGGACGGCGGCATGGCCAGGGCCGCTCCGATGTCGGCGGCGGTCTGGCCGTAGTAGTAATGGCGCAGGAAGATGGCCCGATCCTGGGGCGGAAGTCCGTTCAGCAGCGCCCGGATCAGCTCCGCCCGCTCGGCCTGCTCCACGGCCTCCGCCGGGCCGGGCCGCCGGTCGGGCTCCAGCGCCAGCCAGTCCTCCTCCAGAGGCAGCTCACCGCCCAGCGCCCGCAGGCGGTTGAGGGCCTTGTTGCGCACCACCCGGCCCAGCCAGGGGCGGAGCTTGCCCGGTTCCACCTGCCCGGCGTGCTCCCACAGGGCCAGGAAGGCGTCGGACACCACCTCCTCCGCGTCCCTGGGGCGGCCCCGCAGAACAGAGCCCGCCAGGCCGCAGGCAAAGCCCATGTCCCGGTCCATCAGCTCCTCCAGGGCGGAGGGGTCCCCCCGCCGCAGGCGGCGCAGCAGCTCCCGCTCCTCCAACCATACCACCTCCCTGCTCCGGTTTCGAGCGCGCTCTCACTGATCTTAACACAGAAACCGCCCCCGCGGTTTCACAGACTGTCAAAGAACCTTTCCCGGAGGAAAGCCTCGCAGAGTTCCTGCGGCCGCAGCCGCAGGAATCAAATGAAAATCCGTCATTTCCGGGGACATGCGCCTCGGAAATGACACCTCTCGCGCAAGATGGGCCGACTTTTCCCTGAGGAATCGAGGTCCATCTTGCGCACATCCCTCTCAAAAAAGTGGCCGTGGCCACTTTTTTGACACGCTGAGAAACCGCCCCTTCGGTTTCATCCCTTCCCCTCCTTTTTCCCGGCGCGCCGCGTTCCGACCACATTTTTCCAAATACTGGGTTATACTGTCACTCAACGAGGGCGGACAAGCCTGATTTGGAAAAGGAGACGGAACCATGGCGACAAAAGAGAAACTCAAGACAAAGGCGGCCCGTGTCCGGGAGGAGGCCCGGGAGACCGGCAAGGTCATTCTGCGCGCCCCCGCCCTGGTGCGGGCGGCCGAGTGCGTCATCCGCTTCCTGCTGGGGGCCATGCTCTCCGGGGCGGAGATTTTCGGCGGATACGCCCCCTTCGGGCTGGGGCTGGTGGCGGCCTCCGGCTCGGGGCTGGACGGCTTCTGCGCCCTGCTGGGGGCCTGCTTCGGCTATCTCTCCTTCCAGGGCTTCGCCGAGGGGCTGCGGTACGTGGCCGGCTGCATTCTGGCCTTCTCCCTGGCCTTTGCCTTCTTCGACGTGAAGGCTTACCGCAAGAGCTGGTTCATGCCCCTGGCGGCGGCGGGGATGGACGGCATCACGGGCTTTGTGTACTTATCCGACCGGGGCTGGTCGCCGGAGAGCCTGATCTTCTTCGGCACCGAGCTGCTCCTGTGCGGGGCGTCGGCCTACTTCTACCGCATCGCCTTCACCCCCTGGACGGAGAAGCGGGAGGAGGAGGGCCTCACCCCCCGGCAGACGGTGAGCCTGCTCATTCTGGCGGGCACCCTGCTGCTCACCCTGTCCAAGATCACCCTGCTGGGCGACCTGTCGGTGGGCCGCTGCGCCGCCGCGGCGGCGGTGATGGCCACCGCCTGCAAGGGCGGCATCGGCGTGGGGGCCACGGTGGGGGTGGCCTGCGGCCTTGGGATGGATCTGGCGGCGGGGGGCATGCCCTTCTACTCCATGGCCTTTGCCCTCTCCGGGGTGATGTGCGGGGTGTTCCACCGGCAGGGGAGGCTGGCCGCCGCCCTGGCCTACGTGCTCTCCAATGCCCTGGCGGTGCTGTGGACCTGGTCGGAGGGCCTTCACCTCTCCCTGCTCTACGAGGTCTTTGTCGCCTCGGTGGTCTTTCTGGTCCTCCCCGAGCGCGCCCTGCGCCAGGTGGGGGCGCTGGTGGCCCGGGAGCCCCGGCACGACACCCAGGAGCGGGCCCGCGCCTATGTCCGCGCCCGGATGGAGGCCACGGCAGCCGCCTTCAAGAGCCTGTACGAGTCCATGCGGTCGGCCTTCCACCCCGCCGCACCCAATGACAACGACGCCGCATCCGTCTTCGATCGGGCGGCCGGGCGGATCTGCAAGCGCTGCCCTCTGCAAACCGCCTGCTGGCAGCGGGACTACGTCTCCACCTTCAACGCCCTCAACGACGCCCTCCCCGCCATGCTGGAGCGGGGCCGGGGGGAGAGCGGAGACTTCCCCGCCTACTTCTCCAATCGCTGCATGAAGTTCCCGGAGTTTCTCTCCGCCGCCAACGAGGAGCTGTCCGCCCTGCTGTGCCGGCGGCAGTTCCAGAGCCGCCTCAGCGAGAACCGCTCGGCGGTGTGCCGCCAATATGCCGAGCTGGCCGGGGTGCTGAACACGGCGGCGGCCGAGCTGGGGGCGGAGCTGGTGCCCGACCCGGTGCGGGAAAAGCGCCTGCGGCAGTACCTCACCGCCCAGGGCATTGATTGCCGCCTGGCCGCCTACTACGACCAGGCCGGGCACCTCCGCCTGGAGCTGGAGGGGGCGGGGCTGGCCCCCCTCCGCACCGAGGAGGGGACAGCCAAGCTCTCCAAGCTGGTGAACTTCCCCCTCCGGGCCGTGGAGGAGGGCCGCCGGGACCGGCTGGTGCTGGTACAGAGCGAACCCCTGATGGCCGTGGCCGGGGCGGCGGCCAAAAAGAAGGACGGCCAGACCGTGTCGGGCGACACGGGGGCCTGGTTCAAGCACGACGACGGCTCCCTCTACGTGCTCCTGTGCGACGGCATGGGCGCCGGCGCCCTGGCCGAGCGGGAGAGCACCCTGGCCGTCCGCCTGCTGGAGCAGTTTCTCCGGGCGGGCGTCCGGCCGGAGAACGCCCTGCGCACCCTCAACTCCGCCCTGGCCCTGCGCAACGACGAGTCCGCCGGCGGCTTCACCACCATCGACCTGCTGCGGGTGGATCTGTTCACCGGCGAGGCCGGGGTGTACAAGTACGGCGCCGCCCCCACCTATGTGAAAAAGGGCTACTCCGTCAGCCGCATCACCGGCACGGCCCTCCCCGCCGGCCTCACCGCCGGGGAGGGGGTCTCCCCCGACATGACCCGCCTCCAGTTGGAGGCCGGTGACTGTGTCCTTCTGGTCACCGACGGCGTGGCCGGCAGCGCATCCGACCAGTGGGTGCGGGACCGGCTGGCCGCCTTTGACGGCGGCAGCCCCCAGGAACTGGCCCAGACCCTCATTGACGACAGCGGCGCCCAGGTGGGCGCCGCCGACGACCGCACCGCCCTGGTCCTCAAGCTCGCCCGCCGGAGCGGATGAAACAACAGCCCCCGGAACCAAAAGGTTCCGGGGGCTGTTTTTTGCAGTCCGGCAGGTGCTCTTTGTTTGAAAACCTCTACCTTTTCAAACAAACGTCTGTCCTCATATTTTTACATAATATACCACAAATGAAGGGCAAAAACAAGCGCTATTGCTAAAAATTTAGCAATAGCTTTTGTTTTGTCTGCCTGTTTTGACACTTCTGCCCGCAGGCTGAAAAAGCAGAGGTTTCCCAACAAAGCCCGAAAGAGGCGCAGCTCCTCGCCCTCCCCCTCCAAATGGTCATCCATTTTCGGATGTTTATATAGAGGCACCTGTTTTGAATAAGGAGGAACGTTTTTTATGAAAAAGCGAGTCTTGTCAGCGCTGCTCGCCCTTTCCACGCTGCTGACAACAGCACCCGCCGCATATGCGGCAGAGCCTGCCACCCAGTCGGACGGCGCCGAAATCGACTGGCCGGAGCCGACCTGCACCGTGGACTACAAGCCGCAGTCCGACACGGTAAGCTGTGAATTTGTCGAAGAAACCGAGGACGCGCCCGCCAAGCTGGTCTACACCATCCAGGAGGGTGCAGAGGGCGACCAGGTTCTCGAACTGAGCAAGCTGGCGGACGCCCTTGCAGATACCGTGCAGTATCCTGGTGACGCGGCGCAGTTTGACATTGAAATTCACAATGAGTCCGGGAATTCCTACCGCTACAAACCCGGCAGCTTCACCCTGGCATCCGCCGATACAAGCGGCATGGAACAGAGTGAACTGCTCCCCGTGCTGGGCTATGACGGACAGTGGATCCCCTTCCGTTTTACCAGCAGCATGGTTTCCAACCAGATGCTCAAAGACCTGTTTAACACCAGCTCGGTCAATATTTCGCTTGAGCAGATTGTCACCCTATACGACACCCTGGCGGAAGAGGGTTATGACAGCCTGACAAACTACTTTGTGGCCTGGTATAACAAGAAGAACAGCACGGATTACGCCTCTTTTGACGCGATCATGGCGGTCGCCCCCGCCTTCTTTGAGGATATCCAGAAGGGCAATGCCATGAAATTCTCCTGCACCGCTGAACAATTTACTGAGTTAGAGGAGGCACACCCTGAAGTGATGCGCTGGGCCTACTTCCCCTCCGGAAAGGGGCCGGGAGACACCTTCCAGCTAAAGTGGCCGGAGTCCGGGCTTCAGACTGCCGGTTATGACGGCTGGTATCAGTCCATGTTTGCCTTCGCCTTCGGCGACGATATGGCCAACCTGAGCACATCCTCCTCCGGCCACACGTCCTGCCATGAGCGGGGCGTCGGCGACTACATGGAGGGAACTGACCTCTGGGAACAGACCGACGCATATTTCTGCGGGGACGGCCAGGCTCTGGCCCCCGAGTCCGGCTCAGTACTGAGCTACAGCGGCAAGTGGGCGCTGGATGGCCCATGTATCAGGAACGCATATGCAAATTATGAATTCTCTTTCTACGGCTCCATCACCCTGGAGGAGGTCGGTCCGGTTACCATTACGCCGGTGGATATGACCCTGTATATCGGCGGCAGCTCCGACTATTGGGAGGACGTCGACGGCACCCACCTTCCCGACGCCGACAGCGGAATCCCCGCCCCCCATTTCTACGTGGAGAGCAGCGAAATCCCGGCGGAGCATCTGGCTGGCGTCACCTTCCACGGCACCGGCGCGGACGGTACGGAAAAGTCCTGGAAGCTGGCGCCCTACGGCGGCGAAGGGGACCAGCAGGCCATCGGCGAGGACGGCCGAAAGGTGTGGGATATCGTCTCGGCGGACCCCTCCACCGCCGCCGATGCCTCCTGCCTCTACTTTGCGGATGAGGCGTGCACCATTCCCGCCAGTACAGACAACATCGCCGGAAACCACTTCACTCACCTCTATGCCGCCATCAGCACATCCGACGCCAGCGGTGCGGGCAACACCGGCCTGTATGCCGAGGTGAACGGCCAGAAATACGCCCTGCGGTACGGCGTTGGCACGCTGACCGTCCGCTCGGTGACCAACGACGCCACCGGGGGTGAGCCCTACACCTTCGACGCGGTTCACAGTGCGCACAGCACCGTGGAGGCGGCCGCCGGCGACACAGCCGCAGCGGAGACCGCCACGGACGGCGGCTCCAACGCGGGCGTAGTTGCGCCCGCGGGCACGAAGTACACCGTCAACGGCCACGAGAACTGGGCGATGGTGGGCGATGAGCAGCCAAGCATCCTGTTCGACGACGTGCTCAGCAGCTACGAGCTGGACGGCGGCGCGGAATCCGAGGTGGGCCAGACCATGCTGGAAAAGGCCGTCATCGACAACGCCGACGCGCTTGGTCTGGACAACCCCAACGGCCGCCAGTATGAGAGCAAATACTTCGACCTGGTGGACGCCGGAGACGGCAACGTCTGGGTCAAGGCTGACCGGCAGCTCGTCATCTACTGGCCCTACCCCGACGGGATCACCTATGAGACGGCGGGCAGCTATGACTTCGACGTGTTCCACTTCACCGGCCTGCACCGCGAGTACACAACCAACGGCGAGGTGCAGGCGATGGTGAATCAGGCGGCCGCAAACATCAACAATGAAAAGGGCGGGGCCGCCAGCAACAAAACGCTCTCCCTGCAGGTGGAGGAGGTCGTGCTGACCGAGCACGGCATCCAGCTCATTGTGGATCAGGACCGTTACGGCTTCTCTCCCTTTGTGCTGTCCTGGGCAAAAAAGGACACCGGCGGCGGGGATCACGGCGGCGGGGATCACGGCGGCACCACCTACTACACCCTGCGCTATGAGAGCAACGGCGGCACGAAGTACGACAGTGAGCGGTACCGCCGCAACACCCTGGTAGAGCTGGACAAGCAGCCCGTCCGGGAGGGCTACACCTTCACCGGCTGGTACGCCGATAAGGCCCTGACCGAGCCCATCGACGACATCCGCATGACCGCCAACAAGACCGTGTACGCCGGCTGGGAAAAGACCGGCGTGCCCGACCGGCTCAACGGCGACGACCATTTCGCCTACATCATCGGCCGGGACGACGGCCTGGTTCACCCCGAGGCCACCATCACACGGGCCGAGGTGGCCACCATCTTCTTCCGCCTGCTCACCGACGAGGCCCGGGCGGAATACCTGACCGAGACCAGCCCCTTCCACGACGTGGCCCCCGACGCGTGGTACGCCACCGCCGTGGCCACCATGGAGGCCATGGGCATCGTGGAGGGCCGCGCCCCCGCGGTCTTTGACCCCGACGCACCCATCACCCGGGGCGAGTTCGCTGCCATCGCCGCCCGCTTTGACAGCGCACCCTACGACGGCGCGGACCGCTTCACCGACATCGGCGGCCACTGGGCGGCGGAGTACATCAACCAGGCGGCGGTGAAGGGCTGGGTGGAAGGCCAGCCGGACGGCAGCTTCGCCCCTGACCGGAGCATCAGCCGGGCCGAGGCGATGACGCTGGTGAACCGGGTGCTGGGCCGCCTGCCCGAGACCGCGGACGATCTGCTGGACGGCATGATCACCTGGCCCGACAACCCGCCGGATGCCTGGTACTATCTGGCGGTCCAGGAGGCCACCAACAGCCACGACTACGGGCGCAAGGCCGACACTGTCCACGAAACCTGGACCGGCCTCCAGCCTGTGGAGGACTGGACGCGCTACGAGCAGTAAGCCTGCTTTTCCGCAAAAAAACGCCTGTACCGACATGGTACAGGCGTTTTTTTGCGCTGTCTTACTGCTTGGAGAAGTGCTCCTTGCCGACGCCGCAGAGAGGACATACCCAGCTCTCAGGCACGCTCTCCCAGGCGGTGCCGGGGGCCACGCCGTTGTCGGGATCGCCCTCAGCGGGGTCGTACACGTAGCCGCAGATATCGCAGACATACTTATCCATGGTTATAGTCTCCTTTTTGATCAAATCGCAATTCATAGTATCACCCGGTGGCCGGGAATCCATGCCTTGCCGAACCCCCGCCTTTGTGGTATGATACATTTACTATTTATAACACATTGGGGGACACTGTGAAAATAGGCAAAATCACCATAAATTCAAAGCTGGCTTTGGCGCCCATGGCCGGAGTGACCGATCTGGGCTTCCGGACGGTGTGCCGGGAGCTGGGGGCGGGGTACACCGTGACGGAGATGGTCAGCGCCAAGGCCCTGTGCTATCAGGACAAAAAATCCCTTCCCCTGCTGGAGCTGGGCGAGGGGGAGCACCCGGCGGCGGTGCAGCTCTTCGGCAGCGACCCTTACTGCATGGAGCAGGCGGCGGGCATCGCCGCGGAGAAGTCGGGGGCGGACATTCTGGATATCAATATGGGCTGTCCGGTGCCCAAGGTGGCCAACTCCGGGGATGGCTCCGGCCTGATGAGGAACCCCGAGCTGGCGGTGAAGGTGGCCGAGGCGGTCATCCGGGGGGCGGGCGGACGGCCCGTCACCGTCAAATTCCGGCTGGGCTGGGACAAGGGCTCCATCAACTGCGTGGAGTTCGCCCAGGCCATGGAGGCCGCCGGTGTGGCCGCCGTGGCGGTCCACGGCCGCACCAAGGTGCAGATGTACTCCGGCCGGGCCAACTGGGACTATATCCGGGCGGTAAAGGAGGCCGTGTCCATCCCCGTCCTCGCCAACGGCGATGTCTTTGAGCCGGAGGACGCGGTTCACATTCTCAAATACACCGGGGCCGACATGGCCATGCTCGGCCGGGGCTGCTTCGGCAATCCCTGGCTCTTTGCGCGTGCCCAGGCCGCCCTGGAGGGGCGGCCGGTCCCGCCCCTGCCGCCGCTGGCCCGGCGGTGCGAGACGGCGGTGCGGCAGTTCCGCCTCTCCGCCGCTCAGAAGGGAGAGCACATCGCCTGCCTGGAGGCCCGGAAGCACTACGCCTGGTACCTCAAGGGGGTTCCCTACGCGGGGTATTATAAGGAACAGATCAGCAAAATCTCCACTCTGGAGGACATTGACCGCATCACCGCAGGCATACAGCGGGATCTGAGGGACTGACCGCCGGCAAACGCGCCGGCGAGGAGGTGAGAAAGGCATGACCGAGGAACAGGCGCTGGTACAGCAGGCCCGGCAGGGGGACGAGGGGGCCTTCGCCGCCCTGGTGGAACAGAATCAGGGGCGCATCTACCATCTGGCCCTACGTATGACGGGCAATCCCGACGACGCGGCGGAGCTGTGCCAGGAGGCCTTTCTCAACGCCTGGAAGGGCCTGGGGAAATTCCAGGGGGAGAGCTCCTTCTCCACCTGGCTCTACCGGCTGACCAGCAACGTGTGCATCGACTTTCTGCGGCGGGAGAAGCGGCGCAGTACCCTGTCCATGACGGTCTCCCTGGACGATGAGGAGGGCGCCCGGCAGGCCGAGCTGCCCGACGAGCGGTACAGTCCCCACCGCCAGGCGGAGCAGCAGGAGCTGCGGGACACCCTGCGGGCGGGCCTGCGGGCCCTGTCGGAGGAGCACCGGCAGGTGCTGATTCTCCGGGAGCTGGAGGGCCTCTCCTATGGGGAGATTGCCGCCCTGCTGGGGGTGGAGGAGGGCACCGTCAAGTCCCGCATCGCCCGGGCCCGGCTGGCCCTGCGCAAATATTTGCTGGAACAGGGGAACTTTTTCGGCTCCCCCTCGTCCAAAGCATAAACCAGATCCACGGGACGGAAAGGAGGCGGCGGCATGCTGACCTGTGAACAGGCGCTGGAGCTCATCAGCGCACAGCTCGACGGGGCGCTGACGGCGGAGGAGGCCGGGGCGCTGGACGAGCACCTGGCCCAGTGCCCGGCGTGCCGGGCGCTTCGGGCCGACCTCTCCACCCTGCACCAGCTTCTGCCCACTCTGGCGGAGGAGCCCCCCGCCGGGCTGAAGGACGATATCATGAAGGCGGTCCACGCCTCCAAATGCACCCCCTTCCACACCAGAAAGCGCCAGTGGCGCTGGCGCTCCTGGGCCTCTCTGGCCGCGGTGCTGGTGCTTGTACTGGTGGGCGGGCAGGCCGTGCACCTCTGGAGCCCTCCGGGCAGCTCCGGGAGCGTACCCAGAGCCAATCTTGCCGGGTTGACCGGAGCGGCCTCCGGCGGGAGCGCCGGACAAACCGCCCCGGCTCAGGAGGACCGCGCGGGCCCCGCCGGGGAGCCCGCCGAGGCCGCCAGCGGCAGCGCCGACGGCGCCAACCGGAAGGACAGCTCCGCCGGTGAGAGGCCCCAGAACCGGGACGTGACGCCACCCGCCGATGGACCGGAGGGCGGCCAGATACCGGCATCTGCTCAGGAGCCGTCTGTCTCCGCGCCGCCTGTCTCCGAGCTCCAGCCTACCCCGTCCGCGGGGCCCTCCGTCATGTCCCTGATGCCCGAGGACGCCCCGCAGGACACCCAGCCCCCCTCCTCCGCCCTGACGGAGGAGGGCGCACGCCAGGCGCTGCTGGAGTGGCTGGGCCAGCCCGACGCGCCTCTAACCTCCCTTGGCCGGTCGGAGGACGGGACGGCCTACCGCTTCCAGACGGAGGACGGGGCTCTTTACTCCGTCCCTCTGGACGGGAGTCCCATCACTGCGGAACCCTCCTGACCTGCACACGCGGCCGGTGTTACCGGCCGCGTGTTTTTATTCGGCTGCGGCACATTGAGTCTGTCTCCCCGCTCGGCTCCGGCCCCAAGCTTGTCTCCCGGCGGACATTCCCTCCCCCTCTCCCGCGTGCAAATTTCCCCCCTGCGGACTGCGGCGGGGTATTTTGCGCGATTTTTCTAAAATTTCAGTTGTATCTCCGGTTGATTTAATGTATAATGAACAACAGGCAGTCCTCCGTCCCCCTCGGGAGCCCTGCCCAGACGATTCCAAATGTAAGGAGAGGAAACAAGTATGAGCTATTCCGTACAAAACATCCGCAACGTCTGTCTGCTGGGCCACGGTGGAAATGGTAAGACCTCCCTGGCCGAGAGCATGCTGTATTTGACCGGTGGCACCGTGCGGCTGGGCAATCCCGCCGACGGGAATACCGTTTGCGATTACGACCCCGAGGAAACCCGCCGTCAGATTTCCATCTCCACCGCGGTGGCTCCCGTGGAGTACAACGGCTGTAAGATCAACGTGCTGGACACGCCGGGCTACTTTGACTTTTCCGGCGAGGTGATCGAGGCCCTCCAGGTGGCCGACGCGGCCATCATCGTCTGCTCCGCCAAGGCGGGCATGAGCGTGGGCGCGGAGAAAGCGTGGAAGCTGTGCGAGCAGCGCAGGCTGCCCCGGCTGCTCTACATCTCCAAGACCGACGAGGAGAACTCCGACTACAACGCCGCCTTCGACACCCTGCGGGAGCGCTTCGGCAAGAATATCGCCCCCGTGGCCGCCCCCATCTGGGACGCGGACAAGAAGGTCATTGGCTTTATCGACGTGCTCCACAAGCGCGCCTTTGAGGCCGGCCCCAAGGGCGAGCGCATCGAGATCGACGTCCCTGACGACAAGAAGCCCGTGCTGGACGAGCTGTACGATGCCCTCAAGGAGTCGGTGGCTGAGACCAGCGAGGAGCTGATGGACAAGTACTTTTCCGGTGAGGACTTCACCTACGCCGAGATGATCCAGGGTCTGCGCCAGGGCGTGAAAGACCTGTCCCTCTTCCCCGTTGTGTGCGGCTCCGCCGTCTCCGGCCTGGGCACCCGCATGCTGCTGGACATCATCGTGGAGCTGCTGCCCTCCCCCCTGGAGGGCCGCCCCCTCATGGGCGAGAACGCCGACGGCGAGGTGGACGAGTTCGTGCCCTTCCCCGGCGCCCTGCCCGCCGCCCTGGTGTGGAAGACCGTCTCCGACCAGTACGGCAAGTACTCCTTCGTGAAGGTCATCTCCGGCAACCTCAAGCCCGACATGCAGCTGGTCAATTCCCGCACCGGCGCCACGGAGAAGCTGGGCCGCCTGTACGTGATGAAGGGCAAGAAGGCCGAGGAGGTCAAGGAGCTGGAGTGCGGTGACATCGGCGCCATCGGCAAGATGGAGAAGGTCAAGACCGGCGACACCCTCTCCGATCCCCGCAAGGTGGTCAAGCTGGAGCCCATCCCCTTCCCCGAGCCCTGCTACTCCGTGGCCATCACCCCCAAGACCAAGGGCCAGGAGGACAAGATCGCCGCCGGCCTCATCCGCCTGAACGAGGAGGATCTGACCTTCAACTGGGTCAACAACGCCGAAACCCGCCAGATGGTGGTCTCCGGCACCGGCGACATGCAGATGGACGTGATTCTCTCCCGGCTGAAGAGCCGCTTCGGCGTGGACGCCGAGCTCTCCGAGCCCCGGGTGCCCTACCGCGAGAAGATCCGCAAGAAGGTGGAGGTGCAGGGCCGCCACAAGAAGCAGACCGGCGGCCACGGCCAGTTCGGCGACGTGTGGATGCGCTTTGAGCCGGGCGACACCGAGGAGCTCCAGTTTTGCGAGGAGGTCGTGGGCGGCGCGGTGCCCAAGAACTACTTCCCCGCCGTGGAGAAGGGCATGCGGGAGGCCGTGGTTCACGGCGTGCTGGCCGGCTACCCGGTGGTGTACCTGAAAGCCACCCTGTACGACGGCTCCTATCACCCGGTGGACTCCTCCGAAATGGCTTTCAAGACCGCCGTGCAGATCGCCTACAAGACCGGTATGCCCCAGGCCAGCCCTGTGCTGCTGGAACCCATCGGCGAGCTGAAGGTCACCATCCCCGACAGCTACATGGGCGACGTCATCGGCGATCTGAACAAGCGCCGGGGCCGCGTCATGGGCATGAACCCCGACGGCGAGGGCAACCAGATCGTGGAGGCCGAAGTGCCCATGGCCGAGATGGGCCGCTATGCCATCGACCTGCGCTCCATGACCCAGGGCCGCGGTTCCTTCACCTTCCGCTTCGTCCGCTACGAGGACGCCCCTCCCGCCGTCCAGGAGAAGGCCATCGAGGCCGCCAAGGCGATGCAGGACGAGGCCGACTAACCCAATATGTAAAAAGGGCCGGGCTGATTTCAGCCCGGCCCTCTCTTTAAAGCAGCGTATCCCCCGCCGCTTTGCCCATCCGGCCACCCGATGATACCGGGCAGATCACAGTCCGCTTGGGGTACGCCCCTTGTGTCCTGGCGAATACAGGCCGAATTTATTCCATGCATACCATTCCGCTAGCTCCTGCTCTGACCGAAATTTCAGCAGCCGCAGTATCTCTTTTGCCAGCTCCAGCGCTCCGAATCCGTTGGCGGTAAGAATGCCGTTGTCACAAACCGCCTCCGCCTCAACGAAATATGCCTCCCCTTTATAGTGCGGAGCCTGGGATTTGAGGAAGGGCAGGGTATTCCCAGTATGTCTGCGCTGGTCTAAAAAACCGTTTTCCGCCAGGAAGTTTACCGCGTTGCAAATTGCAGCCACCGGGATATGGCATCTGACCAGTTCCCGTACAACCGGCAAGACAGCGTCATTTTTCCGCTCCAGCCACGCTGTCCCGCCGGTCAGCAGCAGCAGGCCGGCATCCCGCGGATAGTCAGCGACAGTAAAATCGGGCGTGACACGGAAGCCCCCCATAGACACCTTGGGCGCCCGGTCAAGCCCAATGGTTTTCACCGCATATCCAGTTCCAGGTGCATTTAACTGCGCACATACATAGGCCGGTTCCCAGTCCGCATAGCCATCAAAAATAAATACCAGGATTTGTTTCATCCCTTCATACCACCTTTCTGTAGACAGCTTAACACAAAAAAGGTGACAGCTTAGCTGTCACCTTTTGTAAAAGTCGTTTATCTTTTTCAGCTCATCTCTGAGCTCCTCACGGAGCTCAGGTGGCGCGACCACCCTGACCTTGCCCAGCAGCCCCATGACAAGCTCCCGTGCAAAGGAAAGTTCGGGGGCATAAAAACAGATCCGGCCGGTGTCACTCCCCCCACCAGGCGCATCCAACAGGCAGGCATCTATTTTCTCTGTCAGGGTAAATGCGTCCCGGCGCTCATATTCCAGGACAATCTGGTAATATCCGTCCTTTTTCACGGCAGACAGGCCGCCCCCTCCAAACCGCTGTTCAAATGTTGTTTCGTCCATTTGGCGCGTGGAAAAGCGCTCCCCATAGGGGACGCAGGAGACGATACGCCTGAGCTTAAACAGGCGGAACGCGCTTCGCTCCCGACAGAACGCATACAAATACCAGTCAGACTGTTTGAACACCAGCTTATGGGGTTCTACCAACCGGGTCCGGCGCCCTGTTTTTGACACATAATCCATTTTGCACACCATGCGGTTACAAATTGCGCGGTGCAGCTCAGAGAGCTTTTTCCAGGTAATGCTGTCCGTAAACCACGGGGTGTAGTCAAGCAGATAGCGGCTGCGGGAGCGTGCGTCAGTCTCTGGGACCGGAACCAGTCTGGCCAGCAGTGCCGAAACCGAGCCATCTCCGACAAGGCTCTTTAATCCATCCAGGGCGGTAAACAGGCTAGCGATATCCTCCCTGGAAAGCAGTCTTTTGTCTTGCCGGTATCCCTTCAGGATGGAGACTCCGCCCCCTCTCCCCGACCGTGAGGCAACAGGGAACCCCGCATCGTTCAGGGTTTCAATATCTCGGAGGATCGTCCGCCTGGATACCTCAAACCGCACCGCCAACTCCTGAACCGTTATATGCTCTACCTCGGCAAGTACCGAGAGCAGCCCCAACAGACGGTATATTCTCATTTTGCTCTCCTTTCCCCTGAAAGCAGAAGGAACAGATTTCTCACCAGTTTAAAAGCTGGTGAGAAATCCGTTCTTTTCGATGACGGGCACACTCCGGATCTGCGGAAGTGCCAGTGCTCAACCATTCTTCCTACTTGTGGTAAAGCTTGTTGGTCTCATACTGGGGCTCGCAGGTGAGGCGCAGGCCCAGGCGGCTGTAGGTGCTGCTGTCCACCGGGGAGAGGATGACGGTGGAGTGGGCCTCGCACCCCCGCAGGGCGGAGAGCTGATCCAGCGCCCGCTTGGCCAGCGGGTTGGTGGTGGCGGAGATGGCCAGGGCGATCAGCGTCTCATCGGAGTGGAGCCGGGGGTTGACGGAGCCCAGGTGGTTGACCTTCACGGCCTGGATGGGCTCGATGGCCTCCCGGGAGATGAGGTGGTGCTGGTGATCAATGCCCGCCAGGCGCTTGAGGGCGTTGAGCAGGGTGGCGGAGGAGGCGCCCATCAGGTCGGTGGTCTTGCCGGTGACCACCTCGCCGCTGGGCAGCTCAATGGCTCCGGCGGGGTTGCCGGTCTCCTCGGCCACCTGGGCGGCGGCGGCCACCACGGGCCGGATGGAGGGATCCACATGGGCCTGCTGCATGAGCAGCTCCAGCTTGTTCACCAGCTCGTCGCCAGCGGCGCCCACCCGGCGGTCGCACAGGGCGGTGTAGTAGCGGCGGACGATCTCCTGCCGGGCCGCGGCACAGACCGCCTCGTCGTCCACGATGCACTTGCCCGCCATGTTCACCCCCATGTCGGTGGGAGACTTGTAGGGGCACTCCCCCATGATCCTCTCAAACATGGCGGAGAGGACGGGGAAGATCTCCACGTCCCGGTTGTAGTTCACCGTAGTTTCGCCGTAGGCGGCCAGGTGGAAGGGGTCGATCATGTTCACATCCCCCAGATCGGCGGTGGCCGCCTCATAGGCCAGGTTCACCGGGTGCTGGAGGGGCAGGTTCCAGATGGGGAAGGTCTCAAACTTGGCGTAGCCCGCCTTGATCCCCCGCTTGTAGTCGTGGTAGAGCTGGGAGAGGCAGACGGCCATCTTGCCGCTGCCGGGGCCGGGGGCCGTCACCACCACCAGGGGACGGCTGGTCTCGATATAGTCGTTTTTGCCGTAGCCCCCGTCGCTGACAATCAGGCCGGTGTTGTGGGGGTAGCCTGCGATGGGGTAGTGGAGGCAGGTCTGCACCCCCAGGTGCTCCATCCGGCGGCGGAAGGCGTCGGCGGCGGGCTGTCCGGCGTACTGGGTGATCACCACGCTGCCCACCAGCAGGCCCTCCCCCCGGAAGGCGTCGATGAGCCGCAGCACGTCCACGTCGTAGGTGATGCCCAGATCGCCCCGGATCTTGTTCTTCTCGATGTCGCTGGCGCAGATGGCGATGACCACCTCCACCGAGTCCCGCAGCTCCTTGAGCATACGGATCTTGCTGTCCGGCTCGAACCCGGGCAGCACCCGGGATGCGTGGTGGTCGTCAAAGAGCTTGCCGCCGAACTCCAGATAGAGCTTGTTGCCGAACTGGCGGATCCGCTCCCGGATGTGGGCCGACTGGAGCTCCAGATACTTCTGATTGTCAAAGCCGAGCTTGTCCATCTTTCTCATCCTCTCCTGTCATTCATTCAATCTGTTATTTTACCACATCCGCCGTCCCCCTCAAAGCCCTTTTTCCCATTTCGGCAAAATTGACAACCGCTCTTGACAGGTAGCTCCTACAGGTGTAGTATCATTACGAATGCGACAACTGTAGGAGGGCTGTGACATGAAGCTGAGTGACAAGGAGTGGAGGGTGCTGAACGCCCTCTGGGTGGCCCCGGAGGGGCTGGCCCTGGGGGCCGTGGTGGACGCTCTGCGTCCGGATACGGGCTGGAGCCGCAGCACGGTGCTGACCTACCTCACCCGCATGGAGGCCAAGGGCCTGGTGGACATCCGCAAGGAGGACTTCCCCCACCGCTACCGGGCGGCGGTGAGCCGGGAGGACTGCGCCGCGGCGGAGCGCCGGGGCCTGCTGGAGCGGGCCTACCAGGGCTCGGCGGGCAAACTGGTGGCCGCCTTTTTGAAGGACGAGAAGCTCACCCCTCAGGAGCGGGACGAGCTGCGGAAGCTGCTGGACGAGATGGAGGTGTGAGCCGTGGACAACCTCTGGTCTGTTCTCGCTCAGACCCTGGCCCTGTCCGTGGCGGCGGCGGTGCTGCTCGCCGCAAAGCGCCTCTTTCTGGACAAGCTCTCCCCCCGGTGGCAGTACGGGGTGTGGGCCATTCTGGCCCTGCGCGCCCTCCTGCCCGCCGGCCTGCTGGGCCGCACCCTGGTGCCCGGCGGGCGGGCGGTGCTGGAGGCGGCCAGGCTCCAGGTGGAACTCCCCCTGTCCTCCGTTCTCACCGATCCCTACGGCGTAACGGAGGTGCTGGCCCCGGTGCCCCTCTTTCCCCGCGGCCTGCCTGTGCCGGGGAGCATCACCGACGTGTTCTTCTACGTCTACGCCGCCGGGGTGCTCCTGCTGGCCCTGTGGTTTTTCCGGTCCTACACGCGCCTGCGCGCTGCCATCCGGCGGGGCCTCTCCCCCGCCCCGGAGGTGCTGGCCCAGGTGGAGGGCGTAGCGGCGCGGTACGGCCTGAAGGCCCCCCGGCGGGTGGTGGTGCTGCCCGGGCTGGAGAGCGCCTTCGTCTGCGGCCCCCTGCGCCCGGTGCTGGCGCTCCCCGACCGGCCGGTGGACGACAAGGTGCTCCTCCACGAGCTGCTCCACCTCCGCCATGGCGACGTGTGGGCCGGGGTGGGGGTGTGCGCCCTGCGGTGCCTGCACTGGTGCAACCCACTGATCTGGTACTGCTGCGACCGGATACAGAACGACTGCGAGGCCCTCTGTGACCAGCGGGTGCTGGAGCGGCTGGAGGGGGAGGAGCGCCGCGCCTACGGCGTGATTCTCCTGTCCATGGCCGACGGCCGGTACGCCCGCGCCCCCGGCACCTCCTCCATGGCCAACGGCGGGCGCAACATCAAGGCCCGCATCCAGGCTATCGCCCGCTTCAGGCGCTACCCCGCCGGGATGGCCCTGGCCTCGGGCTGTGTGGCCGTGGTGCTGGCCCTCACCTGCCTGGGGGGTACCGGCGGGGCGGCGGAGATGCCCGGCGGAACCGACCGGGGCGCTCTTGCCCTGGCTCAGGCACAGCTCAACCGCCCCACCACCGTGGCCGGAGCCTTGGACACCTATGCCAAGGCGCTGCTCAGCGACAGCCCCCTGTACTATGCCATGGTGCTGCCGGAGGAGGGGCGGGAGGCCGTTTGGAAGGACACCCTGGTCCCCTACCAAGAGGTGGAGCTGGAGGACTCCCCTTTCTGGACCCTGGGCTTCCACTGGCACCGCCCCTCCTGGCTGGCGGAGTGGTCGGTAATGAACCTCCTGCCTGACGGGGCGGAGGGCTATACCGGAACGCTGTTTTTCTCCCCTCTGTCGGAGGACAACACCTATGGCATCGTGTACCAGCAGGTGGCGGTACGGCCCGACGGGGACTTCTGGACAGTGGAGCCGCTGGGGGAGCTGGAGGCGCTGCGCCTCCCCGATGAGGGAGCGATCCCGGCCCCCGACGACCATATCCCCCACATCACCTACGCGGCGGAAACGGTAGATCTGCGCCTAGAGGTCGATCTCACCTACTTTCTCACCTGCTCCGACATCTGGGTTGGGTACATGTCGCTCTCAGACGGCGGCTGGGCCGGCGGCAGGACGTTCCGCATCGGCGGCGGCGACCGTCCCAGCCCCGTTCCCGCCCCTCACGCCGCGTTTACCTCCTGCTGCAAGCGCAGCGAACTGCGGGTGGAGCGCAAATCCGGAGGTGTTCCGTACGACTTTCTGTCCACCCTCGCCGTGCTCTGCGTTCCCCTTTCCTCCGATGGCTCTCCCGCTTTTGACAGCTTTGTGCTCACCGCTTATGACCTTCCCGGAGTCAGCGGTCTGTGGCACGCCGCGGCTGACGACTCCGGCCTGGAGGGGCTCTCCGCGCTCTCCCTGGATTTTGTCTATGGAAACCAGAGATACACCTGCACCGCCTATCCCGCGGAGGTGACGCCATGAATCACGCAGGCATCCGAAGCGCCCTGAGCCGCATCGCCTGGGCCTATCTCCTCATCCATCTGCACTTCCGCCTGAACAACCTGGATGTGCTCCCCGACTGGGCTGGCTACCTCCTGATTTTCTCCGCGATCGGCCTGCTGGCCGGAGAGCTGCGGGATCTGCCCCTGCTCAGGCCCTTCTGCATCCTGCTGGGCGCGGTGTCCGGGGTGGACTGGCTGTCCTTTCTCCTCACCGGCGCGGAGTTCACCGGCCGCTTCTTTCTCCTCTCCGCCCTGATCACCTGTGTGGCCCTCTATTTCCACTTCCAACTGCTCACCGATCTGGCCGCCCTGGCCGACCGGCGGTCAGGGGAGGGCGGCCGCTCCCCCCTGAGCCGCCGCCTGCGGCTGTGCCGCAACGCGGACGCGGTGTTCCGGGTGGCCTTCTGCCTGCTCCCCTATCTGGCGAACTGGCGGTGGGTGGAGCTGCTGATTGCTCTGCTGTCCCTGCTCTGGCTGGGCACCTGTGCCGTCATCTGCTGCGGGCTCTTCGCCCTGCGCCGCCTCTATCCCGCGGAGGAGGACGAATAGGGCGAAGCGGCGGGGCCGCCCCTGCGTCCTTGTGCCGGAGTCCGCTCCCCCCGCGCTTTCCGCGCAAACAAGGGGCCGTGCCGCCAAACCGGCGGCACGGCCCCTCTCTGCTCTTATTCCTGCTCCATATGGCTCTTGACCCGCTGGATGATCATGTCCAGGGCCACCGCGTTTTTGCCGCCCTCCGGCACAATGAGGTCGGCGTAGCGTTTAGAGGGCTCCACAAACTGCTCGTGCATGGGCTTGACGGTGGTGAGGTACTGCTGCACCACCGAGTCCAGAGAGCGCCCCCGCTTTTTCACATCCCGCATGATGCGGCGGAGGATGCGCACATCCGCGTCGGTGTCCACAAAGAGCTTGATGTCCATCAGCTCCCGCAGGGCGGGGTCCACGAAGATCAGAATCCCCTCCACCAGAATCACCCGGGCGGGCCGCACCTCCACCGTCTCCGCCGCCCGGTTGTGCACGGTGTAGTCGTAGGTGGGACTGTGAACAGCCTCCCCACGCCGCAGCGCCTGGAGGTCGGCGATCAACAGCTCCGTGTCGAAAGCGTCCGGGTGGTCGTAGTTGAGCCTGCACCGCTCCTCATAGGGCATGTCGTCGTGCTGCTTGTAGTAGTTGTCGTGGTAGAGAATCGACACATCTTCCCCAAAGTGCTCCTTCAGCCGCAGGGTGAGGGTTGTCTTGCCCGACCCGGTTCCCCCCGCGATGCCGATAATCATGGTTTCCATGCTTCCGCCCCCCTGTTTTTTCTACAGTATAACACAGGGCGGCGGGAGGTACAAGCCTCCCGCCGCCCTGTCCGGCTAGGGTTTGAGCACAATGCGCCGCGGGCCCCGGGGGCGCACCCGCCCGACGGCGGCGGCGGTCACCCCCGCGTCCGCCAGGCGGCGCAGCAGCTCCGCCCCCCGCTCCTCCGCAATGGCCAGGAGCAGGCCGCCGGAGGTCTGGGGGTCGTAGAGGCAGTCCAGCACCGCCTGGGGGAAGGTCCCCGCCGTCTCCACCTCCGGCCCGGCAAACTCCAGATTGCGGTAGGCCCCCGCCGGGATGATGCCGTCCCGGGCCAGCTCCAGGGCCTGGGGCACGATGGGCACCCGCCCCGGCCAGAGCTCGATGGTGCACCCGGCCCCCTCCGCCATCTCCCTGGCGTGGCCGATCAGGCCGAAGCCCGTCACATCGGTGCAGGCGCTGGGCCGCAGGGGCACGGCCGCCCGGGCCGCGTCCCGGTTGAGCGCCGCCATCAGATCCGTCATCGCCCGGTACTCCGCCCCGCTCAGCAGCTCCGCCTTGGCGGCGGTGGTCAGGATACCGGTACCCAGGGGCTTGGTGAGCACCAGCAGATCCCCCTCCCTGGCCCCCCGGTTGGTCAGTACCGCTCCGGGGTGGACCAGGCCGCTGACGCACAGGCCGTACTTGGGCTCCGCGTCCTCGATGCTGTGGCCGCCTGCGGTCACTGCGCCAGCCTCCGCCACCTTGGCCGCGCCCCCCTCCAGGATGGCCCCCACCGCTTCCCGCGGCAGGCAGGAGGGGACGGCCAGCAGATTCATGGCCAGCCTGGGCTCGCCCCCCATGGCGTACACGTCGGAGAGGGCGTTGGCCGCCGCGATCTGCCCAAAGTCATAGGGGTCGTCCACCACCGGCGGGAAGAAATCCACCGTCTGGATCAGCGCCAGCTCATCCGTGAGGCGGTACACCGCGGCGTCATCGCTGGAGTCATAGCCCACCAGCAGGTTGGGCTCAAGCGTCCGGGGCAGCCCGGACAAAATCTGTTGCAGGACACCCGGTCCCAGCTTGGCCCCTCACCCACCGGCCGTGGTCATGGCGGTCAGGCGCAGCTTCTCATACGGCATAGACTCACCCCCTCTCTTTTTTTATAGTGTACCACAGCCTCCAGGCAAAAGGCAACCATACCGCGCCGCACCCCCCTCCCCCTCCACGCATACGCTGGAGTGAGAAACTAGAGACTTGGAGGGTCATTTATGCAAGCGGAAGCAAAGGTTTGTTTTTATCTGGGCGCCAATTCCCCCACCGGCTTCTACTCCCTGTACGACCAACTGCTTGAGCCCGAGCAGGCCGAAACCATCTACATATTGAAGGGCGGGCCGGGCTGCGGCAAGTCCTCCCTGATGCGCCGGGTGGCCCAGGCCATGGAGGAGAAGGGGGCTTCGGTGGAGTACATCGCCTGCTCCGGCGACCCGGACTCCCTGGACGCGGTGGTGTTCCCCGCCCTGAACACCGCCATTGTGGACGGCACCGCTCCTCATGGCTGAGCAACAGAAGGATACTTTAGGTATCTATCTTTGTGTCATCGGTTATCTGTCCCTGCACCGGTCGGTTCATTTCGATCCAAACCCGGTTTACCTCTTCCATACAGGTAAAATAGAGACTGGTCAGCAGATTCGTAGGAATTCCAAGCTCTCCGGTCAGTCTATCAATCTTTTCCCAATCCGCATGTTCATAGCTCAGGGCCAGATCGTACAGCATTCCAGCCCGGCCGGTATGCTGTAAAAGGGCCTCCTTGGCCTCCGCACACAGAGGAATGGGCTTCAGAATCTCCGCCAGCGGAGCATCAATGAGATAATTCAGGGTAGAAAACATCCCCATTAAGTAGGCATCCGGCTTGGAGATCGGCATATCCTTTGCGTAGTTCATCAGCTTGCTACAGAAGTTAGCCCGCATGAACGACATTCTGAGAAACTCCTCCGCGCCCTCCTCCATCTGATTCTCGGCATTGCTGGCGCTCAGCAGGTAGACCCATTGACGCAGTTCACTCAGGCCCATAGTCATGATCGCCTGGCGTACGCTGGTTACCCGGTGGCGGAGCGCATAATAGCAGGAGTTTGCCATCCGCAGCAGGCCATAGGTCAGCGTAGCATCTACGGAAATAATCTGCTCAATCTCCTCCACATCCGGCTCGTCCCGCGTCATCGCCACCATCAGGCGGAAGAAGTTGCTCTGCAAATAGCCGCTGCTGTGGGTCTGTGTGGTCAGCTTTTCCGCCACATAGGGGCCCTCCAGGGCATCCACCCCCAGCTTGACGGCCTTCTGGTAGGTTTCCTCCCGGTCAATCCCCACGGCGATACACTGCTTTTTCATGCTGTGGGCGATGTCGATGATGTTTTTCAGCGTCAGCTCCGGCGTGGTCTGGATGTTCAGCTTAATGTAGTCGATCCGGTCCAGGATTCCCAGATAGCGCGGGGCAAACTGGAATTCATTGACCGCCACCTGATAGCCCTCTTTTGCATACTGCTGCACCATATGCATGGCCAGGGGATGAATGATAACGCTGTCGTCAATCTGGATCACCAGCTCCCCCTTGTCAAAGAGGTGGGGCGTTTTTTTCATCAGAAGCGTGGTGGTAAAAGTCATAAAATTCAGTGAGCCGCGCAGCAGCTTATCGGTATTCATGGTGAGGAAATTGTAAATGGTGTCCGCTGCGGCAAAGTCGTTCTCCCTAACGTTTTTGCCGTTGTCGCCAAAGGCCTGGTTTTCCCCGTGGTACTGGATCTCATAGCCGATGATCTTATTTGCCTGGTCTTTGATGGGCTGACGAACGATATATTTGCTGCTCATGCCTGTCCTGCCTCCCGCTTCCGTCTGCTGCGCTCCAAAAGATGGTCCACAATTCCGATCAAATGCCCGATTTCCGGCTTGCTCAACTGCTCATCCGCACCGACCTCTTTGCCCTTGCGGCGCATCTCCTCTGTAATCAGGGAGGAGAAAATGATCACTGGAATGGCCTGTAGCTCTTTATCCTCCTTGATCCGCTTGGTGAGGTTATGGCCGTCCATCTGGGGCATCTCCAGGTCGGTAATCACAATAGAAACCTGTCCGGTGGGGCCCCCGCCGTCCTTACACGCCTGCAGCGCCTCCCACAGCTCTGCGCCGTTTTGGAACATGCGCAGGTTGGTATACCCCGCCTTAGTCAGCGCGGTACGGATCATCTGGGACAGCAGGATGGAGTCCTCCGCGACCCAGACCGGCTCGCTTCGCTTCTCCCGCTTACCCATAGCATCCACCTCACTGAGCTGGATACCGGTCTCCGGCGCAATCTCGGCCACAATCTTTTCAAAATCCAGAATCGTAACCAAGTCCTTGCCGCACTGAGCGATTCCGGTGGCAACCCCGTCCGCGCCCCCGGAAACCGTGTTGTCCGGCTTCTGGATGTCCCGCCACGAGATACGGCTGATCCCCACTACCGTATGGACGCGGAAGGCAATGTGCATTTTATTGAAATTGGTGATAATGAAGAGATCCTTTTCCCCTTTGGGTTCGGTATGTCCACTGAGATACTCAGGCAGATCCACCACGGTAATCACGATGTCCCGGGGTTTAAAAATCCCTTCCACCGCCGGGTGGGCATGGGGCATTGGGTGCACCAGCGCCGACAGCATAATCTCACGCACCTTGGCCACATTGATCCCGTAGAGATTTCCGTCGATGGTAAACTCCATGATCTCAATCTCGTTTGTCCCCGTCTCCAATAAAATTCCGTCTTTGTTGTTTTCCATGACCCATTCCCCCACTTTCAGATTGTTCTATTCCTACCGGCTAAAAAATGAGCTCCGGCTTTCCGTAGCAGCGGACACAGCCTTGTCCGGTGGCCGCGTCAAAGAGCAGGGTCCGGGCCACCGTGCCGCCTACATCCTCCTGTAGCAGCCGGACGCCCTCTGTACGCAGCGTCATATGGACGCTTTCAATGTTCCGCTGTCCAATATTGCCCAGATTTCCACCGCCGGCTACCTCAAACATGCGGGCTCCGCCGGCAATTTTGGCTGTAACCCGCGCCCGTTTGGCGCCTCGCCGCTCCATTTCCCGCAGCGTCTCCCGGATGCCGGTATCCGCATACTTGAGCGGGGACTTCCGCCCCGTCTCCAGATTCAGGGGCAGCATGATGTGGAGCAGGGCGGCCAGCTTGAGCATGGGATCATAGAAGCAGATTCCAATGCAGGAGCCCAGGGCGTAAGTCACCAGCATCCCACTGCCCTGCGCCATTTTCATGTCGGCGATCCCAACCACCAGCTTGTCATTCATCCAAAACACCCAGCTTCCGCAGCAGGAAATTGAGGGAACGCACGTCAGGTGACAGCAGGAGGCGGCAGGGCACGCTGTGCTTTTCGCAGATGAAATTGGTGCCGATGGTCATAATGTAATCCGACTGTCCTCCAAACTCCGCCATGGGCACCGTAATAATCGCCCCCTGCATGTCCACAGCAAAGCCAGGCACCGATGGCTGAATCGTTACCCCAGCCAATCCAGAGAGGGCGTTGACGAAGGTGGAGATCATGATGTTGCCCACCTCTACCAGGGCTGAGCGGTCCAGCTCCGAGAGCTGCCCATATTCGCAAACCGTCCGGTTCATCATGCGGCCCAGCACCTGATTGATAAAGTCCATCTGCTGTACCGAGAGCATAATACCGTTGATTTCCCCGCCCAGACGCACCAGCACACCGGCCGTGATCACCTCCGGCCCGCCGATCCAGTCGATAGCCTCGTTGTAACCGAGGATGCGCACCTCCGGCATTTCAATGCGCACCTCACACTGGAGCAGGCTGGAGAGGGCCGTCGCCGCGTTGCCCGTCCCGATGCTGCCGATCTCCCGGAGCGTATCCAGTTCCAGGCCGCTGAGTTCATTAAAATTTTTCACGTATTTTCCCTGCCTATCCGTTTGTCAGGTTGTTGACCGTCGTCTCGATTTCGTCCGCTGTCTGCATCATGCGCAGGACATAGCTGTATGTCCGCTGGGCCTCAATCACCTTTCCCATCTCAGAAGCCAAGTCCACATTGGAGCTCTCCAGATAGCCCTGGCGCACCTCCGAGGGGCTCATCCACACCGCACCGTTTTTCTCTGTGGTCACAAACCGGCCGCTGCCCACATGCTGAAGGCCGTCCAGGTATTGAATGGTAAACACGCCCACAGGCTGGCGCGCCTCAGCGTCCGTCACCACAATGGGATAGCCGTTGGTGTCCAGAACCTGCCGGCCCTCTCCATCCGCCAGATAGTAAAGTGTATCCGTTGTTCCGTCCTCCTTTGTCTGCTGAAACGAGGACAGGGCGAAGGAGCCGTCCCGGGTGTAGGAAATCTCTCCGGTATCCGGGTCATACAGGGCGAAAAAGCCGTCGCCCACAATGGCGTAATCCTGCTTGCGCCCCGTCTCCTCCAGCGCTGCGGAGCGGAAATCCGTGATGGTGGACACCATGCGGGTACCGCTGCCCTTGGGGAGCTGCTGTCCGTCGATACCGTCTACCATCCGGTACATCAGAGCCTCAAAGGCGGGCTTCTCCGCCCGGAATCCAAAGGTGTTCGCGTTGGCCATATTATTGCCCTGGACTCCCATTCGCTCCATTTGCTGCTGCGCGCCCACCGTGGCGGTATAAAAAGCCTGAAGCATCGTTCTCCTCCTCTGCTTATAAGCGTCCCAGCTCTGTTGTCGCCTTGGTCAGCACGCCGTCATAGAGCTTCAGCACCTGTGCGGCGCTCTGAAGCGCCCGCTGGGCCGTCATCATATCGCTCATCTCCTGGAGCATGTCCACGTTGGCATTCTCCACCCATTTCCAGTGGAGCTTTGCCTGGGAGGGAGCCGGCGCCTGCCCATTCGCACCGAACAGGCCGCTCTCATTTTTCTCCAGCAGCCCGTTGTCCGCAAAGGCATACAGGCCCAGCCGGCCCACATAGCCGCCGCCCTCTGTATAGAGGTTCCCTGCCTGATCGGCCCGGATACGGTCGGTGGCCAGATAGACCGGCTGTCCATCCGCCCCCAGGACCCGCCCATGGGCGGGCAGGCAGAGATAGCCCTCCCCATCCAGAGAAAAGCTGCCGCTGCGGGTGTACTCGACGCCCTGAGCCGTTTGAATGGCGAAAAAGCCATCCCCTTCGATGGCGAAGTCCAGCGTCAGCCCCGTCTCCTCCAGGCTTCCCTGGCTATAGTCCACATAGAGCTGACTGGGAGCCAGGATATAGCTCTCCTCACCGATCACGGTGGGGCTGCTTTTGTCCTTATTGCCCACCCGGCTGATCAGCACTTCCTGGAAGGTGCTGTCCGTATACTGCTCCGCCTTATACCCGGAGGTGGAGAGATTCGTCATGTTGTTGGCAACCGTGTCCAGCCGGCGGCTCTGGGACAGGATGCCGGAGGTCAGGTTGTAAAACCCTTTTGTCATATGGCCTTCTCCCTTCTGCTGTGTACTACGCTCCTATGTACTGCTTCATGTAGGCCTGGAGCCGCTGAATGGCCCGGTTATGGATTTGTGAAATACGCGGCGCGCTGACCCCAAGGACCTGTGCAATCTCCTTCATGGTCAGCTCTTTTTCATAATACAGGGAGAGCACCAGCCGCTCATTCTCCCGCAGGGAGGCGATTCCCCGGCGCAGCACCTCGTGCAGCTCCTTTTGCTGATAAGCATCCTCCGGCGGATTGCCGGACAGTGCCTTGCCGGTTACATTCCCATAGGTGTCCAAAAGCACCTCGAAAGACATCAGGTTGGAAAACGCCGTTTCAGAGAGGAGCTCCTCATAGTCCTTCTGGCTGAGCTTCAGGTAGTCTGCCATCTCCTGATCGCTGGGGGTATGGCCCAGCTCTATGGACAGCTCCTCAGCCGCCCGCTTCAGCCGGGTGGCCTTCTGCCGGACCCTCCGCGGAATCCAGTCCTGCTTGCGTACCAGGTCGATCACCATTCCCCGCAGCCGCTTTGCGATGTACGCCTCGAACTTGACCTCCTTTTCGGGGTCATACTTGTCCACAGCGCTGAGCAGAACCAAAATTCCCTCATGGATCACATCATCCAGCTGGGTAAACCCGCTGAACAGCCCGCAGGTCTGAATCGCAATCCGGCGTACCAGATCGGTATACCGCAGCACCAGGGCCCACTTCAGCTCCATATCCCCCGTCTCCTTGTAGCGCAGCAGAAGGGTCTGATTGTCCATCTGGTCGACCGCCTGCTGACCTCCGCTGGGGGCTAGGGCCGTTTCCATCTGTTTTAACTTATTCATGCAGATACCCTTCCCCATCTCTATGCACGCTTTTCCTGCGGCTGAAGTGTAATGTTGCCAATGGCCTGTATCTGCACATTGCTCGTGATTTCATTAAAGGAGAGCACATAGATGTCGGGATAGAACGTGGCGAGCATACGGCTGAGATAGACACGGATAATCTGGCTGGTCAGCAGAATGGGCGTTTGGGAGAGCTCCTCAAATTTCTTCCGCAGCTCTCCCACCTGCTGTACGATCTGCTGCACAATATCAGGGCTGAGCGCCAGATAGACGCCGTGCTCGTTCTTGGTCAGGGCGGCCAGTACCTTCTTTTCCAGCTCCGCGTCCAGCGTCACTACCCGAAGCTGCCCATTTTCGCAGAACTTCCGGGTAATGGTCCGTCCCAATGCGCCGCGCACCTGTTCGGTGATCATGTCGATATCATGGGTCGTGGTACTGGCCTCCACCACCGCCTCCAGAATGGCCGCCAGATCCCGGATGGGGATGCCCTCCCGCAGCAGGCTGCGCAGGATCTTTTCCAGGTTGGCGTAGGAGATGACGTTGGGGATCACATCGGCCACCAGCTCCGGCTCCGTCTTTTTCAGATTCTCCACAAGCTGCAAGGTCTCCGAGCGGTTGAGCAGCTCATAGGCATGCTTTTTGATCGTCTCCGACAGGTGGGTAAGCATAACGGTCAGGGGTGTGATAACCGTATACCCGTAGATCTCCGCCATTTCCTTGTTCTCCGGCAAAATCCAGCGGGAGGGGATGCCGTAGGCCGGCTCCACCGTCTCAATCCCGTCAATCGTTCCCGCCGGATTGGACGGCTCCAGGGCCAGATAATAGTCCACCAGAATCTCTCCCCGGGCCACCTCCTCCCCCCGGATTTTGATCACATACTGGTTGGTTCCCAGCGCCGCACCGTCGTGGAGGCGGATAGAGGGGATGACAAAGCCCATATCCTGGGCATACTGCCGGCGGAATATCACAATGCGGCTGATCAGCTTGCCGCCGCTTTTCTCATCCACCAACGGGATCAGGCTGTAGCCGAATTCCATCTCGATCGGCTCCACCGCCAGGAGGGAATAGACATTGTTGATGTCCTTGAAGTAATCGGTTTCGCTGGCCGCCTGAAGCTCCGGGGCGGCTGCCGCCTCCGGGGCGGGCTGTTCCTCCAGTGCCTTCTGCTCAGTGAGCTTCCGGTCGCTCAAGAAGCCGCCAATACCCAGGCCGCAGCCCACCAGCAGGAGCGGCGCCGTGGGAGCGCCGGGCACCAGCCCCAGCAGCGCTAAAATAATGCCGGTGGCCAGGATCGCCCTAGGCTGGGCCTTAAACTGTCCCAGCACGTCGCTGTTCAGGCTGCCGTCCGACACGGAACGGGTGACGATCATACCGGTAGCGGTGGAGATCATCAGGGCCGGGAGCTGGGACACCAGACCGTCGCCGATGGTGGCGATGGAATACTGGTTCAAAACCGTAGCCAGATCTCCGCCGCCCTGCACGATGCCGATAATTAAGCCTGCCACAAAGTTGATGACCGTAATAATCAGCGACATGACGGCGTCGCCCTTGACGATCTTGGTTGCGCCGTCCATGGCGCCGTAGAAGTCGGCCTCCTTCTGGATCTTATAACGCCGCAGCCGGGCTTCCTTCTCGTCAATAAGGCCGGAGCTCAAATCCGCGTCGATGGCCATCTGCTTTCCGGGCATGGCGTCCAGCGTGAAGCGGGCGGCCACCTCGGAGACGCGCTCCGCTCCTTTGGTGATCACAATAAATTGCACCAGTACAATGATTAAGAAAATCAAAATTCCGATGACAATATTCCCCTGGGTAATCAGCGTACCGAAGGATTTGATTACCATACCCGCATCGCCGCCCTCGGAGAGGATCAGGCGTGTGGAGGATACGTTGAGGCCCAGGCGGAACAGGGTCGTTATCAGCAGCAGGGAGGGGAAGATAGAGAACTCCAGCGCCTCCGAGATGCTCATGGTGATCATCAGAATCATGATGGAAATGGCAATGTTCAGTACAATCAGGATGTCCAGCGCCTGCTTGGGCAACGGCACCACCAGAAAGAGAACGATGATCACGACCAGCAGCGATATGGAGTTGTTCAGTATCCGTCTCATAGCTCTCCAAGGCTCCTACTTTCTCGCCGCTACTTCAGCTTTTCATCCATGCGGTAGAGGTACACCAGCACCTCCGCCACGGCGTTATACAGCTCCGGCGGGATCTCCCGATTCAGCTCCGCCGTGGCATACAGCGCCCTGGCCAGCGGTACATTTTCAATAATGGCAATGTGATGCTCCTCCGCCTTGCGCACAATGCGTCCGGCCAGCTCGTCCTGTCCCTTTGCCAGGACAATGGGCGCCCCATCCGTCTCAGGGTGGTAGCGCAGCGCCACTGCAAAGTGCGTCGGGTTTCGGATAACCACATCTGCCTTTGGCACCTGCTGCATCATACGGGATTGGGCCATCCTGCGCTGCACTTCTTTGATCTTTCCCTTGACCTGGGGATCGCCTTCCATCTGTTTGTATTCCTCTTTGATCTCCTGTTTGGACATGCGCAACTGCCGCTCATAGTCCCACCACTGGTAAAACACGTCCGCGCCGGCCAGCACCACAAAGGCTATGGCGATCTGCATCACCATCTGGAAGCCCTCATCCACCAGATGGGCGCATGCAACGGCCAGATCGGTGTGGAGATATTTCGTAAAGGTATCTACAATTCCCACCAAGAACTGATAGATCAGGAACAGCAGAACCGTTATCTTTAAAATCCCCTTCAGCGCCTCAATGACGCTGCGCAGTGAAAACAGGCGCTTGATCCCCTGCAGGGGGTTAATCCGGCTGAACTTTGGCTTCAGCGCCTCCCCGGAAACCAGCAGCTTGGTCTGGAAAAAGGTCGCCGCCACCGCTACCACCGCCGTAGTGGCCAGCAGCGGTCCCGCCGCAAACAGAAAGGTCTTCAGCATCTCCAGCACCAGGCCGCTCAGGTTGTCCTGCAATCCAGTGTGCGCCGCGCCGGCCACAAGCCCCATAGCGTACTGCAAAAAGCGGTAAATCTGCTCCACCATTGGCGTGGCAGTCAGCTTGAGTACAAAAAAGCTGGCCAGCAGCACCGCCACGGAAACTGCATCGTTGCTGAAAAAGACATTACCCTTTTTTCGCTCGTCTCTCCGCTTTTTAGGGGTTGCTTTTTCGGTTTTTGAACTGTCTGCCAAAGCCTTCTCACGCTCCCCCTATCAGGCGCAGTATCCGCCCCAGCTCCGAGAGCATGCCGCTCTCCAGCTCCAGCAGGAATTCGTTGATCGGCGTCAAGAGCAGAAAGAACAAAAGCAGCCCGATGATCACCTTCAGCTCGATATTGATGACAAAGGCGTTGATTTGCGGGATCGCCTTCATCAGCACCCCCATGCCTACCTCTCCCAGCAGCTCCGCTGCCAGGATCGGCATAGCCAGCTTTACCGCCAGGAGCATACAGGCGAGAAACAGCTCAATGACATAGGCGTAGACTCCATCGCCAAGGGCGGCAGCGCCATAAGGAACCAGCTCACCGGAGGTGGTCAGCAGGCGCATCAGGGTATAGTGTCCATTCTCCGCAAAGAAGTCCAGAATCAGCAGGATATTGAGCAGTGATGCAGTCACCGACAGGTTGGCCTGGCTGCTGGCGTCGTAGATCTGCGCCATTGTCATACCCATCTGTGTGTCGATCACCTCTCCGCCGATCTGGACAACGGAAAACACCACCCGCATTACGAATCCCAGAACCAGGCCGATTCCCAGCTCCAGCAGAAGGCGAAATGCCAGCTCCACCAGGGTATCCGGCTGCGGCACCCCCGTCCCGGCCGTCCCAAAAACCAGAATGGAGAGCACCAGCGCCATACCGGTCTTGACCATGGCCGGGAGATTGGAGCGTCCCAGCAGCGGGTTAAACAGGAGAAAGCCCGACATGCGCATAAAAATCAGTTCAAAGAGATAGAGCTGTGCCCAATCGACCATGTCCCACACCTTTACATCAGCGTAAACAGATACCGGCTGAAATCCAGCAGCGTCTCCAGCATCCATCCACCGCCCACCAGAAGTACAGCCACCACCACGATCATCTTGAGGATAAACGAGAGGGACTGCTCATGGATCTGGGTTACCGCCTGAAAAATGGCGACCAGAATACCGACCAGCATGCTCAGAATCAGGAGCGGTGCGCCAATCCGAAGCGCGACGCCCACCCCTTCCCGCAAAATGTCAACTACTTCCATATTTAGGTTCTCCTATCGGAAGCTCTGCACCAGCGTCGAGAACAGCAGCTCCCACCCATTCAGGGCGATAAACAGCAGCAGCTTGAACGGCATGGAGATCATACTGGGCGGAAGCATAATCATGCCCATGGACATCAGCGTGGAGGCCACGATTACATCAATCAGGACAAACGGGATGTACAGGTAAAATCCAATCAGGAAGGCATGCTTCAGCTCACTTGTCATAAAGGCCGGAACCAAAACCCGCAGCGGCAGCTCCGCGGCCGATGCCGCAGACGGCGTATCCAGTCCTGCCAGATCGCAGTAGAGCTTGAGCGAGCTCTCCTCCACCTGGCCTGCCATAAACTCCTTCAGGGGTTTCTCCGCCCGCTGCAAAAATTCCTCCTGGGTAATCTCCTCCGCAATATATGGCTCGTATGCGGTGGTCTGGATCTCACTGATGACCGGAGACATGGTAAACAGCGTGAGAAACAGGGCGATGCCCACGAGGACCATATTAGGTGGATTCTGTTGCAGCCCCATGGCCGAGCGCAGAAAGGAGAAGGAGATAATGTACCTGGTAAAGGAGGTCATCATCACAACTGCGGAGGGCAGCAGGGTCAACAGGGTGGTCAGAAACAGGATCTGAAGGGTCTGTACGTTCTCGCCATTTACATTGATCAGCGCATCCACCGGCTATGGCCTCCTCTGTTGTTTCCGCTGCTCCAGCACGCTGTGCAGCGCTTCCTGGAACCCCATCTTGGGCGCGGCGGCGCCGTCTGCGCCGCCCATCCAGGCCTCGGCCTCCTCGGCAGTGAGCTTTTCCAGACAGGTGATGCTCCCCTGAGTCACCCCCAGGAAATAATACGTTTCGCCCGCGCGGACCAGGAGGAGCCTTTGATCCTTTCCCACCGCCACCTGGTCCAAAATTGTAAGCATCCGCTTTCCCAGGCGGCTTGGACCGCCGCCCTGTCCCCGTCCGGCAACATAGCGGGTAAACAGATAGGCCAGCACCAGGACGCCCAGAATTGCACAGATGGTCCAAAGCACTTCCGGCATTGGCCCGCTCCCGTCAGGGATTCCCCAGGATGGAATTGACCGTTTTCATCAGGCGGTCCTCCTTGAAGGGCTTGACGATAAAATCCTTGATGCCGGCCTGTACCGCCTCGACTACCATGGCCTCCTGGCCCATGGCGGAGCACATCACCACATTGGCCTTGTTGTCCTTGGCGCGGATCGCCTTCAGCGCCTCCAGTCCGTCCATGTTCGGCATGGTGATGTCCATCAGGACCAGATCCGGCTGGAGTTCAAAATACTTTTCCACAGCATCCTTGCCGTCCACCGCCTCGTGCAGGTCGGTAAAGCCATTCTTGGTCAGCGTGTCCCGGATCACCTTCCGCATGAAGGCTGCGTCGTCAACAATCAGAATCTTAGCCATGTTCTTAATCCCCTTTTTTATTTCAGTCTCACTTGAAGTTTGTCAGGCTCCACAGTTCCGGCTTCTGGAGTACCTCTGTGATACGCACGCCGAAGTTATCGTCGATAACCACTACGTCTCCCCGCGCAATGCACAGGCCGTTCACAAAGACATCCACCTGGTCTCCAGCCAGCTTGTCCAGAACAACCAGTGAGCCCTTGGAGAAGGTTAGAATATCCTCTACCTTCCGGCGGGTCCGGCCAATCTCTACCGACACCTCCAGGGGTACGGACATAATCAGCTCCAGGTTTTCCTTCTGTTCGGCTCCCAGCGATTCCGCCGCCGCGAAATTGGGCAGCGCGACCGGCTTGCTGTTAATGACCCGCGGCTCCTGCACCGGGGGCTGATACACAGGCTGCTGATAAACCGGCTGGGGGGAGGCGGCCTGATAGGCCTGGGCCGGCTGGGGAGCTGGCTCCGGCGCCGGGGCTGCGGACATGCTGCCCATCAGCCGTTCGATCTCCTCCTGACTCATCTTTCCGCTGGAAGACGGAGCCGCGGCAGGCTCTGGAGCCGGTGTGGAAACACCGCCGCCCATCAGACGCTCAATTTCTTCCTGGCTCAGCTTCCCGCCTGCGCCGGAGGAGGGCTCCGGCTGTGCGGGCTGTGCCGCTGGGGTGGCATCCGCCTCTGCTTCCCCGGTGTCCTGAATGCCCATCCCAAAGCCAGCCAGCAGCTCCCGGGCCAGCTCCACGGACATGATATTGACAAACTCACTCTTGAGGACGCCCTCTATTTCCAGGATAAAGTGCACCGCCACCAGCATCCCGGTTTCGCTGTGGAAGCGCTCCCTTTTGATCTCCTCCAAATCATCCAGCGAGAAAGACTGGGGCGTTGAGATATTGACCGGACGCCCCAGAAAATCGGACAGAGCAGTGGAGGCCGCACCCATCATCTGGTTCATCAGCTCGCACACCGCACTGATCGTCAGCTCATTGAGCTCGAACTCCTCCTCTGGGATCTCGGTTCCCATCAGCAGCTCTACAATTGCCTTCACATCGCTCCGCTTCAGCAGCATAATATTGCTGCCTTCCAGACCGGAGACATACTTGATTTCCACGCCGATGGCGGGCTCCAGCTCACCCAGGGTAAACTCACTGATGGGTACCACTGTAACCTTCGGCGTCGTAATATCAACGCGGTGATCCAGCAGGTTGGAAACCGCAGTGGCAGAAGAGCCCAGACTGATGTTCATCATTTCGCCGATGGCGTCCAATTCCATCGCGCTAAATATATTCTGCGCCATGTCGCTTATTCGTCCCTTCTTCCCTCGTTATAGTAGTTTTCCCCAATCTTCACTGCCATGGAGTTGTTCTGCACACCCAGCTTCCCACCAAACCATGGCTTTCCTCCAATATACAGATAGATGGGCTCGTCCTTCGGATGTCCCAGGTCAATGACATCACCTATATTGAGGAAATAGGCATCTTGCAGCTTTACCTCGGTACGGCCCAGCTCGGCCGTGATCTCCAGCGTGGAATCCCGTAGTATATCCATGATTTCATCCGAGTTGTCCTCCCCACTCCCGTGTCCTGCCTGATTCAACGACACAATTCTGGAAAAAATATTGGTCAGCATCATTCCGGGCAGGCAGACATCAACACGGCCGGAGCAGTTTGGAAAGCGGATATTGATCCCAACAATAACAACCGTCTCATCCAGGCCAATGAGCTGTACCAGAGTCGGATTCGTCTCCACTCTGCGCAGCTTGAAATCCAACGCGATATAATTCTCCCAGCTTCCGCCCAGAACGGAAATCAGGTCTTTTACAATGCTTTCATAGAGCCTCAGCTCCAAATTGGTGAAATTGTAGCCGGCGGGGAGTCGGCTGTCCACATCTCCGTCGCCGCCCATCAGGCGGTCCATCATGCTCAGCATCAGCGTAGTGGAAAAGTGGAACAGCACCGGCGTCTCGTCCGGCTGTACCTGCCCCTCCAGCGCTACATCTGCCAGGGCCAACACGTCCCCCTCCAACAGCGCGTTGGAAAACTCGTAATAGCGCTGCTCTTCCACGGATTCCACCTCTATCTCACAGGTGGTATGCAGCAGTCCGTTGATTCTGGAGTTAATGATCCTGGTGTAATTTTCAAAGACTCCGCTGAGCATTTTAAGCCGGTCTTTGGTAAACTTCCTTGGGCTGTAGAAATCATATTTACGGTATTTTTTCTCGGAACTGCTCTCTGCCTTCGCGGCCAAATCCATCTCGCCGTTACGGGCCGCGTTCAGCAGAGCGTCAATTTGGCTCTGAGATAAAACTTCCGCCATCTTCATCCCTCCTCGGCAGAGTTTGGGCCTTCCCCCCGTCTCCCTGCACACTCAAGGATTGGCAGAAGTACCGGTACTTTCCCGCATGGTATAATATTGTGTAATGTTATCTCCGGCCTCGTCGTCCAGGTCCAGCCCTGTGACAATCAGTTCCACACGCCGGTTTTCCGCACGCCCCGCAGAGGTGTCGTTGCTGGACACGGGACGCCACTCGCCATAGCCCACGCTGACCAGCCGGGCCGGGTCAATTATGTCTTTTTCCTGTAGGTAAATAGTAACCACTGTGGCACGGTTGGAGGCCAGGAAGCGGTCCGCCGTGACGTTGTTCACCTGGCCGGGCACGGCCTGGGCGGTATGACCCAGGACACGGATCTCGTCGATGGAGCTGCTGACCTCTGAAATAATCTGGGAGACTTCGTCCAATACAACCTTGCCCTCATCCCGCAGTTCGTAGCTGTCTCCACTAAAAAACACGGTGTCGTCAAAGGAGATAAAGACGTAGCCGTTTCCTTCGCCCAGGGTCACCTGATTGGCCATTCCAGCCTGTTGGACATAGTCCTGCATCGCCTGGTAGAGCTCCTCCATGTCCTGGTCGATATCCTCCTGGGTTCCGGTTCCCTCACCCCCGGACGCGGAGGGGGGCTGGGTTTCCGTCACCTCCTCGGTGGGGTTAAAGGACTGTACGAGTGCAATCCACTTTTCCTTGTCCAGGGTAGACATGGAGTAGAGCATGACAAAAAAGCACAGCAATAAGGTCACCATATCGCCGTAGGTGTCCATCCAGTTGGCACCGCCGCCGCCGCTTTTTTTCTTTTTCATCGTGGGTACCGCCTCCCTGAAGCAAGCCGCGGCTTATTTCTCCTTGCGGCGCTTCCGCTCTTTTTTCTCTCCGGTGCCGCCGCCGGATTCTCCGCCTTCCCGGAGTTTTTGGTTCATAAAGGTCATCAGGCGCTCCCGAAGGAATTTGGGGTTCTCGCCCGACTGGATCGCCATGATGCCTTCCACGATAATCTGACGGCAAAGGATCTCCTCTTCGTCCCGGGCCGTCAGGTTCGACGCGATGGGGTTGAACAGGACATGCGCCAACAGCGAACCATAAAAGGTCGTGATCAGCGCCACCGACATACTGGGACCAAGGGTCTCCATGTCGGAGTCGGAGAGATTCTTCAGCATGTTGATCAGTCCGATCAGGGTACCGATCATACCGAAGGCCGGGGCCGCGTTGGAGCCCCGTTCATACATGGCGATGACCTCCTGATGACGCTCCGAGGTCTGCTCGATATCATTTTCCAGAATGCTGCGCACCCGGTCCGGGTCGTTGGCGTCTACAATGAGCATGATTGCCTGCTGAAAGAAGGGGTCTTCCTGCTCCTTGGCTTTCTCCTCCAAGGCGAGCAGGCCGTTCTTTCGGGCAATCTGCGCCAGCTCGGTCAGCTTCTCCACATATTGTTCCGGATTGAACGCGTCCAGCCGGAGCATGATTTTGAAGTGCTTGGGGAAGGACTTGGCCAGCTTGGGGTAGCAGGCCACCACCACCGCAAGCGTACCGCCAAGTACGATCAGGATACTGGCAGGATCTACAAAATTGATCAGTGTATCCAGATTGAACGGACCGACCATGAGCCCTCCGGTCCCGCCGGGATCGAAGGTAATTCCGAATATTACAAATACGAACGCCAGGACAATGCCGAGCAAATAAACAATGTTCATCTTTGGTTCTCCTCCCGCACGAAGATGCAGAGCAGACACATCACTCTTTATACCGCTCCACGACGGCTATCTCGCGGTGAATGTCCTGTACCTTGGCGTTATACTTTGCGATCTTCTCGATGATTTCCTCGACCGTGTCCCGTACGATGTAATAGTCGTGATTCATCATGACGATTTTGCTCTCTGGAATCAGCTCAATGCACTCAATTTGGTTGTGGTTGAGCAAAAAACGCTCATTGTTCATTTTTCTCAGTTCAATCATCGTGCCGCCCTCCCCTGCCCAATCCCCCCACGCCGCCAGGCGTGGGGGAGATCGGCAATTCCATTTCTTAGCGCTTCATGTTGACCAGCTCTTCCAGCATGGTGTCGGTCACCGTAACAATGCGGGTATTTGCCTGATAGCCCCGCTGGTAAATAATCATGTTGGCAAACTCGGTGGCCAGATCCGTGCCGGAGGCCTCCAGGAAGCCGGTCATCAGCGTGGCGCCGCTGCCCTCAGCCAGTGCGGAATCGGGGTCAACCACGTTGTTTCCGTCCGTGATCTTGTCATTTCTCAGGTTTCCGGTGACGGAGTTTCCAGGGGTACCCACCCGGATATCCCCAGCGGCATTGCCCGCCGTGTAATAAGGGCCCTCGGTATGAAGCACGCCATTGAGGTTTTCCACACTGCCTAGGGCGATGTAGCCCACCACCACCGGGTCGCCGGTGTCCTTGTTGGTACCAGTGATCTTACCGTTCTTGTCGATGCTGATGTTCTCCAGATCTACAAAGCCGTCCACTGTGGCAGCCGGGTCATTGTCTGGATATACATTCGCACCAGTTTGATCATCCACGCCCACATAAACCGCGTCGCCCTTGCTGTTCGGGTCGGTAGACTTCATAGGAAGGCGGATGGGAACCAAGTCAGTGCTGGGCTTATCTCCCGGCGTGGTTCCGGGATCATCCCCGTTGGACCGCGTGATAAATCCATAGACCACATTGCCCTGTCCGTCCGTCAAATAGCCGTCCCGGAACTCAAAGTTGCCCACCCGGGTCAGGGTTAGTCCCTTGAGGGCGTCCATGCTGTCGATATCGTGGGTCTTATCTCCCACCAGGAAAAAGCCGTCGCCCTGAATGGCGCAGTCCATCCCCCGTCCGGTGGAGTCCAAGCTCTGGCTGCTCATATCCAGGTCGATGGTACCGACGCCCACGCCATAGCCGATCTGCTGGGGGTTGGTGCCACCCACCGTAGTTGTTCCGGCAGAACCGGCGGACTGGGTGCTGTAGATACTCTCTTTAAACGTCACCCGGCCGGGCTTGTAGCCCTGGGTATTCACGTTTGCTACGTTGTTGCCCACTACGTTCAGTGCATCCATGTGGGCCTTCAGGCCGGAAATACCGGCACTCATTGCTCCTGTCAAAGCCATTTGGATTCGCTCTCCTTTGCGTGCTCTGATTCATTGACATTTCTCCGGCACCGCCGGGGGACGGCCCATCCGGCCTCCCCCAGGACATCCTTTCGGTCCTGCCCTCTGTGATTCACAGGATCACGGCGCCGTCAATGTTGGTAAAGATATTCTCCTTCATCTCGTCCTGGGACAGGGTGGTAATCACCCGGTTGTGGGGGACATTGATGATAAAGGCGAGGCTCTGGTCCAGCGCCAGGATATTCGTCGCTCCCTTGGCCTGCGCCCGCTCTACGGAGTCGGTCAGCCGGTCCAGAAGGGCGGGTGTCACTGCGATCCCGCGCTCCTCCGCCCGCGCGATGGCGTGCTTGGAAAAGGCGATCTGCCGCTCATCTGCCCGGGCTAGCTCCTGCTGAAGCACTGCTCCAAAGCCGGAAGAGGTCTGTTTCCCGGTGCTGTATGTATGGCCCCGTCCCAGCGCGGGGCTGCCGAGGCCCTCTACCGCATGCTCCATTCCGCTCTATCCCTCCTTTGGACGGCCCCTGCCGCCCGCTCAAATCGTCCGGGCGCTCTCCTCCGGCGGATTCTCTCCGCCTTCTCCCGTTCCGTCGCCGTCACCGCCCTCACCGGGCCCCTCGGGCTCCTCCGGAATCTCCGGCAGCTTGCCCACCGCCATGATGGAATTGAGAGGATACATCTCGTCATTGACGAAGATCACCGGTACACCCTGATAGTTTCCGGTGCCCGTCACGACTCCCTCAATCTCCTGGAGCTTCCCGTCTTCGTCATATTGGCCCACCGTGACGGTTTTCCCTACCAGGGAGGCCGCATAGGTCAGGGTGCTGGCATCCACCAGGGTCTCCAGTCCGGTCTTAACGCTGGACAGCATCTGTACGGTGGACATCTGCACAAGCTGGTTAAGCATTTCGCCGGTATCCGTGGTGTTGTCAATGGTCTGGTTCTGAAGCTGCTGCACCATCAATTGGAGAAAGTCGTTAAAGTCCAGGCCCATGTCGTTCTCTCCCGGCTTGTTTACCGGAATGCCCAGCTCCTCCAGTTCTTCCTCCGTAATGCGGGAGCTCGCACCACTGCCGGCAGCCCGCGCACTCTGCTGTCGGGCCAGACTGTCCAGCGCCATCGGCATAAATTCACTGCTCATTGCGTGCTACTCCTTTTTCTGTTACTCCGCTTCTACGCCCAGCAAGCCCAGCCGAAGCTGCTGCAGGAAGTCCTCTGTACTCTGGCGCTGCCGTCCCTGTTCCTGTGGGTTGCGGCCGTGCTGCTGTCCGGGCTGCTGCTCCGGCTGCTGCCAGGGCTGCTCTCCCTGCTGGGGCCGGGGCACCTCCACCTGGATCTCGCCGCTGTGGCTGCCGTGCAGCATGGATACCAGCGTCGCGGAGTGCTCCTGAAGCAGCTTCATGGCCTGTTCGTTCTCCGCGTGGAATACGATGTGCAGTACACCGTCCTTCCCCTGCGTCAGCTCGACAGACAGCTTTCCCAGATGCTCGGGCGCCAGCTTCAGCTCGACATGCCTGGCTCCCTCCTGCTCCGCTTCGGTAATGGCCTTTGCCAGCCTGGGTGCAAAATCGGGCTCCGTGGCGTCCAGGGTATCCGCCTCGCCCACCTTCACCGGCATGTGCTCTGTCCGGTCAAAGAGCGGCTGCGCCGCCCCCTCCGTCTGCACACTGTCCAGCTCGGGCAGCTCCTGCTCCCCGCGGGCCGGCCGGCCCGCCGTCTCTCCAGCGTCCGCCGGGGTCTGCGCGCCGCTCTCCCGGGCCGCAGGGGTAACCGCCTGGGCCGTGGCTGTACCGCCATCCTCCGCTGCAGGAAGGACCTCCGTCTGGACCGTGGACTCCGCCTCACCCGCAAGCGCCGGCTCCGCCGGTACCGGGAGCTGCTCCCCTCCGGCGGTCTGCTGCCCGGGCTGAAGCAATACGGCCCCTTCTTCCGCCGCAGCCGGAGCCTGGGCCATGCCGGGAACCGCAGTCTGCGGGACCTGCTGGAGGGATGCGTCACCCTCCGGCGCTGCCTGGGCGCCCATCAGCAGGCTCCGGAACAGCTCCTCCAGCCCCGGCGCCTGGGGTACGGACTGCGCACCCTGGCTGAGCGCACCCCCATCGGCCGCAGCCGGAACCTCACCCTTTTGGCTCTCTGAAACTGCGCGTCCGGTTTCCGTTCCGGCCGCCTCCACCCGCTTCTCTGCCAGCAGAGTGGAGAAGTCCCGCCGGTCACCGGCATCCTCCGTCCGGTCGCTGACCGGCGGAGCGGTGTTTTGGGCAATCTGTGTGGCTGCCAAGGTCATCTGAAGCAATAAATCAGTTGTATTCATGGTTCTCACCTCCTTTCAAGGTGTGGCTCCGGGCGGTCAAACCGCCGTCCGGGCCCGGGCTGCGGTCACCAGCTCCTCAATCAGCAGTTCCTCGCCCTTCTGCACCTGCTTCTGATAGTCCTCCCACTTCTTGTCCTTGAGCTTTTCCAGGGAGGCGGTATCCTGCCGGGCGGCCACTACCTGCCTGCGCTTCTCCTCCGCTGCGGCCTCATACTCCCGCAGGCGCTTGGCCTCCCGCTGGATCTCATCCTCCAGAAAGCGCAGGCCGCTCTCATACCGCAGGGCCTCGGCTATGGTCAGGCCCTCCGTCTCCGCCTGCCGGAATTCCAGGTTCAGGCCCCGGTAGCGCTCCTCCGCCGCCTGGAGCACCAGCTCCTGCTGCCGTACCTGGTAAAGGAGTTGTCCATGCTCATTCTGCAGCTCCTCCAGCACCTGCTGCTTGTAGCTCAACACCGTATTCAGGCTGAACTGGAACCGCTTCATCCCTGTCCCCTCTTCTCTTACAGGAGCTTCCGCATGGCCTCCAGATCCTCCTCATAGGAGAACGCCTCGTCCACTCCCTGGGTCAAAAACTGGTTGATCCCGTCCATCTTTCCCAAAGCATAATCCAGCCTTGGGTTGGTGCCCGCCTTGTACGCGCCCACGGAAACCAGATCGGCATTTTTCTCATAAATCCCCATCACGTCCCGCACCCGGGCCGCAAGCCGCTTGTGCTCGTCGGAGACGATGTCCGCCATCAAGCGGGAGATGCTGGCCCCAATGTCAATGGCCGGAAAATGGTTGCTGTTGGCCAGCCGCCGGGAAAGCACGATGTGCCCATCCAGAATACCGCGCACCGTGTCCGCGATGGGCTCATTGGTGTCGTCGCCCTCCACCAGGACGGTATAGACCCCTGTGATGGAGCCCTTCTGGAAGTTGCCGCTGCGTTCCAGCAGCTTGGGCAGCTCGGCGTAGATGGATGGGGTGTAGCCGCGGCTTACCGGCGGCTCACCCACCGCCAGGCCAATCTCCCGCTGGGCCATGGCAAACCGGGTCAGCGAGTCCATCATCAGCAGCACGTCATACCCCTGGTCCCGGAAGAACTCCGCGATTCCGGTGGCCACGGAGGGGCACTGCTTGCGCAGCATGGCGGGCTGGTCAGAGGTAGCCACCACCAGGATAGACCGCCGCATCCCCTCCGGCCCCAGATCCTTTTCCATGAATTCCAGCACCTCGCGGCCGCGCTCCCCCACCAGGGCGATGACGTTGATATCCGCCTTTACATTTTTGGCAATCATGCCCATTAGGGTACTCTTGCCCACGCCGGAGCCGGCAAAAATGCCAATGCGCTGTCCCTTTCCGATGGTCAGCATGCTGTCAATGGCCTTGACGCCGAACTCCATCCGCTCCCGGATGGGAGGGCGGGTCATGGGGTTGATGTAGTGGTTGTTCTCCACACAGAACAGCGTGCCGCCCTGAAAGGGGCCCTTGCCGTCGATGGGCTGCCCCAGTGCATTAATCACCCGCCCCTTCAGGAAGGGGCCCATGCGCAGGCTGAGCCTCCGCCCGGTGTTGCGCACAAAATTTCCCGCAGAGATACCGCTCATGTCTGAATAGGGCATCAGCAGGATGTGGTCATTCTTAAAGCCAACCACCTCGGCCATTACCTGGCCGCCCGCGTCCCCGTTGTAGATCTGACAGATATCACCCACAGCGGCCCGTCCGCCGGATGCCTCGATGGACATGCCGACGATATTTTCAATTTTCCCCGTATAACTGATCGTCTCGGCCCGCTGAATCTGCCGGATCATCTCCTGGAACATGGCTTTGGGTCCCTTCCTTGCGCTGCCTCCGCCCTATATCTCGTGTATCAGGTCGCGGATATTCTTGAGCTGTGTGGAGGCGCTGGCATCAATGATCTCATCGGGCATCTCAATGATGCAGGTGCCCGCCTCATCGTCGGACAGCGGAATGATTTTGATGTGGTCGGACAGGCCGGCCAGAGCCGTCATCAGCTCCGGCGTAATGGCAGACACCTCCTTGGCAGCACAGCCGCCCACGTAGATGTGCACCCACTCCCGCCGCTTGAGCTTTTCGGTGGCCACCTGGATCATCCGTGCCACCACCTCACTGCTGCTGTTCAGGCTGACATGGATCACCTTTTCCGCAATGGCCAGGCTGAGCTCACACAGCTCGCCCCGCGTCTCCCGCAGCAGCTCCTCCCGGGCGGCGGTGGCCTTTTCCAAAAAAGCCTGCAACTCCTCGGCCTGCTGCTCCCGCTGCTTCTGCAGCTCCGCCTGGCCCTCGACCCCGGCCTGCCGCAGCCCTTCTGCATAGCCCTGCCGGTAGCCCTCAGACTGGGCCTGCTGGCGCACCTGCTCGGCCTCCTGCTCCGCCTCCATCTGCCGCCGGACCAGGTAGTCCTCCGCCTGCCGCCTGGCATCCTCCAGAATCTTCTCCGCCTGAATCTGTGCAAAGTCGACCGCGCTGGGGGTATCCTTTTCCTCTGTCTCTGGAGCTGATTCCTCCGGCTCTCCCTCTTGCTCGCCCGCGGTATCCGCCGGCTCCTCCTCCACAAGCTCCTCCACGTCCGGAAACACAAAGTCGGAGGCGTTGGGCTGCAAAAAGCGTTTGAATATATTAGGCAATAATATCGTCCTTTCCGCCCTTGAGGATAATCAGCTCGTTTTTCTCCTCCAGATCCCGGATGATCCCCACGATGCGCTGCTGGGCCTCCTCCACATCGCGCAGGCGGACGTTGGTGGTGATCTCCAGATCGTCCCGGATGCTCTGGGCCATACGGGTGGACATATTCTGGAAGATCTTGTTGGAAACCTCGCTGTTGGCACCCTTGAGGGCCAGCACCAGATCCTTGGGATCGCAGTCCCGCAGGAAACGCTGTACCGAGCGCTCATCCATGGTGACGATATCTTCAAACACGAACATCCGCTTCCGGATCTCGTCAGCCAGCTCGGCATTATGCTCGGACAGATGGTCGAAAATACTTTTTTCACTGGTGCGGTCCAGGTTGTTCATTACACCCGCCACATAGTCCACACCGCCCACCTTGACCTGGTTGGAAGTGAGCAGGTTTGTAAACTTTTTCTCCATTTCCGCCTCAATGATTTTTACGGCGGTCGGAGACGCGCTTTCCATATTGGCGATGCTCTCCACCACTCGTACTTGGGTATTGGAGTCCAATTCCTCCACCACGGCGGCCGCCTTCTCCGGGTCGATATAGGAGAGCACCAGCGCAATCGTCTGAGGCCGCTCGTGCTGCAGCGCCGCAAACAGCGACTTGCCATCCGCCTTGTTGAGAAAAGAGAATTCCCGGTTTTTTAAGGACTTGGTTACTTTTTCCAGTAAGTTGTCTGCGGCCTGTTCTCCAAACGCCTTTTCGAGAACCGCGCGGGCGTACTCCAGGCCGCCTTCCGTTACAGCCTTGTTGGTCAGGCACATCTGGTAGTACTCATTCAGGACGTCTTCTGTAGTGGCGGCATCTACATAGCCCAGCTTCGCAACCTCTAGGGTGATCTGTTCCACATCATCGGGGTCCATGTACTGATAGAGCTGGGATGCCTTCTCCGCACCAAGAGAGATCACCACGGCCGCTGCCTTTTGCTGTCTCGTCAACTGTTTTGCAGCTTGAGAAGCGGCTGCCCCTCCGGTAGCTGTCTCGCTCATTCGCCATCCCCCTCACGCAGCCAGCTCTTGACCATCTGAGCCGCAATCTCTGGATTGTCCTCGGCAAACTTCCGGACATCCTTCCGCAGTTCCATACTCTTTTCCGTCTGAAGATTCATAATATCCGCCCCCTCCTGCGGCGTGAGCGGAGCGGTCTCCGTCTGGGCCACGGCGGCCAGTCCCGCCGCCTCCAGTTCTTTGCGCCGCTTCCGGCGGCGCCGGCCCAGCAGGAGGATCACCAGCAGGAGTACCAGGAACAGTACGCCGCCTCCTGCGGCCGCGTAGATCACCCAGGCCGGGATTCCCTCCGGCACCGGGAGCACAGGCTCATCCGCCTGGTAGAAGGGGCTGATCAACACCGAGATCTTGTCCCGCTGATCTGCCGTGGCGATGCCCGCTGCCCGGGCAACGTGAGGATACAGCGCGGCCGCATCCGTACCGTCCGCCGCCGCCTGATTGATCGTGACGGATACCATGACATCGCTCACTGTGCCCGACAGGTGCTCCACCTGCTGATTCGTCTCATCCACCAGGTATTTTTTATCTCCGGAGACGTGGACGATCTGGCCTTCTCCATCCGCCTCCCCGTCCTCGTTCACATACTGGTTCAGATCAGCATTGGTGCTCGTACCAGGCACGCCTCCGGCCGTGTCGCCGCTGGGAAGGAGGATGTCCCCCTCATAGATCTTCTCCCCGATGATACCCTCACCGCCGGTACTGCCGTCATTGGCCCAGTCCTCCAGATTGTAATCGGTGGAGTCCGTATAGCTGCGGTCCAGATCCACAATGCTGTTGACACTGACTTTGACGTTCTCCGTACCGTAAATCGGTGTGAGTACCTGTAGCACGCTGGTGCGGATTTTATTATTGATCTGCTCCTCCAACTGGAGCTTCAGCGTGGACAAATCCTGGATATCCGTAAAGGTATCCCCCGCAGAATAGGTGTTCCCGTAAGAGTCTGTGATGGTGACATTGTCAATTTCCAGTCCCTGAACGGAGTGGCTGACAAAATTGCGGATGCCCTGCACCTGCTTTTGAGTGAGCTCTGCTCCGTCCCGCATGGTCACAAAAACGGCGGCGCTGGCATCATACTTGTTTTCGCTGTCCAGAATGAATGTGTTGTCCTCCCCCGGCGTGATATCCACGACGGCCTCCTGGACCCCGTCAAAGCAACGAACCACCGCCGCAATGCGATCCTGGAGCTCATAGAGCTCCAACTGCTCCCGTTCTCCCTCCGTGGTCAGGCTCCCCACATGATCCAAATACATGGAGTAGGCGAAGCCGGACTTGGGGTAGCCCTGCTGGGCCAACGCCGCCTTGAGCCGTACCTCCTGCTCCGCCGGCACCAGAATTGTATCGCTTCCCTCAATCCGGTAATCGGCCATTCCCTGCTCGGACAGATAGGACACAATTTCATTTAATTCCGTCTGATTGAGCCCGGTGAACAGGGTCGTATAGGGCTGGTTCATCTGCATCGCCAATACGACTGCAACGACAGCCACGACCGCAATCAGGCCGGCTATCAGGAAGAGCTTCACCTTTTTCCCGGCCGCCTTCCACCAGCCTGCCACCTTGCCCAGGTATCCTTTTATTTTCTCCTGCACACTTGTTACCCCCAGCTCCGGCAAACCTTACACGCTGAGGCGCATAAGCTCGTTATAGGACTCCACTGCCTTATTTCTGAGCTGAATCAACAGTTCCAGCGACGCCTGCGCCTCCGTGATGGAAGTCATCAGCGCCGCCGGATTGTCCAGTTGGCCGGTAGCCAGTTGATATGCCACCTCATTTTTGGCCGCGTCCGTCTCCCGTACGCGGTCAATGGCCGACTGAAAAATATCAGAAAACAGGGTCGGCTGGGTACGCCGGGTACCGCCCACTTCCGCGCCCGCATCCAGGCGCATGCCCTCTGTCTGCAAGTCCGTCCACAGCGGCTGAATCCTATCGATTGCTTGCACACTCATACTCGTCTCTCCTTCGTGTGTCCCGTGCAAAACCGTCCCATTCCCTGCGGCACAGGCTTACTTTCCGATCTCCAGTCCCTTGGCCACGACCTGCTTCAGGACGTTAAACGCAGTAATGTTGGCCGACAGCGCCTGATTGGCCGCCATAGCGTCCGACATCTCTTTGATCAAATCCACGTTGGGCATCTCCACATACCCCTCCGCATTTGCATCCGGGTGGGTCGGGTCATACACCAGCTTAAAATCCGAGGGATCCTCGGCGATCTCCACCACACGCACCCCTCCGGCCTGGGCGGGAGCCGCCGCGCTTCCGGCGCGGGCCAGCGCCAACTGAAACGGCGTGCGCTCCCCCTGCTCCTCCAGCACCACAACCTTTCTCCGATAGGGGCCGCCCCCCTCGGTACGGGTAGTGTTGATGTTCGTTATATTTTCAGAGATCACGTCCAGGCGCAGCATTTCCGCAGTCAGAGCCGAGCCTACCACGTTCATTGAACTCATAAACGCCACTTTGATTCCCCCTTATCCCCGGATTGCGGTACGCAGCAGCGACAGTTCACCCGAAATAGCACTCATGACATACTGGAGCTGATAGCCATTTCGCGCCAGCTCCACCGACTGCTCCATAATATCCACCCCATTGTCGTCCATCCGGACGCTCTCCTGCGCCTCGTGAAGCTGTACCGGGGTGTCTGCAATTGCCTCACGCATGGCGGCGCCCGGCTGGGGCTTGTCCGCCGCGGCCTGGACCGCATCCCTCAGGCTCTCCTCAAATGTGACATATTGGGTCTTGTAGCCGGGGGTTTCTGCGTTGGCCAGATTATTTAAAATACAGTCCTGCTTGCTCCAAAGAAATCCCATGGACCGCTGAAGCATCAGCATGGAGTTGCTGGTCAGAATATTCACAACAGCGCCTTCCTTCCCTCTTTTCTGGGTGGTTCCTATCAACAGCCGACTTGATCCACAACATAATGACACATTATGTTGTTGAATCAAGCTGGCTTTTGAAGCTGTTGTTTCAAATGCAGAGGTACTCACTTGAAGGGCCCTGTAAGAATACATAAAAGGCGGCTGCAATTTTCGCAATTCTTATAGTTAAGAATAAACTTCTTTTTTTAGAAACATTGGGCTTGAAGTAAATAAAAAAATGGTATAAAATTAAAGTCGGAATTTGGCGAAATTAGTCGAGTGCGGAACGACATAATGTGTCATTATGTTGTTCCTGATTTTGGCATGCCGCTTGATACGGAACTGTCAGGTGAAGCGATTCTAACTGTTCCCGGTGTTCCGCCCCGCTGGAGACAACGTAGATCCGGGTCGTGTTGACATTTTCATGCCCAAGGATATCCGCCAGACGCGAGATATCCTTTTCTTTTTTATAAAAAGTACGGGCAAACAGGTGTCTTAGGTTGTGCGGATATACTTTTTCCGGCCCAACCTGTGCAGATTTGCACAGCCGTTTCATGGCATTCCAAATGTTGCTGCGGTTCAGTGTCCGCCCCCCGCGGGTAACAAAAATTGGTCCATCCTGGATTCCACGCTCCCTGGCATAGTCCAGCAAATTTCGGCACAGCTCCTTTGGTATCAGTATGATACGGCTTTTCCCCTTATTGCTTGCAATTGCTCTTCCAAGACGGGCCGCTTCCACCGTGATATAGGCAAGTTCACTTACACGAATTCCAGTCGCACAAATCGTCTGAATCGCCAGGTGGAGCCGCATGTCCCCATTTCGTCGGGCTGCCTCCAGCAGGCGGAAGTATTCGGCCTGGCTCAACTCTTTTTTCTTATCGCAGAAGGTCTGCCGCTGTACCTTAAGCGGCTTGACGCAGCAGTCCCCGGCCCCTTGAAAGCGTAAAAACTGGTTCAGTGCAATCAGCATGGAATTGGTACTGCGCACAGCGTAATGCTCCGCCAGCCAGGCCTTGTATTGGATCACATCCTCCTTACAGACGGTCTGTTTTCCGTGATACGATAAAAAGCGTCGAACATCATGAGTATATTTTTGGATGGTCGCTTCTCTCTTTTCATCCAATATAAGCTGCTTTCTAAACGATTCCACTGCATTTTCCGCCAATTGATAGGTCTGATTCACTAATTTTTGCATACTGGTTTTATTCCCTCCATTTCATTTATAGTAATACCCATTTTAGTCTTTTCACATAATGAAATCCAGAAAGCTATTATTTTAGATATTTCTTACACTATTAGTCCATAAAACGCAAAAGGCCCCCCGGCCATAGTGTTTCCACTATGGCCGGGGGGCCTTTGAATTCTTTTAGAAAGTGATTGCACGCGCGAGCATAACCGCCATTTCCGCCCGTGAAATCGACTGTATGGGATTCAGTTTTTGTTCCGGCGTACCGGTGATGATACCATACTCTATCATATGGGACATGGCCTCCTGCGCATAGGGCGCCACCATTCCGCCGTCCCGGAATCCGGAGAGATAGCCGGTATTCGCTGCCCCGAGGCTCCAGCCCGTGGCCTGCATGGTGCGCTCCAGAAGCACCATGGCATCCTGCCGGGTGACAGGCTCCTGGGGATGGAAGCCCCCGTCCGGATAGCCGCTGGCGATCCCGGCGGCCCGTGCCGCCTGGATTGCCTGGGCGTAGTAGCTGCCCGGCGGAACGTCGGGGAACCCGGCGCCGCTGGCCGGGGTAAGCTGGAACGCCCGGTAGAGCATCAGCATGAAATCCCCCCGGCTCACCGCGTCGGCGGGGCGGTAGCGCTGGCCGCCGGTACCAGTGATTACGCCGGCCTCATACAGCAGGTCCACATAGGGCGCAGCCCAGGCATAGCTGCCCATATCCTGGAAGTAACGGGAGCCCGATCCCTGATTTACCTGGATGCGGATCTGCCCACGGAAGGTCTTTCCACGGCTGTCCGTGCCCTCATAGCCAATCTGGACGCTGCCTGTGAAGCCCGCTTTGGGCAGGAAAGTGAGATCTGAGAGGTTCGGACTGCCGTCCGGGGTGTACTGGGTACCGGTGCGCACTTCGGTCCCCTTTTCGCTGATATCCCGGTAGTTGTAGTACAGCCGCCCCGCGCTCCCGGAGGGCAGGGAGGTAAAGCGCACCTCCCGCAGCTCGCCCTCTCCGCGTGCGGCGCAGGCGGTACGAAAGTCCTGGCTGCGGAAGGGCAGCGCCGTCCCCAGGGTGGTATATACAATTTCGCTGGCCCCGGCCGGTTCTTCCACTGTAATCTCGATGGTGCCCTCAAAGCGCTCCCCCTTTGTGTTCCATCCGGTAAAGCCGATTTTCACCGTGCCATAGAAGTTTTCGTCCGGAACGAAGGAGACCCGGTCCAAATAGGCGCTGCTGGAGCGGTAGTAATTCCGGCTGGCGGACACCTTGCTGGCGTATTTCCCGTCATCGTAGTCGTAGTAGAGAGTGCCCTCGCCGGAGTCCGGCAGTTGGAACCGCACATAGTTCAGGTGCTCTCCGGTCAGCAGCTCCGACAAATCGTCAAAGTCCCCGTCCGCGAATGCGGCAGGCTTTCCATGTTTTGTCTGATAGCGTATCGTTGTGTCGCCGCTGTCCACGCCGATGATTACCGTTCCATAGAATTTCTCTCCCGCGGAGCTCCAGCCGGTAAACGGGATGTCTACGGTGCCGGAGAAGTCCTTCTTGGGGACAAATGTAATCCGGTCCACATAGGGGCTGCTGGAACGGTAGTAGTTCCGGCTTTCGGATACCTTGCTGTCGTAGCTGCCGTTTCTGTAATTGTAATACAGCGTCCCCTCCGAAGCGTCCGGGAGTTCAAAGCGCACATAGTTCAGCGTAGTGCCGGTCAGCTCCCGACACAGGGTATTGAAATCGCCGTCATCAAAGGTGATCCGTCCGTTCCGGTAGGTGGAGTAGCGCACATCGCCGTCACCCGTGCGCCCCACCTCCACCGCCACTGTGCCGGAAAAGCGGTTGCCCTTGGTGTCCCAGCCGGTAAACGGGATATGAGCCGTGCCGGAATAATCCTTCCCCGCTACAAATGTAACTCGCCGGAGATAGGGGGAGGAGGAACGGTAGTAGCTGCGTCCCTCCGTCACCTGGCTGTCATAGCTGCCATTGCTGGAGTAGTCGTAGTAAAGCGCCCCTTTGGAGGAATCCGGCCGCTCAAACTGCACGTAATCCAGGGGGTAGCCCGTCACAGCCTTGGACAGGTCGTTAAAATCGTCGTCATCAAAGGTCACCTTGCCGCCCTGGGCAATGGTGTAGGTGAGATCCCCGGTGTTCTGAGCCTGAGAGACGCGGATGGTAATGCGTCCGCGGAAGGAGCTTCCGTTGCTGTCATAGCCGGTATAGGGGATCACCACCTCTCCCCGGTAGCCTGCGGCAGCCACAAAGGTGATGTCGGACAGGTTGGGGCTTCCGCTGCGCTTATACTGCTTGGAGGTGTCCACCTTGCTGCCGTAATTCTGCTCGGAGATATAGTTGTAATAGAGTGTCCCCCGGCCGCTGTCCGGCTGGGAAAAGATGACATAGCTCAATTCCCGGCCCGTGTGGCTGCGGCAAATCCGGTTAAAGTCATCCGCGTTCAGTGAGAGGGGCTGCTGTCCGGCCACGGAGTAGGAGACATCCTCCTGCTCCTCCACCGTGACCTCAATCGTCCCCTGGAAAAAGGAGCTCCCGCTGGCATAGCCGGTATAGTGGATGACGGCGGTTCCGCTGAAATCCGGCTTCGGCACAAAATACAGCTCCGAGAGGGACATCTGCCCCAGAGACGGATCGGCATAATATTGTTCCCCGGTGCCCACGCCCTTTCCGGTATCTCCCTCAGATTTGTACTGGTAGTAGAGAGTACCCTGCCGGGTGTCCACTGTCAGTCCGCTGATATAGCGCAGAGAGCTTCCCAACACGCTGCTGCACTGGTTTTGCAGTTTGGAGCGAAGGGAGGAGAAGGCCAGCGGCTCCCCCGCCCCCGCCGAGCCGAAAATGATATCAGCGGTGTTGCGCTTGACGGTGACGGAGCAGGCGGCCTGGTAATTCCCGCTGGCATCGGAAACTGTAATCACCGCGTCGCCCTGGGCCTTGGCATAGAGGTAGCCGTCCCCGGTGACCGTGACGATTTCCGGTTTGCTGCTTGTCCACTTCAACGTCCCCAGCGAGCCATACGGATTCGCTTTCAGCGTGTGGGTGTCCCGCTCGTTCATGGTCAGAGAGGTTTCATCCAGAAGGATACCCTTTACTGTGATCTCGCAGGTGTCCGTATTGCTCTCCGAAATCGCCGTGATGACGGCCTTGCCGGGGGCCATGCCTTTGACTTCACCCGTAGCGCTGTTCACGGTGGCAACCGAGGGGCTTTCGCTTCTCCAGGTCAAAGGGGCCCCCTCCGGTGTAACCTTGGCATTGAGTTGGAGGGTCTGCCCAATATCAATCTCCGTAACGGCAGGCGGGTCAATGGATATTCCAGGAGTGACCGCCGGTTTTACCGTGATCTCACAGCTTGCATTGCCGATATCACCTGTCCCACTGTTCAGATAGGCAGTAATGGTAACCTTTTTTTCGTCGGTCGTTTCCCCTGTTTTTACGGCCATCACTTTGGTGGTCAGGGTGCCTGTTGATTCCACGCTTACCCGGCCAATGTCCCCGCTCTCCCAGCGGATCGACAGCCCCGCGCCTTTCAGTCCATCCTCATCAAGCGGGCCTGTATCCGATGTTACGATGGCCTTAAGCGGGAGGGACTCGCCCTCTACCAGGTCAATACTCGACGGCTCCACCTTTATGCTGTAGGTCGGCGCCGGATCAGCCGAAGCCACCGCCGCCGGGAGCATTGTCCCCAACAAAACACAGGAAAGGAGGAGGGAAAGCACCCTTACCCCCACCTTCTTTTTCACGGAAAATCACTCCTTTGTTCTCTGGAAAGCAGGGGACGGGCAGGGTCTGCCCGTCCCCTGCTTTCCAACATGATTCGCGGCTACGTAGTGGGAGAATCCCCCTCAATCGCACCTTGCGTAATGACAAAACGTCCGTTTGTCAGGAACTGCCCGGTGCCGCCTGCCTCTGTCACATAGGTCAGGATTGTTTTTGTCTTTGCTTCCATCCCACGTCCGTTCATGTTCATATCGCTGGCGTAACCGGTGGTAAAGAACACCAGCGTGTCTCCCTCCACGACTCCCTCATAGCTGAATGTGAATGTGCCGCTCGGGGAGGCGAGAGCCCCGCTCGCCAGTTTCAGCTTTTTCGCCGCACTCCCGCCGATGCCGAATGCCTCGTCCAGAATATAGACCGCCTTCTGGCCCTGGGTTGCATTTTCAGGCTTCTTGGTCCAGACCTCCTTGAGCGTCTGCCGGTCCTCGCTGAGCCAATACAGATTTTCACTGAACGAAAGCGTCACGGTTCCCGACCAGCCTGTACCCGTGGCGTTGGCCTTTCCACCCGTTACGGTGAGAACCGGCGGATCATTGTCCGGGATGTTGACCCCGCCGATCGCCTTAAAGCCATCCTCCGTGCCGTCCTTGTTCCGGGCAACCGCGAGACAGTAATAGAGTGTATTCATGTTCATGTACTGCTCAAACTGCTTTACCTGCGGTACATTTTTCTCCAGGCTGATCGGGCCGGACGCCACGGTAGTCATGCTGTCGCCGGATTGATTCCGCCGAATCAATTTCCCAACACGGTCGCGGAGAGATGCCTTTGCATACATATCAAAGACAGAGGGCCCTTCATTTCCGCTTCCCTGACGCACCGTTTCAATCAGCGCCTCAAGGATAGTCATATCCGGATTCAAGCCAGAGCTCTGGAACTTCTTTAAATCTTCTTGGTCCATATTGGCCTCAGTGGCAAATTTTCCTTTCAGAAAATCGGGAATCTGATTATATGCCACCAGAACATAATTCAGCTCCGAGCTCTCCGAGGTTTTAAATTGTACATCCGGGCTCTGGTTGTTCAACGTAATATAGGGCGTCCCCACATCTGTCGTGGTAAACCGGTAACACTGTACCTCAGAATAGTTCTGCGCCGTATTCTGAATGACAAAGTAAACGATATAGTCTGTCTGTGGAGACAGATCCTCCACCGAAAGCTTTACCACGCTGGACTGGCATGCAGTATTGTCATACTTGATACTGGGATTTTTACTGTAACTCTTCTCCGGATTCAAAATATCCATGACCTGCGGCTGATTGAAAGAGGGCATAGGAATTCTACTGTCGCCTTCTGTAGGGAGGCTGGAATAGTGAGGCTCATCCTTATAGTTTTTGCCGTCTTTGTCCGTTGTCAGGATATCCCCTTTCGGCGCCACTACATAGTAGACCGTACCCGGCCGGTTCAGCAGCAGCTCCATCTGTGCATCGGTCGCACCAGGAGTAAACTTGGGGTATCCGCTTGTAAACTCCGGGATACTCTGGTCGCTGAAGGGCACTTTCAACGTAAAGTCTTTCGGCAGCCCAATGTCTGTGAGATCGCCGTTTACCACTGTGTCCATCCAGTTTTGTTCCGTCACCGATGTCGCCATCATACGCAGATCATTGTCTTTTCCCGCCACCACGTTGACGCGGATATTGACCCGTCCGTTCCACGCCTGCTTGTCCCTCTCCCCGTTCACGCTGGTAAATTCCATGGCGTACTCGTAGGTCTGTCCTTCCTTGAGTTCGTTAAGCGGGTCAAAATCGGTCATCGTTTCGCCCACCTTCAAGAAATCCTTGGTCAGACTGACGCCCAGAAAGCCTTCAGTTGCAGAGGAAAGCGTAATTGTAACTTCGCCCTTCTTGTTCAACTGCTCCCACGGACCTCCGTCGGTGCTCCGATAGAGGTTAAAGCTCAGATTGGTATCCGTCCAAATGAGCATATCCCAATCAATGAAGTCGCCTACTTTATCTGTGGTCACAGGGTCCAGCTTCCATACCGCATTAACCGTTTTCTTATTATCGGGACCCGATCCGACCGTGATTTCAGCCTGGTTGACAGTGGAAATATTTACCTGGGCAAATACCGTTGTAAACTTGTCCAGAGTCACCTTACCCATGACATTCTTACTCTCAGAGGTATCCGCGATCTTTCCGGCCTCAATCTCAAAGTAATAAGTCGCACCGCTCTGGAGGTTGAGGGCGGCATCGGCACTTCCGCCCGAACCCGGGAACACGACCACCGTCTTGCCATCCTCCTGCTTGATCACCACATTCTCGTAATTGATCGTCCAGTTGTCCTTGTCATCCTTGTAATCCACAACCTGAGTGGCCGGGCCGTTTCCCGTGTCCTGGTAGAGCTTAATGCTGTCCCGCAGCAGCCCGGCCAGCTTTGACTTCGGCTCGGTGCCAGCCGCCACCTTCTGATAGAGCTCATACAGGTTCTGGTTCGTCCCCGCGTCCTGAATCCCCTCGCTAAACACCAGCCGGACATCGGTATTGGGCAGTGGGGTAGTGGAGTCGGTTCCGTTATACTTGGTGAACTCCTGGGTTACAGTGGGCGCATTGGGATCCAGCGTATGAATCGTAATCTTTCCCACCGTCTCCGAGTAGTTTCCCGCCTTATCCTGGGCCACATAATAGAGGTCGTAAGCAGTTTCTTTCTCCAGGCCGCTGACGGTGAAGGAGACGTCCTTCCCCTCGGTCATGGTAACCTTCCCGTTCTTGAGTGCGTTCATACCGGCCGACACCTGGAGTTTGGCGTTGTCGCTGCTCAAATCCACCTTTCCGGACTGTCCGGCCAGGGGCTTGGGGTACTCCTCCCCCTCCTTCACCACCACCCAGTACAGAGTGCCCGCCTCGTTCAGGTTGGCATACAGCCCCACAGAGGTGGCATTCACCTTATTTACTGTAGGGTTGGTATTGAAGCGGGGCGGTGTACCGTCTACGGTGGTAAAGGACACCTTTTTGACGGCGGAACTCTGCCCACCGTCCACGTCGGTGAGCCACAGGTACAGGTCGTAGGACTCCAGCTCCTCCAGAGGGACGTTGTTCACGTCAAATGTATTGGAGACGTTCTTGGTCACATCGAGGGTTCCAAAGCCCAGATTGCCGCTGACGGCGTTGGCCTTAAAGTCGTTGGCCGTGGGGGCGGACGCCCCCTTGGGCAGCACCGCCCAGTACAGCCGGCAGGACTTGGTGGCCATGGTCGTCACCTGCCCGGAGGTGCTGGTGATTTTGGACATATAGGGGTAACCGGAGGCGAAATTGGGCACGGTGTTGTCCGGCGTAGTAAAGGAGATGACCTTCAGCGGGCTCCGCTCCTCCCGTGCGTCCACAAAGACGGCGGACAGGTAATAGGAGCCGTCGGAGGTCAGGCCGCTGATTTTGACGCTGCCCGGCTGGCTGGAGCCGGTCAGGCTTAGGGTGCCGCTCTTGACAACCTTGGGGCTGTAGGACGAGGGGTTGAGCAAATCGTCCACCCCCACGGAGCCGTCGGTCACCGAGGTGACCGCCCAATAGACGGTACCCTTCTTATTGGCGCTGAACCGGGCGGTGGCGCTGGTGGGCGCCAGATCCGTGACCTCCGGGTAGCCCGCCAGCAGCCTTGGGTCCGCCGAGGACTCCGCCGCCGCTTCACTGTCCATCTTCTCCCCGTCGATGGTGGCCTCCACGCCGGGCCGGATGGTGATTTGATCCGGCAACATCGTCACCGTGCTGCCCGGGGCGTTGACGGTCAGGTGGCCGATGTCCCCATCTCCAGTCACGGTGGTGGCCACGTCCAGGTTCACGTTGTCCACCTCAGCGCCCGAGGCAATGTTCAGGGTCGAATCCGTGGCCTTTTCGTCCACGTTGATGGTATCCACATGTCCGCTGGCGACGCCAATGCTGGACTTGGGCGTCAGGTTCGTGACCTCCTTGACATTGCCCGCCAGGTTGAGGGAAAGGCCGTCCTCCCCCTCCAGGGCGATCCTGCTCAGGCCGTACCCCGCGGGGGTGCGGTCGTCCAGATAGGCGTCGGTGCGCACGCTGGTATGTTCAATGACCCCGTCGCCCTCCACGCGGATGGAAATCTGCTGGTTGGGGATGTTGTCCACAATCAGCTTGGGCGCGTTCACATTGCGCAGCACAATGCTGTCGTCTCCGCCCTCGCTCACGCCGCCGCCGCTGATGACGATCTCCCCCAGCACGGTCACATTCTCCAGCGTGATCTCGCCCAGATCCACGCCGCCCGTTATGTAGAGGTTGCCGCCCACCACGGTATCCCTCAGGGTGACGCCGGAGCTCGTAATGGTTACATTGCCCCAGGTGCTCCCCAGGCTGTGGACTCCGGCTGTCTGCACCGGGGTGCCCACGGCCTTTACCACCAGGATCGCCGCCTCTCCGCGGGTAATCTGGTTCTTGGGGCGGAAGCTGCCGTCCGGGTAGCCGTTCACCAGGCCGTACCGGGCTGCCGTGGCAATATAGCCCCGGCTCCACTCACTCAGCTCCCGGCTGTCGGTAAAGCTGGTGTTCTCGCCGGTATCCGGCTGCAGCATCAGATTTCGGGTGAGGATAATGGCCGCCTCCTCCCGGGTAATGCTGCTGTCGGGGGAAAAGGTGGTCTTGGACGTGCCGGAAATATAGCCCTCCGTATAGGCGATATCCACATCCTCCGCATACCAGGCGGAATCCGGCACATCCTGGAAGGGATCGCCCCCCAGCTTCTCATAGCCCAGCGCCCGGTTGATCACCGTCACAAACTCCGCCCGCGAAATGGGGTTGTCCGGTCGGAGGTTCCCCGATATATCCCCCCGCATAAAGCCCCAATCCACCATCTGCTGCAAATAGGAGTCTGTATAGGCTGCCCCGGCCTGGCGAGGCAGCTGCGGGAGCAGCCCCAGCAGCAGGACGCATGCCAGCAGGGTGGCGCCTACACGGCGCACAGTTCCCTTCCAGAGGTTCATCATCGTTTCGCCATCCTTTCTCTTGCTCTGCTTACATTTCTGCCGTATGCCGGAACTGAAGGCTGAACACGGCCTCACAGACCATATTTTCTTCCTCACGGAGCATATCAACAAACTCCGCCGCATAGAGAGGAATCGGCTCCGGAGAGGGCCGCTCGCGTAAAATCTTTACCCTGAGTACCAGCGGCTCTGCTGTAACCGGGATTACAATCTCGGCTACCTCGTCCACCTCCAGCTTCCGGGCGCAGAAAAAGGCCGCTCCGCCGCAGCTCAGATCGTTGCTCAATACCGGCATCCGCCCGCGCCACCGGCCGCTCACCGGATAGAGGAAGCTCTCAAACCACACCGGCATGCGCAGGTTGCGGCGCACCTCCTCCCCCAGCATGCGCACCGACTCTACCGAGACGAGATTATCCCGGCACCGGACAATCCGCCCTTCCATCGCCGGGAACTGCTCCGAGGTTCCCACCAGGCTGATGTACTCATGCCCCAGCACCCGCTTGATATCCCCGTGGGCGATCCGGAGCTGCCAAACGTTTTTTTCCGGTCCATCCTCGGAAACCCCCTGGGCCACCGGGGCTCCCCGGCTGTCCAGCAGCATGTATTTATAGCTCATCGCATGCTCACTCCTTTGCCTGCTTCGCCTCCAGCCGTTCCCGGCGCTCCCGGCGGTATTTCTCCGGGTCCGACGGGTCGAACTGCAAAAAGTAAATGTAAATGTCCACGATGGCCTGATAGAGCTCCTCCGGAATCTCCCTGCCCAGCTCCATCTGGGACAGAATGGTCGCCAGGGAATTGTCCTCATAGACGGGAACGCCGCTGTCCACCGCCACTTCTACAATCCGCTCGGCCAGGTGGCCCATGCCGGACGCCACAATCACCGGCGCACCACTGCCCGGGCCATATTGCAGGGCCACCGCGCGCCCGGAGCCGCCCTGTTTAGATTTTGACATTGATACCGCGCTCCCCTTCAAACAGTCCCGGAAATACTTCCGTCAGCGTCAGCGGACGGGTGTGCTTCTGTACCTGGACACTTCTCCCCTTCAGGCCGTGATCGGCCAGAATCTGCCCTAAATCCTCCGCAATCAGGCCGCTGTGGGCTGTCACACTGTCCGGGCCGTAGACACTCACATCCACCTGCTCCTTTCCGGCCCCCAGTGTCATCTCCAAAAAGCCCACTGAGGGGAGATCCATCTTGAACAGGAACTGGATCTTATGTCCGTCCCCGCGCCCATCCCGGGCCTCCTCCCGCTCCTCCGCGTCCGGGTCCACCCATAACTCCGAGTACATCCGCCTGCCCTCCCACTCCAGCGGGACAATGGTATGGTGCAGTGGGAGGAATACGCTCTCATTGAGCAGCATGGACCGCACGATCTCCTGAAACGCCTCCCGCAGGTCCGTGCCGTATTCTCCCTGCAGCGCCCGCTGCGCCGTCCGGGCCAGCTGCTCCGTAAATGTATCCGCCTGGGCGGCCTTGGTAAACTGGTTCTCCCGGAGCAGCTTCCACAGCGTCTGATCGTCCAACTGATTGAGACCGGCCAGGGTATCTCCATAGCCGCCCAACTGCCGGAACGCCAGCATGACCCCCTCCTCCGCGCCGTTTTCATAGCGGGCCATATGCAGCATCAGCATCCCAAGCAGCGTCCGTGCTGTTCCCATATCGTGATAACGCTTGATATAAGAGCCCAGGTAGGGCAGAATCTGTCCCTGCAGCAGCTCTAAATTCTCCGCCCGCGCCCCGGCCTGAAGGCCGTTTTCCAGCTTCCCCGTCAGCTCAGCCAACTGTCCCCTCCAACTCTGGGGCAGATAGTCCGAAAGCTGCCGGAGCAGGGAGAGCATGCTGCGTCCAATGTGACCCGTGGCGGAAAAATCACTGTAGCGTTTGGCAAAGTTCAGAATTGCCCCCCGCACGGTGTCGCCGGGCGTCTTTTGATAAACCTCCCTCAGCAGGGAGAAGAGGGGCCCTGCAAATCGGTTGCCTGCCTCCATCTGCGTCTGAAAAAACTGTCGGAACGCATCGGGGTCCATTTTAAGCAGTTCCAGAAATCCGGATAACTCTTCTGTCACACCTGCCGCCAAGCCGGGCGTGGTTACCAATCCCTGCATCAGTGTGACCATCTTGGACAGTTCCGCCCCCAACTCCGGCATATCCCGCATCTGCTGCAGGAAAAACTGAAGGTTGGAATCATAGCGCAGCACACCGGAGTTCAGCGCATCATTGGCCCCCTGCTGATCGGTACGGGCGTCCGGCCGGCCCACCCGGCTGGGGTCCGGGATGTTCTGAATCCGGGTGTCACTTGGCTTTGGGGCTGCCGGCAGTGTGCGGTTGTTATTTGAGGCGTCATAATTGGGAACCGGATTGGTCACGCCCACTAAATTCGCCACGTGCAAATCACCCTTTTCTAAAATCTCATTCCTGGAGAGGGTGGCAATGCGGCCGGATTCCACTCCATGTATCTTTTTCGCGTTCTGCTCTTATTTTTTGGCCAATCCTGTCGATCGGAACATCAGAAGTTCAACGCAAAGGAAGGATGTACCGATGGGCAATGGAAACGACAGCATTTTAGAGGCATACCTTTTCGAAACCAATTCCCTGCTGGAGCAGCTTGACAGCCTTGTTTTGGCCGCCGAGGAAAAGGACAGCTTTTCCGAAGAGGATGTCAACACGATCTTCCGCATCATGCACACCATCAAGGGCTCTTCAGCCATGATGGAATACAGCTCCCTGATGACAATCGCACACCGGGCGGAGGATCTGTTTGCCATTGTCCGTGACAAATCGATGGAGATTGTCCCGGAGGCGCTGCGCCCCGCCCTGTTCGACCTGCTGTTCCAGATCATCGACTTTTTCCGCGGGGAAATTGAGCGCATTGAAAACGGACAACCTCTCACTCAGACGATCGACAGTCTTCTCCAAAAAGTTAATAGTTTTATTCAGCAAATTCAAAATGGCGCCGCCGCTGCGCCGGCCGAGGTTCCGCCGGCCGCGCCGGAGGCGCCGGCCCCGGCGGATTCCGGTCCGACAGCCGTCCCCGGCTTCCCCTATGCTCTCCAGATCTTCTTTGACGAGGGTGCCGGCATGGAGAACCTGCGGGCATTCATGCTTGTGAGCACAATCCGCGACGGCGGCTCCGAGGATAGCTTCCAATACCTTCCCGCCGATGTGGAGCACAATCCCGACACCGCGGCGCAGATCGTGGACTCCGGCTTTACGCTCTATTTCCGGGATCAGGCGCAGCGGGATGCTGCAATCCATGCAGTCACGAACGCCGGCTCTGTGCGTACCTACCAGGCCATCGATCAGGAGGCGCCCCCACCCGTCGCCCCGGAACATCAGTCCCCCCCGGCGGAAAAGCCGGCGGCCCCGGCTTCCTCCCGGGAGGCCCCCAAGGCCGAGTCTGCACCCCAGCCTCACCGCGAGAGCCTGATCAGCGTCAACCTGAGCAAGTTGGATCAGCTCTCCGCAGTGGTGGGCGAGATTGTCATCACCGAATCCATGGTCACCTCCTCCCCTGAACTGAAGGGCCTTCGCCTGGATGAGTTTACCAAATCCGCCCGTCAGCTGCGCAAGCTCACGGATGAGCTTCAGGATGTGTCCATGTCCCTGCGCATGGTTCCCGTATCCGCCACCTTCCAGAAAATGCACCGCATCGTGCGGGATATGTGCAAAAAGCTCAACAAGCAGGCCAAGCTCACACTGGTGGGCGAGGAGACGGAAATTGACAAGACCATTGTGGACAGCATCGGCGACCCCATCATGCACATTGTCCGCAACTCCATGGACCATGGTATCGAGGAGGATGTCCAGGACCGCATCCGTGCGGGCAAGGACCCCGTTGGTGAGATTACTCTCTCCGCCCGGCAGACCGGCAGCGAGGTTATCATTGAGATCAGGGATGACGGCCAGGGCATCAACGATGAGGCCGTATTGCGCAAGGCCGTCAAAAACGGGCTTGCCTCCCCCGATGTGGAGTACAGCCACCGTGAAATCCTCAACTTTCTCATGTCTCCCGGCTTCTCCACCAATACCGAGGTGACAGAGTTTTCCGGCCGGGGTGTCGGCATGGATGTCGTCAAGCAGAACGTGGAAGCGGTAGGCGGAACTGTTTCTCTCACCAGCGAGCTTGGCAAAGGCATGACCACCACGTTGAAAATCCCGCTGACCACGGCAATTATGGACGGTATGGAGGTATCTGTCGGAGGCTCGATTTTCACCATCCCGATCCACAATATCCGCCAGTCCTTCAAAATTCACTCCGATCAACTGGTACACGACGCTGCCGGCGGAGAGATCTTCAAGTGTATGGGCAGCTTTTATCCTGTGGTGCGCATGCGGGAGCTCTATCAGATCGAGGAGGGATGCACCCAGGTAGAGGACGGCATCCTGATCTGGCTGGAGGCCGGTGAACTCTCCTACTGCCTGTTTGTAGATGAGCTGCTGGGCGAACAGCAGGTCGTGGTCAAGCCCCTGCCCAGCTACCTAAACAGCTTCAACATCAAGCGCAGCGGCATCGCGGGGTGCACGATTCTGGGGGATGGCAACATCAGCATTATTCTGGATGTGGCCAATCTCTACTCTCCCTTTCGTTAAGGAGGCATTATAACCATGGATCAGGATAACCAATTCAACGCCGTACCGGAGGAGGGCGTACCTGCCCCGGCACTGGATGCCCAGACGGTGAAGTATCTGCTCTTCTGCTCGGACAACCTGCTCTTCGGCGTGTCGGCAGATTACGTGGTGGAGATTATTACCAACCACGCCATTACCAAGCTGCCCCTGGTACCAAATTACATCCGGGGAATCATCAACCTGCGGGGACAGATCATCCCGATCGTAGACATCCGCCTGCTGCTGGGACAGCCCAGTCAGAGTGACAACTGTATCATCATTCTCAACATTGAGGACACCTTGGTAGGTATTCTGGTGGACACTGTGCAGAAGATGATTGATGTGGATACAGCACTGATTCTGCCCTCTCCCTCTCAGGACACCCGGAATCTGGTTTCCGGCATGTGTTCTCTGTCCGAGGAACAGACCATGCTGGTCTTTGACTGTCCTCAAATTCTCAACCAGCCTTAGGGCAGAAAGTGCAGGCTCCTGTTTTGAATATGCTGTTTCGCGATATGTCCGTTTCAGACGCTGATTTTCAGCGCATGGTGCGCTTTATTCAGGATAACTACGGGATTGACCTGAGTAAAAAAAAGCAGTTGATTACCAGCCGTCTTTCCCATTCCCTTCGGGAGCGCGGGTATCCGGACTTCTCTGCCTTTCTGGACCACCTGCTCAAAAAGCAGGACCCCGCTGATCTGGAGCTGGTACTCAATAAGCTGACCACGAATTATACCTTTTTTATGCGGGAACCCGACCATTTTACCTTTTTCCGCGATGTGATACTGCCGGAGCTCTCCCGCCGCCATCAGAAAGACCGGGTTCTCTCCATCTGGAGCGCGGGCTGCTCCAGTGGTGAGGAGCCCTATACGCTCTCCATCTACCTGAAAGAGTTTTTTGGGCCCCAGGCATCCCAGTGGGACACCCGGATTCTGGCCACTGACATCTCTCAGCAGGCCCTGTCCAAGGCCAAGGCGGGGCAGTACAAGCTGCCCGCTGATATGCCCGGTGAATGGCTCAAGCGCTATTTTGTAAAGGATGACGCCACCTGTCTCTATACGGCGGCGCCCCAACTGAAGCAGAATGTTATTTTTCGCACGTTCAACTTGATGGACCCCATTCACTTCCGGCTGAAATTTGATGTAATTTTCTGCCGCAACGTGATGATTTATTTTGATCAGGCGACCCGGGACGCCCTGGTCCGGCGCTTTTACGATGCCCTGCATCCAACCGGATACCTGTTTATCAGTCACTCCGAATCTCTGGGGCAGACCCGGCTGTTCCGAACGGCCGCCCCGGCGGTTTATCAAAAGCTTCCACTCGGGACGCACCAGTAAATCTCGCAAAGAAAGGTTCCGGTACTTATGCAGACCACAAATCGAAAGATCCGCGTTTTGGTCGTGGACGATTCCGCTGTGGCACGCAGCGTCATCATCCAGGGGCTTTCCGCCTCACCCCGCATCGAGGTGGTGGGGTATGCAGTCAATGCCATGGATGCAAAGACAAAACTCCAGCACCTCTCCCCTGATGTAATGACGCTGGATGTGGAAATGCCCGGCATCAACGGCATTGATTTTTTAAAGCAATTTCTTCCGTCACATCCTCTCCCCGTCATCCTCGTCTCCTCCCTTAACCTGCGGGTCTTTGATGCGCTGGCCGCGGGAGCGGTGGACTTTGTGCGCAAGCCTGACGCGGTAGAGAGCCGGGAATCCTTCCTCCAAGCCCTGACCCATAAAATTATTGTGGCCTCCCATGCCAGGTTATCCCGTGCCAACCTGCCCCACCCTGCCGCCCCCGCCGCTCCGCTGCGTTTTGGCGGCGATGGGGCGCCGGAGCAGACCGTCATTGGTCTGGGCGCCTCCACAGGCGGCACAGAGGCCACGCTGAACGTGCTCAGGCGGCTCCCGGCCAACATTCCCGGCATGGTGATCGTACAGCACATGCCGGTCGGGTTCACCAAGATGTATGCCGAGCGCCTCAACCGTCTATGCCAAATGGAAGTGCGTGAGGCTGTCAACGGCGATGAAATCCGCCCTGGCCTGGCACTTGTGGCGCCTGCGGATTATCAGGCCAAGGTTGTGCGCATGGGCCCGCGCTACACACTCTCCTGTATTCCGGGCGAAAAGGTGAGCGGGCACCGGCCCTCGGTGGATGTCCTCTTTTCCTCGATGGCCGCCTCGGTCCGCTGCCGCATGGTTGGTATCATCATGACGGGGATGGGCCGGGATGGGGCCAGCGGCCTGCTGGAGATGCGGAAGGCCGGGGCGTACACGATCGGCCAGGATAAGGACTCCTGCGTAGTCTACGGCATGCCAATGGTGGCCCATGATATTGGAGCAGTCACGGTTCAGGCCTCCTGCGACAACATCGCCAGTGTTCTGATGAACCACCTCAATAACCGCTGATGATTTCAGTAAAAGGATCGCTTCCTGTACTGGCTGTGCAAAGGCAGGCGCAGGAAGAGAAGGGATAAGTGTCAAACGAGTTTCGTGGGCCCAATCAATTGGCCAGCAGTCTGTGTTTGGCGCCTATCCTTTTTCTTTTGGATTGGTGAAATAGGTTCTTATATTTAGGGGGGTAATCTATCATGAGGAGCATCAAACAAAAGCTCTTGGTCCGCATTTTGGCAATGACCGCAGCAGCGGCCCTGATTTGCGGCGGCGTAGGAATTGCAGCCAACTACATCAGCTCCCATTCGATGCTGGAGCAAAGCCTGGAGTCCACCGCATCCCTCGCCGCCACCCGTGTTTCCTACGAGCTGTTGTCCTATCAAAACGCGGTTCGCGGCCTGGGTATGGTTCCAGAGCTCAGCGACGGCGCCGTTCCCGTCACTGAAAAGGAGCGGATTGTAGACCACTGGGCTCAGTCTTATGGTATGGAGCGCGGCAATTTGCTGGATTTGTCGGGCAGGAGCCTGTTTGACGGAAACAGCTACTCCGACCGCGCGTATTTCCAGCAGGCGGTTCAGGGGGAGGTCTGTATCTCCGTGCCAACCCTGAGCAAAGTTACAGGGGAATTGTCCATCATGGTGGCCGCGCCTGTCTGGTTGAACGGCATAGAGGGCGGCACTGTCGCCGGTGTAGTCTACTTTGTGCCCCATGAAACCTTCCTCAATGACATCATGGAGTCCATTCATATCAGCGAAAACAGCGGCGCGTACATGATTGACTCCACTGGTACGACGATTGCGGACACCACGCTGGACACAGTATCGGTTCAGAACATTGAGCAGGAGGCCCAACAGGATTCCTCCCTCTCCGCCCTGGCGGCGCTGCACGCGGACATGCGGGCGGGGAACAGCGGCTATGGCAGCTATGAGATAAGCGGCGCCCAGAAATATCTGGCCTACGCCCCGGTTCCCCAGACCGACGGCTGGACCGTCGCTGTCACCGCGCCCGTTAAGGATTTTCTGGGCACCACCTATACAAGCACACTTCTGACCGCCATTCTTTTAATTGTCATCCTGGTCATTGCCATCCTCCTGGCGGTTCGAATGGCGGGCGAGATCGGCAATCCGATCCGGGCCTGCGCCGAGCGCCTTCAGCTTCTGGAGCAGGGAGACCTGTCCTCCCCTGTCCCCACTTACGAGCGCAGAGATGAGATCGGTGTCCTTTCGCTCACTACCCGGCAGATCACCACGCGGCTTCAGGAGCTGATCGGTGATATTGGCTACCTGTTGGGGGAGATGGCCGACGGGAACTTTGATGTCCGTTCGAGGGATTATGACCTCTACCAGGGCGACTATACGAATATCCTGGCCTCCGTGCGCAACATCAACCGCAACCTCAGTCACACGCTTCAGCAAATCAATCTGGCCGCGGACCAGGTTTCCGCCGGCGCCGAGCAGGTATCCTCCGGCGCGCAGGCGCTCGCACAGGGCGCCACGGAGCAGGCCAGCGCGGTGGAGGAGCTCTCCGCTACCATATCCGAGATCGACAGCACAGCCCGGGAAAATGCCGAGGCCTCCACCCAGGTCAAGGAAAAGTCCGGCCTGGCTGGCGAAAAGGTGACTGTGAGCCATGAAAAGATGTCTGCGCTGACGGATGCCATGTCCGATATTCTGAAGGGGCACCAGGAGATCAGCCAAATCATTGAAACAATTGAAAACATTGCGTTTCAGACAAATATCCTGGCTCTGAATGCCGCGGTGGAGGCCGCCCGGGCCGGCTCCAGCGGAAAGGGCTTCGCAGTCGTGGCCGACGAAGTGCGCAATCTGGCCGCCAAATCGGACCACGCCGCCAAGCAGACCAAGGAGATGATCGAGCGCTCCACCAAACATGTGGAGCGGGGCGGCCAGTTGACTGGGGAGGTCAGCGCGGTTCTGGAAGAGACCACCCGTCTGGTTCAGGATACCGTCGCTTTCATTGACCAGGTGGCCGGCAACATTGTCTCGGAGGCCCACTCCATTGACCAGGTATCCGAGGGCGTTGACCAGATCTCCAGTGTGGTACAGACGAATTCCGCCACAGCAGAGGAGAGCGCTGCGGCCAGCGAGGAGCTCTCGGGGCAGGCTCAGCTGCTAAAGGAGCTGACCGGGGGATTCACCTTCCGCAAGGACGATACCGGTACTGCTCAGCCTCCGCAGTAACCATATGGGACCTTCCGCCGTAAAGCAGACTTCCCAAAGCCCAGGCGTCCCCGCAACAAAAAAGCTGCATGGAATTGAATTCCATGCAGCTTTTTTGTTGCCTATTTTCTTATCCGTGCAGTGAACAGCCGTTCAGCGCTCCGTTTTCCCTTGCTGTTCCCCCACCATGTGCCGGTATGCCTTCATCCGCGCTTCGCTGATCCGTCCGGCACAGACCGGACAGCCGCACTTTCGTTTTCCAGCCCTGGAGTAGACGACCGCCTTCCACACATGTCCCTCCGGGCACTGCCACCAGACCTTTCTCCGGCTCCCAGCCGTCACCATTCTGGGCGTCAACTGGCCGTTCAGCGTCGGGTGCCACTGGGCGGCGACCTTCGGCTCCACGGTCTCCAGGTCGTTAAAGCCGGGCCAGACCTTCCGCCCGGCGCAGAAGGGACACCCCGCCCCCTCCCTGCTCCTGGAGGTCACCGTGGCCTTCCACGCGTGGCCCAGGGGACAGAGCCACCAGACCTTTCGATTGCTGTTGGGTGAGACATTCTCCGGCCTCAGGGCGCCGTTTTTGTCCGGATGCCATTGAGCGGCCAGTTGGGGAAACTGGCTGGCCAAATCGTTTTCTCCCGGAATGATCTGCTTGCCGGCACAGACCGGGCAGCCGTTTCCCAGACTGGTTCGTGACAGCACACTGGCCTGCCATTCATGGCCTTTGCCGCAGCGCCACCATACCTTGCGTCTGGTACCAGCCGTAAGGTCTCCGGGGGTCAGGCTTCCGTTCCGGGTTGGATGCCACTGGGCGGCCAGCTCAGGGCGCAGGGTTGCCAGGTCGTTTTCCCCTTCCGCCAGCTTACGGTTGGCGCAGACCGGACAGCCGCAGCCGTTTACCCTTGTCTTTACCTCCGCCTGCCACTCATGGCCCTTCTCGCAGCGCCACCATACCTTCCGGTGGCTGCCGGGGAGCACCTCGCTCGGGGTGAGCGCTCCGTTTCTGGTCGGGTGCCACTGGGCGGCCAGCTCCGGCCATAGCGTGGCAAAATCCGTCTCTCCCGGCCACGCCATGACGCCCCTGCAAAAGGGGCAGCCTGTGTGGTTGCTGGTCCTGCTCGTCACTTCTGCCTGCCACTCATGGCCTTTCCCACAGCGCCACCACACCTTCTTTTTACTTCCATAGCTCACCGTCTCAGGGGTAAGCGCTCCGTTTCGCTCAGAATTCCACTGCCGGAGCAGCTCCAGCTCCCCGGTTCGTTTACAGTAGTCGAACAGTGTTTCGCGCATGGTGTACTCCTCCGTTAGCGCGGCAGCGGGCAAAGGGAGTGAAAACGGTTTCCGCAGAAGCCGCCCCGCCGCCGCGGGCGTCCCCGGCCGTTGCCCAGGCGCCCACCGCCTCAGCCGCCCTTAACGTGGCGGGCAACCCGCTTGTCCTCGGTGCGGATATGTGTAATCAGTGTGCCCACCAGAGTGTTGAGGGTATGCAGGGATTTCACACTGGGCCCCTCCGCGCCGATCTGGTTGGCCGCCGCAGCCAATTCGCGCTTATACCCCTCGTGGAAGGTGTGGTGGGCGTTGTAGCCGGGGTATTTGCTTTGAAGCTGGAGCTGCTCCTCATCGCGGAAATGCTTGCTGACATAGCTGTTCAGAAACTGCACGGTTTCATTGATCTTGGTGCGTCCGGCCCCCTGGGCACAGGCGTCCATTAGGGCGTTGATGGCGTCAAAAAGCTGTCTGTGCTCACTGTCAATCAACTGGTTGCCGGTCAGCAGGTCCTGAGTCAATTCATAACGCATAGGTACAATCTTCCTTTCCAGTAAATCAAATCCATATAGGACTAGAGGATATTCTCTATACTTTTAAATCGTCCATCCGTTTCAAAAATTAACCCCTTCCAGGCAAATTCCGCAGTTCCAAAAATTTTTTCAAAAAGGACTTAATAATTCCAGCTTTGCACCGATCAAACAGATAGTGCAACGCACTGGAGGGCGGCGTCCTCAGTCCAAACCGCCGCCCTCCCTCCTCCAAATTTCAAACAGGCTGTCCCGGGCGGGGCTGCCCTGTCTGAAATAGATTCCGGGTCTGCGCGGCCTGCCCGGCCGGCTACGGGCTGCACTACCCACCACCCCTGCGGCCCGGGAGGAAGGAACCTCCCGGAGAACAATGTTAAGGAGAGTAAGACATCATGCGTATTCAGCACAATATTATGGCGATGAACGCCTACCGCAACTACACCAACAACACCTCCGCCCTGTCCAAGAACCTGGAGAAGCTGTCCTCCGGCTACAAGATCAACCGCGCCGGTGACGACGCCGCGGGCCTCGCCATCTCCGAGAAGATGCGCGCCCAGATCACCGGCCTGGAGACCGCTCAGAAGAACGCCAAGGACGGCATCTCCCTGGTGCAGACCGCCGAGGGCGCCCTGACCGAGGTCCACGACATGCTCAACCGTATGGTGGAGCTGGCCGACCAGTCCGCCAACGGCACCTACGACGTGGAGACCGACCGCGCCAACCTGCAAAAGGAGGTTGAGCAGCTCAAGAGCGAGATCAACCGCATCGCCGACTCCGCCAACTTCAACGGCATCAAGCTGCTGGACGGCTCCATGGACGCCGGTTCCGTCGCCAAGACCTTTGACGCCACCACCATCACCGGCGTGTTCGGCGGCGCTCCCATCGGTACGACTGCCGCTGTGACCGGCGCGTACAAGGCCGCCTTTACCAAGAGCACTGGTACTGCCACCGGCGGCAGCGCCGATATCGTGGTTTCCTACCGCGACGCCGAGGGCACGGTGCAGACCGTCACCGTTACCATGGATAATCTCGCCGCCAATGCGTCTGTCGGCCAGTTTGTAAATGCCTTGGCTGGCAACGACACCCTGTCCGGCCTCTTTGATATTAAGGCCAGCGGTACAAATGGCATTACATTTACGGCCAAAGAGGGCGGTGCGGCTTCCGAGAGCGGCAAGGCTGGCCAGGCCAACATTACCGGCATTGCCATCAACTATAAGGACAAGGATGGCAAGGTGCCTACTAAGGCTCCCAAGTTTGGTAACGTCACCAAGACGGCTACGGGCGTGGACTCCAAGGTCAATCTGACCGGCACCGCCAAGGAAGGCGACTTCGTCATGATCGACGGCATGAAGTACACCTTCGCCTCCGGCGCGGACGGCTCCGACGGCGCCACCTTCAGCGACAAGGCCTCCCTGATCGCCGCCGCCGCCAAGAACGGCATTACGATCAACGCGGACAACACCGTCAAGAAGGGCGGCACCGCGCTGACCCTCCAGATCGGCGATACCGGCGACGACTTCAACCAGTTGAAGGTCAACATTGCGGACACTCACGCCAAGGCCCTGGGCATCGCCGATATTGACATCTCCACCCAGGCCGGCGCCAAGGCGGCCGTGGATAAGATCAAGGCCGCTATCAACTATGTGTCTGATGTCCGCGGCACCCTGGGCGCCACCCAGAACCGCCTGGACCACACCATCAACAACCTGTCCGTCATGACGGAGAACATCCAGGACGCCGAGTCCACCATCCGCGACACCGACGTGGCCGACGAGATGATGGCCTACACCAAGAACAACATCCTGATCCAGTCCGCCCAGGCCATGCTGGCTCAGGCTAACCAGGTGCCCCAGGGCGTCCTGCAGCTGCTCCAGTAAGCTCTGGTGCTGGCTGAGTAGCTGCATGCCCCCGCCCACCCCCGTGCTGCCCCGCCCTGGGGCACAGCGGGGCCCCCGCCGAAGCCCAGCGAAGCGGGTTCGGTGGGGAGAGGAGGCGCGGCGGAGAGAGCGAGCTTTGCCGCATGCGGCGAAGCAAGGGATTCGAAGTCCGCGCCGACGAAGGGCGTGCTGCAGCTGCTCCAGTAAGAGGTCAAACCTGTACCACAGCCACAATGCCGCGGGGGCCGGGCTCAGTGCCCGGCCCCCGCTTTTGTCTGGAATGAGGTAACTTTGTTATGGATACGATCGAAATCGCCCGCAGGCTGGCGGAGCTTGGGCAGACGGAGGAGGCCCAGGCGGCTTATAGCCTGGTTCTCCAGGAGGCAGCGGAACGGAATCCGGAGCTGGAGCTGGAGGCGGCCAGCTATCTCTTTTTCTCCCAGGGAAACTATCAGGTGGCCTATACGGCGTTTGTTTCCCTTTATAACCGGGGGTTTTACCAAACAGAGCTCATGGATCTGATGACCCAGGCTTTTTACCTGCCCAACGCGGAAGATCAGAAAAAGCGGTACGCCCGCAACTGCGCCGCCCTGGCCAAATATCCCTATCTGTTCCGGGAGGACTTTCCGGACTTCGAGGCTTTGCCGGTTCAGTTCTTTCCCTTCAATGACGAGGGATATATTCCCTTTTTTAAGGCGGAACATCGGTTCGGCGCATATGTCAATTTCAACGATCCGGTGATTGACCGCTATTTTTTTCGGGATCTGGACAAGCCCGTTCTGGCCAGGGATGTGTTTTCCCAGTACCAGTTGGAATACTTAAACGACAACGTCCGCAAGAGCGAATGGGTGGGGCGGGAGAACCATATCTACCTCCACTACACGGACTGGACGACATTCTGTGCCTACTTGCAGTGTCTGGAGCTGCGCCCCCTCCTCTCCGAAAAAAAGCTGGTCTTTCTAATGGAGGGGGAGATCGAACAGTATCCCATTGACTTTCACGCCCGCTTCGGCATAGACTACGCTCAATATCCGGTGCGGCCAATCGGTATCGGAGAGGTCACCCGAATGATCTGGCATACCCAGCTTGCCGCCCACAACGGCGGCGACTTCTTCAACGAGATTTTCTATGGGCACCCGAACCTTCTCTCCTATGAGTCCATCATGTTTGATAATATACAAAAAGCAGTGGCAGAGGTGAAGGCAAACTGGCGGAGGGTCGATTGGCTGACGCCGCGGCTGCGCCGCCAGTTGTCCCGTATAAAGCGCCCAACCGACAAGGATTTTCTAGTGGCGCTGTTCCTCGACCGGCAGGATATCAGTGGCAGTCTGGACCACGGGTCCCGCATTGCGCCGGCGCTGTTTTTCCAGCCCCACTTTTCCAATATGATCTATGACATCCGGGAATCAGAGCTGAAAGGGGCACCCATGCTCTACTCGGAGCAGTACGAAGCGATCCGCACCTCACCACTGTTCCATGGTTTCCGGTACATCAAGACCTTTACCCCTATGCGCCGCATTACCACCAGCTATGCGGCCAGCGTGCGCTTTATGCTGGACCGGGAGGCCCAGGGAGAGGAAGTCAAGGTTGTCCCTGATGTGCTGGCTGAGCGGCTGGTAAACCGCAGCTTTATGGTAGACCAGTGGGACCGGCTCTACCGGGACAGCGTGCTGGTGCGCTTTGAGGACGGCAAGCTCAACCCCAGGGCTACCTTTACTGCTCTGGCGGAATTTCTGGATCTTCCCTATACCGAGAGCATGACTTACTGCTCCAGCCGGAAGGGCATTGACCCTGAGTCCCTGAAAGGCAATGCCCGGGGCTTCGACCCGGCCACGGTATACCGAACCTACGATGAATTTGCGAATGACGAGGAAAGGGCCTTTTTGGAATACTTTCTGCGGGACGCTTACGAATATTACGGCTATGATTTTCACTACTATCAGGGAGAGCCTGTGGATGAAGCCTGGATCGAGCAGAAGATCCGGGGCTTTACCTGTCTGGACGGATATATTGAAAAATCCTATCAGGATGTTGTGCAGAGCAAGGAAATCTCCTTCAAAAATGGAGAGACTCCCATTGATGTCACTGCTGTCGCCCCTATTCCCGGCTACCAGAGCAACCGCCGCCGCATTGCGGATTTCCTGCTCCGTGGCCTGCGGTTTGTAAACAAGCAAGGCCAGCCTTTAAAAATGATGAAGCCTTTAAAGCTGGACCCGGCGCTGCTGGAACAGCCGCTGTATCACTGAGGAGGAGGACATGGAACACAAG
>ERZ506925.18-NODE-18-length-171049-cov-12.574_pt1 | contig 171049 bp, 152 predicted proteins | sample MGYA00513973_ERZ506925 | MGnify/ENA metagenome assembly ERZ506925
TGATAGGCCAGGCTGACCACCAGGTCTTTTGCTACTTTCATGATATCTCCTGAGCGTGGGAAAATTGCTGGCGCAGATTGTAGCGGAAATCTGCACCTGTGTACCCTTTAGCTTAAAAAATCTCGGGCCATATCGCTAGTCTGGATGAAAGATCCCAATCACTTGCTCTTCTTTGCGAACGTGATCGCGGACTTCTTTATCCGCTTCCCGCATCTGATGTCCACACTTAACGCATTCAACAATATCAATATTATTCTCGCGCCACATCGCCAGAGAATCCTGCGCCTGGCAGGAAGGGCATTTCGCCCCTGCAATAAAACGTTTACGAATTGCCATACTTATCCTCTATTCGAATTCATCCCAGCCATCCAGTTGGCGTCGTTCTTGTTGCATCTCGCGCTGGAAAATCTCCTCCAGCTCGCGTCTGGCTTCTCTGGCGCGAGAGATTTGTACCGTATCAGCATGCATCGGGATGAGCTCCCTCAGCATCCGCATATCCAGCCGGCGGAAATGCAGTTGCGCCCGCTGCGCCTGATGGGGATGCATCCCCAACGACACCAGCGTTTTGCGTCCCAGTTCCAGCGCACTGGAAAAGGTCTCACGGGAAAACTGCGTTACCCCTGCCTGTAATAACTCATGCGCTTCAACGCGTCCGCGCGCTCGCGCAAGAATATGCAAATGCGGGAAATGCTGCTGACAGATCGCCACCAGCTTCATCGTATCTTCCGGTTCATTACAGGTAATGACGATAGATTCCGCCGCCTCTGCGCCCGCGGAACGCAGCAGATCCACCTGCGTCGCATCGCCGTAATAGACCTTATAGCCATATTTACGCATCAGGTTCACCGCGCTGATGTCCCGCTCCAGCACGGTAATGCGCATCTTATTCGCCATCAGCAAACGGCCGATAACCTGACCAAAACGGCCAAAGCCCACTACGATGACCTGCGGCTTATCATCCTCAACCCACGGCATTTCATCTTCTTCATCCGGGCTGTTAAGCTGACGGGCCAGCCATTTATCGATAAGCTTCATCAGCATCGGCGTGGTCATCATCGACAACGTGACGGTCACCAGCAAAAGCGCCATCTGATCGCCCTGAAACAACCGCTGCGACGACGCGGTTGAGAACAGCACAAAAGCGAACTCTCCGCCCTGGCTCAACACGCCCGCAAACTGCATTCTTTCAGAACTGCGCAGGCCGTACAGTCGCGCCAGCAGATAAAGCACCAACGTTTTGACCGCCACCAGCACCACCACGCTTGCCACAACCCACAGCAGATGGGTATACAGCACGCCCAGATTGAGTGACATCCCGACAGAAATAAAGAAGAGACCCAGCAGCAGTCCTTTAAACGGATCGATCGCGGTTTCCAGCTCATGCCGATATTCGCTTTCCGCTAACAGCACCCCGGCGATAAACGTGCCGAGCGCCATCGACAGCCCCAGCGCATCCATAAACAATGCCGATCCCAGCACCAGCAGCAGCGTGGCGGCGGTAAACACTTCACGCACGCCGGAGGCGGCAATAAACCGGAACACCGGACGCAGCAGATAGCGTCCACCAATCAGCATGCCAGCAAACGCCAGCACCTTCATACCGATCTTCATCCAGTCAAAGTCTTCATCGGCCGAACCGGCTAACAGCGGTACCAGCGCGAGCGCCGGGATCACCGCCAGATCCTGGAACAGCAAAACCGAAAAGCCCAACTGCCCGGATTCGCTGCGATTCATCCCTTTTTCGCGCATCAGTTGTAGTGCCATCGCAGTGGAAGACATTGCCAGGCCTATCCCGCCGACGACCGCCGCAGGCCACGAGAAATCGGTCAACATTAGCAGTCCGGCCAACAGCGCCGCACTCAGCAGAACCTGCGCCGCACCCACGCCAAAGATAGAACGCCGAAGCTGCCAGAGCTTCGACGGGTTCAGCTCCAGCCCAATAATAAACATCAGAAACACGACGCCGAGTTCAGAGAAGTGGAGAATCTCATCTACGTCGCTGATGAACCCCAGCCCCCACGGACCAATAGCAATCCCCGCAAGCAAATAGCCCAATACCGCGCCAATCCCCAGCCGCGATGCCAAAGGCACCGCAGCCACCGCCGCGAAGAGAAACAGCACTCCTGCCAGCATTAAATCGGAACCTTCCATCAGCGGCCTCCCACAGGAACGGGATGAGCAAGCCAGTCGCCATACGCTTTTGCATGGCTTTCCAGCTCCTGCGCGCTTTGTCGTCTGGCCCAGTAGATAATAATGGGACTCAACCAGTGCATCCGGCACATCCCTGCCGTCAGTTCGAATGGCCGTAGTACATCGCTCATCGGATAGCGATTCAGCGCGTCATAGCGATAGGCGCTCTCCGGTTCCCCGGTTGTTATCACGCTCCGCCAGTACTTTCCCGCTAACTGATTTCCCCCGGGGCCGCTGGCAAAGCCACGGCTCAATACGCGGTCCAGCCACTCTTTCAGCAACGCCGGACAGCTATAGGTGTACAGCGGATGCTGAAACACGATCACGTCATGCTCACGCAGTAGCGCCTGCTCATGCGGGATATCGATAAAAAAATCAGGATAGTGCGCGTAGAGATCGTGCACCGTAACGTTGCTGAGCTGCGTGGCCGGCTTAAGCAGTACCCGGTTAGCCACCGAGTCCTGAGATTCCGGATGGGCATACAGCAGCAAGACCTTTGCTGGCTGAGACATCATCCCCCTCCCGGTTTATTTCTGTTTTTGTGTATCGTCGTCGTTTTGGGCTACCATTGCGGCCCGGTGCGGAAAATGGCCCACACCTTACATTATCATAATGATAAATTAACATAGTCTGAACATACGGCGCCTTATGATTGTTTTCTCCTCGTTACAAATTCGTCGCGGCGTGCGCGTCTTACTGGACAATGCCACTGCCACCATCAATCCGGGCCAGAAAGTGGGCCTGGTGGGTAAGAACGGCTGCGGGAAATCTACCCTGCTGGCATTGCTGAAAAATGAAATCAGCGCAGATGCCGGCGGTTTTACCTTTCCCGGTAGCTGGCAGCTGGCGTGGGTGAATCAGGAAACACCAGCCCTGCCCCAGCCCGCGCTGGAATATGTTATTGACGGTGACCGCGAATATCGTCAACTGGAAGCCCAGTTGCATGACGCTAACGAACGTAACGACGGACACGCCATTGCCACCGTCCACGGCAAGCTGGATGCCATCGACGCCTGGACCGTACGCTCCCGCGCAGCCAGCCTGTTGCATGGTCTCGGTTTCTCTAATGAACAACTGGAACGTCCAGTCAGCGACTTTTCCGGCGGCTGGCGTATGCGTCTCAACCTGGCTCAGGCGCTGATTTGTCGCTCCGATCTCCTCCTGCTCGATGAACCAACCAACCACCTCGATCTGGATGCGGTTATCTGGCTGGAAAAATGGCTAAAGAGCTATCAGGGCACTCTGATTCTGATCTCTCACGACCGTGATTTCCTCGATCCGGTTGTGGATAAAATCATTCATATCGAACAGCAAACGATGTTCGAGTACACCGGCAACTACAGCGCGTTTGAAATTCAGCGTGCCACGCGTCTGGCCCAGCAACAGGCGATGTATGAAAGCCAGCAGGAGCGCGTGGCGCATCTGCAAAGCTATATCGATCGCTTCCGCGCCAAAGCCACGAAAGCAAAACAGGCACAGAGCCGTATTAAGATGCTGGAACGCATGGAGCTGATTGCCCCGGCGCATGTCGATAACCCGTTCCATTTCAGCTTCCGGGCGCCGGAAAGCCTGCCGAATCCGCTCTTGAAGATGGAGAAAGTGAGCGCCGGTTACGGCGAACGCATCATTCTGGATTCAATCAAACTGAACCTGGTGCCAGGATCGCGTATTGGTTTGCTGGGACGTAACGGTGCGGGTAAATCCACGCTCATTAAACTGTTGGCGGGCGAACTCGCGCCGGTGAGCGGTGAAATTGGCCTGGCAAAAGGCATTAAGCTCGGGTATTTCGCCCAGCATCAACTTGAGTATTTGCGCGCGGATGAGTCGCCGTTGCAGCATCTGGTGCGACTGGCGCCACAAGAACTGGAACAGAAACTACGCGATTACCTGGGTGGCTTCGGCTTTCAGGGCGATAAAGTCAGCGAAGAGACGCGTCGTTTCTCCGGCGGTGAAAAAGCGCGACTGGTGCTGGCGCTGATCGTCTGGCAGCGTCCGAACCTGCTGCTGCTCGATGAACCGACTAACCACCTTGATCTCGACATGCGCCAGGCATTAACCGAAGCGCTGATTGAATTTGAAGGCGCGCTGGTGGTCGTATCGCACGACCGCCATTTGCTGCGCTCCACAACCGACGACCTGTATCTGGTGCATGACCGCAAGGTCGAGCCGTTCGATGGCGATCTGGAAGATTATCAGCAGTGGCTGAGCGATGTGCAGAAGCAGGAAAGCCAGTCCGACGAGACGCCAAAAGAGAACATCAACAGCGCGCAAGCGCGTAAAGATCAGAAGCGTCGGGAAGCTGAACTGCGGACGCAAACCCAGCCGCTGCGTAAAGAGATCGCCCGTCTGGAAAAAGAGATGGAGAAGCTGAACGCACAGCTGGCGCAGGCAGAAGAGAAGCTGGGTGACAGCGAACTTTACGACCAGAGCCGCAAAGCCGAGCTGACGGAATGTCTGCAACAGCAGGCCAGCGCCAAAGCCGGGCTGGAAGCGTGCGAACTGGCCTGGCTGGACGCCCAGGAACAGCTTGAGCAGATGCTGAGCGAGTAACGGTGATGACACACGTAATCCTTCACGACCCAGAGATGCCAAATGGCAGCAGTGACGAATTTCGCCCGATGCGCGGTATCAGTAACTGCCATCTACAGACCATGTTGCCGCGTTTGATCCGCCGAAAGGTGAATTTCGACGCCCACTGGCAGCGTCTGGAATTGCCCGACGGCGACTTTGTCGATCTGGCATGGAGTGAAGATCCGCATCAGGCGAAGCACAAGCCGCGCCTGGTGGTCTTTCATGGTCTGGAAGGCAGCCTGAACAGTCCGTACGCACATGGCCTGATTGAAGCGGCAAAGAATCGTGGCTGGCTTGGCGTGGTGATGCACTTTCGCGGTTGCAGCGGCGAACCGAATCGCCTGAACCGTATTTATCACTCCGGTGAAACCGAAGACGGAACCTGGTTCTTAGGCTGGTTGCAGCGGGAATTTGGCCACGCGCCGACGGCCGCCGTAGGCTATTCGCTCGGCGGAAATATGTTGGCATGCCTGCTGGCTAAAGAAGGGAAAAACATCCCGCTTGATGCGGCGGTCATTGTCTCGGCTCCCTTTGTACTGGAAGCCTGCAGCTATCATATGGATAAAGGCTTTTCCCGTATTTATCAGCGCTATCTGCTCAACCTGCTGAAAGCTAACGCATCGCGCAAGCTGGCGGCTTATCCAGGCTCGCTGCCGGTGAGCCTGGCGCAGTTGAAGTCCCTGCGCCGGATCCGTGAGTTTGACGATCTGATCACTGCCAAAATTCACGGCTTCGCCGATGCTATCGACTACTATCGTCAGTGCAGTGCCATGCCCTTGCTCAGCGACATCGCCATTCCGACGCTGATCATTCACGCGAAAGACGACCCGTTTATGGATCATCATGTGATCCCCAAAGCAGAAGATTTACCGCCGCAGGTGGAATATCAGTTAACCGAACATGGCGGGCACGTTGGATTTATTGGCGGGACGCTACGTCGGCCAGAAATGTGGCTGGAATCGCGCATCCCTGACTGGCTGACACCGTATCTGGAGGTCTAATCATGCAAATCCCCTGGCAGGACCTTTCCCCCGAGACGCTGGACAATCTGATCGAAAGCTTTGTGTTGCGCGAAGGTACCGATTATGGTGAACATGAACGTACCCTTGAACAAAAAGTCGCCGACGTCAAACGCCAGTTACAGTGTGGCGAAGCGGTGCTGGTGTGGTCTGAGTTGCACGAAACCGTCAATATCATGCCGCGCAAGCAATTTCGCGAATAACCCGCACGCTATCGGCCGACTATAATAAAAAATCAATTTATTGATGGAGTTAACATGTCTGCCAAACATCCGGTGATTGCGGTAACAGGATCCAGCGGCGCGGGGACCACCACCACCAGCCTCGCGTTCCGTAAAATTTTTGCGCAGCTCAACCTGCGCGCAGCCGAGGTGGAAGGCGACAGTTTTCACCGCTATACCCGTCCGGAAATGGATATGGCGATCCGCAAAGCACGCGACGCCGGACGCCACATCAGCTATTTTGGGCCCGACGCCAATGACTTCGGTCTACTGGAGCAGACGTTTATTGAGTACGGTCAGACGGGCAAAGGCCAGTCGCGTAAATATCTGCATACCTATGATGAAGCCGTGCCATGGAATCAGGTACCGGGGACGTTTACCCCGTGGCAACCCCTGCCGGAACCCACCGACGTATTGTTCTATGAAGGCCTGCACGGCGGCGTCGTCACGCCCCAGCATGAGGTCGCAAGACATGTTGATCTCCTGGTCGGCGTGGTCCCCATCGTTAACCTGGAGTGGATCCAGAAGCTTATCCGCGACACCAGCGAACGAGGCCATTCTCGTGAGGCGGTGATGGATTCGGTGGTGCGTTCGATGGACGACTATATCAACTACATCACGCCGCAGTTCTCCCGTACCCATATTAACTTCCAGCGCGTTCCCACCGTGGACACCTCGAACCCATTCGCGGCCAAAGGCATTCCATCACTGGATGAGAGCTTTGTCGTGATTCATTTCCGTAATCTGGAAGGAATCGATTTCCCCTGGTTGCTGGCGATGCTGCAGGGGTCATTCATTTCCCACATCAATACATTGGTGGTACCCGGCGGCAAAATGGGGCTGGCAATGGAACTCATCATGTTGCCGCTGGTGCAGCGACTGATGGAAGGCAAGAAGATCGAATAAACGATGGGAAGTGCGCGATGGCGCTACGCTTATCGGGCCTACAAATCAGGGATCTGTAGGCCGGACCAGGCGCTAGCCGCCATCCGGCGACAGGAAAAATTACGCCGCAATCACTTCATACGAATGGGTAATGTTGACCGCTTTTCCCAGCATCAGCGCCACAGAGCAGTACTTCTCCGCTGACAGGTCGACCGCACGCGAAACGGCGGCATCTTTCAGATCGTTACCGGTGACAATAAAGTGCAGATTGATGTGGGTGAACAGGCGTGGCGCCTCTTCGCGACGTTCTGACGTCAGTTTCACTTCGCAGTTCGTCACATCCTGACGGCCTTTTTGCAGGATAGAAACCACGTCAATAGCGCTGCAACCGCCCGCTGCCATCAACACCATTTCCATCGGGCTCGGCGCTTTATCACCAGAGTTACCGTCCATCAAAATCTGGTGTCCGGAAGCCGACTCACCCAGGAAGGTTAACCCCTCAACCCATTTAACACGCGCTTGCATATTTTTTAACTCCAGTGCGTCAATTTTCCTGACAGATTACGCGTACATAACAATTCTCGCAACGGAAGGCGACCTCCGTCATGCTGAAGCGAGACACCAGGAGACACACGGCTAAAGCTATGCTAAAACAGTCAGGATGCTACAGTAATACATTGATGTACTGCATGTATGCAGAGGACTTCACATTAAAGGCTGCAGTGAGTTTTTGACAGCCTCTTCCCAGGACGCGGGAAGCACATTTTTGCAACCCCAGAGACAGCGGCATTTTTTGGCTCTGGAGACAGCTTATAACAGAGGATAATCGCGCATGGTGCTTGGCAAACCGCAAACAGACCCGACACTTGAATGGTTCTTGTCTCATTGCCACATTCATAAGTACCCGTCCAAGAGCACGCTGATTCACCAGGGTGAAAAAGCAGAAACGTTGTACTACATCGTTAAGGGCTCAGTGGCAGTGTTGATTAAGGATGAGGAAGGGAAAGAAATGATCCTTTCTTATCTGAATCAGGGTGATTTTATTGGCGAACTGGGCCTGTTTGAAGAAGGCCAGGAACGTAGCGCATGGGTTCGGGCGAAAACAGCGTGTGAAGTGGCTGAAATTTCTTACAAGAAATTCCGTCAGTTGATCCAGGTAAACCCGGATATTCTGATGCGCCTCTCTTCCCAAATGGCTCGCCGTCTGCAAGTCACTTCAGAGAAAGTCGGTAACCTGGCCTTCCTCGACGTGACCGGTCGTATCGCCCAGACTCTGCTGAATCTGGCGAAACAACCTGATGCGATGACTCACCCGGACGGCATGCAGATCAAAATCACTCGCCAGGAGATTGGCCAGATCGTTGGCTGCTCTCGCGAAACCGTTGGCCGTATTCTGAAGATGCTGGAAGATCAGAACCTGATCTCCGCTCACGGTAAAACGATCGTCGTTTACGGCACTCGTTAATCTCATCGGAAATGACGCGCTACCCGCTAGCGCGTCATTTTTGTTTTGCCAATGTGGCGCAGACTGATTTATCACCCAGAAATCAATTATGCACTACGTCAAACGCTGGTGCTCTGTTTGCCCGTGGCCGTCGGACTGATCATCGGGCAGTTACATCTGGGCCTGCTCTTCTCTCTCGTTCCCGCCTGCTGCAACATTGCCGGGCTTGATACTCCGCACAAACGCTTTTTCAAACGTCTGATTATCGGTGCGTCGCTGTTTGCCGGCTGTAGCCTGATCATGCAGCTACTGCTGGCGCAAGCGGTGCCGTTACCCCTGATCCTGACCGGCCTGACGCTCACGCTCGGCGTCACCGCTGAATTGAGCTCCCTTCACGCGCGTTTGCTTCCGGCCTCGCTGATCGCGGCGATTTTCACACTGAGCCTCGCGGGAAATATGCCGGTCTGGGAACCGCTGCTGATCTACGCGCTGGGCACGCTGTGGTATGGCTTGTTTAACTGGTTCTGGTTCTGGCTCTGGCGCGAACAGCCGCTGCGCGAGTCGCTGAGCCTGCTGTACCGGGAACTGGCGGATTACTGCGAAGCGAAATACAGCATGCTGACCCAGCATACCGACCCGGAAAAAGCCCTGCCGCCGCTGCTGGTGCGCCAGCAGAAAGCCGTCGACCTCATCACCCAGTGCTATCAGCAGATGCACATGCTGTCGGCGCATCACAATAATGACTATAAGCGGATGCTGCGCGCCTTTCAGGAAGCGCTGGATCTGCAGGAACATATCTCCGTCAGTTTGCATCAACCGGAAGAGGTGCAAAAGCTGGTCGAGCGCAGTCACGCGGAGCAGGTGATACGCTGGACGGCGCAAACGGTCGCCGCTCGCCTGCGCGTACTGGCGGATGACATTCTGTATCACCGGCTGCCGACGCGGTTCACCATGCAAAAGCAGATTGGCGCGCTGGAAAAAATTGCTCATCAGCATCCGGATAACCCCGTCGGGCAGTTCTGTTACTGGCACTTCAGCCGTATCGCCCGCGTACTGCGCACCCAGCGACCATTGTACGCCCGCGATCTGATGGCCGATAAGCAGCGTCGGCTACCGCTGCTGCCGGCGTTGAAAAACTACCTCTCGCTGAAATCTCCGGCGCTCCGCAGCGCCGGGCGGATCAGCGTCATGCTCAGCATCGCCAGTCTGATGGGAACCGCGCTGCATCTGCCGAAGCCTTACTGGATCCTGATGACGGTACTGTTTGTGACGCAAAACGGTTACGGCGCCACCCGCGTGCGTATTCTGCACCGTTCGGCGGGAACGCTGGTGGGGCTGATTATCGCAGGCGTAACACTGCACTTTCATATTCCTGAAGGATATACGCTGGCGCTAATGCTGGTGATCACCCTGGTCAGCTATCTGACCATCCGCAAAAACTACGGCTGGGCGACCGTGGGATTTACCGTCACGGCGGTGTACACCCTGCAACTCCTGACGCTGGACGGCGAACAGTTCATCATTCCGCGATTTGTCGACACGGTGATAGGCTGCCTGATTGCGTTTGGCGGCACCGTTTGGTTATGGCCACAATGGCAGAGCGGACTGTTGCGTAAAAACGCCCATGATGCGCTGGAGGCCGATCAGGAAGCTATTCGTCTGATTCTGAGTGACGATCCGCAGGCCACACCGCTGGCTTATCAGCGTATGCGCGTCAATCAGGCGCACAACACGCTGTTTAACTCGCTGAATCAGGCGATGCAGGAGCCAGGCTTTAACACGCACTACCTGGCGGACATGAAGCTGTGGGTGACGCACAGTCAGTTTATCGTCGAACATATCAATGCCATGACCACGCTGGCGCGTGAGCATACGATGCTGACGCCGGAACTGGCGCAGCGATATCTGCAATCGTGCGAAATTGCCATCCAACGCTGTCAGCAGCGGCTGGAATACGACGGGCCGGGCAGTTCGGGGGATGTGAATATTCTGGAAGCGCCCGAAGCGCTCACCCACGGCCCCTTAAGCACGCTGGAACAGCATCTGCAACGCGTACTGGGGCACCTGAACACGATGCATACTATCTCGTCTGTCGCATGGCGTCAGCGGCCGCACCATGGGATCTGGCTCAGCCGCCGGTTACGGGATATGCGGGGTTAACACGGATTGCCGGATACGCGCGTTATCAGCACCAGGCCTGATAAACGCCGCGCCGTCAGGCACACCGTTAACCGATAACCTTCGCGACAGCCTGTGCAAAACGCTGCATCCCTTCGTCGATATCCGCCTCTTCCACCACCAGCGATGGGGCAAAGCGCATCACATCAGGACCGGCATTCAACACCATCACACCCGCGTCGGCTGCCGCATAGAGGAAATCACGCGCACGCCCTTTGTATTGTGATTTCAGCTCGGCCCCAATCAGCAGCCCCATACCGCGAATATCGCTGAACACGTGGTACTGCTCATCAATCTGCTGCAGATGTTGAACGAATCTCTGGCGTTTTGCACTCACGCCTCCCAGAACCTCTGGCGTGTTGATGATGTCGAACGCGGCTTCCGCCACCGCGCAGGCCAGCGGGTTACCGCCGTAGGTCGAACCATGAGAGCCGACATGAAACGCCGAGGCGATTTCCTGCGTCGTCAATACCGCGCTGACCGGGAAGCCACCGCCCAGCGCTTTCGCGCTGGTGAGGATATCCGGCGTCACGCCATAGTGCATATAGGCAAACAGATCGCCGGTACGCCCCATGCCGCTTTGTACTTCATCAAACACCAGCAATGCCTGGTGCTCGTCGCAGAGCTCGCGCAGCCCTTGCAGGAACTCCGGCGTCGCGGCCAGAACGCCACCTTCTCCCTGTACCGGCTCAACCACCACCGCGCAGGTATGGTCATCCATCACCGCTTTCACCGCATGGAGATCGTTAAACGGTACATGGATGATATCCGCCGGTTTCGGCCCAAAGCCATCGGAATACTTCGGCTGACCACCCACCGTGACGGTAAACAACGAGCGACCGTGGAACGCGTTATGAAAGGCAATGATTTTGGTTTTGAACGGGCTATGGCGCACGCAGGCGTAATGACGCGCCAGCTTGAACGCCGTTTCGTTGGCTTCTGTTCCCGAGTTCATAAACAGCACGCGCTCAGCAAAGGTGGCATCGATTATTTTTCGTCCCAGACGCAGCGCGGGTTCGTTGGTGAAGACGTTACTGGTATGCCAGAGCGTTTCGCCCTGCGCTTTTAACGCATCGACCAGTACAGGATGGCAATGCCCCAGCGCGGTCACCGCAATTCCGCCCGCGAAATCAACATAGTCTTTGCCCTGCTGATCCCAGATCCGGCTGCCTTTGCCTTTTACCGGAATAAATTCCGCCGGTGCATAAATCGGCAGAATGACTTCATCGAAAGTTGCCCGGGTTACTGCCGTTTGTTCAGTTGCCATCTCATGCCCATCCAGTTATGCAAAAATGAATGTGAAAATATAATCACAAAATATGCATAAAAAATCACAGGATAGCAATCACAAATCACCGATTGAGGAAATTTTCCAGCAATTGATGTCCCTGCTCGCTGAGAATACTCTCCGGGTGGAACTGCACCCCTTCCAGATCCCACATCGTATGGCGAATCCCCATAATTTCCTGTGTTTCGCTCCAGGCGGTCACCTCAAAGCAGTCTGGCAGTGTGGTGGGGTCGATGATGAGCGAGTGATAGCGGGTGACGGTAAGCGGGTTAGTTAACCCCTGAAACACGCCCTGTCCCGTATGGTGAATGGGCGACGTTTTTCCGTGCATCACTTTTTCGGCGCGTACGATCGTTGCGCCAAAAGCCTGCGCCATCGCCTGATGCCCCAGGCAGACGCCCAGTATCGGTAAACGTCCGGCATAGTGGCGAATCACCTCCAGCGAAATTCCGGCATCATCCGGGGTGCAGGGACCGGGCGAAATGACGATTTTTTGCGGCTGTAGCGCATCGATCTGCGACAGCGTCAATTCATCATTGCGCTTAACCTGCACGTCAGCGCCCAGCTCACAAAAATACTGGTAGAGGTTCCAGGTGAAAGAATCGTAGTTATCGATAAGCAGGATCATGGCGGCTCCGGTCGAGGAAAACCGCGCTATTCTACTCAGTTTCCTCGGCTTCGCTTACCCCTTTACGAAATATCGCCTGCAATGCGCTAAGGTCGCCCATCGCCCCTTCCTGATTCGCCCGACGCCACTCCGCCACCGGCACATCTGCCCAGTGAAGAAGATACCCCGCATGAATAGCCAGCTGTTCGAAGAAAATCCGCTGCGCCATGCCGCTGCCAAGACGAAACGGATGTAGCACGTTGATCTCACAGTAATAATGTGCAAGGCGACTGACGAACTTCTCTTTTGGCAGCCCCATCAGGTAGCCCTCTTCTTCCAGATCCTGCATCAGGGCATTTCCCTCTTTTTCGATGTACGCGAAATGGCAGAAACGGGTATCACCCTGATAGATATCCACTTCACGCAGATGACCCGCCCAGTCAAAGACGTCCTGGTAAAGCTGCCGATGAATCGCGCACAGATGAGGCAAGCCGCGCTTCGCCGGGCCCAGTTCGATAGTCGCCGCTCGTAGTGCAGTCAGTTCATAAGCGGCCTGTTCCAGACGTGCAACCTGGTGGATCCCCAGACGGTTACGCATCACATTCAGTCCGGGGTAAAGATACGGATCGCGGTCGTCGCCGATTTTATCGCTCATAGTGCCTCCGGAGTTCTTCCAGACGCGCCAGCGCCTCTGCGGGATTAAGCGTGACTAACGGACTTTCGACGCCCTCAAGACGGCGGCTGGCCTGGAAATTCACGTTGCGCTGCTGTTCCCAGAGCCGGGATTTTTGCCTGTCGGTGATTTTTTTCACTTTACGCCTCCCTGATTGATCCGTGTTTGCCACAAGTATAAGCAGCAAAACGCGGTTACGCAGGGAAGATAAAGCAACGCGGGCCTGCAATGCCCGCGCGGGAAAGGATTACGGCAGAACTTTGGCGGAGAGGATAACCACTGGTTTTGACGGCACATTCTGGTAAGGGCCGACATCATGGGTCGGCACCTGGGAAATCTTATCGGCCACCTCCATCCCTTTCACAACTTTACCAAATACGGCATAGCCGAAATCACGCTGGCCGTGATCGAGGAAGGCATTATCGGCCACGTTGATAAAGAACTGGCTGGTCGCGCTGTCTTTATCAGCAGTACGCGCCATCGCGATGGTGCCGCGCGTGTTACGCAAGCCATTATCGGCTTCGTTTTTAATTGGGGGATTAGGTTTCTTCTGCTGCATCTGCTCGGTGAAGCCACCGCCCTGGACCATAAAGCCGGGAATTACACGGTGAAACGTGGTGTTGTTATAGAAACCATTGTTCACATAATCGACAAAGTTTTGCACTGAAACAGGCGCTTTCTGGCTATTCAGTTCCAGTTCAATATTACCTGCAGAGGTCGTCAGCAAAACGTGCGGATCCCCTTTTGCTGCCAGCGCTGCGGGAGAGAGAGCAGAAAGGGCGAAAACAGCTGCAACAGCCGCCAGGGTCGATTTGAGCATGAGATTTCCTTTAGGAGAGCGGTAACAAAAGCCAGTGGTTTGATTCTAAAGAGCCTTCAGGGACAAGGCCATCCCTTTACCTAATTTTACGTACCTGAAACATATGTAACTTCATCAAAGCATTAATTATTGTGACTTACGTCACCTTTAAAAATGTAACAGATCCTGTAATTTCCGATAAAAGTTTAAATGCATCACTAAAAAGCCTAAAATCCGCCCGTTCCCGGCGCCGTCAATGCGCTTTACTTCCATTTACAGGCCAGTCATGACTAACAGCAATCGTATCAAGCTCACATGGATTAGCTTTCTCTCCTACGCCCTCACCGGTGCGTTGGTTATTGTCACCGGGATGGTGATGGGAAACATCGCAGAGTATTTCCAGCTGCCAGTTTCCAGTATGAGTAACACTTTCACATTCCTGAACGCCGGTATCTTGATCTCCATTTTCCTTAATGCCTGGCTGATGGAAATTGTTCCGCTGAAAACGCAACTGCGCTTTGGCTTTATCCTGATGGTACTGGCCGTTGCCGGTCTGATGTTCAGCCACAGTCTGGCTTTATTCTCTGCCGCAATGTTTGTGCTGGGGTTGGTCAGCGGGATCACCATGTCCATTGGTACGTTCCTGATTACGCAGATGTATGAAGGCCGTCAGCGCGGCTCCCGTCTGTTGTTTACCGACTCCTTCTTCAGCATGGCTGGGATGGTTTTCCCGATGGTCGCCGCGTTCCTGTTGGCGCGCAGCATCGAATGGTACTGGGTGTACGCCTGCATCGGTCTGGTCTATGTCGCTATTTTTCTTCTGACCTTTGGTTGTGAATTCCCGCCGCTGGGCAAACACGCGCCGCAAAGCGATACACCCATCGTGAAAGAGAAATGGGGCATTGGCGTCCTGTTTCTGTCTGTCGCTGCGCTGTGTTACATCCTCGGTCAGTTGGGCTTTATCTCCTGGGTACCCGAGTACGCGAAAGGGTTGGGGATGAGCCTGAACGATGCCGGTACGCTGGTCAGCAACTTCTGGATGTCATACATGTTTGGGATGTGGGCATTCAGCTTCATTCTGCGTTTCTTTGATTTGCAGCGCATTCTGACTGTACTGGCGGCACTGGCCACCGTGCTGATGTACTTGTTCATCACCGGGACGCCTGAACATATGCCGTGGTTTATTCTGGCTCTCGGCTTTTTCTCCAGCGCCATCTATACCACTATCATCACCCTGGGTTCGCAGCAAACCCGCGTAGCCTCGCCAAAACTGGTTAACTTCGTCCTGACCTGCGGCACCATCGGCACCATGCTGACGTTTGTCGTCACCGGTCCTATCGTGGCGCACAGCGGTCCTCAGGCGGCCTTGCTCACCGCGAATGGCCTGTACGCTATCGTCTTCGTGATGTGCTTTATCCTCGGTTTTGTGACCCGTCATCGTCAGCATGAGGCCCCGACAGCACAGTAACGTGATTTGCCGGATGGCGATCCTCTTTATAGGCCGGATAAAACGCTACCGCCATCCGGCCTTTTCTCGTTTCTCTTCCCTTCCTCAAAGGATGTAAGGCAGCCAATCTTTAGTGGTAGCCCTCTTCTGCTAAAAACCCCCTCATTTTGTACGTTATTTGTACAATCGCGAAAAGTCTGATATTTCCACAACTTAAGAAAATGCTGTCAAATCAGCAATATACTCCTTAAGAGGTATATAAAGGTGAATTTGATTTGCATCAATAAGTGGGGGTGCTGAATCGTTAAGGTAGGCAGTAATAGAAAAGAAATCGAGGCAAAAATGAGCAAAGTCAGACTCGCTATTATCGGTAATGGTATGGTCGGCCATCGCTTTATTGAGGACCTTCTTGATAAATCCGACGCTGCCAATTTTGATATTACTGTTTTCTGCGAAGAACCCCGCAAGGCATACGACCGTGTGCACCTGTCATCCTACTTCTCACACCACACCGCCGAAGAACTGTCTCTGGTTCGCGAAGGATTTTACGAGAAGCACGGCGTTAACGTGCTGGTCGGCGAACGTGCGATTACCATCAACCGCCAGGAAAAAGTGATTCACTCCAGTGCGGGCCGTACGGTTTACTACGACAAGCTGATTATGGCGACCGGTTCTTATCCGTGGATCCCGCCGATTAAAGGTTCCGAAACCCAGGACTGCTTCGTTTATCGTACCATTGAAGACCTCAACGCGATTGAATCCTGTGCTCGTCGCAGCAAGCGTGGTGCGGTCGTCGGCGGCGGTCTGTTAGGTCTGGAAGCGGCAGGCGCGCTGAAAAACCTCGGCGTGGAAACTCACGTGATTGAATTCGCTCCGATGCTGATGGCTGAGCAGCTTGACCCTATGGGCGGCGAACAGTTGCGTCGCAAGATTGAAAGCATGGGCGTGCGCGTGCACACCAGCAAAAACACCCAGGAGATCGTCCAGCAAGGCACTGAAGCCCGTAAAACGATGCGTTTTGCCGACGGTAGCGAGCTGGAAGTGGACTTCATCGTCTTCTCGACCGGTATTCGCCCACGCGACAAACTGGCGACCCAGTGTGGTCTGGAGGTTGCGCCACGCGGCGGGATCGTGATCAACGATGCCTGCCAGACGTCCGACCCGGATATCTACGCCATCGGTGAATGTGCCAGTTGGAACAACCGGGTATACGGTCTGGTCGCGCCGGGCTACAAAATGGCGCAGGTCGCCGTTGACCATATTCTCGATAACGAAAACGCCTTCGAAGGCGCAGATTTAAGCGCCAAGCTGAAACTGCTGGGCGTTGACGTCGGCGGTATTGGCGACGCACATGGCCGCACGCCGGGTGCCCGTAGTTACGTTTACCTCGACGAAAGCAAAGAAGTCTACAAACGCCTTATCGTAAGCCAGGATAACAAAACCCTGCTCGGCGCTGTGCTGGTGGGAGATACCAGCGATTACGGCAACCTGCTGCAACTGGTACTGAATGCCATCGAACTGCCGGAAAACCCGGACTCGCTGATCCTGCCGGCCCATGCCGGCAGTGGTAAACCGTCTATTGGCGTGGATAAACTGCCGGACAGCGCGCAGATTTGCTCCTGTTTCGACGTCACCAAAGGGATGCTGGTCGCCGCCATCAACAAAGGCTGCCACACCGTTGCCGCGCTGAAAGCCGAAACCAAAGCCGGTACCGGCTGCGGCGGCTGTATCCCACTGGTTACCCAGGTGCTGAACGCCGAACTGGCGAAACAGGGTATCGAAGTGAACAACAACCTGTGCGAGCACTTTACTTACTCGCGCCAGGAACTGTTCCACCTGATTCGAGTGGAAGGCATCAAAACCTTCGAGGAGCTGCTGGCAAAACACGGTAAAGGTTATGGTTGCGAAGTGTGTAAACCGACCGTGGGCTCTTTGCTGGCTTCCTGCTGGAATGAGTACATTCTGAAACCGCAGCACACCCCGCTGCAGGATACTAACGACAACTTCCTGGCGAACATCCAGAAAGACGGGACCTACTCTGTGATCCCACGCTCTGCCGGCGGTGAAATCACACCGGAAGGTCTGGTTGCCGTAGGTCGTATCGCCCGTGAATTTAATCTGTACACCAAAATCACCGGTTCTCAGCGTATCGGCCTGTTCGGCGCGCAAAAAGACGACCTGCCGGAAATCTGGCGCCAACTGATTGAAGCTGGCTTCGAAACCGGCCATGCCTACGCCAAAGCGCTGCGCATGGCGAAAACCTGTGTGGGCAGCACCTGGTGCCGTTATGGCGTGGGTGACAGCGTGGGCTTCGGCGTTGAGCTGGAAAACCGCTACAAAGGCATTCGCACCCCGCACAAGATGAAGTTCGGCGTTTCCGGCTGTACCCGTGAATGTGCCGAAGCCCAGGGCAAAGACGTCGGTATCATCGCTACCGAGAAAGGCTGGAACCTGTACGTCTGCGGTAATGGCGGGATGAAACCGCGTCATGCGGATCTGCTGGCAGCGGATATCGATCGTGAAACGCTGCTCAAATATCTCGACCGTTTCATGATGTTCTACATCCGTACGGCGGACAAACTGACCCGTACCGCCCCGTGGTTAGACAACCTGGAAGGCGGCATTGAGTATCTGCGTTCCGTCATCATCGACGACAAACTAGGTCTGAACGAACATCTGGAAGAAGAGATGTCCCGTCTGCGCGAAGCCGTAGTCTGCGAGTGGACGGAAACCGTCAACACGCCATCTGCCCAGACGCGTTTCAGACACTTTATCAACAGCGATAAACGCGATCCGAACGTCCAGGTAGTGCCTGAACGTGAACAGCATCGTCCGGCCACGCCGTATGAACGCATCCCGGTCACTCTGGTGGAGGAAAACGCATGAGCCAGTGGACAAACATCTGCCACATTGATGACATCCTGCCCGCAACCGGCGTCTGCGCGTTGTTAGGTGAGGAACAGGTCGCTATTTTTCGTCCGTATCACAACGACCAGGTGTTTGCGATCAGCAACATCGACCCGTTCTTTGAATCCAGCGTGCTGTCTCGCGGATTGATTGCGGAACATCAGGGCGAATTGTGGGTCGCCAGCCCGTTGAAAAAACAACGCTTTCGCCTGAGCGACGGCCTGTGCATGGAGGATGAACGTCATTCCGTGGCGCACTACGACGCGCGGGTAAAAGACGGCATTGTGCAGTTGCGCAGTTAATGAATTTTAGGGAGGCGCAACGCCTCCCTTTTTAACGTATTGGCAGTCCTGTTTTTTTCGTAGGTCTGAAGGCGGCATAAAGGCCTATCCGGCCTACGGTTACGTATTTATTTCATTTTTTATGGGTAATCAAAGTCATGTTCACAGATACAATTAACAAATGTGCGGCTAACGCTGCGCGCATCGCACGCCTGTCGGCAAATAACCCGCTCGGCTTCTGGGTCAGTTCTGCGATGGCAGGGGCTTACGTTGGCCTCGGTATCATCCTGATTTTCACTCTCGGTAACTTACTCGATCCGTCCGTGCGTCCGCTGGTGATGGGCGCGACCTTTGGGATTGCCTTAACGCTGGTCATTATTGCTGGTTCCGAACTGTTTACCGGTCACACGATGTTCCTGACGCTTGGCGTCAAAGCGGGCACCATCAGCCAGGGACAGATGTGGGCGATTTTGCCGCAGACCTGGTTGGGTAACCTGGTGGGTTCCGTGTTCGTCGCACTGCTGTACAGTTGGGGTGGCGGTAGCCTGCTACCGGTCGATACCAGCATCGTACACTCGGTCGCGCTGGCGAAAACCACGGCGCCGGCAACGGTACTGTTCTTCAAAGGCGCGCTGTGTAACTGGCTGGTTTGTCTGGCAATCTGGATGGCGATCCGTACTGAAGGCGCTGCGAAATTTATCGCTATCTGGTGGTGTCTGCTGGCGTTTATCGCGTCCGGCTATGAACACTCAGTTGCCAACATGACGCTGTTCGCCCTCTCCTGGTTCGGACACCACAGCGAAGCCTATACCCTGGCGGGGATTGGTCATAACCTGCTGTGGGTAACACTCGGCAATACTTTGTCCGGTGTCGTGTTCATGGGGTTAGGTTATTGGTATGCTACGCCAAAATCGGAGCGACCTGCTCCGGCAAAAATCAACCAAACTGAGGCTACAGCCAATAATTAAGGGGTAATGTCGTGGATCATTTGCCTATATTTTGTCAACTACGCGACCGCGACTGTCTGATTGTCGGCGGTGGTGATGTCGCAGAACGCAAAGCACGGTTACTGCTGGAAGCAGGCGCTCGTTTAACGGTTAATGCGCTGGCGTTTATTCCGCAGTTCACCGTATGGGCAAATGAAAACATGTTGACGCTGGTGGAAGGACCGTTTGATGAAGCCCTTCTCGACCCGTGCTGGCTGGCGATTGCCGCGACCGATGATGATGCGGTGAATCAGCGCGTGAGCGATGCTGCAGAATCCCGCCGTATCTTCTGTAACGTCGTGGATGCGCCGAAAGCCGCCAGTTTCATCATGCCATCGATTATCGACCGTTCACCGCTAATGGTGGCGGTCTCTTCCGGCGGCACCTCACCGGTGCTGGCCCGTCTGCTGCGTGAAAAACTGGAATCCGTTTTACCTCAACATTTGGGTCAGGTTGCACATTATGCCGGGCAACTTCGTTCCCGGGTGAAAAAACAGTTTGCCACGATGGGTGAACGTCGCCGCTTCTGGGAAAAGCTGTTTGTTAACGACAGGCTGGCACAGTCGCTGGCGAATGCCGACCATAAAGCGGTAGAAGAAACCACCGAGCAGATGCTCAGCGAGCCGTTGGATCATCGCGGTGAAGTGGTGCTGGTGGGTGCAGGCCCTGGCGATGCCGGACTTCTGACGCTAAAAGGGTTGCAGCAGATCCAGCAGGCCGATGTGGTGGTCTATGACCGTCTGGTGTCTGACGACATCATGAACCTGGTGCGTCGCGACGCCGACCGTGTGTTTGTCGGTAAACGCGCGGGTTATCACTGCGTGCCGCAGGAGGAAATTAACCAAATCCTGCTGCGTGAAGCGCAACAGGGCAAACGTGTCGTCCGTCTGAAAGGCGGTGACCCGTTTATCTTTGGTCGTGGTGGTGAGGAGCTGGAAACACTGTGCCATGCCGGTATTCCGTTTTCCGTGGTGCCGGGAATAACCGCGGCATCCGGCTGTTCCGCCTACTCCGGCATTCCGCTGACACACCGTGACTACGCCCAGAGCGTACGTCTGGTTACCGGGCACCTGAAGACCGGCGGCGAACTGGACTGGGAAAACCTGGCGGCAGAAAAACAGACGTTGGTGTTTTACATGGGGCTAAATCAGGCGGCCACTATCCAGCAAAAACTGATCGAATTTGGCATGCAGGCCGATATGCCGGTCGCACTGGTTGAAAACGGCACCTCGGTGAAACAGCGGGTAGTCAAAGGTGAACTGAATAATCTCGGCGAACTGGCAACACAGGTTGCAAGCCCGGCGCTAATCATTGTGGGGCGCGTGGTGGGATTACGTGAAAAACTAAACTGGTTCTCTAATCACTAAGCCTTAATTGTCGGTAAGGTCAGCATCGTCTGGCCTTATTTTTTTGGCCCTAAAATACAAGCTCCAGATCCGGACATTATATTAACTCATTAATTTTAAAATGATTACCCCTTCCACCCCTCCCGCATGCCTATTCCCTTACTGACGCGAAAAATAGATTACGTTATCGTCGACCCCGGTTAGCGAATGAAGATTCACTAATTCAATTGATGGTTAAAAAATTATATTTTTTACATAGGGAATGTAAATGAACACATTTATCAAAATGGCACTCTTAGGTGCGGCACTGGCAACCCTGACAGCTTGTACAGGTCACATCGAAAACCGTAATAAGACCTGCTCTTATGACTATCTTCTGCACCCTGCCATTTCTATTTCTAAGATGATTGGCGGCTGCGGCCCGACCGCAGAATAATCTCGCTGATCATTGCGCCGATACAAAAAAACCGGGAATCTCCCGGTTTTTTCATTTCGCGTACCCGTTACGGCCTGGCAACAAAACCAATCGCTTCATAAACCGCTTTCAGCGTAGCTGATGCACGCGCGCCCGCTTTTTCCGCGCCGTCTTTCATCACCTGTTGCAGGAAGGCTTCGTCGTTACGGTAACGATAATAACGCTCCTGCAACTCGGTCAGCATGCCGGATACCGCATCGGCGACTTCGCCTTTCAGGTGACCATACATCTTGCCTTCAAACTGTTTTTCCAGTTCCGGAATACTCTGTCCGGTCACGGCGGAGAGAATATCCAGCAGGTTAGATACGCCCGCCTTGTTCTGCACATCGTAGCGCACCACCGGCGGCTCTTCGGAATCCGTTACCGCGCGTTTAATCTTCTTGACCACGGATTTCGGATCTTCCAGCAGGCCAATCACGTTGTTGCGGTTGTCGTCCGACTTGGACATCTTTTTCGTCGGCTCCAACAGAGACATCACGCGGGCGCCTGATTTAGGAATAAACGGCTCAGGAACTTTGAAGATGTCGCCATACAGCGCGTTGAAACGCTGAGCGATATCGCGGCTCAGTTCCAGGTGCTGTTTCTGGTCTTCGCCCACCGGCACCAGGTTGGTCTGATACAGCAGGATATCTGCTGCCATCAGTACCGGGTAGTCAAACAGACCAGCGTTGATGTTCTCAGCGTAGCGCGCTGACTTATCTTTGAACTGGGTCATACGGCTCAGTTCGCCAAAGTAGGTGTAGCAGTTCAGCGCCCAGCTCAGTTGCGCATGTTCAGGCACATGAGACTGAACGAAAATGGTGCTTTTCTCAGGATCGATACCACACGCGAGGTAGAGCGCCAGCGTATCCAGCGTCGCTTTACGCAGTTGCTGGGCATCCTGACGAACGGTGATAGCATGCTGGTCAACGATACAATAGATGCAATGGTAATCATCCTGCATGTTCACCCACTGACGCAGTGCACCCATGTAGTTACCAATGGTCAATTCACCTGAGGGCTGTGCGCCACTAAAAACGATGGGCTTAGTCATTTTTCGATTCCTGATTTTCGCTATGCGGAAGCCCTAATGCGGGCAGAAGGTCATTTATAGACTGATAAATTACATCAGGCTGGCTGAGATCGATAGCCTCGCCGTAGTTATATCCGTAGGTTAAGCCAACTGATGGGCAACCTGCCGCTTTTGCCGCCTGAATATCATTGCGTGAGTCGCCGACAAACAGCATCTGTTGTGGGGCAATTCCCATCCGCTCAGCCACCAGTAACAGCGGGTCCGGATGCGGTTTTTTGTTTTGCACATCATCACCACCAATCACCACGCTGAAGTATTTGGCGATATCTAAGGCTTCGAGCAGCGGCGCGACGAACGGCGTCGGTTTGTTGGTGACCAGGCCTAGCGGCAGGCCTTTAGCCTGCAACGCGCCCAACGTATCGGCAACGTGCGGGAACAAAAACGTCCCCTCTTCGGCAACCTCGCCATAGTAGCGATCGAACAGTTTACGCAGAATACGTACCTGTTCTTCTGCCGGAATGTCGTCATCAACGGGCGGTTTACCCATTGTTTTACGCTGAGTCGCACGTTCCTGACGCGCCCAGGTCAATGCGCGCTCCATCAGAACATCTGCGCCGTTACCAATCCAGGTAATAACGCGTTCTTCACCTGCGACGGGCAACTCCAGCGCATACAGCGCCATATCTACCGCAGCAGCAAGACCAGGAGCACTGTCGACCAGCGTACCATCAAGATCAAAAGCGACGCCGCGAATATCTTCAAACTTATTCATGACTTACCTTTGCCAGTTCACTGCGCATTTCATCAATGACTTTTTTGTAGTCTGGCTGGTCGAAGATTGCCGAACCGGCGACGAACATATCCGCGCCCGCCGCAGCGATTTCGCCAATGTTGTTCACCTTCACGCCACCGTCCACTTCTAGTCGAATGTCAAAGCCAGACTCGTCGATACGGCGACGTACTTCGCGCAGTTTATCCAGTGTTTGAGGAATGAAAGACTGACCGCCGAAACCAGGGTTGACGGACATCAGCAGGATCACATCCAGCTTATCCATCACGTAATCCAGATAGCTCAGAGGTGTCGCCGGGTTAAATACCAGACCCGCTTTACAGCCATTTTCTTTAATCAGTTGCAGCGTGCGGTCAACATGCTCGGAGGCTTCTGGATGAAAGGTAATGATGCTGGCACCAGCGGCAGCGAAATCAGGCACAATGCGATCGACGGGTTTCACCATCAGGTGTACGTCGATAGGGGCGGTAATGCCATAGTTACGCAAGGATTTCAGCACCATTGGCCCAATCGTCAGATTGGGAACATAGTGGTTATCCATGACGTCAAAATGCACGACATCAGCGCCAGCTGCCAGGGCTTTTGCGGTATCTTCACCCAGGCGGGCAAAATCAGCCGACAGAATTGAGGGGGCAATCAAATACTGTTTCATCCGCTTCTCCTTGAGAATTATTTTTTCGCGGGTGAAACGACTCCTGGTTTGTACAAAGCCAGCAGTTCGTCCACCTTTTTACGTGTGCCGCCGTTGCTGCTTATACTGCGTCGAACTTTGACGACATGCAATTTTGCGCGCTGATACCACTCACGCGTTAACATCGTATCGTGATTGGAGATCAGCACTGGAATATGGCGCTCAACCAGACCTTCGGCGATCTCCGCCAGATGCGCTTGTTGTTCAAGCGTAAAACTGTTTGTGTGATACGCCGTAAAGTTGGCGGTCGCAGACAGCGGTGCATAAGGCGGATCGCAATAGACGACGGATGCATCATCTGCGCGCGCCATGCTATCGGCGTAAGACTCACAATAGAAAAAGGCATTCTGCGCTTTTTCAGCGAAGTGATACAACTCTGCTTCCGGGAAATAGGGTTTTTTGTAGCGGCCGAACGGCACGTTAAACTCACCGCGCAGATTGTAACGACACAGGCCGTTGTAACCGTAGCGGTTCAAATATAAAAACAGTACCGCCCGACGGAACGGATCCTGGCTTTTGTTGAACTCTTCGCGGAACTGATAGTAAACCTCGGCGCAATTTGTTTCGGGAACAAACAGCTCGCGTGCGGCCTGTACGTACTCATCAGTACGCATCTTCACAATGTTATAGAGACTGATCAGGTCGCTATTGATATCGGCAAGGATATAACGAGAAAAGTCGGTGTTGAGAAACACCGACCCGGCACCTACAAAAGGCTCAACCAGACATTCGCCCTTGGGCAAATGCCGTTTAATATCATCAAGCAGGGGATACTTGCCCCCTGCCCACTTCAAAAAAGCGCGATTTTTCTTCATGCTGACTAACTAATTACACCTTCTCCGGCTGTGGAGAAAGCTCCGACAGCATCCAGCGCTTCAGGCAACTCCCGCAACGATAAACCATTGCGGGAGATAACCTTGATTACTTCAGATCGGCCTGTACCTGACGCAGCGGTTTCGCCCACGGGTTTTTGGCCTGGACATCTGCTGGCAATGTAGATACCGCTTTTTTCGCCTCTTCTTTCGAAGCGTACACGCCAGAAACCAGGACATACCACGGCTGACCATTACGCGTCGTTTCATAGACAACGTAGTTTTTCAGATTCTCTTTCTTCGCCCAACCGTTCAGGTTGTCGTAGTTAGAGGAACTGCTCAGCTGCAGAGTGTAATGGCTGGACGGTGCCGATTTCAACGAACCAACATTACCTGCGGTCTTCGCCCCAGCAGCGGGTGTTGCTGTGGTTTGCGCCGGGGATGCCGTCTGTACTGGAGCCGTAGTCGCCGTCTCTTTTGGTGCTGGCGTAGAAGTCGCAGCCGGTGCCTTCGTGCTCGCCACAGGGGCAGCTGGTTCAGTACGCTTCGGCGTCTGTGCTACCGGCTTCGGCTCCGTTTTCACGGTTGCTTGCGGTTTTTTCGGTTCAATCACCGCCTGCTGACGAGCCGGGCGCGTAGTGGCCGGACGTTCAGCGGTTTGCGTTTTCGCCGTGTCACGCGATGCATTGCCATTGCGAACAGGCGCAACCGTTGCGGGTTCAGTCGGCAACGTGGAATTGACCGCCACATTGTTCAGCTGTTGCTGATTTTGTGGCTGGGTCAGCGCATTGTTCAGGTCACCCTGCACTTCAACACGTTGTTGACCATCCGTTGCCACCGGGGTTTGCCCTTGAGTCGGCGTAGAAGAGATCGGTGGCAGAGAAACATCCTGCTGAGTATTTTCCGCAGACGTGGTTCCCGGCGCTGGCTGCACGCCATTCGCCTGATCGGTCGCATTGCCAGCAAGATCAATACTCTTCTCGCCAGACGCGGTTTGATCGCTGGAAGTGGTCGAGGGGGCTTTTAGCGCAGAACCGATACCGATGATCAACAGCAGTAGAACCAGAATGCCGACGCCCATCATCATATACTGACGAGAAGCGGGTTTACTGGCTGCTTTTTTGCGCTTACGCGGACGACGCTCTACGCGCTCTTCATCCACGGTTTCATCTTCGGATTCGTCAATTTCTTCTTCGATTTCCGGTTCCTCATTGCGCTCTTTTTGCGCACGAGTCGGACGGCGATCGTCAGTGTCATCAAGTTCAATATCATCAAAATTGATCTGCGGTTCGCCACGTTCAGTACGCTCAGAACGTTCAGAAGATTGACGAGAACGACCAGTACGACGATCGCTGGGATCGGGTTTCAGCTCGTCTTCTGGTTTGAATTCATCCATTTAACACCCCACTAAAAGGTTAATGCTTACCACGTTGCAATTAACCTGAAGCTAATAGACCGCTTGATAAGCGGCCTGACCTTTCTTGTTGTTACGCTGATTGACAATCGGCAATGGCGTTAAGAACAAGCTCGTGCGAAACGCCGCTGCGAACTTCACTCTTACCAATTGCCAACGGAAGAATTAAGCGCATCTCTCCCGCAAGGACTTTCTTGTCACGCAGCATATGCGGTAAATACGCCTGCGCGGACATTTCGCGCGGCCCATTGACCGGTAACCCAGCCCGCTTGAGCAGGGTTATAATACGCTGCGTTTCGGCAGAACTAAACTGCCCGAGACGTTCCGACGTCCGCGCCGCCATCACCATACCCGCAGCGACCGCTTCACCATGTAACCAATTGCCATACCCCATTTCAGCTTCAATGGCATGACCAAAGGTGTGTCCCAGATTCAGTAAAGCACGTAACCCGGTTTCGCGCTCGTCGGCGGCGACAACTTCTGCCTTCAGTTCACAACAACGGCGAATACAGTACGCCATTGCCGGACCGTCCAGACGCAACAACGCATCCAGATTCTCTTCCAGCCAGTTAAAAAACGCACCGTCAAGAATAATGCCGTATTTGATGACTTCTGCCAGCCCCGACGCTAACTCACGCGGGGGAAGCGTTTTCAGACAGTCGAGATCCACCACCACTGAAGCAGGTTGGTAGAACGCGCCAATCATGTTTTTACCGAGGGGATGGTTGACCGCAGTTTTGCCGCCAACGGAGGAATCGACCTGCGACAGTAACGTCGTCGGGACTTGAATGAAACGGACACCGCGCTGATAACTCGCCGCCGCGAAGCCGGTCAGATCGCCCACTACGCCGCCGCCAAGCGCCACCAGCGTAGTATCGCGACCATGCGGTTTTTGTAACAACGCCGTAAAGACGGTATCGAGTACAGCCAGGCTTTTATACTGCTCGCCGTCAGGGAGGATAACGCTATCGACGTTAACACCCGCCTGTTCAAGTACGCCGCGGACCTTATCGAGATACAGAGGAGCCAGGGTTTCGTTGGTGACCAACATGACCTGCTCGCCCGATTTCAGCGGTAAGAATGAAGCTGGTTCATTAAACAAACCAGATGCGATGGTAATTGGGTAACTACGTTCCCCGAGAGTAACGACAATCCTCTCCATAACGCGACATCCACCTTAATTACTGTACCCGCAGACGAGTGTATATAAAGCCAGAATTAGTTGCTTTCCAGCATGTGAATAATCTGGTTTGCAACCACTTTAGCGCTTTGATCATCAGTACGAATGGTCACGTCGGCAATCTCTTCATACAGCGGATTGCGTTCATTGGCCAACGCTTCCAGAACTTCACGCGGCGGTGTTTCAACGTGCAGCAACGGGCGTTTTTTATCACGCTGCGTGCGTGCAAGTTGCTTTTCGATGGTCGTTTCAAGATAAACGACAACGCCACGAGCGGAAAGACGGTTACGCGTTTCACGGGATTTCACAGAGCCGCCGCCAGTAGCCAGCACAATACCCTGTTTCTCGGTCAACTCATTGATGACCTTTTCTTCGCGATCGCGGAAGCCTTCTTCGCCTTCTAAATCGAAAACCCAGCCCACATCAGCTCCGGTTCGTTTCTCAATCTCTTGATCGGAATCGTAAAATTCCATATTGAGTTGTTGAGCTAACTGGCGCCCAATAGTGCTTTTTCCGGCACCCATAGGCCCAACCAGAAAGATATTGCGTTTCTCTGCCATTTTTTCGGTACTACTAAGACTATTCGTTAATGATAAACCCGCTTCGCTCAGAGAGCGCCGCAGGACATGAACTGAAACCTCATAAGATATTGCGAGAGTCAGACTGAAAATTATCTCAATACTCAAGCAGGTTTGGCAACTGAATAAATCATCAAACCAGATTGTAGACAACCCGAGTCGGCATTGCCGGACGGCGATGAGAAGTACCGACTCTCAAATCGGTACTCCTTGTATGCTAAATAGCTGCGCACGTCAAATCCCTGAAACGAGTTAAGTGCAAAAACAACGGTGTTTCATGCATAAATCATTCTGTCGAGACCAATCTGGGCGTAATAAATACCACCAGCTCACGACGTTCGTTTTCTTTCCCATCGTGGCGAAAGAGTTGTCCAAACCAGGGAATATCACCTAACAGCGGAATACTGTCCTTCCCGGTTTTATTCTTGTTTGAAAAAATGCCGCCCAGCGCCAGCGTCTCTCCACTTTTCACCTCGACCTGCGTTTCAATTTCCTGCTTATCGATGGCCAGTACCTCGCCATCCGCTTGTTGCAGCATCTGCCCCGGCATGTTCTGGCTGATGCGTAGCTTCAGGCGGATCCGCCCCTTCGGTAAAACCGTTGGGGTGACTTCCATCCCTAGCACGGCCTCTTTAAATTCAACCGACGTCGCACCGCTTTCGCCGCTGGAAACCTGATAGGGGATCTCGCTCCCTTGCTTGATACTGGCAGGCTGTAGGTGAGAAGCCAGCAGTCGCGGACTGGCGATAATATCGAGCTGCTGCTGTTGCTCCAGTGCAGACAGCTCCAGATCCAGCAACCGCCCATTAATACGACCAATATTGAACCCGACGCGGGTGGTCGCATTCGCGACCGAGAGATCGCTGGCTATCGTTGTCACTTGCCCCACCGCACCGGCCTTCTCGGCCTCTGCCAGTGTCCATTTCACCCCCAGTTCACGCAGACTTTTTTCATTTATGGTGACGATATGCGCCGCCAGTTCGACCTGTTCTATCGGGAGATCCATTTGTGCCACCCACTGTTCCACCAGCGCCAGCGTCGGCGAGTTATCCCTGACCAGCAGTCGATTGGTACGCTTATCTACCGTGAGGCTACCTTTGGCACTCAGCAGTTTATCCCCCGCTTTCGCCAGTTCAGTGGCATCGGCGTAATGCAGGGCAATATGCCGATTCTCCAGCGGTAAGTTCGCCTGGCGTCTTGCGACCTCCGCCTCCTGTCGCGCCGCCTCTTCGCTCTGCCAGCTCTCGGAATGCACATGTAAAATCGCCCCTTCCTGACGTAACACCAGTCCAGCGCTTTTCACTACCGTCTGGAGCGCCTGTTTCCACGGGACATCCGTCAGATGCAACGACACCACGCCGCTGACATCCGGCGATATCACGAGGTTTTTTCGCTCCTGTTCAGCCAGTGCCTGAAGAACCTGCGTGACGGGCACGTCATCCACCACCAGCGTCACGTTCTGGTTTTTTCCGGCCTGAACCGGCTGCAGGATGGCGATCAACACCACCAGTATCCATTGCTTCATTACCCTCTCCTTGTCGTTGCCACTGCCACTGGGGCGGGTCACACTCTTTACCTGTGCTCACTGTCAGCGTCTGTGCCGTGAGTTGCACGATAGTCCAGCCATTATCCAGAACCTCATGTTGCTCGACACGCCGCCAGTGATGCTGCCCGTCCTGAAGCAGTCCAATATTTCGCTCTCCCCTGCTCACCATCCCCTGGTATTGCCATTGCGCCAGCTCGGCACCATGGCAATGATCTTCAGGCTGGCGGAACGGATCGCGCATGCCGGTCAGCATCAACAATGAAAGAGCCACCAACACCGTGTTCTTACCCTTCATGGAGAGACTCCAGCATGAGCGTCAACACTCGCTCGTCGTTTTCTGCTTTCAGCGAAAATGCACTCACGGACATGCCTCGCGCCGCCAGGTATCCGAACAATGACACCATCGCCTCCCAAGGCGCCTTCACCGCAAGTTCTCCGCCCTGCGCCGATGGACGCCAGTACAGTAGCTGCATATTCGGCACCTGAAGCGTGAGCGGTGAAAACACCGGCGTTTGCGATGCCGATGAAAGCTGTGCCTCTGCCTGCGCGCCAGAGAGGTGATACAACGTTGAACTGAGCTGGCGGTTGGCCACCCGTTGCTGGCTAAGCGCACCCTCATCACGCATTCCCGGGAAGAACAGAAAAGACAACGCGATCGTACTTAACGCAGCCACCCAACTTACCCAGCAGACAATGCGGGTACGCGGCGAAAAAGCGCACCAGGCGTCAAAGAGGGCGATCATGCGCTTCTCTCCATATCACACGGTACTGGAACTGCCAGTATCCCTGCGCATCCTGCAGGGTGGCGCCGGTATGGTTTATCTCAAACATCGGCGAGTCGCGCAGGGCGGCTTCCAGTGCGCTGAGCGCAGAAAAGGTGAGCGCTTTTCCACTGAGTTCCAGTGAGCTCTGCTGGTAGTCCATACTGGTTAGCCAGGCCTGTGCCGGCACACTCAACGCAAGACTTTCCAGCGCGGGCTGCCAGCGGCGGGTCTGCTCGCGCAATCTGTCTCGTTGAATGACCTGCTGCGCCTGACGCTGGCGCGCCTCAAGCCGGGGTTTCACTGTCGTAAGCGCCGTGGCAAGTTGTTGCTCCGCCTGCAACAACACCCCATTAGCCTGCCCGCTCGTGGCGCGGGCGAGATATCCGATCAGCGTTAGTGCCAGCACGATCGCCGCTGATGCGCCGAATAGCCCACCCCACATACGCAGACAGGCATTACGCCGCTGTTGCCGCCAGGGCAAAAAATTGACGGGAGGATGCATCAACGCATTTCTCCCAGCGCCAGTCCAAGCGCAACGGCGAATGCATGACCTTCCCTGGGTACGGGAGGCTGACGAATTGAAACCGCCCGCCAGGGGTCAAACCCCTCGTCTGCGCAGAGCGCCACCTCTTCGCTTCTGAGGGAGAGCCCGGCTGCCAGGTCGTGAAGATGAGCTATCTCTGCCCGCGATTTGCGCCCCCATGCGTTGCGCGTCGCCCACAGCCACTGCGTGTCATCGCGCCACACCAGGCAGATTTGTTCCGGGGAAAGAAAAGGCAGCAGACGCTGCAATGCGCAGGCATCTGGGGTGATCGCCGTGACGTTTACACCGAGTGTTTTCGCCAGCGTTAACAGAGCCGAAATCTCTTTGTCCTGCGCGGCGGTAACCGTATAGGCCGGGGCGAGCGCATCTTCGCTATAGTCAAAGCGCAGAGCTGCCGACTCCATATCCAGTTCACGCGCCATCGAACCGGTCAACCAGGCCGTTTGTTCACGCTCGCGAAGCGACATTGAAGGGCGGGGAAAGCGCTTTTGCCGCGTCCGACTCGCAGGAAAAGAGAGGTGTATATGGTGGCGTTGCGGCAGCTCGCGACTCCACGGTTGTAACACCGCCACAAGTTGTTCGGCGTCGTGGAAATGTCCGTCGCTGATTGTGTGTTGTGCCAGCGGCAGACGCCACCAGCGCTGTAGATACCAACCTGACGCGCCGCGAACGACGGCAACCGCCAGGGCTTCGTGTGGCTGAATGTGCAGGCCGACTTGCCAGAATCTGAAAGCCATTGCTGATGATCTCCTTATCACCCGTCGCTCTCACGGGTATATCAATGCGTCTGGCTTGCCTTTATACTACCGCGCGGTTGTTTATAAACTGCCCAAATGAAACTAAATGGGAAATCTCCGGTGAAGTTCGTAAAGTATTTATTGATCCTTGCAGTATGTTGCATCCTGCTGGGAGCAGGCTCGATTTATGGCCTCTATCGCTATATTGAGCCACAGTTACCTGACGTCGCGACGCTTAAAGATGTGCGTTTGCAGATCCCGATGCAGGTTTACAGCGCAGATGGCGAGCTCATTGCGCAATATGGTGAAAAACGTCGTATTCCGGTGACGCTCAATCAGATCCCGCCGGAAATGGTCAAAGCCTTTATCGCCACAGAAGACAGTCGTTTCTATGAGCACCACGGCGTTGACCCGGTGGGGATTTTCCGTGCGGCAAGCGTAGCGCTGTTCTCCGGTCACGCCTCGCAAGGGGCGAGTACCATCACGCAGCAGCTCGCAAGAAATTTCTTCCTCAGTCCTGAACGCACGTTGATGCGTAAGATTAAGGAAGTGTTCCTGGCGATCCGCATTGAGCAATTGCTGAGTAAAGATGAGATCCTCGAACTCTATCTGAACAAGATCTACCTCGGTTACCGCGCTTATGGCGTCGGGGCGGCGGCGCAGGTCTATTTCGGTAAATCAGTCGACCAGTTGGATCTGGGTGAGATCGCGGTAATTGCCGGCCTGCCGAAAGCGCCTTCTACCTTTAACCCGCTTTATTCGATGGACCGCGCGACCGCACGTCGTAACGTGGTGCTGTCGCGCATGCTGAGCGAAGGGTACATCACTCAGGCACAGTACGATCAGGCGCGGAATGAGCCGATCGACGCCAACTATCATGCGCCGGAAATCGCTTTCTCCGCCCCGTACCTGTCAGAAATGGTGCGTCAGGAGATGTACAACCGTTATGGCGAAAACGCCTATGAAGACGGTTACCGCATTTACACCACGATCACCCGTAAGGTGCAGCAGGCCGCGCAACAGGCGGTACGTAATAATGTGCTGGACTATGACATGCGCCACGGCTATCGCGGTCCGGCCAACGTGCTGTGGAAAGTGGGTGAAACCGCATGGGACAGTAAGAAAATCACCGATACGCTGAAAGCGCTGCCAACTTACGGGCCGTTGCTGCCAGCGGTGATCACCAGTGCAAACCCGCAGGAAGCGACGGCGACTCTGGCAGACGGCACTTCGGTCTCGCTGCGGATGGAAGGCATTCGTTGGGCGCGTCCTTATCGTTCGGATACTCAGCAAGGCCCGACGCCGCGTAAGGTCACTGACGCGGTGCAGACCGGTCAGCAGATCTGGGTGCGGAAGATGGGCGAAGCCTGGTGGCTGGCGCAGGTTCCGGATGTGAACTCCGCGCTGGTCTCTATCAATCCGAAAAACGGGGCCGTGCTGGCGCTGGTCGGCGGTTTTGACTTTAACCAGAGCAAGTTCAACCGTGCCACTCAGGCGCTGCGTCAGGTCGGTTCTAACATTAAGCCGTTCCTCTACACTGCCGCGATGGACAAAGGTCTGACGCTGGCGAGTATGCTGAACGACGTGCCAATTTCTCGCTGGGATGCTGGTGCCGGTTCCGACTGGCGTCCGAAAAACTCACCACCGCAGTACGCAGGCCCGATTCGTTTACGTCAGGGGCTGGGCGAATCGAAAAACGTAGTAATGGTACGCGCCATGCGGGCCATGGGCGTGGACTACGCGGCGGAATATCTGCAGCGTTTCGGCTTCCCGGCACAAAACATTGTGCGTACCGAATCCCTGGCGCTGGGCTCCGCGTCATTTACCCCGCTACAGGTGGCGCGTGGTTATGCCGTCATGTCGAACGGCGGCTTCCTGGTCGATCCCTATTTCATCAGCAAGATTGAAACGGACCAGAACGGCGTAATTTTCGAAGCGAAGCCGAAAATCGCCTGCCCGGAGTGTGATATTCCGGTGATTTACGGTGATACCCAGAAATCCAACGTTCTGGAAAACAGCAACGTCGAAGATGTCTCCATCTCTGGCGAGCAGCAGAACGCCGCCGTGCCAATGCCCAAACTGGAGCAGGCAAATCAGGCGTTAGTGGCGCAGACCGGGGCGCAAGAGTACGCACCGCACGTGATCAACACGCCGCTGGCTTTCCTGATCAAGAGCGCGCTGAATACCAACATTTTCGGCGAACCCGGCTGGATGGGTACAGGTTGGCGTGCAGGTCGTGATCTGAATCGCCACGATATCGGCGGTAAAACCGGGACCACCAACAGCTCGAAAGACGCCTGGTTCTCCGGCTACGGTCCAGGGGTAGTCACCTCCGTATGGATTGGATTTGACGATCACCGCCGTGACCTGGGGCGCACCACCGCCTCTGGCGCGATCAAAGATCAAATCTCTGGCTACGAAGGCGGTGCGAAAAGTGCGCAACCCGCGTGGGATGCTTACATGAAAGTGGTGCTGGAAGGGGTTCCTGAGGAGCCGCTGACGCCGCCACCAGGCATCATCACGGTCAATATCGATCGCAGCACCGGACAACTGGCAAACGGCGGTAACAGTCGGGCAGAATATTTCATCGAAGGCACGCAGCCGACACAGCAGGCGGTGCATGAGGTGGGAACGACCATCACTGACGGTGGTGAGACACACGAACTTTTCTAAATAAAAAAGGCGCTGCGGCGCCTTTTTTCATTCCTTCAGGGGACCCGTTTACAGCCGTCCCTGCCCTTTCAGCCATTCGCGTACAAGAAACAACGCGCTCACGTTTCGTGCTTCGGTAAAGTCGGGGTCTTCCAGCAGATCCATCAGATGCGCCAGCGGCCAGCGCACCTGCGGCAACGGTTCGGGTTCATCGCCTTCCAGTGACTCGGGAAAAAGGTCTTCCGCCACCACGATATTCATCTTGCTGGAAAAGTAAGACGGCGCCATGCTGAGTTTTTTTAAAAAAGTCAGATCGTTTGCCCCAAAACCGACCTCTTCTTTCAGTTCCCGGTTCGCCGCTTCAAACACGCTTTCACCCGGGTCGATCAACCCTTTGGAAAAGCCCAGCTCATAGGACTCCGTTCCCACCGCGTATTCACGAATCAGAATCAGGTGATCGTCAACGATCGGAACAATCATTACCGCTTCACGGGTCGAGGGACGCATCCGTTCATAGACACGACGCACGCCGTTGCTGAATTCGAGGTCCACGCTTTCAACGCTAAATAGCCGCGACTGTGCGACAGTTTCGACGTTCAGAATGGTGGGTTTTTGTAATGATTTGCTCATCGTGAGAATCTATGCCGTGAAATCAGTCGTTATTGTGCGATACGCAACACGGTTTCGGCAATGCGAATTGCCAGTTATTTACATTTATGTAACCTAATAAAAATATAATTCCTATTTCAAATTAAAAGTCAATAGGTTGAAATAGGTCCAGGAATTTGCTGATATTCCGCTTTTGCAGGTTTTGCTATCATCAGCATTCACTGGGATGCGCTGAAAAATGCTCAAGTTCAACTCCATGCTTGCCGATAGCCAACCACGGGATCACGTTCATTGTGACAGGGTGCGACTGACCACACCTGACAGATTAAGTAAGATGGGGAAAGCATGAGCACCATTCTGATTTTTTTAGCGGCGTTGCTGGTCTGCGCATTGCTGGCCTGGTGGCGACTTAACGTTCGTGCCAGACGGCGTAAGCTGCCGTGGACAAATGCATTCTCAGAGGCGGCAACGCGCAAACTCACGCCTGAAGAACGCAGCGCCGTTGAAAATTATCTTGATAGCCTGAGTCAAATCCAGCAGGTACCCGGTCCGACGGGTGCCAGCGCAGCCCCTGTTTCCCTGACGCTGAATGCTGAAAGCAATAACGTCATCATTCTGACCCACTCAATCACCCGCTACGGCATCACGACGGACGATCCGAATAAGTGGCGCTACTACCTCGATTCCGTCGAAGTCCATCTGCCTCCCTTTTGGGAACAGTACATTAATGATGAAAACAGCGTTGAGCTGATCCACACCGATACGCTGCCGCTGGTGATCTCGCTAAATGGTCATTCCCTGCAAGAGTATATGCAGGAGGCGCGTGGTTACGCGCTGCAACCGACCACATCCACACAGGCGTCGATTCGCGGCGAAGAGAGCGAACAAATTGAGTTGCTGAACATTCGTCAGGAGACGCATGAAGAATATGCGCTCAGCCGCCCGGCCGGTTTCCGCGAAGCGCTGTTAATTGTCGCCGCCTTCCTGCTATTCTTTTTCTGTCTGGTTACGCCGGACGTCTTTGTGCCGTGGATGGTGGGCGGAGCCGTGCTGTTGCTGGCGGCAGGATTGTGGGGCTTATTCGCGCCGCCATCGAAATCCGCACTACGCGAAATTCACTGCCTGCGGGGAACGCCGCGCCGCTGGGGACTGTTTGGCGAAAATGACCAGGAGCAGATCAACAATATCTCGCTGGGGATTATCGACCTGGTGTATCCAAGCCACTGGCAGCCTTACATTGCGCAAGATCTCGGCCAGCAAACAGATATTGATATTTATCTCGATCGCCACGTCGTGCGTCAGGGACGGTTTTTATCCCTGCATGACGAGGTTAAACACTTCCCGTTGCAGCACTGGGTACGCAGCACGATCATCGCCGGTGGCTCACTGCTGGTGCTGATGATGCTGTTATTCTGGATCCCGCTCGATATGCCGATTAAGTTCACGCTGTCGTGGATGAAAGGTGCACAAACCATCGAAGCGACCAGCGTAAAACAGCTTGAACAGTCCGGCGTGCGCGTCGGCGACACGTTAAATCTTCGCGGGACCGGCATGTGTAATATTCATGCGCAGGGCACCTGGAGCGCACAAACCAGTTCACCGTTTATGCCGTTTGACTGCTCGCAAATCATCTGGAATGACGCCCCTGCGCTACCGTTGCCGGAATCCGATCTAGTGAACAAAGCCACTGCGCTCTCGCAGGCCGTTAACCGCCAGTTGCACCCCAAACCGGAAGATGACTCTCGCGTCAGCGCGGCCTTGCGCTCCGCCATTCAGAAATCGGGCATGGTGCTGCTGGATGATTTTGGCGATATCGTCCTGAAAACCGCCGAGTTGTGCGCGGCAGAAGACGAGTGCGTACGCCTCAAAAATGCGCTGGTTAACCTGGGGAACAGTAAAGACTGGAGCGCGCTGGTGAAACGGGCCAACGCGGGCAAACTGGATGGTGTTAACGTTCTGCTGCGTCCCGTCAGCGCCGAATCGCTCGACAATCTGGTTACCACCTCCACGGCGCCCTTTATTACCCGCGAGACCGCCCGCGCCGCCCAATCGCTGAACAGCCCCGCTCCTGGCGGATTCCTGATTGTCAGCGATGAAGGCAGCGATCTGGTCGATCAGCCCTGGCCGACCGTATCGCTGTACGATTACCCGGCGCAGGAACAGTGGAGCGCCTTCCAGCGACTGGCACAAATGCTGATGAACACGCCGTTTAGCGCCGAAGGGATTGTCACCAATATCTATACTGACGCCAATGGCACGCAGCATATCGCCCTGCACCGCATCCCCGATCGTTCTGGTTTGTGGCGTTACCTCGGCACCACGCTGCTGATGCTGACGATGCTAGCCTGCACACTCTATAATGGCGTACAGGCATTCCGCCGCTATCAGCGTCATCGCACCCGCATGATGGAGATTCAGCAGTACTATGAAAGCTGTCTGAATCCGAAGCTCATCAGCGCTCCGGAAAGCCTCATCTGATAACATGTCTGCGGCACCGGATGTGCTACCCTGTGCCGCATCGCGTTTTCTTCTGGAGAGTTCCCATGCATATTGATATTGCCTGGCAGAACGTGGATACCGTTCTGTTAGACATGGACGGCACGCTGCTCGACCTGGCGTTTGATAACTACTTCTGGCAAAAGCTGGTGCCTGAGACCTACGGCGCGCAGAACGGGATCTCGCCACAAGAGGCGCAGGAACGCATCCGCCAGGAATATCATGCCGTGCAGCATACGCTAAACTGGTACTGTCTTGATTACTGGAGCGACCGTCTGGGTCTGGATATCTGCGCGATGACTACCGCAATGGGGCCGCGAGCGGTGTTACGTGACGATACAATCCCCTTTTTAGACGCGCTCAAAGCCTGCGGTAAACGGCGGATTTTGCTGACCAATGCGCATCCGCATAATCTGGCCGTGAAGCTGGAGCATACCGGTCTGGCCTCACACCTTGATTTATTACTTTCTACCCACACATTTGGATATCCCAAAGAGGATCAGCGGTTATGGCGCGCCGTGGCGGAAGAAACGGGAATGAGTGCAGAGAAAACGCTGTTTATCGACGATAGCGAACCTATTCTCGATGCGGCGGCGAAGTTTGGTATTCGTTATTGCCTCGGCGTGACTAACCCCGACTCTGGCGTTGCGGAAAAACAGTATGCGCGCCATCCGTCACTGAATGACTACCGCCGACTGATCCCCTCACTGATGTGAAGGAGACGCCATGAAAGAGAAGCCCTCGGTTGAGGTCAGACTGGATAAATGGCTTTGGGCTGCGCGGTTTTATAAAACCCGCGCACTGGCCCGCGAAATGGTGGACGGCGGGAAAGTTCACTATAACGGACAGCGCAGTAAGCCGAGCAAGATCGTCGAACTGAACGCCACGCTAACGCTGCGTCAGGGCAACGACGAGCGAACGGTGGTGATCAAGGCGATCACCGAGCAGCGTCGTCCGGCCAGCGAAGCCGTCACTCTGTACGAAGAGACGACGGAAAGTGTAGAGAAACGCGAAAAAATGGCGCTGGCGCGTAAGCTTAACGCTCTGACCATGCCGCACCCGGACAGGCGACCGGACAAAAAAGAACGCCGTGACCTGTTACGATTTAAACACGGCGACAGTGAATAACTGTCGCCCGCTAGAGAGATGATTATGCCGCAACATGACCAATTACACCGCTATCTGTTTGAAAATTTTGCCGTGCGCGGCGAACTGGTAACCGTATCGGAAACCCTGCAACAGATCCTCGAAAACCATACTTATCCGCAGCCAGTGAAAACCGTTCTCGCTGAGTTACTGGTTGCCACCAGTCTGCTCACGGCGACGCTGAAGTTCGCCGGTGATATCACCGTTCAGCTCCAGGGTGATGGTCCGCTGAGCCTCGCGGTGATCAACGGCAACAACAATCAGCAGATGCGTGGTGTGGCGCGTGTCCAGGGCGAGATCCCGGAAGATGCTGACCTGAAAACGCTGGTCGGTAATGGTTATCTGGTCATTACCATTACCCCGGAAGAAGGCGAGCGTTATCAGGGCGTTGTCGGTCTGGAAGGCGATACGCTGGCGGCATGTCTGGAAGATTACTTCCTGCGTTCTGAGCAATTGCCAACCCGTCTGTTCATTCGTACCGGTGATGTTGACGGGAAAGCCGCTGCCGGCGGAATGCTGTTGCAGGTGATGCCAGCCCAGGATGCGCAAGCGGATGACTTCAACCATCTGGCCACGCTGACCGAAACTATCAAGGCGGAAGAGCTACTGACCCTGCCAGCCAATGAAGTGCTGTGGCGTCTGTATCACGAAGAAGAGGTCACCCTTTACGATCCGCAGGACGTTGAGTTCAAATGCACCTGCTCGCGCGAACGCTGTGCTGGCGCACTGAAAACGCTGCCGGACGAAGAGGTGGATAGCATTCTGGCGGAAGAAGGCGAAATCGATATGCATTGCGACTATTGCGGGAGCCACTACCTGTTCAATGCCATGGATATTGCCGAGATCCGTAATAACGCCTCCCCGGCCGATCCGCAGGTTCACTGATCGATATCCTGAACCGGTCGGATGACGCGATGCGTCTCCGACCGTCCGCACTAAATTCCGCACTTTTTGCTAAAATTTTCTTTCGTGGTGAATCGATATTTTGTATGTAAGTGGTTTGTTAATTTCCCGCATGAATGCGATTACACTCACAACATTCCCGTGAAAAATACTAATCCTTAACCTTTTAGGAACATTTTCCACAACTAAAAAGTCATTCCTGCCATAATAAGCCCCGCTTCGTGACTGGAGTCACAGCGTTTTCAGTCAATCGTGATTTTGTCCAGATAAGTAAATCTATGAGCCTTGTCGCGGTTAACACCCCCAAAAAAACCTTACTATTCCAGGTAATACATATTGGCTAAGGAGCAGTGATATGCGCGTGAAACGATTAACCCCGCAAGATCTCAAGGCTTATGGTATCAGCGACGTTCAGGATATCGTCTACAACCCCAGCTATGAAACCCTTTATCAGGAAGAGCTAGACCCAAGCCTGGAAGGTTATGAGCGTGGTGTGTTGACGAACCTGGGTGCCGTTGCAGTTGATACCGGTATTTTCACCGGACGTTCGCCGAAGGATAAGTACATTGTTCGTGATGACACCACGCGTGATACGCTGTGGTGGTCCGACAAAGGAAAAGGCAAGAACGACAACAAACCGCTATCCCAGGAAACCTGGCAGCACCTGAAAGGATTAGTCACTAAACAACTTTCCGGTAAACGTCTGTTTATCGTTGATGCTTTCTGTGGCGCAAACGCCGATACTCGTCTCTCTGTCCGCTTCATTACCGAAGTGGCGTGGCAGGCGCATTTCGTGAAGAACATGTTCATCCGCCCAAGCGATGACGAACTGGAAGGCTTTGAGCCTGACTTTATCGTGATGAACGGCGCGAAGTGCACAAACCCACAGTGGAAAGAGCAGGGTCTGAACTCCGAAAACTTTGTCGCCTTCAACCTGACCGAACGTATCCAGCTGATTGGTGGTACCTGGTACGGCGGCGAAATGAAGAAAGGTATGTTCTCGGTGATGAACTATCTGCTGCCGCTGAAAGGCATTGCCTCCATGCACTGTTCCGCCAACGTGGGCGAGAAAGGCGACGTTGCGGTGTTCTTCGGTCTTTCCGGCACCGGGAAAACAACCCTCTCCACCGACCCGAAACGCCGTCTGATCGGCGATGACGAGCACGGCTGGGATGACGATGGCGTGTTCAACTTTGAAGGCGGTTGCTACGCAAAAACGATCAAGCTGTCGAAAGAAGCGGAACCGGAAATCTACAACGCTATCCGCCGTGATGCGCTGTTAGAAAACGTCACCGTGCGCGACGATGGGACTATCGATTTTGACGACGGCTCGAAAACCGAGAATACCCGCGTTTCCTATCCTATCTACCACATCGAAAATATCGTTAAACCGGTTTCCAAAGCCGGCCATGCCACGAAGGTGATCTTCCTGACCGCTGATGCTTTTGGCGTGCTGCCACCGGTTTCTCGCCTGACCGCCAACCAGACGCAGTACCACTTCCTGTCTGGCTTCACGGCTAAACTGGCGGGTACGGAACGCGGTGTCACCGAGCCGACGCCAACCTTCTCCGCCTGCTTCGGCGCGGCATTCCTGTCGCTGCATCCGACGCAGTATGCTGAAGTGCTGGTGAAACGCATGCAGGCCTCAGGTGCGCAGGCATACCTGGTCAACACTGGCTGGAACGGTACGGGCAAACGTATCTCCATCAAAGATACCCGCGCCATTATCGACGCTATCCTGAACGGTTCTCTGGACGATGCAGAAACCTTCAACCTGCCGATGTTTGATCTGGCGATCCCGACCGAACTTCCAGGCGTGGATACCCGTATTCTCGACCCGCGTAATACCTACGGGTCTCCGGAACAGTGGCAGGAAAAAGCCACTGCGCTGGCGAAACTGTTCATCGAGAACTTCGAGAAATACACCGATACGCCAGCAGGCGAAGCATTGGTCAGTGCCGGGCCGAAGCTGTAAGTCAGTCCGGATAAAGTAAAAATAACAAGGGAGGCATTTCGCCTCCCTTTTTTTACGCCTCTTTAGTCGTCCCCTGGACGCGGACCACAGGAACCGGTAGCCAGGCGCGGATAGAGAGCCCGCCCCGCTCGCTGGTGCCGATCTCCAGCAGCCCGTTATGGTTGTCCACGATACGCTGCACAATCGCCAGTCCCAGACCGGTTCCGCTGGTGCTACGCGCACTGTCGCCACGGACAAACGGCTGGAACAGGTGTTTACGCTGCTCAGGTTTAATGCCGGGGCCGTCATCTTCCACCTGGAACCAGGCGCGATGCGGTTCCGTCCCGCTACTGACTTTGATCCATCCGTTGCCATAACGCGCAGCGTTCACCACCATGTTGGCGACTGCACGCTTGATAGACAGCGGGTGCATCTTCACCTGAATGCTACCCGGCTGAAGCGCCGTCTCAATTTCGCGCTCATAGCCACTTTCTGCCGCCACCACTTCGCCCAGCACGGCGTTGAGATCGGCCATCTCCATCGGCATCTCCTGCCCGGTACGCAGGTAGTCGATGAACTGTTCAATGATCGCGTTGCACTCTTCGATATCTTTATTGATGGACTCCGCCAGATAACCATCCTGCTCGCCCATCATCTCTGTCGCCAGACGAATACGCGTCAGCGGGGTGCGGAGATCGTGACTGACCCCCGCCATCAGCAGCGTTCGGTCATCCGCGAGCTGCTTCACCCCGGCTGCCATATGGTTGAAGGCACGGGTCACCGAGCGGACCTCAGAGGCGCCGTACTCACGCAGCGGCGGTGGAATAATGCCTTTCCCTACCTGCAGCGCGGCATGTTCGAGATCCACAAGGGGTCGGTTTTGTATACGTATAAACAGCCACGCCCCCCCTATTGCCAACAACATGATGGCCAGCGTATAGCGAAACAGCGGGGAGAAATCGCCCTGATGAATTTCCGTTAACGGAACGCGCACCCAGATATTGGGGGACAGCCAGGTTTTCAGCCAGACAACCGGCGAGCTTTTGTTGACCTCAACGCGCACTTCCGTCGGCCCGCCCAGCTGCTGCGCCATCTGATGGCTTAAAAATTCATAGTGTTGCGCCCAACGCAGTCCCGCCTCTTCGGCGGCTTCGTTGGAATAAAGAGAAATCCCCAGCTCACGGTAAATTTCCCGGCGAAAAGCGGGAGGCACCACCAGTTGCGTGCCGTCCTCCAGTTGCAGTTTATCGGTCATCAGCATACGCACTTCGTAGGCCAGGACCTTATTAAACTGCTGGAGACTCGGCAGAATCGCAAAGTTCAGCACCACCAGATAGGTCGTCACCAGACTGACAAACAGCAGGGTGACGATGAGCAGCAGCGTGCGGGCAAATGAACTTCGTGGCGAGAAGCGCATTCGCCTCATGCTTTAGAACCGTCCGGTACAAAAACGTAACCCAGGCCCCACACGGTCTGGATATAACGCGGATGAGCGGGATCTTCTTCCACCATGCGGCGCAAACGAGAAATCTGTACGTCGATGGAACGCTCCATTGCGGAATACTCACGACCACGCGCCAGGTTCATCAGTTTGTCACGGGACAGCGGCTCGCGCGGGTGGCTCACCAGCGCTTTCAGTACCGCAAATTCACCACTAGTGAGCGGCATCGGCTCGTCTTCACGGAACATTTCGCGAGTGCCCAGGTTTAATTTGAACTTACCAAAAGCGATGACCGCCTCTTCCTGAGAAGGCGCGCCCGGCAGTTCGTTCGCCTGACGACGCAGCACCGCCCGAATACGCGCCAGCAGTTCGCGTGGGTTAAACGGTTTCGGGATATAGTCATCGGCGCCGATTTCCAGCCCGACAATACGGTCAACTTCTTCCCCTTTCGCCGTGACCATGATGATCGGCATCGGGTTACTCTGGCTGCGCAGACGGCGGCAAATAGACAGGCCATCTTCACCCGGCAGCATCAGATCCAGTACCATAAGGTGGAAAGATTCGCGGGTTAGCAGGCGATCCATTTGCTCGGCGTTAGCGACGCTTCGAACCTGGAAGCCCTGTTCGGTCAGATAACGCTCCAGCAGCGCGCGCAGGCGCATGTCGTCATCGACCACCAGAATTTTATAGTTCTCTTGCATTGTTTGTACTCCCAAAGGTTCGCAACAATTGAAGGTATGTATTCTTAAAAAAGCTTACGTTCGTCACCAGCGAATTCTGGTATGAATTCCAGGCTAAATTGTTACAAAGCATATTTAACAGCAGCTTAAGTATACAATGAAACGCGCAGCACATTATTTATTCTGTTATCAGGGTGACGTAATACGAATTGTGCGCTTCGTCACAGACTTAAAGGTAATCAATAAGATGAAAACGCCTCTGATCACCCGGGAAGGGTACGAAAAACTCAAAAGTGAGCTTAATTACCTCTGGCGTGAAGAACGCCCGGAAGTCACAAAGAAGGTGACCTGGGCGGCGAGTCTGGGTGACCGCAGTGAGAATGCCGACTATCAGTATAATAAAAAGCGCCTGCGTGAGATCGACCGACGCGTCCGTTACCTGACTAAATGCATGGAGAATTTGAAGATCGTCGATTACTCCCCGCAGCAGGAAGGCAAAGTGTTTTTCGGCGCATGGGTAGAAATTGAGAATGACGATGGCGATACCCGTCGCTTTCGGATTGTCGGCTACGATGAAATTTTTGGCCGCAAAGATTATATCTCCATCGACTCGCCGATGGCGCGCGCGCTGCTGAAAAAAGAGGTCGGCGATCTCGCGGTGGTCAACACGCCTGGTGGGGAAGCAAGCTGGTACGTGAATGCGATCGAATACGTAAAATGAGCAGGAACAATCCGAAGCCCCGCGCTATGGCTGGCGTTTTTGCCCATCAATCCGTATAACTGTTCCCTGATTTTTTACTCAGTAGATGAAGCCAATCCATGATGAATGATTCTTTCTGCCGCATTATTGCGGGTGAAATTCAGGCCCGGGCCGACCAGGTCACCGCTGCCGTTCGCCTGCTTGACGAAGGGAACACCGTGCCGTTTATCGCACGTTACCGTAAGGAAATCACCGGCGGCCTGGATGATACGCAACTGCGTAATCTGGAGACCCGACTGGGCTATTTGCGCGAACTGGAAGAGCGCCGTCAGGCCATTCTCAAGTCCATTTCCGAGCAAGGCAAACTGACCGATGATCTGGCGACTGCCATCAACGGCACGTTAAGTAAGACCGAACTCGAAGATCTTTACCTCCCGTATAAACCCAAACGCCGCACCCGTGGACAGATAGCGATTGAAGCCGGTCTGGAACCGCTGGCCGACCTGTTGTGGAACGACCCGTCACACGATCCGGACACCGAAGCGGCAAAATATATCGATGCAGAGAAAGGGGTTGCCGACAGCAAAGCCGCGCTTGATGGCGCACGCTATATCCTGATGGAACGCTTTGCCGAAGACGCCGCGCTGCTGGCGAAGGTACGTGACTATCTGTGGAAAAATGCCCATCTGGTTGCCAGCGTAGTCAGCGGTAAAGAAGAAGAAGGCGCAAAATTCCGCGACTATTTCGATCATCACGAGCCGATCGCCTCCGTGCCTTCTCACCGTGCGCTGGCAATGTTCCGCGGTCGTAATGAAGGCGTGTTGCAGCTTTCGCTGAATGCCGATCCGCAGTTCGATGAGCCGCCGAAAGAGAGCTACTGCGAGCAGATCATTATGGATCACCTCGGCCTGCGTCTGAACAACGCACCGGCAGACAGCTGGCGCAAAGGCGTGGTGAGCTGGACGTGGCGTATCAAGGTGCTTATGCACCTCGAGACCGAGCTGATGGGGACTGTCCGCGAGCGCGCGGAGGACGAAGCAATCAACGTATTCGCCCGCAACCTGCACGACCTGTTGATGGCGGCACCAGCGGGTCTGCGTGCCACTATGGGCCTCGATCCGGGTCTGCGTACCGGGGTAAAAGTCGCCGTGGTGGATGGCACTGGTAAGCTGGTCGCCACCGATACCATCTATCCTCACACCGGTCAGGCGGCGAAAGCCGCCGTGGTAGTGGCTGCGCTGTGTGAAAAGTACAATGTGGAACTGGTGGCGATTGGTAACGGCACCGCCTCGCGTGAAACCGAACGCTTCTTCCTCGATGTACAGAAACAGTTCCCGAAAGTGACGGCGCAGAAAGTGATCGTCAGCGAAGCCGGGGCGTCAGTCTATTCCGCGTCAGAACTGGCAGCCCAGGAGTTCCCGGATCTCGACGTCTCGCTGCGCGGCGCGGTCTCTATTGCGCGCCGTCTGCAGGATCCGCTCGCTGAGCTGGTGAAAATCGATCCGAAATCGATCGGCGTCGGTCAGTATCAGCATGACGTCAGCCAGACACAGTTAGCCCGTAAGCTGGACGCGGTAGTGGAAGACTGTGTGAACGCCGTCGGCGTTGATTTGAATACGGCATCGGTTCCGCTGTTAACCCGTGTAGCCGGTCTGACCCGAATGATGGCGCAGAATATCGTGGCCTGGCGCGACGAGAACGGGCAGTTCCAGAATCGTCAGCAACTGCTGAAAGTCAGCCGACTGGGACCGAAAGCCTTCGAACAGTGCGCAGGCTTCCTGCGTATTAACCACGGTGATAACCCGCTGGATGCTTCCACCGTTCACCCGGAAGCCTATCCGGTTGTGGAACGTATTCTGGCGGCAACTCAACAGGCGCTGAAAGATCTGATGGGCAACAGCAGCGAACTGCGCAATCTGAAAGCCGTCGATTTTACCGACGACAAGTTCGGTGTCCCGACCGTCAGTGACATCATCAAAGAGCTGGAGAAACCGGGTCGCGATCCGCGTCCGGAATTCAAAACCGCGCAGTTTGCCGATGGCGTTGAAACCATGAACGATTTGCAGCCGGGGATGGTTCTCGAGGGTGCCGTCACCAACGTCACCAACTTTGGTGCATTTGTGGATATCGGCGTTCACCAGGATGGACTGGTTCACATCTCATCGCTGTCGAACAAGTTTGTTGACGATCCCCACACCGTGGTGAAAGCGGGCGACATCGTGAAGGTGAAAGTACTGGAAGTTGATCTGCAACGTAAGCGTATTGCCCTGACGATGCGTCTGGACGAACAGCCGGGTGAAACCAATGCCCGTCGCGGCGGCGGCAATGATCGTCCGGCAGCGAAAGCGGCAAAACCACGTACTCGTGAAGCGCAGCCCGCCGGTAACAGCGCGATGATGGATGCGCTGGCGGCAGCAATGGGTAAAAAACGTTAAGTTTAGATCGAGTGCCGGATGGCGGCGGAACCGCCCTGTCCGGCCCTTTACCGCATCCACCTTCTCCATCGCGTTATATTTATCACGCCATTAACAGATGAAACCTTAATTAAACATTAACAACGTTAATTTATTAAGAATTCAAATCATTTCACCTGCTGGTTATTATTTTTGAGCCATATCAAAAATGACGCAGATTATTATTCAAACCTACATTCCGTCACATTTAATCGGTTGAAGATAAAAACCATTCTCATTATCATTGCATTGTTGATTATTTACTCTTTCCTTCGTTGGCTAATCATCTGGTCTCATGCCGCGCCCCTTTGCCCCATGAGGTAAACATCCAGTTAGCGAGAAACAAGTAGGTTCTTATGCAATTTGCTCCAGATACTGCGTGGAAAATCACTGGTTTTTCCCGAGAAATAAGTCCTGCATACCGTCAGAAACTGCTTTCCCTCGGCATGCTCCCGGGTTCCTCATTTAACGTGGTGCGCGTCGCCCCCTTAGGCGATCCTGTCCATATTGAAACGCGTCGCGTTAGCCTGGTATTGCGTAAAAAAGACCTGGCATTATTAGAAGTGGAAGCGGTTTCCTGTTAATACAGTGAGTCTATAACGATGAAAAAATTAACCATTGGCTTAATTGGTAATCCAAATTCCGGCAAGACAACCCTGTTTAACCAACTGACCGGTGCGCGCCAGCGCGTAGGCAACTGGGCTGGGGTCACCGTGGAACGTAAAGAGGGGCAATTCACGACCACGGATCATCAGGTCACGCTGGTCGATCTGCCCGGCACGTATTCGCTCACTACCATCTCTTCGCAAACCTCTCTGGATGAGCAGATTGCCTGCCACTACATTCTGAGCGGCGACGCCGACCTGTTAATTAACGTGGTAGATGCCTCAAATCTTGAGCGTAACCTCTATCTGACGCTGCAACTGCTTGAGCTGGGCATTCCCTGCATTGTTGCACTCAACATGCTCGACATTGCGGAAAAACAGAAAATCCGCATTGATATCGATGCCCTTTCAACCCGCCTTGGCTGCCCGGTCGTCCCGCTGGTTTCTACCCGTGGACGCGGTATCGAAGCGCTGAAGCTGGCGATTGACCGCCACAGCAAGAACGAAAACGTTGAACTGGTGCATTACGCCCAGCCGCTGCTGCGTGAGGCCGATAAACTGGCAAACGCCATGGCTAAAGAAATGCCGGTACAACAGCGCCGCTGGCTCGGCTTGCAAATGCTGGAAGGGGATATCTACAGCCGGGCATACGCCGGTGACGCTGCTGCGCAACTGGATATTTCGCTGGCGCATCTGAGCGACGAGATGGACGACCCGGCACTGCATATCGCCGATGCGCGTTACCAGTGCATTGCGGCGATCTGCGACGTGGTGAGCAACACTTTAACAGCAGAGCCCAGCCGCTTTACAACGGCGGTGGATAAAATCATCCTCAACCGTTTTCTCGGTCTGCCGATCTTCCTGTTTGTGATGTACCTGATGTTCCTGCTTGCCATTAACATTGGCGGCGCGCTGGCCCCTATTTTTGATGCTGGCTCTGTGGCGATTTTTATTCACGGTATCCAGTGGATCGGTTATACCCTTCACTTCCCGGACTGGCTGACCATTTTCCTCGCCCAAGGGCTGGGCGGTGGGATTAACACCGTTCTGCCGCTGGTTCCGCAGATCGGCATGATGTACCTGTTCCTCTCGTTCCTCGAAGACTCCGGTTACATGGCGCGCGCAGCGTTTGTGATGGACCGTCTGATGCAGGCGCTGGGACTGCCGGGCAAATCATTCGTCCCGCTGATTGTCGGCTTTGGCTGCAACGTGCCATCGGTGATGGGGGCCCGCACCCTGGATGCACCACGTGAGCGTCTGATGACTATCATGATGGCACCGTTCATGTCCTGTGGGGCACGACTGGCGATTTTCGCCGTGTTTGCGGCGGCCTTCTTCGGGCAGAACGGCGCGCTGGCGGTGTTCTCCCTGTATGTGCTGGGCATTGTGATGGCGGTTCTGACCGGCCTGATGCTCAAACACACGATCATGCGTGGCGAAGCGTCTCCGTTTGTTATGGAGCTTCCGGTTTATCACGTCCCGCATATCAAGAGTCTGATCATCCAGACCTGGCAGCGCCTGAAAGGGTTTGTGCTGCGCGCCGGTAAAGTGATCGTCATTGTCAGCATCTTCCTGAGCGCGTTTAACAGCTTTTCACTCAGCGGCAAGATTGTCGATAATATCAACGATTCGGCGCTGGCCTCCGTCAGTCGCGTCATCACTCCCATCTTTAAACCGATTGGTGTTCATGAAGACAACTGGCAGGCAACGGTTGGGCTGTTCACGGGTGCGATGGCGAAAGAAGTGGTGGTCGGTACACTCAACACGCTCTATACCGCAGAAAACATTCAGGATGAGGAATTTAATCCGGCTGAATTTAATCTTGGCGATGAGCTGCTGAGCGCGCTGGATGAAACCTGGCAGAGCCTGAAAGATACTTTCAGCCTGAGCGTACTGGCGAACCCTATTGAAGCCAGCAAAGGCGACGGAGAAATGGCGACTGGCGCAATGGGCGTCATGGATGCGAAATTTGGCAGCGCGGCGGCAGCCTACAGCTACCTGATTTTCGTCCTGCTGTATGTTCCCTGCATCTCGGTAATGGGGGCAATTGCCCGTGAATCGAGCCGCGGCTGGATGGGCTTCTCCATTCTGTGGGGGCTGAACATCGCCTACTCGCTGTCAACCCTGTTCTACCAGGTCGCCAGCTACAGTGAGCATCCGCGCTACAGTCTGGTTTGTATCCTGGCCGTGATCCTGTTTAACGTTGTGGTGCTGGGACTGCTGCGCCGGGCGCGTAGCCGGGTGGATGTCAATCTGCTGGCCACGCGGAAAAAAGCCAGCGATTGCTGCGCCAGTACAACCACCGGCGATTGTCACTAAGGTGTCACGATGGCTTCGCTAATTCAGGTTCGCGATTTATTGGCCTTGCGGGGGCGCATGGAGGCAGCGCAAATCAGCCATACATTGCAAACGCCGCAGCCGATGATCGACGCCATGCTCAGTCAACTGGAAATGATGGGTAAAGCTATGCGGATTCAGGAAGAACCTGACGGCTGTCTCTCCGGAAGCTGCAAAAGTTGCCCGGAAGGCAAAGCCTGCCTGCGTGAATGGTGGGCGCTGCGTTAAGGTATTACGGAGAGTCCGCAAGCAGCACGGCGTTTGTATGGTGCGTCGTTGCCACTGGTGGTTACCGTCGTTCCTGATGACGAGATTATGCTGCATCGCGCGGAACCATTAATCTCCGGCCCGGTAAGTAAGACACTTTCCGGGCATTTTTCTTCGCGTTACAGTCTTTGCTTTAGCGCCACCAGCGTCTGACAGAATTCATCAGGATGCGAAATAAACGGGGCATGCGCTGCCCTGGCAAAGATCAGCGATTCGCTCGCTGGCCATAGTGCATCAAGCAGTGGCACCACCTTGCGGGGAACCAACCCGTCAAGATAGCCGTACAAACGCAGGAACGGTACCGTTAACGATGTCAGTGACTCGCGCAGATCAACCGTTTTCAGGATCTCCAGCCCTCCGTTAAGCACATCTACCGGCGGCATCGGCAGCGCCAGCACGGTCTTTTTCAATGCGCGTGCATCCTGACGCGCCGTTTCCGTTCCCATCGTTTGCAATGCCAGAAAGCGCTCTACCGTCCGCTGGAAGTCTTCACTCAGTTGCTGCTGGAACCCCGCCAGGACTTCCGGCTTAATCCCCGGCCAATTTTCACGTGCGCTGAAACAGGGCGATGACGCCACCGTCACCAGCGCCTGAACGCGCTCGGGATGAGTTAATGCCACCTGGCTCGCCACTAACCCGCCAAGACTCCAGCCGAGCCAGATAGCGCTCTCTGGCGCCAGTTCCAGGACGCGCTCCGCCATTTCCTCAAGCGTCATGGCCCCAAAACCCTGGCTGCGGCCAAAGCCCGGTAAATCGACCAGATGCAGCGTAAAATGCGAGCTCAGTTCCTCGCTAATGCAATGCCACACTTCGGCGTTAAGTCCCCATCCGTGCAGCAGCACAAGATGACAATTTCCCTCTCCACGGGTCTGCCACCAGATGTCATTCATCAGTTACTGTTCTCTTTTCGCCAACAAGGATGAATCTATGCTAACAGTACCGGGATTATGCTGGCTATGCCGAATGCCGCTGGCGCTGAGTCGTTGGGGGATCTGTTCTGTCTGCGAACGCGCTGCGCGTCGGCACGTCTCGCTCTGTCCACGATGTGGACTCCCCTCCGCGCATCCCACAATGGCCTGCGGGCGCTGCCTGCAAAAAGCGCCGCCCTGGCAGCGACTGATTACCGTCAGCGATTATGCCCCGCCGCTCAGCACGCTCATTCATCAACTTAAGTTTTCCCGGCGCAGCGACATCGCCCCCGCGCTGTCGCGCGTTTTGCTGCTGGAGGTATTGCAGGCGCGTCGTCAGACCGGGCTGACCCTGCCGGACAGGCTGATTAGCGTTCCTCTCTGGCAGCGCCGCCACTGGCGCAGGGGGTTTAATCAGAGCGATCTGTTATGCCAGTCGCTGTCTCGCTGGCTGCGCTGTCCCTGGGACAGTCGAAGCGTTACGCGCATTCGCCCTACCGCCACTCAGCACCATCTCAGTGCCAGATTGCGCAAGCGCAACCTGAAAAATGCCTTTCGCCTTGAATTGCCGGTGAAGGGACTCCATATGGTTGTTGTGGATGATGTCATCACGACCGGGAGTACCGTCGCGGAGATCGCACAGCTGCTTTTACGCAACGGCGCGGCGACTGTCCAGGTATGGTGCCTGTGTCGAACCTTGTAGAGCCTCGATGATGGGCGTATTATAACCAACTAAAATAGTCAACTATTAGGCCATTACTATGATCCGTATTTCCGATGCTGCACAAGCGCACTTTGCCAAACTGCTGGCAAATCAGGAAGAAGGGACACAAATCCGTGTATTTGTGATTAATCCCGGTACGCCTAACGCTGAATGTGGCGTTTCTTATTGTCCGCCGGACGCCGTGGAAGCAACCGACACCGCCCTGAAATTTGACCTGCTGACCGCTTATGTTGATGAGCTGAGCGCGCCCTATCTGGAAGACGCTGAGATCGATTTCGTGACCGATCAACTGGGTTCCCAACTGACGCTAAAAGCGCCGAACGCGAAAATGCGTAAAGTGGCTGACGATGCGCCGCTGATGGAACGCGTGGAGTATATGCTCCAGTCGCAAATCAACCCGCAGCTTGCCGGTCACGGTGGTCGTGTCTCTCTGATGGAGATCACCGACGAAGGCTACGCCATTCTGCAGTTTGGTGGCGGCTGTAACGGCTGTTCCATGGTCGATGTGACCCTGAAAGAAGGGATCGAGAAGCAGCTGCTGAACGAGTTCCCGGAACTGAAAGGCGTTCGCGACCTGACCGAACACCAGCGTGGCGAACACTCCTACTACTAAGTTCGCTGCTCGCGTATTGCCCGATGGCGCTAACGCTTATCGGGCATAGCGCCCCTCTTTGCGTCTTTTGCAATATCCTCTTCGATAATTTGACCTGCCTCGCATAATTTAAATTTTGCCTGCCGGGGTGATTCTCAATCACCCTATGTTACCCGTATCATTCATATGGGCACCAAACACACACATCACATCCGACTAAACTAGATAGTTTTAAGGGTAATCCGTCGAGGTGCCGTTACGTCTCTGTTCCCGGTTGGGACAAACGTAGTTTGTCGTCAAAACATTGACGTTACCCATAACAAATTGAAAGGCCAGGTAAATCATGCCATTAGTCATCGTTGCTATCGGTGTAATTTTGTTATTACTCCTGATGATCCGCTTCAAAATGAACGGTTTCATCGCTCTCGTCCTGGTGGCGCTTGCGGTTGGATTGATGCAAGGAATGCCGCTCGATAAAGTCATTGGCTCCATCAAAGCGGGTGTCGGCGGCACCCTGGGAAGTCTTGCCCTGATTATGGGCTTTGGCGCCATGCTCGGCAAAATGCTGGCAGACTGCGGGGGTGCGCAGCGTATCGCCACCACGCTGATTGCGAAATTTGGTAAGAAACACATTCAGTGGGCCGTGGTATTAACCGGTTTCACCGTCGGTTTTGCACTGTTCTATGAAGTGGGCTTTGTGCTGATGCTGCCGCTGGTGTTCACTATTGCCGCCGCGGCTAACATCCCGCTGCTGTATGTCGGTGTTCCGATGGCTGCGGCGCTCTCCGTCACGCACGGCTTCCTGCCCCCGCACCCAGGCCCGACCGCTATCGCGACCATTTTCCATGCCGACATGGGTAAAACCCTGCTGTTTGGTACGATCCTGGCAATCCCGACCGTCATTCTGGCGGGTCCGGTCTTCGCTCGCTGCCTGAAAGGCATCGATAAGCCGATCCCGGAAGGTCTGTACAGCGCGAAAACCTTCACGGAAGAAGAGATGCCGAGTTTTGGCGTCAGCGTCTGGACCTCACTGGTTCCGGTAGTACTGATGGCAATGCGCGCTATTGCAGAGATGATCCTGCCGAAAGGCCATGCGTTCCTGCCTGTTGCCGAGTTCTTTGGTGACCCGGTGATGGCAACCCTGATTGCAGTCCTGATCGCCCTGTTCACCTTCGGTCTGAACCGTGGCCGTTCAATGGATCAGATTAACGATACGTTGACCTCTTCCATCAAAATTATCGCAATGATGCTGTTGATCATCGGCGGTGGCGGTGCGTTCAAGCAGGTGCTGGTCGACAGCGGCGTGGACAAATACATTGCGTCCATGATGCACGAAACCAATATCTCTCCGCTGCTGATGGCATGGTCTATCGCCGCCGTTCTGCGTATCGCGCTGGGTTCTGCTACCGTTGCCGCAATTACGGCGGGTGGAATTGTCGCACCGCTGATCGCAACCACCGGCGTCAGCCCTGAGCTGATGGTTATCGCTGTCGGTTCCGGTAGCGTTATCTTCTCTCACGTAAACGACCCTGGCTTCTGGCTGTTCAAAGAGTACTTTAACCTGACCATCGGCGAGACTATCAAGTCCTGGTCGATGCTGGAAACCATTATCTCTGTCTGCGGACTGATTGGCTGTCTGCTGCTGGGAACGGTGGTTTAACGCTAAAAAGAACCCGCCAGTTGGCGGGTTCTTTTTTTCACGTCTTCTTCGCTGCCGCTTTTCGCCGTTTATCCAGATCCTTAATCAGCTTGTTCACCCGTTCATCGGCAAACATCGCTTCAAGAGTCACGGAGAGCTTACGACGCCAGTTTTTGTACTCTGAACTGGTCCCCGGAATGTTGACCGGTTCCGCCATATCCAGCCAGTCTTCCGGCTGCAACCCTAATAACGCACTGTTACTGTCGGCGATATAACGCTGCATCCCCCGATTGAGCATCGGCGTCATCGCCATCAGCGAAGCCTTACGCCCGGCACGTTTTGGCAGGCAACCGTACTTGTGCAGCGCATCTAATAGCCCTTGTTTCGCCCGCTCACGGTCCTGATACAGTCCGCGCAGCACCACTTCATCAGGATACAGTCCCAGCGCTTTGCCCAGCGTCAAATCACCGCTGTCCCAATAACCTTTGAGCGTAGGAAGATCATGCGTCGTCGCGACAGCCATTGATTGTTCCGGATACGCTTTCGGCGCACGGTAGTTCTTCTCATGGTCGTTCTCGAAATAGAGCACTTTGTAGGAGTACACGCCGCTGCTTCGCAGTTTGCCAACAATCTCCACCGGAACGGTACCCAAGTCTTCACCAATCACCATGCAATGGTGACGCTGACTTTCCAGCGCCAGAATCGACAACAGGTCGTCGACCGGATAGTGAACATAGGCGCCGTGGTCGGCGGTTTCACCGTAGGGGATCCACCACAACCGCAGCATCGACATGACATGATCGATGCGCAGCGCGCCGCAGTTTTGCATATTCGCCCGCAGGAGTTCGATAAACGGCTCGTAGGCACGCGCCGTAATGATATGCGGATCCATCGGCGGCAGGCCCCAGTTCTGTCCAAGCGGACCGAGGATATCCGGCGGCGCGCCAACAGAGGCTTTCAGGCAATACAGCTCGCGATCGCACCAGGTTTCCGCCCCACCTTCCGCCACGCCCACCGCCAGATCGCGATACAGGCCAATTGGCATCTTAAAGCCCTGACTGGTTTCCCAGCAGGCGGCAAACTGGATGTACGCCAGCCACTGTAACCAGAGATAAAAATCCACTTCATCACGATGTTCGTGACAGAATTTTTCCACCTCCGGCGAATCAACAGACTGATACGCTTCCGGCCAGGCCGGCCAGCCCCAGCGCAGTTCATCCTCTTTCACCTGCCAGGCATGCAGCGCATCAAACGCCGCCTGCCAGTACAGGCTGTCGCCTTCCTGAGCCACGAACGCCCGGAATGCCGCCATCTGTTCATCGTCGCGCGTGGCAAACCCTTTCCATGCCATGCGCAGCGCGGTCATCTTCAGCGTGGTGACTGCCGAGTAATCCACCCATTGGGCATCCCGCGCCTGTTGCAGTATTTTCTGCGTATCGGGCATCTGCCACCAGGCCTGCGCTTCTTGACTCAGGCGAAAATCATCGACAGCGTTCACATCAATGTAAATGACGTTCAGCCAGCGACGTGAAGACGGGCTGTACGGGCTGGCGCTCTCCGGGTTTGCCGGATAGAGCGCGTGGATCGGATTGAGGCCGATAAACGCCCCCCCGCGTTTTGCTACATCCACCAGCATTGACTTCAGATCGCCGAAATCACCGATTCCCCAGTTGTGCTCTGAACGCAGCGTATAGAGCTGTACGCAGGCACCCCAGAGTTTCTGCCCGGTCAGCAGCGCCTGCGGCTCGTAGCAGCGTTTTGGCGCCACGATGATGCGGCAATGGTGTCGCTGTTCATCCTGCGTCAGGGTCAACGTGTGATAACCCAGCGGCAGCTTTGTCGGCAGAGTAAAGGATTTCCCGCCGGTGGCGTGCCCCTTAAACTGCACACCCTCTTCGGTGGTCAACAGCCAGTTGAATTCACCGTGTCCCTCTACCGCTAGCGACATCTTTTTGCCTGCGGTGTAGACCATCACATTCGGCACCGCCGTCACCGCTACCTTTGCGGCGGCAGCGGTACGGTGCATAGCATCCAACAAACGTCGCTTGGTTTCGGCACCAATTGACTGCGGCTTGCCGTGGGCATTGATATAATTGGGACTGATCCCCGCCGCCAGCGCGGCATTATCCAGACGTTTGCTATCCATCGCGCTTCCTTAGCGTTTCGCCTGCCAGATTCGGGTCTGATAATCGCGAATGGAGCGATCCGAGCTGAACATACCGCAGCGTGCGGAGTTCAGGATCGCCGCACGCGTCCAGGCCTCCTGGTCACGATACAACACATCCACCTGTTTCTGCGCCTCAACGTAGGCCGCAAAGTCCGCCATCACCAGATACGGATCGCCCCCCTGTTTGCCTATGCTGTGCAGCATCTGATCAAAGGCATGCTTATCGCCGGCGCTGAACTTACCGCTCTCCAGCTCTTTCAGCACGGCATCGAGCACTTTATCCTTTTTGCGCCATTTCAGCGGATCGTAGCCTTTGGCTTTCAGCGCCTTCACCTGTTCCACGGTATGCCCAAAGATAAAGATATTCTCATCACCCACTTTCTCGGCGATTTCTACGTTCGCGCCGTCCAGGGTGCCGACCGTCAGTGCGCCGTTTAGCGCCAGCTTCATGTTGCCGGTGCCGGAAGCTTCTTTCCCCGCTGTGGAGATCTGCTCGGAGATATCCGCCGCCGGAATCAGCATTTCTGCTGCTGACACGCAGTAATCCGGCAGGAACACCACTTTCAGTTTGTCGCCGACGTTCGGGTCGTTATTAATGGTTTCCGCCACCTTGTTAATGGCAAAGATGATGTTTTTCGCCAGGTAGTAACCCGGAGCCGACTTCGCGCCAAACAGGAACACGCGCGGTACGCGATCGGCCTGCGGGTTTTCGCGAATCTCTTTATACAACGCCAGGATATGCAGCAGGTTCAGGTGCTGACGTTTGTATTCGTGCAGACGCTTAATCTGAATATCGAAAATCGCCTGCGGGTTAATCTCAATCCCGGTACGAACTTTCACAAACTCAGCCAGACGTACCTTATTGGCCTGCTTGATATCACGCCAGGTCTTGCGGAATTTAGCATCATCAGCGTACTTCTCAAGATTGATCAACTGATCGAGATCGTTCGCCCACTCTTTTTTCAGCGTTTTATCAAACAGCGCAGCCAGTTCCGGGTTGCACTGTTTGATCCAGCGACGCGGCGTGATGCCGTTGGTCACGTTATGGAACTTGTTCGGCCACAGTTGGTGATATTCCGGGAACAGATCTTTCACCACCAGATCGGAGTGCAGCGCGGCAACGCCGTTGACCGCAAAGCCGCTGACGACGCACATGTTCGCCATGCGCACCTGTTTGTCGTGAACCACCGCCAGCTTTGCCCAAACCTGCTTGTCGCCAGGCCAGGTTTTATCGACCAGCGTCTTAAAGCGATCGTTAATCTCTTTGATGATCTGCATATGACGCGGCAGCAGCGCTTTCACCAGCTTCTCATCCCAGCACTCCAGCGCTTCTGGCATCAGGGTATGGTTGGTATAAGCGAAGGTTTTGCTGGTGATCGCCCAGGCGTCGTCCCAGCTCATCTGATGCTCGTCAAGCAGCACGCGCAGCAGTTCCGGAATCGCAATTGTCGGATGGGTATCGTTCAGTTGAATGACTTCGTAATCCGCCAGCTCATGCAGTTTGCGGCCAGCCAGATGATGACGACGCAGAATGTCTGCCACTGAACAGGCGCACTGGAAGTATTGCTGCATCAGACGCAGCTTCTTACCCGCCGTGTGGTTATCGTTCGGGTAAAGCACTTTGGTCAGTTTATCGGCGTCAATCCCCTGCTGTTCCGCACGCAGGAAATCGCCGTCATTAAATTTGGTCAGGTTAAACGGATGAGCGTGAGTGGCCTGCCACAGACGCAGCGGTTGCGCCACGCCGTTACGGTAGCCCAACACCGGCAGATCCCACGCCTGCCCGGTAATCACAAAGCCGGGTTCCCAGTGACCGCCTTTTGTCACCTTACCGCCAATACCCACCTGCACATCAAGCTGCTCGTTATGACGGAACCACGGATAGCTGCCGCGATGCCAGTCATCCGGCGCTTCCATTTGCTGGCCGTCGGCAAAGGATTGACGGAACAGGCCGTACTGATAGTTCAGACCATAACCGGTGGCAGATTGACCCACGGTCGCCATTGAGTCCAGGAAGCAGGCGGCAAGACGCCCTAATCCTCCGTTGCCCAGCGCCGGGTCGATCTCTTCTTCCAGCAAATCGGTCAGCTGGACGTCGTACGCTTTCAGCGCATCGCTCACCGCCTGATACCAGCCCAGGTTAAGCAGATTATTCCCCGTCAGACGACCAATCAGGAACTCCATCGAGATGTAGTTCACATGGCGCTGATTTTTCGCCGGTTTCGCCACAGGTTGGGCACTGAGAAGTTCCGCCAGCGCGCCGCTGACGGCGTGCCACCATTGACGGGACGTCATCTCGTGAGCTGACAGTAAACCGAAACGCTGCCACTGACGTGTCAGGGCTGCCTGAAATTGCTCTTGATTGAAGGTTGGCTGTGACATAGGAATTCCGGGTCCTTTGGTAAAAAACAACGTTATCGCTAGTTTGCCAGGCTCAATGTTGACCTTCCTCATCCCACTCTTGATTAGGCGGGGAGGAGTAGTGGGGATGAGCGTAAAAGTGTGATCGGTGCCACTCTCGCGTACCGCACCCGACTGTTCAGATCCCAGTCATACACTTATTTTAATCCATTTTTATATTTTACCTGGCTCTAATCACAGAATCAGGGATGAAATGATATAACGCGGGTATGAAGAATCGCCCTGGTTTCAAGTCCATATAAAAACAAAACCAGTTGAAATGACAATAATACAAGCGCACACTAAATTTATTGTATTTTAATATATTATCACCACTAATAAATTAAAAGGAAATAATATGTCCCATTTATCCTGGCTCACGCTGACAGGAGAGATTCAGGGAGATATATCAGCGCAGTGCGGCTCCCGGAGTTCAATAGGTAATAAATCTCAAACCCGTCATATTGATCAGATAATGATTTACGCACTTGAACATGAAACATCACGGCAACAAAATGTTTGTCATCATGAATTGCAAATAATTAAGCCCGTTGACCGTTCGTCGCCGTTACTCAGCAAAGCCATCAACGATAACGAAACGCTTGAGTGTGAACTTGACCTGTATCGCGTTAATCCAGGAGGTCAACAGGAGATCTACTATAAAATTAAATTATTCAAAGCTCATATTTCTAACATCAAAATAATTGTGCCACATAATATTATTGAACATGGAAACGAAGCACAGGAACGTGTTTGTTTTACGTATGAGTCCATCAGTTGGGAACACTGTATGGCGAGCACCAGCGCCTTTAGCTTTTGGAGCGACCGGCTCTTCTGAGTCTGAATAACATATATAAGGAAATAGCATGCGTCATCGTCCCTCTTCTTCGTTGTACGAGAACACTTCACGTCACCCCGATGGCGATCCGCTGCGCGGCTCAGCAGACATCCACTGGAGTTCAATGAACCCTGTGCAGCGCGATATGGCTTTTATGGATGGATCATTCATCACACAACACCACCATATCCTCCTGTTGACGATAGAAGAAGCACAGCAAGTCGTGGATGACTTAATGGGAGGAATTGATCAGTTTTTTTCGTACCGCGCAGCGCCGGGGAATATGAAAGATGGACTGGATGCCTTTCGCAGTCTGTCTAAGCTCACAACATATTACAACCCGGCTAACGAATTGGTTTTTAACTTTACTGTATTAAAAATAAAAGCGATCGAGTACAACGTGGGCGGCAAAGCCTATATAAAAATTACGGGATACCCTGCGTTACGCCGTATTCTTAACGGGACCCGCTACGGTGCCAGGCATCCGCAAATACTGGAAATGGCCATCGGTAAACGTGGGCTTTACAACAGTATCAGCAGTGGTGTCAGATATTGCCTCTATTTTTCTCTGGCCTGGCGAGCCATCGAATTGATTTTTAAATCAGATTATCAGATGGTGGATTTTCTGGTCGATATTTCAATGGACATGGCTAAAGCGGTAGTGTCGGGGGTTGTGATTGGGGTGGTCGCGGGAGTTTTGACTTTAATTAGTGCACCAATAATTGTTGCAATTGGATTCATAGTTGCCATAGGAATAGGTCTCAACATTGGACTTAACATAATTGATGACAAATTGGGGCTATCAAATGCGTTAAAAGAAAAGCTTCGTGATTATATACATCATCATAAAAATTACGATTATGGATTCGACTCTCCCTACTTTGACTCATTTTAAGGAGGACTTATGAAGAAATTATTTATGCGGCTAATGTATTTTTTGCTGATTATATTTCTCCTTGGCATTCTTGATTTACAAATATTTGGTTTTGTTATGACCGATTTTTTATCATTGATAAGAATGGGTGATGTAATCACATATCACCATACGTGCTTACTAATAAGTGGAATACCGTTAATGTTGTATACAACCTTTGCTATGGTACGGGTTTTATTCAGCAATGATTTGCAATACAAAGCCCTTCCTGATCCTTTTGAAGTCTGGGTGCTGGGCACTGGCGCGCTCTTTTTTGCTATCGGCTTTATTGCAAACTTTATTGTCCTGCTTTTATTTCTGGTATCGTCATATCACTCCTGCCCACAGGACAACCTTCATGATTATCATGTGACTGATGTTAAGCTTTGCGAAACCCTTGTTGATAATCGTAGTTTTTTTAACTCTCATTTATGTACAGGCAAACAGGCATGCGAAAATTACGACTCCAAATCATAATTATTTTTTTTATTATTTTTTGTTTTGGCTTTTTGGATTTCTTATTCTTTGGATTGGTTATGACGGATTTTTTATCTTTAATGAGGATGGGAGACGTTATTTCTTATAATCAAACTTGTGCACTTATAGGAGCTATACCTCTGGTCATGTATGTTGTGATTGCTATGGTTCGTGTTTTATTTACCGATGATTTGCAATACAAGGCACTTCCCGATCCTTTTGAAGGATGGGTTCTCGCCGCTATCACCTTATTCTTTATTATCGGTTTTATTGCTAACTTTATTGTGCCATTTCTGTTGCTGGCACTTTCCTACCACTCCTGCCCACAGGACAACCTTCATGATTATCATGTGACTGATGTTAAGCTTTGCGAAACCCTTGTTGATAATCGTAGTTTCTGGTAGGAGCAGTCATAGAAACTGCTAATAATAACGAGAATAAGATTACCTTTTTTTATATCGATAACATCCTCACCTTTTGATTACCCTTTGTCGGTAAAAATTTTATCACGGTAAGTTACAATTTCGCCTGTCACAGAGAGGATCGTAAGCCTATACAAAGTGTCAGGACTCTTCAGCAAAAGTAAATACCCCGGCATCCCCTCCGCCAACCGTATCCAGTAGAGGTTATCCATCAGATAAATTTGTGATGTAGTGCAAATTAAGGCGGTTCATTACCGGACATACCTTGCAAAAGTTCCTAATCTGGCCGACCTTATATCTATTAATTACGAAGCGCAAAAAAAATCGCAGTCCCCCATTTTCCACAGTGAAGTGTTAACTATGTTGATTCCGTCCAAACTAAGTCGTCCGGTTCGTCTCGACCATACAGTGGTCCGTGAGCGCCTGTTGGCTAAACTTTCCGGCGCGAACAATTTCAGGCTGGCCCTGATCACAAGTCCTGCAGGTTATGGGAAGACTACGCTCATTTCACAATGGGCCGCCGGGAAAAGTGAACTCGGCTGGTACTCACTGGATGAGGGCGACAACCAGCAGGAGCGTTTTGCCAGCTATCTGATTGCCGCGGTACAGCAGGCCACTAACGGTCATTGCACCACCAGCGAAGTGATGGTGCAAAAACGGCAGTATGTCAGTCTGACTTCGCTTTTTGCGCAGCTCTTTATTGAGCTGGCGGAATGGCATCGCCCGCTGTATCTGGTCATCGACGATTACCATCTGATCACTAATCCGGTGATTCATGAGTCCATGCGCTTCTTCCTGCGTCATCAGCCTGAAAATCTCACGCTGGTGGTACTGTCGCGTAATTTACCGCAGTTGGGGATTGCCAACCTGCGCGTGCGCGACCAGCTTCTGGAGATAGGCAGTCAGCAACTAGCCTTTAATCATCAGGAAGCCAAACAGTTTTTTGACCGCCGCTTATCCTCCCCCATCGAAGCCGCCGAAAGCAGCCGGATGTGTGACGATGTGGCAGGCTGGGCGACCGCATTACAGCTCATCGCCCTCTCTGCGCGGCAAAACAACCACTCTGCGCATCAGTCGGCACGCCGTCTGGCGGGAATTAACGCCAGCCATCTTTCAGATTATCTGGTCGATGAAGTGCTGGACAGCGTCGATGTCAGCACCCGCCTTTTCCTGCTGAAAAGTGCAGTTTTACGGTCAATGAACGATGCGCTGATTGTACGTGTAACCGGCGAAGAAAATGGTCAGATGCGGCTGGAAGAGATCGAGCGGCAAGGGCTTTTCCTGCAACGGATGGATGACTCCGGCGAATGGTTCAGTTATCACCCGCTGTTTGGCAGTTTCCTGCGCCAGCGCTGCCAGTGGGAACTGGCGACCGAGTTACCTGATATCCATCGCGCCGCAGCGGAAAGCTGGATGGCGCAGGGTTTCCCCAGCGAAGCCATCCACCATGCGCTGGCGGCCGGCGATGCGCATATGCTGCGCGATATTTTGCTTAACCACGCGTGGGGATTGTTTAACCACAGCGAACTGGCGCTGCTGGAAGAGTCACTAAAAGCGCTGCCGTGGGAAAGCCTGCTGGAAAACCCGCGTCTGGTGTTGTTACAGGCCTGGCTGATGCAGAGCCAGCATCGCTACAGCGAAGTAAACACCCTGCTGGCCCGTGCCGAACAAGAGATTCAGGGCGTGATGGACAGCACGCTGCATGCCGAGTTTAACGCGCTCCGCGCTCAGGTGGCGATCAACGACGGCAATCCCGATGAGGCTGAACGCCTAGCGAAACTGGCGCTGGATGAGTTGCCCATCGCCTTGTATTACAGCCGTATTGTTGCAACCTCGGTGCACGGCGAAGTGCTGCACTGTAAAGGCGACCTCTCTCGCTCCTTAACGCTGATGCAGCAGACCGAACAGATGGCGCGTCATCATGATGTCTGGCACTACGCGCTCTGGAGTTTGATCCAGCAGAGTGAAATCCTCTTTGCCCAGGGATTCTTGCAGGCCGCCTGGGAAACCCAGGAGAAAGCGTTCCAGTTGATTAAAGATCAGCATCTGGAACAGTTGCCCATGCACGAATTTCTGGTGCGCATTCGTGCCCAACTGCTGTGGGCGTGGGCGCGACTGGATGAAGCGGAAGCCTCTGCGCGCAGCGGTATCGAAGTGCTTTCCGCCTTTCAGCCGCAGCAACAATTACAGTGTCTGGCGCTGTTGGTGCAGTGCTCGTTGGCCCGTGGCGATCTGGACAATGCCCGCAGCCATCTCAACCGCCTGGAGAATCTGCTGGGCAACGGTCACTACCATAGCGACTGGATCTCAAACGCCGATAAAGTTCGGGTGATCTACTGGCAAATGGTCGGCGATAAAAAGTCGGCCGCCAACTGGCTGCGCCAGACGCCGAAACCGGAGTTTGCCAATAACCACTTCCTGCAAGGCCAGTGGCGTAATATCGCCAGAGCGCAAATTCTGCTGGGTGAATTTGAACCCGCTGAAATCGTACTCGAAGAGCTGAATGAAAACGCACGCAGCCTGCGCCTGATGAGCGACCTTAACCGTAACCTGCTGCTGCTCAACCAACTTTACTGGCAGGCCGGGCGCAAAAATGACGCGCAGCGCGTGCTGCTTGATGCCCTGCAATTAGCCAATCGCACCGGATTCATCAGCCATTTCGTGATTGAAGGCGAGTCGATGGCGCAGCAACTACGCCAGCTTATTCAACTGAATACGCTGCCGGAACTGGACCAACACCGCGCGCAGCGCATTCTGCGTGAGATCAACCAGCATCACCGCCACAAGTTCGCCCACTTTGACGAAAGCTTTGTTGAGCGCCTGCTGAACCACCCGGAAGTACCAGAGCTAATCCGCACCAGTCCGCTGACGCAGCGCGAATGGCAGGTGCTGGGGCTTATCTACTCCGGCTACAGCAACGAGCAAATCGCTGGCGAACTGGCGGTAGCGGCGACCACCATCAAGACGCATATCCGTAATTTGTATCAGAAACTGGGCGTGGCGCACCGTCAGGATGCGGTCCAACACGCGCAGCGACTGCTGAAAATGATGGGTTATGGAGTGTAATGTTGCCCGGCTGCACCCACGCTGACCGGGCAGTCTCTTCATCAACGCGTTAGCACAGTTCCAGTTGAATATGGTTATCGGTGATCACCTTCATTACCCCTGCTGGTGGCAGAGCATCGGTATATACCGCATCCACCAGACTGATACTGCCCATATTCACCATCGCATTACGGCCAAACTTCGAATGATCCGTCACCAGTATGACGTGGCGGGAATTCTCAATAATTGCGCGCTTGGTACGCACCTCGTGATAGTCGAATTCCAGCAGCGAGCCGTCACTGTCGATGCCGCTGATCCCCAGAATGCCGAAATCCAGGCGGAACTGAGAAATAAAGTCGAGCGTCGCTTCGCCAATAATACCGCCGTCCCGGCTGCGAAGTTCACCACCCGCGAGAATTATGCGAAAATCCTCTTTTACCATCAGCGTGTTCGCCACGTTGAGGTTGTTGGTCACAATACGTAAATTGCTGTGGTCGAGTAGCGCGTACGCCACCGCCTCGGGCGTGGTCCCGATATCAATAAACAGCGTTGAACCGTTAGGGATCTGCGAGGCAACTTTACGCGCAATACGCTCTTTTTCCGCCGTCTGCGTGGCTTTACGATCGTGCCACGGTGTGTTGACGGAACTGGACGGTAGCGCCGCGCCACCGTGATGACGCAGAATCATGTTTTGTTCGGCCAGGTCATTGAGATCCCGGCGAATCGTTTGTGGGCTAACGGAGAAATGCTCCACCAGCTCTTCAGTACTGACGTATCCCTGTTTTTTTACCAGCTCAATGATTGCATCATGTCGTTGTGTTTGTTTCATTGTTATTCCCTGGAACTATGTTCGTTTTCGCGCATTTAACGTATCCGCGAACGCCATTGCCAACCCAACTGCCAGCCCGGCGATATGTGCGCCATTGGCCATCGACATCCCAAACAAATCAAACCATCCGGCGACGATCCAAATCAGCGCGAAAATAATCAGCCCGCGCTGCAGGTAGATTCCGCTTTGCGGATCGCGCTCGCCACGCAGCCAGACGTAACCCATCAGCGCATAAACGACGCCGGAAAGCCCGCCGAACCACGGGCCGCTAAACTTATGCTGTACATATCCACTCAGTAGGGCGCTGATGACCGTAATCACTATCAGTTTGCCGCTGCCTAAACGTTTTTCAACCGCACCGCCAAGATACCACCACCACAGCAGGTTGAAGAGGATATGCATCAGCGAAAAGTGCATGAAGGCGTGAGTGAAGTAGCGCCAGACGTCAAACTGTAATGATGGGTCAAACGGCCAGGCCAGCCACACCATCACGGTTTGATCGCCAACGATATTCATGACGATAAATACCAGAATACAGGCCGCCATAATCAGCCAGGTGACCGGGCCGGCACGTTCACGCAGTGTGGCAATAAACGGGAAGCGGCGATAACGCAGTCCACTGCCAGTATGACCGGACTGCCAGCTGGCCGCGAGATAGCGCGGATCGCCAGGGTTCTCCATAAAACGCGCCAGCTCAGCATGCACACGTTCGGCCTGCGTTTCATCCGCCAGCCAGACATCGCTTTGATGATGTTGTTGAATGGTCAGGATAACGCCCTGCGTCGCCATGTAATCAACAAAGGCCTGCGCCACGCGGGGGTTAGCAAAAGAGGTAATCATCAACATGGTTGCTGTCGCTTAATCCATACAAAAGAGGACAGTATATATACCCTTCTAATTTCAAGCTGCATCTTTGTTGGCTATGAAGACGAACCGTATGCCACTTCGGCAGGGAAATGGCGATGCCAGGCGTCAAATCCGCCGTCTACGCTGTAGACCGCGTCATAGCCTTGCTGAAGCAAATATTGCGCCGCGCCTTTGCTGCTGTTGCCGTGGTAGCACATGACCAAAACCGCCGTATCGAAATCGTGATCGCGCATAAACGAGCCCAGCGTGTCGTTCGTCAGGTGAAATGCCTGGGGAGCATGCCCCATCGCATAACTTTGTGGATCGCGGATATCCACCAGTACCGCCGCGCCCTGATGCAGCTTCTGGTGCGCTTCTTCAACATTAATACATTCAAACTGATCCATACATTCTCTTCTTTATCGTGCAGGTGAAACGTTTTCGGCATTTTATCCGTTAGTGTACGTCCCCATGGGAGTGAAACGCCATAATGTTATATGTATCACTGTAAATTGTTTATTCGATGTTACCAATGGAGCGTTTCTTTGCTATTATGCTCGATAACGAACATTTATGAGCCATAACGAAAGCGCACGAGGGCAGCATGGAAACCAAAGATCTGATTGTGATAGGGGGAGGCATCAACGGTGCCGGTATCGCGGCAGATGCCGCTGGACGCGGTTTATCCGTGCTGATGCTGGAAGCGCAAGATCTTGCGTGCGCAACCTCCTCTGCCAGTTCTAAACTCATCCACGGTGGCTTGCGCTACCTGGAACACTACGAATTCCGGCTGGTGAGCGAAGCGCTGGCTGAACGCGAAGTGCTGCTGAAAATGGCCCCGCATATTGCCTTCCCAATGCGCTTTCGCCTGCCGCATCGCCCTCACCTGCGTCCGGCATGGATGATTCGTATTGGTCTGTTTATGTACGATCATTTAGGTAAACGCACCAGCTTACCGGGTTCTGCCGGTTTGCGTTTTGGCGCAGAGTCGGTACTGAAACCGGAAATTGTGCGCGGTTTCGAATATTCCGACTGCTGGGTCGACGATGCGCGTCTGGTGCTGGCCAATGCCCAGATGGTGGTGCGAAAAGGTGGGGAAGTGTTAACCCGCACTCGTGCAACCTCTGCGCGTCGCGAAAACGGTCTGTGGATCGTCGAAGCCGAAGATATCGATACCGGTAAGACATTCACCTGGCAGGCGCGTGGGCTGGTCAACGCCACGGGTCCGTGGGTGAAAGAATTTTTCGACGAAGGTATGCATCTGCCTTCGCCATACGGTATTCGCCTGATCAAAGGCAGCCACATCGTGGTGCCGCGCGTCCATACCCAGAAACAAGCCTACATTCTGCAAAACGAAGATAAACGCATTGTGTTTGTTATTCCGTGGATGGATGAGTTCTCCATCATCGGCACCACCGACGTCGAGTACAAAGGCGATCCGAAAGCGGTAAAAATCGACGAAAGCGAAATCAATTACCTGTTGAAAGTCTATAACGCGCACTTTAAGAAACAGCTTGGTCGTGACGATATCGTCTGGACCTATTCCGGTGTGCGCCCGCTGTGCGACGACGAGTCGGATTCACCACAGGCCATCACCCGCGATTACACGCTGGATATTCATGATGAAAATGGCAAAGCGCCGCTGCTTTCTGTCTTCGGCGGTAAACTGACCACCTACCGTAAGCTCGCCGAGCACGCGATGGAGAAACTGTCGTCGTACTATCAGGGCATTGGCCCGGCATGGACCAAAGACTGCGTGCTGCCAGGCGGTGAAATCGGTGGCGATCGCGAAGACTACGCGGCGAGACTGCGCCGTCGTTATCCGTTCCTGACAGAATCGCTGGCGCGCCATTACTCACGCACCTACGGCAGCAACACAGAGTGGATCCTCGGCGAAGCCACCTCTGTCGCGGATTTAGGCGAAGATTTCGGCCATGAGTTCTACGAAGCAGAGCTGAAATATCTGGTAGACCACGAATGGGTTCGCCGTGCAGACGATGCGCTGTGGCGTCGTACCAAAGAAGGGATGTGGCTCAACGCCGAACAGCAGTCTCGCATGACCCAGTGGCTGGCAGAGTACGTCGCGAAACATCAGCTTTCACTGGCATCGTAATCTCCTCACGCCCGATAGCGACACGCTATCGGGCGTTTTTATGTTTCCCTCTACAACACAACGCGTACTGCGGTAACGAAACACTTACTTCCCCGCCCCTGAAATCCTCAAAAAACACCGCCATTCCCCGTATGGAATACGTTGCCTGTTCGCGTGTGCGTTCTGTATCCGGCGAAAATCGGTAACCAGAATCAGCCTGTCAGCCATTCCCCTTTGTTTTCAACCCTCTTTTTTTCGTGCCAGAACACTTTCCGGTGAGTGTTGCAGCAGGATATGAAGCAAATCACAAAATATAACCTTGCTGAGAATATGGAATTGACGCTCAAAATTTATCCCCTCATAGTATCTGTATACAGAACAATAGTTCTATATACAGAACATACTACCTCTACTATTAAGGGATGCGCTAATGAGCATTGAACTCGATAAACCAACTACGCGAGGGCGCTGGCTGCACATCATTCCAGCCACCATCCTCGTTTATATCGTGGCTTACATGGACAGGACGAACATCGCAATTGGGATTGCGGGAGGAATGGACGAAGACCTGGGGATGACCGCCTCGTTTGCCGGTCTGGTCGCCGGTATTTTCTTTATTGGTTATATCTTTTTGCAAATTCCCGGCGGTCAAATTGCGGAACGATACAGTGCCAAGAAATTAATCGCCTGGACCATCGTCGCATGGGGCGGGTTCGCGCTGCTGACAGGCTTCGTCCAGACTCCAACCCAATTACTGATTATCCGCTTTGTCCTTGGCGTCGCTGAGGGTGCGGTCTATCCCGCTATTCTGGCGCTGATCGGTCACTGGTTCCCTAATGAAGAACGCGCAAGAGCGATTGCCTATTTCCAGATGAACCTTGCCGTGGCCTCAATCATCACCGGGCCGCTTTCCGGCTGGCTGATCGAAACCTATGGCTGGCGAGAAATGTTCATCATCGAAGGCTTACTTTCTCTCGGCCTGCTGTTCGTCTGGCTGCCTTTGGTTTCTGACCATCCTCATCAGGCCAAATGGCTGGATCCTAAAGAGCGCGCCTGGATCGAACAGAAACTGCAGGCCGATCGCGCACTGACGATCGCCGGTGAGACAAGCAGCATTCGCAATGTTCTGAGCAGCATTAACTTATGGAAACTGATCGGTATCTATTTCTTCGTGCAGGTTGGTTTCTACGGCTTCGCCCTCTGGATGCCAAACCTGATTAAACACCTGACCGGCAGCGGAATGACTATCGTCGGCTTACTGACTGCGGCACCGTACATTTTGTGCATCGTCGGTCAGTACTACATTGCCAAATGGTGCGACAAAACCATGAATCGCCGCCTCTATACGGCAATTCCGTTGCTGGGCTTTGCCGCCTGTCTCGCACTCTCCCTGCTGTTGAAAGATAACATCTGGCTGGCGTACGGCATGATGGTCATCTGCGGCTTCTTCCTGCAGGCCTATGCGGGACCGTTCTGGACATTACCGCCATTACTCTTCTCTCCCAACGTGCTGGGCGGCGTACGCGGCACCATCAACGCATTAGGTAACATTGGCGGTTTTATTGGTCCTTATCTGGTGGGCCTGTTAACCGTCACATTCTCACAAACCGCAGGGATGACGGTGCTGGTTGCCGCACTCCTCATCGCCGTCGCGCTGCTGTTCAGTTTACCTTCGGTTACTGCCCGTCCTGCAGGCAGTAGCAACCCTCATCATGCATCGGCGCCTGAGACGTCGCTCAAACAAGAAGGAATCGCCAAATGAGTCAGAAATGCCAACACGCCCGTGACCTGTGGTCACAACTGGACGCCCTGCGTCTGGGGATGAATTACACCAAAGAAGATGTCAATAAACTGCAGGTTCTGGTGGATGATTGCTATGGCGAAAGTCATCCCGGTAGCTTTCATCTTAATCATCTGGGCGATGAAGCCGTCTTAGGCATTCACGAAAGCGGCGGTCGTGCCGTTCGTCACCACGTGACCGATATTTGTGATGGCTGGGGTCAGGGTCATGACGGGATGAACTATATCTTAGCCTCCCGTGAGGCTATCGCGAACATGGTCGAAATTCATGCTTCCGTCGTACCATACGATGCCGGTATCTTGATCTCCAGTTGTGATAAATCGATCCCGGCGCATCTGATCGCCGCTGCGCGCCTGAATCTACCGATGCTGCATATCCCCGGCGGCTCAATGCGTCCGGCACCGAATATGAGCACGTCCGATCTCGGTGGTATTACCGCCAAACTCAAGAAAGGCGAGATAGGCATCCAGCAGGTGGAAGCCATGCAGCAGTGCGGTTGCCCGACAGCAGGCGCGTGCCAGTTTATGGGCACCGCCAGCACGATGCAGTGCATGTCTGAAGCGCTCGGCCTTGCCTTACCGGGAAGCGCATTGCTGCCCTCGACACTGGCGGAAATTCGCCGCATCGCGCGAAACGCCGGTCATCAGGCGTTATACCTGGCAGAGAAAAATATCACGACGCATAAAATCCTCACGCCTGCCGCCTTTGAAAACGCCATTAAGGTCCATGCCGCCATCGGTGGCAGCACCAACGCCATGATCCATCTCCCGGCGATAGCCCATGAACTGGGTTGGGAACTGAAACCTGAGTTGTTTGACCAGATAAACAATGAGATCCCTTACCTCACCAACATTCAACCCAGCGGTCAGTATGTGACTGAAATGATGTGGTTCGCGGGCGGCGTGCCGATGGTGCAATGGTATCTTCGCGACTATCTGGATCTGGATGTCCTGACGGTGACTGGCCGGACGCTGGGGGAAAACCTGGAAATGCTCCATCAGTCCGGTTTCTTTACCCGCAACCACGGTTATTTGAGTAATTATCGGGTCAGCCCGGAAGAGGTGATTCGTAAGCCGGAAAACGCCACCAAGAAAGGGTCGATTGCCGTGTTAAAAGGTAATATCGCACCAGAAGGCGCAGTCATTAAATATGCCGCCTGCGCGCCAGAGATGCACCACCATACCGGCCCTGCGCGCGTTTTCAATTCGGAAGAGGATGCCCAACAAGCCATTATTCATAACCACATCGAACCGGGTGATGTCATTTTTATCCGTTATGAAGGGGCTAAAGGTTCGGGAGCACCGGAGATGCTCATGACCACAGACGCGATTGTTTACGACAAACGTCTTGATGGCAAAGTCGCCCTGATTACCGATGGTCGTTTCTCCGGCGCAACCAGCGGCCCTTGCGTCGGCCATGTTTCACCGGAAGCCGCCGATGGCGGTCCCATTGCGCTTGTCGAAGACGGCGACCTCATCGAAATGGACGTCAAGGGGCGCAAGCTCAACATTGTGGGTATTCACGGTGAGTACAAAACAGAAGAAGAAATTCAGCACTGTCTTGAACGCCGTCGGACAAACTGGACAAAACCGGATTATTCAAATCGACGCGGCGTCTTTAAGCAATTTACGACCAACGCAACCTCATTAATGGCGGGAGCCTGGATTAAATAACGTCCCTGGTGGGCGGCATTATCGCCAGCCCACCTGCTTTTAAGGATAAAATCATTATGCAAACTGAAAAATTCAACGGTGTCTTTCCGCCTGTTCCGACCATTGTTAATGCCCAAGGGAAATTAGATAAGAAAGGGATGGCGACATTACTTGACCATCTTATTGCGAACGAGGTTAACGGCGTATTATTACTTGGCAGCGGCGGTGAGTTCTGCCATATGACAAAAGAGCAGCGTCTGGAAGCCGCTGAGTTTTGCGTTCAACATATCAATCATCGAATTCCGGTGTTGTTAGGGATCAGCAGTACCAGCACGCAAGACGTCATTGATTACGGTCGGCATGCTGACAGTCTGGAAGTCGATGCCGTACTGGTCCTCAATCCTTATTATGCACGACTGACCGATGAGTATATTTATCACCATTTCAAAAATGTCGCCGAAAGTATCAACACGCCGGTTATCCTCTATAACTTTCCAGCGCTTACCGGCCAGGATCTCAGCATTGATTTAATTACCCGGCTGGCACATGACATTCCCAATATCATTGGCATTAAAGATACCGTGGATAACATTAGCCATATTCGCGAAATCATCAATACCGTACGACCGATTCGCCCTGATTTTGTTATTTTCTCTGGTTACGATGAATATATGATGGACACGTTGATCCTGGGAGGAAATGGCGGGATCCCTGCAACTGCTAACTTTGCTCCGCAGTTAACCTGTGGAATTTATCGTGCCTGGCGCGAAAAAGAATATGAGACCTTGTTTCGCCTGCAACGTCGACTGTCTGCGTTATCAACTATTTACAGTCTGGATACGCCTTTCTTCGGGATTATCAAAAAAGCCATTCAACTCAGTGGCATTGATATCTCGGTTGAGGTCATGCCGCCAGTGCAACCGGCAAATGAGGCACATATCACCAGCCTGAAAAAGGTTCTACAGCGCGCCGGGTTGTAACTCTCATCAGCGGGCTTAGCGCCCGCCTTTTCATTTAGCAGCGAAAAGACTAGCGCAACATCGACGACAGGCGACGACTGGCATCCATCATCTGCATGGCAAGCGTTTCTCGTTTATCATCCGGGATCTGGAACGCGACGCCTGACACACTCAAGGCCGCCACCACCTTCCCTTCGGCATTAAATATGGGCACCGCGATACAACGGACGCCTAAAGAATCTTCTTCGTTATCATAGCCCCAACCGCGCTGACGGATCCCGGCTAATTCCTGTTTGAGGATATCCACATCGGTAATCGTCGTTTCGGTATAGCGCGTCAGAACCTGATCGGGCGGCAGCAACTCATCCAGCTCTTCCGAATTAAGCCAGGCAATCAGCACTTTCCCCAGACCAGAACTGTGCAGCGAAAGACGCTTGCCCTCCCAACTACGGATCACAATTGCCTGTGGGCTTTCCAGCTTGAGAAGATAAATAGGAGAGTCGCCTTCAAGTACGCCAAGATGACAGGTTAAACCCGTCGCATTACGAATTTCTTCCAGTACGGGCAGCGCGATTTTTTTAATATCGTACTGTTCAGCGGCTTTATTCCCTAATTCGTAGAGCCGTAACCCAAGATAATATTTGTCTTTTTCCTGACGCAATAAGCCATGCGCAACCATGCCCGTCAGTAAAGAAGAGGTACTGCTTTTTGCGATTCCTGAATTTTGATGAATTTGCGTGAACGTCGCGCCATCGCATTCCATCAGATAAGCGAAGACGCGCATAATTTTGTCGAGGGCAGGAATCGATGTTGTGATTTTTTTCATATACTTATCAATTAATTATAATTAATTCCTCGGACACTATACACCAGCAGACGGTTATTATTCCATATCAATGCGCAATCACCGCGCACAAAAAAGGAGCCCGAAGGCTCCTTTTTTAACATGACGACTTACAACCGCACGGGATCAATATGCCAGATGTGGTCAGCATACTCCTGGATGGTCCTGTCAGAGGAGAAGTAGCCCATGTTGGCGATATTGAGCATCGCTTTGGCGGTCCACTCTTCCGGACGTCCGTACAGGTCGTCCACCTTGTCCTGACAATCGACATAGCTGCGGTAGTCCGCCAGTACCTGATAGTGATCGCCGAAGTTGATCAGCGAATCCACCAGATCACGATAACGCCCAGGCTCTTCCGGGCTGAACATGCCGCTGCCGATTTGGGTCAGCACCTGATGCAGTTCCTCATCTTTATCGTAATATTCACGCGGTTTATAGCCCTGCCTGCGCAGTTCTTCGACCTCTTCTGCCGTGTTACCAAAGATAAAGATGTTCTCTTCGCCAACGTGTTCCAGCATCTCCACGTTCGCCCCGTCCAGCGTACCAATAGTCAACGCGCCGTTGAGTGCGAACTTCATGTTGCTGGTGCCGGAGGCTTCGGTCCCCGCCAGCGAAATCTGCTCAGACAAATCGGCTGCCGGAATGATCAACTGCGCCAGGCTCACGCTGTAGTTGGGGATAAACACCACTTTCAACTTATCGCCAATCTGCGGATCGTTATTGATGACTTTCGCGACGTCATTAATCAGGTGAATGATGTGCTTTGCCATGTAATAGGCCGACGCAGCCTTACCGGCAAAAATATTCACTCGCGGCACCCATTGCGCATCTGGATTGGCCTTGATGCGGTTGTAGCGCGTAATCACGTGCAGCACATTCATTAGCTGACGCTTGTACTCATGAATGCGCTTAATCTGGACATCAAACAGCGATTTTGGATTCACTACCACGTTGAGTTGCTGCGCAATGTAGTTTGCCAGCCGCTTTTTGTTTTCCAGCTTCGCCTGACGCACCGCATGATTGACCAGCGGGAAATCACAGTGCTGTTCAAGTTCATGCAGTTGGCTCAGATCGGTACGCCATGTACGGCCAATGTTCTCGTCCAGAACGCCGGAAAGCGACGGGTTTGCCAACGCCAACCAGCGGCGCGGCGTCACACCATTCGTCACGTTGCAAAAACGGGTCGGGAAAATGGTCGCAAAATCCGCGAACAGCGACTGCACCATCAGGTTAGAGTGCAACTCGGAAACGCCATTCACCTTATGACTCACCACCACCGCCAGCCACGCCATACGTACGCGGCGACCGTTGGACTCGTCAATGATCGACGCGCGTCCCAGCAGACCGGTATCGTTCGGATACTGCTCCTGCAACGTTTTCAGGAAGTAGTCGTTAATTTCAAAGATGATCTGCAGATGGCGCGGCAGGATTTTGCCCAGCATATCCACCGGCCAGGTTTCCAGTGCTTCGCTCATCAGCGTGTGGTTGGTGTAGGAAAAAACCTGGCAGCACACTTCAAACGCGTCGTCCCAGGTGAACTGATGTTCGTCAATCAGCAGACGCATCAGCTCCGGGATCGACAGCACCGGGTGCGTGTCATTCAGGTGAATGGCAATCTTATCCGCGAGGTTGTCGTAGGTTTTGTGCAACTGATAGTGACGGCTCAGGATATCCTGCACCGTTGCCGAAACCAGGAAATACTCCTGACGCAGACGCAGTTCGCGTCCGGAATAGGTGGAGTCATCCGGATACAGCACGCGCGACACGTTCTCGGAGTGGTTTTTATCTTCCACAGCGGCGAAGTAATCGCCCTGGTTGAATTTACCGAGGTTAATTTCGCTACTGGCCTGCGCATTCCACAAACGCAGCGTGTTGGTGGCGTCAGTGTCATAACCGGGGATAATCTGGTCGTAGGCGACCGCGAGGATCTCTTCGGTTTCAAGCCAGCGTGTTTTCTTGCCTTCCTGCTGAATACGTCCGCCAAAGCGAACTTTGTACCGCGTGTTATGGCGTTTGAATTCCCACGGGTTACCATATTCCAGCCAGTAATCAGGAGACTCTTTCTGTCGCCCATCGACGATGTTCTGCTTGAACATCCCGTAGTCGTAGCGGATACCATAGCCACGCCCCGGCAGCCCTAAGGTTGCCAGCGAATCCAGGAAACAGGCAGCCAGCCGCCCGAGACCGCCGTTACCGAGACCCGGGTCGTTTTCTTCATCGATGAGTTCTTCAAGATCTAATCCCATCGCTTCCAGCGCGCCCTGGACATCGTCATAAATCCCCAACGATAACAGCGCATTGGAAAGGGTACGTCCAATCAGAAATTCCATCGACAGGTAATAAACCTGGCGGGTTTCCTGGGACAGTTGGGCTCGGTTAGAACGCAGCCAGCGCTCCACAAGACGATCGCGCACCGCAAACAGCGTCGCGTTCAGCCATTCATGCTTATTGGCAATAACCGGGTCTTTACCAATCGTGAACATCAGCTTGTAAGCGATAGAGTGCTTAAGCGCTTCTACGCTCAGCGTCGGCGATGCATAGGTAAATGGAGCATTCATAATGATGATTCCTGAATATCTATTTCAAGCGATAGTAAAGCTCGCGGTATGACTTCGCCGCGACTTGCCAGCTAAAATCCATCGCCATCGCTTGCCGTTGCACAAACCGCCAGAGCGAAGGTCGAGACCACAGCACGAAAGCGCGCCGGATAGCCCGTAGCAGGGACCAGGCGTTGCTGTCCTCAAACACAAACCCGCTGGCGATGCCATCGGCAAGGTTTTCCAGCGAGCTGTCGGACACCGTATCTGCCAGTCCACCGGTACGCCGTACCAGCGGCAACGTACCGTACTTCAGCCCGTAGAGTTGCGTTAAGCCGCACGGCTCAAAGCGGCTCGGCACCAGAATGACGTCCGCGCCGCCCATGATGCGGTGCGAAAACGCTTCGTGATAGCCAATCTGCACACCGACCTGACCGGGATATTCGGCAGCGGCGGCAAGGAAACCTTCCTGCAACACCGGATCGCCCGCCCCCAGCAGTGCCAGTTGTCCGCCCTGCTCCAGCAGGCCCGGCAACGCCTCCAGCACCAGGTCCAGCCCCTTCTGGCTGGTCAGGCGACTGACGACGGCAAACAGCGGAACCTTGTCATTGACCTTGAGTCCCATTGCTATCTGCAACTGGCGTTTGTTTTCCGCCTTCTCTTCCAGCGAATCCCGCGTATAGCGCGACGCCAGCAAGAGATCCGTCTCTGGACTCCAGATTTTCTCATCCACCCCGTTCAGAACGCCAGAAAGCCGCCCTTCACGATGGCGCTGTTGCAGCAACCCTTCCATACCGTAGGCAAACTGCGGCTCGGTGATCTCCCGCGCATAGGTCGGGCTGACCGCCGTGATGTGGTCGGCGTAGTACAGACCGGCCTTCAGGAATGAAATCTGACCGTTAAACTCCAGCCCATGCATGTTAAAGAACGACCATGGCAGTTGGATGTCATTCATATGCTGTGCATAAAACATGCCCTGATACGCCAGGTTGTGCACGGTAAACACCGATTTCGCCGGACGTCCGCGCGCGGCCAGATACGCAGGCGCCAGGCCAGCATGCCAGTCGTGCGCATGCACCACGTCCGGGCGCCAGAATGGATCAAGCCCACAGGCCATTTCACATCCTACCCATCCCAGCAGCGCAAAACGCAGTACGTTATCGGTGTAGGCAAACAGGTTCGTATCGTGATACGGACTCCCCGGACGATCGTAAAGATGCGGGGCATCAATCAGGTAAATCCCCACACCGTTGTAATGACCAAACAGCAGACTAATCCTGCCCGCGAATGTGTCGCGACGGCTGACTACTTGCGCATCCGTGATGCCCCGACGAATGTCGGGAAACGCGGGCAGCAAAACGCGGGCATCAACACCATCCGCGATTTGCGCCGCCGGCAACGCGCCAATCACATCTGCCAGACCACCTGTTTTCAACAGGGGAAACATCTCCGAACATACATGTAAAACCTGCATTCTCACTCCTGTTTGACCTGCAGTTTGCGCAGCATTTCGCGCGTCACCAGCACAATGCCTTCCTCGGAGCGGTAGAAGCGACGGGCATCTTCTTCCGCATTTTCGCCAATCACCATGCCTTCAGGGATAACGCAGGCACGATCGATAATGCAGCGACGCAGGCGGCATGAGCGTCCTACCCAGACTTCGGGTAGCAACACTGCCGAATCAATATTACAGAATGAATTCACCCGCACGCGCGGGAACAGAACGGACTGCACTACGACGGAACCGGAAATAATACAGCCGCCCGAAACCAGTGAGTTCAGCGTCATGCCGTGGCTTCCCGAGCGGTCCTGCACAAATTTCGCCGGCGGTAGCGATTCCATGTGGGTGCGAATCGGCCAGTTCTGATCGTACATATCCAGTTCCGGGGTCACGGATGCCAGATCGAGGTTTGCTTTCCAGTAGGCTTCCAGCGTTCCGACGTCACGCCAGTACGGCTCGGACTCAGGATCCGACTGAACGCAGGACAACGGGAAAGGATGTGCATAAGCCATGCCAGCTTTGGTGACTGTCGGAATAATATCTTTGCCGAAGTCATGGCTTGAGCCTTCGTCGCTGTCATCCTTTTCCAGCAACTCATAAAGGTAATCAGCATCAAAAATGTAGATCCCCATGCTGGCGAGCGATTTCGTGGCATCGCCTGGCATGGCGGGTGGGTTCGCCGGTTTTTCCACGAACTCAATAATCTTATCGTTTTCATCGACCGCCATTACGCCGAACGCGCTGGCCTCTTCGATCGGCACCGGCATACAGGCGACGGTGCAGCGCGCGCCTTTCTCGACGTGGTCGATCAGCATGCGAGAGTAATCTTGCTTATAGATATGGTCACCCGCCAGGATCACCACATATTCCGCCTTATAGCGACGGATGATATCCAGGTTCTGCGTCACCGCATCTGCCGTGCCGCGATACCAGTTTTCGCCCTGCATTCTTTGTTGAGCAGGCAGCAAATCGACAAACTCATTCATCTCCTCGCTGAAGAACGACCAACCACGCTGAATATGCTGTACCAGAGTGTGAGATTGATATTGCGTGATGACGCCAATACGGCGGATCCCGGAGTTAAGACAGTTGGATAACGCAAAATCAATAATGCGAAACTTACCACCAAAGTGAACGGCCGGTTTTGCACGTTTGTTGGTTAAATCTTTCAGACGAGTGCCACGTCCGCCCGCCAGAATCAGGGCAACCGATTTCAACGGCAACTGGCGCGCCAACATTAAACGATCATTCTTCTCTAAACTCACCATGACTAACTCCTTTTTGATCATCTCTGGAACACACACAGTCCGTGCGCAGGTCCCGGCCAGACAGCCGTAATTACCGGATTATCCTCTCCGGCAAACGGGGGAACAGCGCGCCATTCCCCTTCAGGTAAAACAATTTCAGCAGTATCAAGCGCAGCATTGATGGCAATAAGAAAACGATCCGACAGCAGGATTTGCATCTGCATTGGCCCGTTTTGCCATTCATCCGCACTCAGTGGTTGCGCGTAGCGATTAAGCCAGCGCACGTTGCCATCTCCCTCTTCCCACCAGTAGTCTCCCACCAGCGCCGGGATTTGCTGGCGCAGTTTGATTAATGCGGCGGTAAAATCGATTAATCCCCCGCTCGCCTGCGACCAGTCCAGCCAGGTCAACGCATTGTCCTGGCAATAGGCGTTGTTGTTGCCATGCTGACTGTGTCCGTGTTCATCACCGGCCAGCAACATGGGCGTTCCCTGAGAAAGTAAAAGCGTCGTCAGCAACGCATGAATGCTGTCGCGGCGACGTTCGACGATCTCCAGAGTGCCGCCTAATCCTTCTTTACCATGATTATTGCTATGGTTATTGTCGGTTCCGTCCCGATTTTCCTCTCCGTTTGCCTCATTGTGTTTCTGATTGAAACAAACGCAGTCTCTGAGCGTAAAACCGTCATGCGCGGTGACCAGATTGACGGAAGCGGAAGGTTTGCGTCCATCGCGCTTAAACACGTCGCTGGAGGCCGCAAAACGCCCGGCAAACTCGCCGAGCGACACATTGCGCTGTAGCCAGAAGCGGCGTGACGCATCGCGAAAATGATCGTTCCACTCCGCGAACGGCGCAGGGAAATTCCCCACCTGATACCCACCGGCCCCGATATCCCAGGGTTCAGCGATAAGCTTAACGCCGGACAGCACCGGGCACTGTTTGATGGCGGTAAACAATGGTGCATCCTGGCTAAACGCCGGCGTACGCCCCATCACCGATGCCAGATCAAAACGAAAACCATCGACATGGCAGGTTTCAACCCAGTAACGCAGGCATTCAAGGGCATACTCCACCACGCAAGGATGGCTGAGATTGAGCGTGTTACCGCAACCGGTCCAGTTGTGATAATCACCATCCTCTCTGATCCAATAATAGCTACGGTTGTCGATTCCGCGCAGGGAGATGAGCGGCCCGTCCCGATCCAGCTCAGCGCTGTGGTTGAGTACAATGTCGAGAATGACCTCAATGCCGGCTTTGTGCAGCGCCTTAACAGCATCGCGAAATTCATCCAGTGCCGTCTCTGGCGAGCAGGCATAGGCTGGATGCAGCGCAAACAGCGCGACGGGGTTGTAGCCCCAATAGTTCGACAACCCCAGCCGTTGTAAACGCGGTTCACTGGCGAAATGCGCCACGGGTAACAATTCCAGCGCGGTAATCCCCAAATGCTTCAGATAATCGATCATCACCGGATGACCAAGCGCGTGGTACGTGCCGCGAATCTCTGCCGGGATTTGCGGATGCAGGTAGGTTAAACCTTTGACATGTGCCTCATAGATGACGGTATTGCCCCACGGCGTGCGCGGCGGGGCATCGTCTTCCCAGTCATAGCGATCGACGGTCACCACGCACTTCGGCGCAATGGCGACGTTATCGCGATGATCCGGCTGGTCATAACCCGCATGCATCAGCGGGTCATCTTTCAGGTCGCCCTCTACGCGACGCGCGCAGGGATCAATCAGCAGCTTAGCCGGATTAAACCAGTGACCCTGCGCTGGCTGCCACGGCCCATGCACGCGGTAGCCATAACGCAGACCGGGACGGGCGTCGGCCAGATAGCCGTGCCAGACATCTCCGGTGCGCGCTGGCAGGTCGTAGCGCTGCTCATTGCCCGACGCGTCAAACACACACAGCTCAACGCGCTCGGCATGGGCGGAAAAGAGCGTGAAATTCACGCCATGTCCGTCATACGTTGCGCCATGCGGTGTGGCGTTACCGGCAACCAGTTGCGTCATTCCGCCTCCCGAACCAGCCAGATTGTCGACAGCGGCGGCAGCGTCAGACTCAGGGATTGCGGGCGTCCGTGGCTGGAAATCTCATCGGTATGGACCGCCCCGCCGTTCCCGGCATTGCTGCCGTGGTAGTGCATCGAGTCAGTATTGAGAATTTCGCGCCATTTACCCGGCTGATTGACGCCAAAGCGGTAATCGTGACGCGGCACCGGCGTGAAGTTGCTGGCGACGATAATTTCGTTCCCGACCTTATCGCGACGGACAAAAATCAGTACTGAACGTTCTTTATCATCGACAACCAGCCATTCGAAGCCGTAAGGGTCAAAGTCGAGCTCATGTAACGCTTTGTGGTGACGATAGGTCAGGTTGAGGTCGCGCACCAGACGCTGCACACCATGGTGCCAGTTGTCGCCGCCTTCCAGCAAATGCCAGTCAAGGCTGGCGTCATGGTTCCACTCGCGCCCCTGAGCGAATTCGTTGCCCATAAACAGCAGTTTTTTACCCGGGAAGGCCCACATCCAGCCATAGTAAGCGCGCAGGTTGGCAAATTTCTGCCACGCGTCGCCCGGCATGCGGTCGAGAATCGATTTCTTACCGTGGACCACTTCGTCATGCGACAACGGCAGAACGAAGTTTTCGGTATAGTTGTAGAGCATGCCGAAGGTCAGCTTATCGTGATGATATTGACGATAAACCGGATCCAGCTTCATGTAATCGAGGGTGTCGTGCATCCAGCCAAGGTTCCACTTGTACCAGAAACCCAGACCGCCCATATCCTGCGGTCGGGAGACGCCCGCGAAATCCGTCGACTCTTCCGCCATGCTCACCGCCCCCGGCACCTGCTCACCGAGAATGCGGTTGGTATTGCGTAAAAACTCAATCGCTTCCAGGTTTTCGCGGCCGCCGAATTCATTCGGGATCCACTCGCCCTCTTTGCGACTGTAATCGCGATAAATCATCGACGCCACGGCATCCACGCGCAGGGCGTCAATACCAAAGCGTTCAATCCAGTACAGGGCGTTGCCTACCAGATAGTTACTGACTTCACGACGACCGTAGTTGTAGATCAGCGTGTTCCAGTCCTGGTGATACCCTTCGCGCGGGTCGCTATGCTCGTACAGTTTGGTGCCATCGAACTCCGCGAGAGCAAAATCATCCGACGGAAAGTGGCCCGGCACCCAGTCAAGGATGACGTTCAAGCCCGCCTGATGCGCGGCGTTCACGAAATAACGGAAATCATCGCGCGTGCCAAAACGACGCGTTGGCGCATAAAGTCCCGTTGGCTGATAACCCCAACTGCCGTCAAACGGATGCTCATTCACCGGCAGCAGTTCGAGATGGGTAAAGCCCATCCATTTCACGTACGGGATGAGCTGGTCAGCCAGCTCGCGATAGCTCAGCCAGAAGTTGTTGTCGGTATGGCGACGCCACGAGCCCAGATGGACTTCATAAATGGAGATTGGCGCGTCAAACTGGTTCGCTTTTTTGCGCGCCTCGGTCTGTTCCACTTTTTCGGGCAGACCGCAAATGAGCGAGGCCGTTTCCGGACGCATCTGTGCTTCAAAGGCGTAAGGGTCGGCTTTCACCCGCAGATTACCGTTAGCGTCGATCATCTCATATTTGTAGAGCTGACCATGCTGTGCGCCGGGGATAAACAGTTCCCAGATGCCGCTTTCTTTGCGCAGACGCATCGGGTGACGGCGACCATCCCAGAAGTTAAATTGTCCGACTACGGAAACGCGGCGCGCATTCGGCGCCCAGACGGAGAAACGGGTACCCGTGACGCCATCCATGGTGTCCGCATGCGCCCCCAGCGTTTCATACGGACGCAAATGGGTGCCTTCCGACAGCAGCCAGGCATCCATATCCTGAATAAGAGGACCAAAACGGTAGGGATCATCAATCAGATTTTGCTGGCCGTGCCAGACAACAGCGAGCTGGTAGCGAAAAGGATTTTTACGACGAGGTAATACACCGCTGAAAAAACCGCGTGAGTCGAGGCAGTCCAGTTTGCCGACTTTGCGCCCGGTTTTAGGTTCGATCACCCACACTTCAGTGGCGTCAGGTAAAAGCGCGCGGACTTCGAGTCCGGCTGAGGTCTGGTGCATACCGAGTACGGAAAAAGGATCCGCAAAATGGCCTGCGATTAGCGCATTAATCACGTCTCTATCGATACGATCGGACATGGTTTTCATCCTGTTTTTTGGTGTCACTCCTCCAACTGATTTTCGACATCAGTCAGCGACACTTTTTTTGACCTGAACGGTGCAGCACAATTGTGCATCCTCTCTGCCCCGTCCTACCTTCAGGTAAAGCCCTGATACTGAGATCAGGACACCCTTAAAGAATAGCCAACACTTTCATTAACTCCTGCATAAAGACTATACATTTGCGTTTACTCCTTTTTTACGCATAAAAAGGGGTGACTCAGCACCCCTTGTAAACCAACGCGATTACGCCAGATGGCGCAACATACGTCGCAACGGCTCTGCAGCCCCCCAGAGCAACTGGTCGCCTACCGTAAAGGCTGACAGGAACTCCGGTCCCATGTTCAGCTTACGCAGACGGCCAACTGGCGTGGTCAACGTGCCGGTAACGGCCGCTGGGGTTAACTCACGCATGGTGATATCCCGATCGTTTGGCACCACTTTCGCCCACGGATTGTGAGCCGCCAGCAGTTCTTCCACGGTCGGAATGGAAACGTCTTTTTTCAGTTTGATAGTGAACGCCTGGCTGTGGCAACGCAGCGCGCCAACGCGCACGCACAGGCCATCGACCGGAATGACGGATGTGGTATCAAGGATTTTGTTAGTTTCCGCCTGGCCTTTCCACTCTTCGCGACTCTGGCCGTTATCAAGCTGTTTGTCGATCCACGGAATCAGGCTACCTGCCAGCGGGACGCCAAAGTTATCTACCGGCAGTTCGCCGCTACGAGTCAGTTGGGTAACTTTGCGTTCGATATCGAGAATAGCGGAGGAAGGCGTTGCCAGTTCATCAGCGACGTAGTTATGCAACTGGCCCATCTGGTTGAGCAATTCGCGCATATGACGCGCGCCGCCGCCGGAGGCCGCCTGGTAGGTCGCGACCGACACCCAGTCCACCAGGTCATGGGCAAACAGACCGCCCAACGACATCAGCATCAGGCTAACGGTACAGTTACCGCCGACGAAGGTTTTAATCCCGTTGTTCAGGCCCCGGGTGATGACATCCTGGTTAACCGGGTCGAGGATAATGATAGCGTCATCTTTCATGCGCAGCGCAGAGGCCGCGTCAATCCAGTAACCCTGCCATCCGCTTTCACGAAGCTTTGGATAGATTTCGTTGGTATAATCGCCGCCCTGACAGGTCACAATGATATCGAGCGCTTTCAGCGCGTCCAGATCGAAAGCGTCCTGAAGTGTGCCGGTCGAGGTACCGCCGAACGTCGGCGCGGCCTGCCCAAGCTGGGAAGTTGAAAAGAAAACAGGGCGAATGGCGTCGAAGTCGCGCTCTTCAACCATGCGTTGCATGAGAACAGAGCCGACCATACCGCGCCAGCCGATAAAACCAACATTTTTCATAGCGTTTTTTCCTGCAAAGATGTGTGCTGTGTATGCTGACCAGTGTCCTACTGGCTCATCCTTCACCATACAAAAAGCAGCCAAAGTCGCAAGTGAATTTAATCAATGATAGCGATGCCATCAGAAATGCGACTTATCCCGCTGCTTAAGCGAGCAGAAAGTCCGAGGCAATTATCAGGGAATTTGAGTTATGAATGAAATCATTTCTGCAGCCGTTTTATTGATCCTGATTATGGATCCGCTCGGTAATTTGCCCATTTTCATGTCCGTACTGAAACATACCGAACCGAAGCGGCGTCGGGCAATCATGGTGCGCGAGCTGTTCATTGCGCTGTTACTGATGCTGATTTTCCTTTTCGCGGGCGAGAAAATTCTCGCATTCCTGAATTTGCGAGCCGAAACGGTTTCAATATCCGGGGGCATTATTCTGTTCCTGATTGCCATCAAGATGATCTTCCCCAGTGCCACCGGAAACAGCGCAGGCCTTCCGGCAGGCGAAGAGCCCTTTATTGTCCCGCTGGCGATCCCGTTAGTTGCCGGCCCAACGATTCTGGCCACGTTGATGTTGTTATCGCATCAGTATCCTAATCAAATGGGGCATCTGGTGATTGCCTTGCTGCTGGCCTGGGGCGGTACGTTTGTGATTCTGCTGCAGTCGTCGCTGTTTCTGCGTCTGCTGGGTGAGAAAGGGGTAAATGCGCTGGAACGCCTGATGGGATTGATTCTGGTGATGATGGCGACCCAGATGTTCCTGGACGGCATCCGGATGTGGATGAAGGGATAAAACAATAGGGCCGGGCGATTGCCCGGCCTACCTTTTTTCAACTGAGCAGTGAAAACGCCACCATACCCACAATCGCACCCACGGTGCCGAGGATGGTTTCCATCATTGTCCAGGTCTTCAGCGTTTGTGCTTCTGTCGCACCGGTGAATTTCCCGAACAGCCAGAAACCGGCATCGTTCACGTGGCTGACGACGATCGACCCCCCCGCGATACAGATAGACAGTGCCGCCATCTGCGCCCCGGAGAAATTCAGTTGTTCAATTACTGGCATCACCAGTCCCACCGCCGTTAAGCAGGCTACGGTCGCGGAGCCCTGAATGATACGCACCGCTGCCGCCAGCACGAAGCAGGTAATGGCAATCGGCAAGCCCATCCCGGTCAGCGCTTCACCCAGCGCCGGCCCCACGCCAGAATCCACCAGCACCTGCTTGAAGACACCGCCAGCACCAATCACCAACAGGATGATACCCGCCGGTTGCAGCGCGTGACCGCAAATCTCCATGACCTTATCTTTCGGCATCCCCTGACGCATCGCCAGGCCGTAAATCGCCACCAGACAAGCCACCAGAATCGCGGTGAACGGGTGACCGACAAATTCAAACCACTGGTAAGCCGTAGAACCGACCGGCACAAAACGTGCGGCGATGGTTTTCAGTCCCACCAGCACCAGCGGCAACAAGATCAACGACAGACTGAAGCCAAAGGACGGCATTTTGCCCTCGCCCAGATGCGGTTCGGTAATATCGTCTGGAATATTCAGCTCAACGTAGCGGCTGATAAAGTTGCCCCACAGCGGCCCGGCGATAATCATCCCTGGAATGGCGGCACACAGACCAATCAGAATCATCCAGCCAAAGTCGGCGTGCATCTGAGAAGCGAGCAGCATCGGCGCAGGCCCCGGCAGCAGAAATGCGGCGGCCGCCGCCACGCCCGCAAACAGCGGGATCACCAGCTTCACCAGGTTTGTACCGGTATGACGCGCCATTGAAAACGCGACGCTAATCAGCAGAACAATGGCCACTTCAAAGAACAGCGGCAGCGCGCAAATCAGTCCCGCCAGCCCAATCGCATAATGCGCGCGACTGTGGCCGAAGGATTTCAGCATTTTGACCGCAATCTGATCGACTGCGCCCGTTTCATGCAAAATCTTGCCAAACATAGCCCCCAGAGCGACCACAATCGCCAGGAAGCCCAGCGTACCTCCCATCCCTTTTTCCATTGTCGCCGCGATTTTATCGAGCGGCATACCGGAAAAGAGACCTGCACCAATAGACACCACCATCAAAGCAACGAAGGCGTGCATACGCGCCTTCATCACTAAAAACAACAGCAGCAGAACGGAGCCTACTGCTGTTAAAACAAGCGTTAATGTACTCAAAACTTACTGCCTTTTATTAATGACCTCGATGGTGCTGGCAACAACACCTTCCAGTGGCTGATCGATATCCACCACCAGTACGTCGCTTTCGTCTGCACCCGGTTCTTGCAGGGTTTCAAACTGCGTCACCAGCATCTGGGTTTTGAAGAAATGGCCTTTACGCGCCTTCAGACGGCTTTCGATCACGTCGAAATCGCCTTTCAGGTAGATGAAAGAAAGGTTCGGGTTACCGTCACGCAGCAGATCACGGTAATGTTTTTTCAGTGCGGAACAGACGATCAGCGAAACCTTATTGGTACGCTGCATCGCAAACGCGGCGTCATTCAGCGCCTGCAACCACGGCTTACGGTCGTCATCGTTGAGCGGCTCACCGGAGGCCATTTTCTCAATGTTGCGACGCGGATGGAGAAAATCGCCATCAAGAAACGCGGCATGCAGTTGATGCGCCACTTCGCTGGCGACAGCGGATTTACCGCTGCCCGATACGCCCATCAGAACGTAAATGTGGTGATCATGATTAGTCGTGCTCAAAGTGGTGCCCCCACAGTACAAGGATCAGGAATTGTTACGGGTAACTGTTATCGGTAACATTGTCCAGCCTGACTAAAACAGAAGCAATATCCAAACGTGCGAGAAGTGAATAAGTGTGAGCTACTTCAAATTTGTCGGGTTAAATAGATCCACCCGGTGACAAGGTGAAACCTAAATCTAACATTTTTGGCGTGACGCTCTCCCCACGAATACGCGCCAGCAGACGCTCTGCGCCAATGCTGCCCATACGCTCACGCGGCGTCAGCACGCTGGCCAGACGCGGTTCCATCACCTGACCGATATCATGGCCGTGAAAACCAGCGATCGCCATGTCATCCGGGATCCTCAACCCTAAACGCTGGCATTCAAAGGCCGCGCCCACCGCCAGGTCATCGTTAGTGCAGAAAATACCGTCCAGTTGCGGGTATTCACGACGCGCCTGACGGATAAGCTCAATCCCCGAAGAGTAAGAAGAAGACTGCTCCACCATCACACTGTAGGGCAACAGACCGGCATCCAGCATCGCCTGTTCGTAACCCTTCTGTTTGATGATAGTACGTTCGTCAAGACGTGCCCCCAGATAGGCGATATGACGATGCCCGCGTGCAATAATCGCGGCGGTCATTTGACGCGCGGCTTCAAAGTTGTCAAAACCGACGGCGATATCGAGGCAGGGCGACTGACTGTCCATCAGTTCAACCACCGGAATCCCCGCCACTTCGATCATTTTCAACGTGCGCGGCGTGTGGGTACGTTCAGTCAGGATCAGACCATCGATGTTCCAGGAGAGCATAGACTCCAGACGCTCCTGTTCCATCTCCGGCTTATAACCGTAGTGCGCCAGCATGGTTTGATAACCATGCGCATCCGTCACGGTCTCAATACCGCGTAAAACTTCGGCAAAAACCTGGTTGGTTAACGACGGCAGCAGTACGCCAATGGCCCGACTAGTGGCGTTGGAGAGGATATCAGGTGCGCGATTGGGAATATAACCCAGTTCATCAAGTGCAGCAGCGATCTTGCCCCGCAATGCAACGGAGACTTGCTCCGGATTACGCAAAAAACGGCTGACCGTCATTTTGGTCACACCAACACGGTCAGCTACATCCTGAAGTACGGGTCTTTTCTTCTTCATCGTCCTGAGAAATCGTAAGTGAGAGATTTGCTCAGTTTATCACGGACAAAGCACAACCTTCCCCGTTTAAAGGGAAGGTTGCGTAATTATTTATACAGGCGGCAGATCAAACAGCAGGATTTCACTATCGCTGTCAGCATGAATTGACAGCGCCTGCTCATCCCAAATCGCCAGACCGTCGCTGGTGGTGGCTTTCGTGCCGTTAATGCTCACCTCGCCTTTTACCACCTGGATCCAGACGCGACGTTCAGCAGCAATCTGGTGTACTGACTGCTCACCTTTCACCAGCGCCCAGCGATACAGTTCCATATCCTGGTACACTTTCAACGAGCCGTCGCGAGCGTCCGGTGACAACACCAGTTGTTTACCCTGTGTGGCGTCGAAGCGGCGCTGCTCGTAACGCGGCGTGATGCCGGTTTTTTCCGGAATGATCCAGATCTGATACAGACGCAGACGATCCGTTTTGCTCGGGTTGTACTCAGAGTGCCGAATCCCGGTCCCCGCGCTCATAATCTGGAATTCACCTGCTGGCACCTGCTCTTTATTGCCCATGCTGTCCTGGTGTTCTACTGCGCCTTCCAGCACGTAGGTCAGAATTTCCATGTCTTTATGCGGGTGGGTACCGAAACCCTGACCGGCGTCAATCACGTCGTCGTTAATCACGCGCAGTGCCGAGAAGCCCATAAAGTTGGGATCGTAGTAGTCAGCAAAAGAGAAGGTATGCCAGGAATCCAGCCAGCCATGATTCGCGTGGCCACGGTCGTTTGCTTTGCGTAAGTAGATCATTGTGTTCACCCCCAGATGTTTTCGATGGAGTAAGTGTGGACCGAATCCATCATCAATCATAGAGGGTGAAAATTGACTCCTCTGTTCAAAAATTATGAACAAGTACAGAGGAGTCAGTCTGGCTTATCGGGCAAGGGTAATCGTGGCCGGTGAAGCCTGTTCGAACGCCCGTTCGAGGAGTTCAAGGTTGGTCAGAACGTCAGATTCCTTGACGTAATTTGGCGCGCCTGTGGTGAGAGTGTCATACAACGCATCATAGACACGCCCGTAGTCGCCCGTTTCCGGTTTGACCTCTTCTTTCACCGTCACCCCTTCGTCGTTAACGTACTCCAGCACGCCAACGGAATCGTCTGCCGCAAAGCCTGGCTCACCCGGCATGATGTTGGCCTTCAGGCTGGTTTCCTGCTGGTCAATACCGTATTTGATAAACGACCCCTTGGTGCCATGCACGATAAACTTCGGATAGTCGATTTTCACCAGATGGCTGGTTTTGACGATGGCCTTTACATCGCCGTAAAACAGTTGCGCTTCAAAGGTGTCGTCCGGATTGGCCTTATTGCGCAGGCTGCGGATATCGTACGCCACGTGGTCCGGACGACCGAACAGCGAGATGACCTGATCCATCGTGTGTACGCCCAGGCCATAAAACGCGCCATCCTGCGGTAAACCAGGTTGGGTTTCCGCGACCGGGCGGTAGTAATCAAAGTGGCTTTCCAGTTCCACAATCTTACCCAGCTTACCGCTTTCAATCGCCTTTTTGGCAGTCAGGAAACAGGAGTCAAAGCGACGGTTTTGATACGGCGTCACCGTCAACCCTTTGCTCTGTGCCAGTTCAAACAGCACCTTCGCTTCAATCATTGTCGGGGTGAAGGGTTTCTCAACCAGCACGTTCTTCCCGGCCTCCAGCGCCCGTTTCGCGTAGTCAAAGTGGCTGTCGGCGTGGGTACAGATGATAACCAGCTTGACCTGCGGATCATCGAAAATTTCTTTGAGATCGCTGGTGAAGTGGATGTGTGAGTAGATCGGCGCCTGCTCTTCCGGCTTCGCACGACGGCGAAAGATATGGGCCACATGCCAGGTATCTTTACGGTGAAGGACATACGGGAGATGGTAGCGAGTCGCACTCTTGCCGAACCCGATAAATGCGCAATGTAACGTCATGGTGGCGTCCTTTTTGGAAAAAATGATGCATACACCATAGCGCAAAGCACAGAGAGACTAAATGCGGAACCTCTCCTGAGGACGCGCTGGCGCACCTGGAAACGGATTGCTCGCGCCTCGGGCGTGAGTGGCGCAGGCAGATTATTCACGGCCTGCGCACAGCAGCCGGAGCGTACTTAATGTACGTGAAGAGCTCGGGCACTTCCCCGGGACAAAATAACAAGTCAGCCTGGCTGAAAAAAAACCAAAAAAAAGCCAGCACCCGGCTGGCTAAAATAATACTGGAAGCAATGTGAGCAATGTCGTGCTTTCAGGTTCTCCGCAAGGGTCTTCCTGAACGCAGAGCAATAATAATCATTCTCATTCGCAGTTGTCCAGCGATTTCTTCAAAAAAATGCAGTTGACGACATTTTTAATCTCAGCGACTGTAAAGACTCAATGAACCCTGAAGGAGATCGGGAATGAGTGAGATAGTGATACGCCACGCTGAAACCAAAGATTACGACGCGATTCGTCAGATCCATGCCCAGCCGGAGGTGTATCACAACACGCTACAGGTTCCTCATCCATCCAGTGAGATGTGGCAGGCGCGACTCGCCGAACAGCCCGGCATCAAACAACTTGTGGCCTGCATTGACGATCGCGTGGTTGGACATTTGTGCATTGCCGTCGTTCAGCGTCCACGCAGGAGTCACGTCGCCGATTTCGGTATTTGTGTTGATGCGCAATGGCAAAACCGCGGTGTCGCCAGCGCATTAATGCGGACCATGATCGACATGTGCGACAACTGGCTGCGCGTTGAACGCATCGAATTAACGGTGTTTGTCGATAACGCCCCCGCCATAGCCGTGTATAAAAAATATGGTTTTGAAATTGAAGGCACCGGCAAGAAGTACGGCCTGCGTAACGGCGAGTACGTCGATGCCTATTTTATGGCGCGGATGAAGTGACAAATTGCCCGGTGGCGCTACGCTTACCGGGCCTACAGCTGCACAAACGTAGGCCGGGTAAGGCGAAGCCGCCACCCGGCAACAAAATCAATACCCCGCCGTTAAATCGTCCACAGTGCGTGGGTCTGATGCGCCATACAGCGCGCCGTCCGGACCTACCATAATGCTCTGTGTGCTACCCATCGCTTCTTTCAGCGCAACCTTCTGCCCTTTTTGCTCAAGTAGTTTGAGGGTATCCGGACTAAAGCCTTTCTCCACACGCAGCTCATCCGGCAGCCACTGATGATGGAAACGCGGCGCGTTGGTCGCTTCCGCCACATTCATCCCGAAATCGATGCTGTTGACCACCATTTGCAGCACAGTCGTGATAATCCGGCTCCCACCCGGACTGCCCGTAACCAGCCAGGTTTTACCGTCTTTCACCACGATGGTGGGCGACATTGACGACAGCGGACGTTTCTTAGGCCCAACGGCGTTGGCATCGCCTCCCACCAGACCATAGACATTTGGCACGCCCGGCTTAGCTGAGAAGTCATCCATCTCGTTATTCAGCAGAATGCCGGTATCCCCCGCCACAATGCCGGTCCCGAAGGTGGTGTTGAGGGTATAAGTGACCGCCACGGCGTTACCGTCTTTATCCACCACCGAGAAGTGAGTGGTCTGGTTACTCTCGTAGGGCGCCAGTTTGCCAGGGCGAATTTCGCTGGAGGGTTTCGCCTTGTTGATATCGATCCGTTCGGCAATCGATTTGGCGTAATCTTTGTTGGTCAGCGCCTGCCACGGCACCTTCACAAAATCCGGGTCGCCCAGGTATTCCGAACGATCGGCGTAGGCCTGTTTCTCCGCTTCCGCCATCACCTGCATGGCGTCCGCACTGCCGAAGCCGTATTGTTTCATGTCGAAGTTTTCAAGGATATTCAGGATTTGCACGATGTGGATCCCGCCAGAGGACGGCGGTGGCATCGAGAAGACCTGATATCCGCGATAGTCACCGCTAATTGGCGTGCGCTCTACCGCTTTATAGCCCGCCAAATCCTCTTTGGTCATCAGCCCGCCATTTTTCTGCATCTCCTGCGCAATCTGGTCGGCAATCTCCCCTTTATAAAAGGCATCCGGCCCCTTTTCCGCAATCAACTCCAGGCTTTTCGCCAGATTTTTTTGTACCAGTTTGTCGCCCTTTTTCAGCGGCTCACCGTCCTTCCAGAAAATGGCTTTGCTGTTTTCGTGATTCGGAATGACTTCACTGCCGTAGGTTTTTAGATCGTCCGCCAGCGCATCGTTAACTATAAAGCCCTCTTCCGCCAGTTTGATCGCCGGACGCACCACCTTGTTGAGCGGCAGGGTGCCATATTTTTCCAGCGCCAGAGAGAACCCGGCCACGGTGCCCGGCGTGCCGGACGCCAGATGGGAGGTCAGCGATTTTTTACTGTCCGGATTGCCCTGGTCGTCAAGGAACATATCGCGCGTGGCGTTAGCGGGCGCCATTTCGCGAAAATCGATCGCCGTGGTCTTACCGTCTTTAGTACGCAGCAACATAAAACCGCCGCCGCCCAGATTCCCGGCCTGCGGATGCGTGACCGCCAGCGCATACCCTACGGCGACCGCAGCATCCACGGCGTTCCCGCCCTGTTTGAGGATATCCACCCCAACCTTTGTGGCCATGGCATCTACCGAGGCCACCATCCCCTGCCTGGCGCGAACGGGATGGAACACATCCTCTTCCACCCCATACGACACCGGAGGGGGTGGAGGGGGGACGGCGAGCACACTGAAACAGCTTCCTGAGAGCAGAGCAGCAAGGGCTACCCGGCGTAAAAACGTCGGTTTCGTCATCGTTATTCTCCAAAGATGTGGGGTCAGCCCCCCACTAAGCCTGGTGCATAACTCTGAAATGATCCTCGTTTCGCCGGGAAAGGGGTAAACTTAAGAGAGACCTCAGTGGAGGAATGATGATGAAACGATACGTAATTTTGACAGCGCTACTGCCGTTTGCCTGTCTCGCACAGCCGATTAACACGCTGAACAATCCGAACCAGCCGGGTTATCAGATCCCCAGCCAGCAACGGATGCAGACGCAGATGCAGACGCAGCAGATCCAGCAGAAAGGAATGCTAAATCAGCAGTTAAAAACGCAGACGCAGCTTCAGCAGCAAAATCTGCAAACGCAGATGAACAACAATCAGCAGCGGATCCAGCAGGGTCAGGTACGCGAGCAGCCGTTGCCCAATACCAACGGCGGCATGTTGAGCGGCGGTACGCGTCTGGAGAGCGGCCAGCAGCACATGCTACCGCCGCGGCAGAATGGCGATATGCTTAATCCGCAGCAGTAAAGTCCGGGCCAATCACGTCAATCGCATCCGTACAGATGCAGTCCACGCCCCAGCGTAGCAGTTCAGCCGCACGCTGGTGTTTGTTGACGGTGTAGACCAGAATATGTAATCCCGCCGCTTTAAGCTGTCTGACCCGCGCTTCATCCAGTAGCTTGTGATTCAGGTGAATCGACACGCACGCCAGGCGAGTGGTCAGTTCGCGCCAGTCATCACGCCACTCGTCAAGTAACAACCCTCGCGGCAGCTCTGGTACGGCGGCCTGCGCCGCTTCCAGCGCATCAATTTCAAATGACGACAGCAGCGGCGCAGTCATCCCCTGCCACAGCTCACGCGCGGCGAGAGCAATCACTTTCCCCGTCAGCGGTCCGGTTCCGGTAGTCGGTTTAATTTCGATATTGGCCATCAGGCCATGCTGGCGACAACGCGCGGCCACCTGCGAGAGCAACGGCAGCGGTTCGCCTTTAAACTCGCCGCTGTACCAGCCACCGGCATCCACCCGCAGCAAATCCTGCCAGTTGAGCTCTCCCGCCACGCCCCAGCCGTTGCTGGTGCGCTCAAGGTTATCGTCGTGCAGCAGGAAAATTTCCCCGTCCTTCGACAGCTTCGCGTCGAACTCGATCATGGTGTGCCCGTAATGCGCGCCGACGTCGATCGCCGCCAGCGTATTTTCCGGCGCCAGTTTACCGCCGCCGCGATGGGCGACGATGCGGGGATACGGCCAGTTACTCATACACGTTGTCCTGTTTCACCATCAAAAAAGTGCAAATGATTTTCCGGCAGATGCAGCCACAGCGTGCTGCCTGCCTTTGGGCGTTCCTGATGGGCCAGACGCACCACCAGTTTCTGATCGCCCCAGCGACCATGCGCCAGATTATCGGCGCCCAACATCTCCAGCGTGTCCATCACCAGCGGCACACCGCCCTCCGCCTGGGAGCTTAGCGTAATATGTTCCGGGCGGATACCCAGCGTCATTTTTCGCCCGGCGTAGCCACGATAGTACCAATTGATGGGCAGCGCCATGCCGCTTTCCAGTTCGAAGTGCGTACCCGCATGGCTGATACGTCCTTCCAGCAGGTTCATCGCCGGGCTGCCGATAAAGCTCGCCACAAAGCGGCTGGCCGGTTTTTCATAGACCTCTACCGGCGTGCCAATCTGCTCGGCAATACCTTTATTCATCACCATCACGCGCTGGGCGAGCGTCATCGCTTCGACCTGATCGTGGGTCACGTATAGCGAGGTGGTTTTCAGACGACGGTGCAGGTGCTGAAGCTCCAGACGCATCTGCACGCGCAGTTTGGCATCGAGGTTCGACAGCGGCTCATCAAACAGGAAAACCGCAGGGTCGCGCACAATGGCACGCCCCATCGCCACACGCTGGCGCTGACCGCCGGAGAGTTCGCGCGGACGACGTTTGAGCAGACCGTCCAGTTCGAGAATACGCGCCGCTTCTTTCACCCGCTGTTCGATGTGTCCCTTGCCCATCCCACGGATTTTCAGCCCCCACGCCATGTTCTCTTCCACGCTCATGTGCGGGTAGAGCGCATAGTTCTGGAAGACCATCGCGATGCCCCTGTCTTTCGGCTCCATTTCAGTCACGCGCTGACGGTCAATCCAGATATCGCCGCTGGTGACGTGTTCCAGCCCGGCCACCATCCGCAGAAGCGTTGATTTCCCGCAGCCGGACGGGCCGACCATCACAATGAACTCACCGTCCGCCACGTCCAGCGTCAGCGGTTGAATCACCTGGGTTTTGCCATCCCAGCTTTTGGTTACTGCCTGTAATTTTAAACCTGCCATCTTATTTCTCACTATCGACCAGGCCGCGGACAAACGCGCGCTGCATGGCTAAAACAATGACTACGGGTGGGATAAGGGTGAGCAGCATTGCCGCCATCACCTGATTCCACAAGGTGGTGCCTTCGCCGGTGGCAATCATGCCTTTGATCCCCGCCACGGCAGTCCCCAGATTGACGTCGGTAATAATCAGCAACGGCCACAGATACTGGTTCCAGCCGTAGATAAAGGTGATGACGAACAGCGCCGCCAGATTGGTTTTCGACAACGGCAGCACGATGTCGCGGAAAAAGCACATCGGCGAAGCGCCGTCAATGCGCGCCGCTTCGATCAGCTCATCCGGCAGGGTCATAAAGAACTGGCGGAACAGAAAAGTGGCGGTCGCCGATGCCATCAGCGGTAGCGTCAATCCTGCGTAACTGTCGAGCATATTCAAATTGGCAATCACTTCCACCGTCGGGAAAATACGCACTTCGACCGGCAGCATCAGGGTGATAAAAATCATCCAGAAGAACAGGTTACGCAGCGGAAAACGAAACCAGACGATAGCAAAGGCAGAAAGCATCGAGACCGCGATTTTCCCCACCGTAATGCCAAACGCCATGATGAAGCTGTTGAGCATCATCAGCCAGAACGGCGCGCTATTCACACCAACGCCGTTGACCCAGATGCTTTTCATGTTTTCCAGCAGATGCGTACCGGGGATAAGCGTCATCGGCGTTTCAAACACCGCGTTGTTGTCCAGCGTCGCCGCGACAAACGCGACGTACAGCGGGAACAAAATTACGACAATCCCCAGAATCAGCATGGTGTGGCTAAATATTGTCAGCCCGCGACGGTTCTCAATCATTGGTAACGCACCTTACTTTCCACATAGCGGAACTGCACCACCGTCAGAATGATGACGAGGAACATCAGTACCACCGACTGCGCGGCGGACGCAGAGAGATCCAGCCCGGCAAACCCTTCACGATAGATCTTATAAATCAGCGTCGTAGTAGCCTGAACCGGGCCGCCTGCGGTCGCGGCATCGATCACCGGGAACGTATCGAAGAAGGCGTAGACCAGATTGACCACCAGCAGGAAGAAACTCACCGGCGCGATCAGCGGTAACGCCAGCCTGAAAAAGCGACGAACAGGCCCTGCGCCATCGATCGCGGCGGCTTCAACCAGCGAACGTGGGATCGATTGCAACGCGGCAAAGAAGAAAAGGAAGTTGTAACTAATCTGCTTCCAGACGGAGGCAAAAACTACCAGGAACATCGCCTGCCCGCTGTTCTGTGCATGGTTCCAGTCATAACCAAACTGCTCAAGGAAGTAGGTAATTAGCCCACGTCCTGGGTTAAACAGGAAAATCCACAGCACGGCGGCTACCGCAGGCGCCACGGCATAGGGCAGTAGCATCAGCGTCTGATACAGACGACTGCCGCGCACGACGTAATCCACCAGCGCTGCGAAGAACAACGATACCAGCAGGCCGCTGAAGGTCACCAGCGCGCTGAATTTGATCGTCGTCCAGAAAGCGTCGAGATAGTAGCGGTCATGAAACAGCGTGACGAAATTATCCAGTCCCACGAACTGACTGGAAAGCCCAAACGGATCGACGCTTAGTAGCGAGTACCACAACGCTTCGCCTGCAGGCCAGATAAAGAAAATAACGGTGATCGCCAGCTGTGGCGCAACCAGCAAATAAGGCAGCCAACGCGAGCGAAACACCGGACGGGATGATGACATTGAGATTTGATTCCTGAACAATGCAGGGTGGCGGCTACACCTTACCCGGCCTGCATGTAGTTCGTTTTAGGCCCGGATCGCTACGCGCCACCGGGCAAGTCACAGATTACGATTTGGTCGACTGCTCAAAGCGGCGCAGCAACTGATTACCACGTTCTACCGCAGAGTCCAGCGCCTGCTGTGGCGTTTTTTTGCCGGTCCACACGCTTTCCAGTTCTTCATCAACGATGGTGCGAATCTGCGGCATATTGCCCAGTCGCAGCCCTTTGGTGAACGGCAACGGCGGTTTGTTCAGCATCTGACGGGTCGCAATGTCTGCCCCGGGATTCTTGTCATAGAAGCCCTGCTCACGAGTCAGGTCATAAGCCGCTTTGGTGATCGGCAGATAACCGGTTTTCTGATGCCATTCGGCCGCATTTTCCGGTTTTGCCAGGAAGTCGAGGAACTCGGCCACGCCTTTGTAGGTGTCGCTGTCTTTGCCCTGCATTACCCACAGGCTCGCGCCGCCGATGATGGCGTTCTGCGGTGCGCCTTTGGCGTCCGCATCGTAAGGCATCATGCCTACGCCATAGTTGAATTTGGCGTAATGACGGATATCTGCAAGCGAACCGGACGAGGCGGTGGTAATGGCGCAGTCACCGTTGTAGAACTTCTCGGTGGATTCGTCTTTACGTCCGAAGTAGCTGAAGTCACCCTTCTTGTTCAGATCGGCAAGCAGCGCGATATGCTTCACCTGCTCCGGCTTGTTGAACTCCAGTACCGCATCGGTGCCGTCGAAGCCGTTGTTTTTGGTCGCCACCGGCAGGCCGTGCCAGGCGCTGAAGTTTTCAATCTGGATCCAACCCTGCCAGCCGCTGGCGTAGCCACACTTCATCCCTGCGGCTTTCAGCTTCGCGGTGTAATCCGCCAGATCCTGCCAGGTTTTCGGCGGCTGCTCCGGATCTAAGCCCGCTTTTTTGAAGGCGTCTTTGTTGTAGTACAGCACCGGCGTGGAGCTGTTAAACGGCTGGGACAGCAGGTGGCCGGTTTTGGAATCGGTGTAGTAACCCGCTACGGTCGGCACGAATTGCGACTCGTCGAAGTTGATGCCCGCTTCTTTGAACACTTCATAGACCGGTTTGACGGCTTTGGAGGCCATCATGGTGGCGGTACCGACTTCATAAACCTGCAGCAGCGCCGGTGCATTCCCGGTACGGAACGCGGCGATACCGGCGCTCAAGCTCTGCTCGTAGTTACCTTTGTACACCGGCACAATCTTGTAATCCGGGTGGGTGTCGTTGAAACGTTGCGCCAGGGAGTCAACTTCTTTACCCAACTCCCCTTCCATGGAATGCCAGAATGGAATGGTGGTAACGGCCATTGCGTTTGTCGCAAAAGCCAGACCAACCGCCAGACCCAAAGCTGTGTGTCGTAACGATGTCATTGTCATCATCTCTCTTATTGTGCCGGATGCGCGAAATCACGCGTTTTATGCTCGCGAGGTAACATGACATGCGCGAATGACAGAAAGATAACCGTCAGATGACGAAGCGGTGACAGCCAGGCTTCAGGTGAATGACGTTTCAGTGGCAAGAAAACAAAAAAAGCCGGGTGGCGGCTTCGCCTTACCCGGCCTGCATCAGGTGTAAATATCGAATGTCGTGTAGGCCGGATAAGACGCCATGCGCCGCCATCAGGCATCACAAACCGCTTAACCGCCTAAATACGCGCTGCGTACCGCTTCGTTTGCCAGCAATGCGCCGCCGGTGTCTTCGAGAACGACATGACCGTTCTCCAGCACGTAGCCACGATCGGCCAGCTTCAGCGCCTGATTAGCGTTCTGCTCAACGAGGAAGATGGTCATTCCCTGCTCGCGCAGTTGTTCGATAGTGTCGAAGATCTGCTGGATGATAATCGGCGCCAGCCCCAGAGATGGCTCATCAAGCAGCAGCAGGCGCGGTTCACTCATCAGCGCACGACCAATCGCCAACATCTGCTGTTCACCGCCGGACATGGTGCCCGCACGCTGAATACGACGCTCATGCAGACGCGGGAACAATTCGTATACCCACTTGATGCGTGCCTGAAACTGATCGCGCTCGGCAAAAAAACCGCCCATCGCCAGATTCTCTTCCACCGTCATGCGGGAAAACACGCGACGCCCTTCCGGAACGATCGCCACCGCTTCACGCATGATTTTCGCCGTTTGCCAGTCGGTAATGTCTTTATCATCAAACACAATCCGACCGCTGGTCGCACGCGGATCGCCGCACAGCGTGCCGAGTAGCGTGGTTTTTCCCGCGCCGTTGGCACCAATCAAGGTCACAATTTCTCCCTGATTGATGTGCAGACTCACCTCGTGCAGCGCCTGAATTTTGCCGTAGTGGGCACTGACTTTGTCAAAGGACAACATGACTTTTTCCATCTTATGCCTCACCAAGGTATGCACGGATCACGTCCGGGTTATTTCGAATCTGTTCCGGCGTCCCGTTCGCCAGCGGCGTGCCCTGGTTCACCACGTAAATACGGTCGGAAATCCCCATCACCAGCTTCATATCGTGTTCAATCAGCAGAATGGTGGTGTTGTGATGGTTGCGCAGTTCGGCAATCAGCTCGTCCAGCTCTTTGGTCTCTTTCGGGTTAAGACCCGCAGCCGGTTCATCCAACATCAAAATTTCTGGCTGCGTCACCATACAGCGGGCGATCTCCAGACGGCGCTGGTCGCCATAAGCCAGGTTACTGGCCTGACGGTTCGCATGCTCCAGCAGCCCGATACGCTCAAGCCAGGTGGCCGCGCGATCCAGCGCTTCGCTCTGCGCCCGACGAAACGCCGGGGTTTTCAGCAGACCGGAAAACACGCCTGTTTTCAGTTGCTGATGCTGTGCCACCAGCAGGTTTTCAATCACCGTCATTTCGCGAAACAGACGCACGTGCTGGAAAGTTCGCACCACGCCCATCCGGGCAATTTGTTGCCCCGGCAGCCCTTCAAGGTGCTGATCGCGAAGCTTAATGGTGCCACCCGTCGGCTTATAAAAACCGGTCAGGCAGTTAAACACCGTGGTTTTACCGGCGCCGTTCGGCCCAATCAGCGACACAATTTCTTGCGGATGCAGCTCCAGTTCAACGTTGTTCACCGCCAGCAGACCGCCGAAGCGCATCATCAGGCCGTTAACCGATAATAATGGCTGACTCATGCCTGCTCTCCTTTCGCTTCCCCGTTTTTCAGTTTCAACTGTGGACGGGTCATCGGCAGCAAGCCCTGCGGACGCCAGATCATCATCAGTACCATCAAACCACCCAGCATTAACATGCTGTATTCGTTGAAATCACGCATCAGTTCACGCGACACCACCAACAGAATGGCTGCGAGGATTACCGCAAACTGCGACCCCATCCCGCCGAGCACCACAATCGCCAGCACAAACGCCGATTCGGCAAAAGTGAACGATTCTGGGCTGACAAACCCCTGACGCGCCGCGAACAGCGTACCGGCGAAACCGGCAAACGCGGCGCTGATGGTAAAGGCGGTCAGCTTGATGCGCGTGGGGCTCAGACCCAGAGAGCGACAGGCGATCTCATCTTCACGCAGCGCTTCCCACGCTCGTCCCAGCGGCATGCGCAGCAGACGGTTAATCACAAACAGGCTCAGCACCACCAGCAGCAGCGCGACCAGATAGAGGAAAATCACGCGATCGGACGGATCGTATTTCACATTGAAGAAGTTGCTAAAGGTATCCCAGCCGCCTTCACGTGCGCTGCGGCTGAACTCGAGACCGAACAGCGTCGGTTTCGGGATCTGGCTGATGCCGTTCGGACCGCCGGTGATTTCAGTATTGTTGAGCAGCAGAATACGGACGATCTCACCAAATCCCAGGGTGACGATTGCCAGGTAGTCGCCACGCAGACGCAGCACCGGGAAGCCCAGCAGGAAACCCGCCGCCGCTGCGACCAGTCCCGCCAGCGGCAGGCAGGTCCAGAAGCCGAGACCGTAATAGTGGTTCAGCAGCGCAAAAGTGTACGCGCCAATTGCGTAGAAACCGCCGTAGCCTAATACCAACAGGCCTGAAAGCCCGACGACAACGTTCAGCCCCAGGCCGAGAATGATATAAATCATGGTCAGCGTGGCGATATCCACCGTGCCGCGCGAGACCATAAACGGCCACGCCACGGCAATCACCAGCAGCGCAATCAGGAACAGCTTCTGCTTTACGGTTGAGCCATCAATCGCTGGCAAAATAAACTTCGGCCCGGAGACGCTTTTCAGGCTCTTCTGGAATACCGGACGCAGCATCTGGAAGAAAAAGACCACGGCAGTGCCGATAAACACCCACTGCCAGCGGATGTCGGCAGCGGTGTCCACCACCAGTTTGGTGCCATCCAGTTCCAGTTGAACGCCCATAAAGACGCCCGCCAGCACGAAGAACATCGCGGCAGAGAGCAGCGCCATCGCAAAATGCATCGGTTTCATACTTTCTCTACCTCCGGACGGCCCAGAATCCCGGTCGGCATCACCAGCAGTACCAGAATCAGCAGGGCGAACGACACCACGTCTTTGTATTCCGTACTCAGATAAGCAGAAGAAAGCGCTTCCGCGACGCCCAGAATCAAGCCGCCGATCATCGCGCCTGGAATGCTGCCGATCCCGCCAAGTACCGCTGCGGTAAAGGCTTTCATCCCGGCCATAAAGCCGATATAGGGGTTGATCACCCCGTAGAATTGCCCGAGCAGCACCCCGGCCACTGCCGCCATCGCTGCGCCAATCACAAAGGTCAACGCAATCACACGATCCGTGTTAATCCCGAGCAGGCTGGCCATTTTCAGGTCTTCCGCACAAGCACGGCAGGCACGTCCCATGCGGGAGTAACGGATAAAAATGGTCAGCGCCAGCATCGCCAGGAAGGTCACAATCCAGATGACCAGCTGCATGGTGGTGATCGAGGCGGAGAAGTTTTCGCTGGCCCCCACGACCCATTGCCCGTTAAACAGGCTGGGCAGCGCCACGTCACGTGAACCTTCCGTCAGGCTGACGTAGTTTTGCAGGAAGATAGACATCCCAATCGCGGAGATCAGCGCAATCAGACGTTTGGAACTCCGGACGGGCCGATACGCCACCCGCTCAATGCTCCAGCCGTAGGCGCTGGCAATGATAATCGCCCCAATGAATCCGGCCGCCACCAGCAACCAACTGGTATCGATCCCCATCATCATGAGTGCCGCGATAATCATAAAAGAGACATAGCTACTGATCATGTATACCTCGCCGTGGGCGAAGTTGATCATGCCGATAATGCCGTACACCATGGTGTAACCGATGGCGATCAGCGCATAGGTGCTTCCCAGCGTGACGCCGTTAAACATCTGCTGCAAAAAGTACAGGAACTGCTCGGACATAAAAAAACCTTTCTATTTCCGCCCGCGTGAACGGGCGGTGGGATAATTATTTGGCTGCCGTGGATGACCCATCGGCGTGCCACTGGAAGACACCAAATTCAAATCCCTTTAGATCGCCTTTTTCATCCCATTTCAGCGGCCCAATGACGGTATCAGCACCGTTTGCTTTTAAATCTTTCACCAGATCCAGCGGCGCTTTGCTGTCAGAACGGTCCATTGCCGTTGCCAGTGACTGCACAGCAGCGTAGGTGATCCACACATACGGACCAGTCGGATCTTTTTTATCGGCTTTCAGCGCATCAACAATTGCTTTGTTGGCCGGATCCTGGTCATAGCGTTTTGGCATGGTGACCAGCATACCTTCGGCTGCTTCACCGGCGATATTCGACAGCGATGCATTGCCCACGCCTTCCGGCCCCATGAACATGGTTTTCAGCCCGACGGAGCGCGCCTGGCGCAGCATCTGCCCCATTTCCGGGTAGTAGCCGCCGTAGTACACAAAGTCGATGTTCTCTTTTTTCAGGCGCGCGAGCAGTGCGGAGAAATCTTTCTCGCCTGCGGTGATGCCATCAAAGAAGACGATATTGGCGTTTGCCGCTTTCAGCGCATCCTGAACAGAGCGCGCCAGGCCTTCACCGTACTGCTGTTTGTCGTGAATGATGGCGATGCGCTGCGGTTTTACGCTCTCAAGAATGTATTTTGCCGCGGTCGGGCCCTGAGAAGAGTCCAGTCCGGCGGTACGCATGATGTGCGCGTAGCCGCGCTGCGTCAGTTCCGGGTTGGTCGCACCAGGCGAGATCATCAGAATGCCTTCATCTTCGTAAATATCCGACGCAGGCTGAGTCGAAGAGGAGCAGAGGTGACCAATCACATACTGAATACCGTCGTTGACGATTTTGTTCGCCACCGCCACGGCCTGTTTTGGATCGCAGGCGTCGTCATATTCCACAGCGACCAGCTTGTCGCCGTTGATGCCGCCTTTAGCGTTGATGTCTTTGATGGCCTGACGCGCGCCGTTAAATTCCATGTCGCCCCACTGCGCCACTGGACCCGACATCGCGCCGACAACAGCAACTTTAATATCCTCTGCCATTGCCGCCTGTGACATCGCCAGTGCAATCACCCCTGCGATGACCGTTTTCGCATTCCGTTTCATTTACTGAATCCCCATTCGTGATGTACTTATTTTCTATTTATATGGTTAAAAAGCAGACTGTGCTTTTTTTGCACTACACTATTTTTACCAGTCTGATTAATGGTTTAGCGCAGTATTTTCCGCAAATACAGCGTAAAACCTCTATTTTTCAGTCTATTAAGAACAGATAATATTCTGCTTTTCACCATAGATAAACAAAAAAAAGCACACTTGTCAGCATAAAATAACGGGACAATGAGCCGAATAAAACACTACCTTCCAGGGTATTATCCTGCCTGTTTTTCATTCTCTGATGTTTCGAACTGAGGTTCTGACCGTCATAAAATTAATCACCTGCCAAATGATTTAAAAAAGAGAAAGCGTCCGGTTGAATTATTTCGGTACACTTGCACTCTCTTTTGTGATTTGGACATGCTGTCGATGAAGCTGACCATCATTCGTTTAGAACACTTTAGCGATCAGGATCTGATCGACCTGGGCAAAATCTGGCCGGAGTATTCCGCCGCCTCTTTAAGCGTAGATGAAACGCACCGGATCTACGCGGCACGATTTAATGAGCGGTTGTTAGGCGCCGTAAGGGTCACCCTGAGCGGCACTCAGGGCGCGCTGGATTCGCTGCGCATCCGTGACGTCACGCGGCGTCGGGGGGTGGGAAAATATCTGGTGGAAGAAGTGATCCATGATAATCCGAACGTCTCCTCCTGGTGGATGGCGGATGTCGGCGTGGAAGACCGGGGCGTCATGGCGGCGTTTATGCAGGTACTGGGCTTCACCGCACAGCAAAACGGCTGGGAAAAACGTTAAAAAAGCCGGGTGGCGGCTTCGCCTTACCCGGCTGGCTATATTCTCTGCTGCCTTTTCCCAAGAATTTCGTGTTGCAGGAAGGCGGCAAGGGATGACATCCCCGGAAGCTTACCGACGTAAGTGACCGGGGTTGAATAACACAGCCAATGCACCTGCAATGCGCAAAGGCGCCGTGGAAATTACTTCGCGTCGGTCGCCGTGCCGTTGGCATGCCAGTCGAAGACGCCGAATTCAAAGCCTTTCAAGTCACCCTTCTCATCCCACGACAGCGGTCCCATGACGGTATCCACGGAGTTCGCTTTCAGCCAGGTGGCGATTTCAGCCGGATCGGCTGACTGGTTCAGGCCCGCCTGTAAAGATTGCAGCGCGGCGTAGGTGGTCCACACGAACGCCCCGCTCGGATCTTGTTTTTTCGCCTTGATCGCATCAACGATAGGTTTGTTCGCAGGTACCTGGTCGTAGTTCTTCGGTTTGGTCACCAGCAGACCTTCGGCCGATTCACCGGCGATGTTAGACAGGGAAACGTTGGCTACCCCTTCAGGACCCATGAACTGCGTTTTCAGACCCGCAGCACGTGCCTGACGCAGGATCTGCCCCATTTCCGGGTGATAACCGCCGTAGTAAACGAAGTCGATATTCTCTTTCTTCAGACGCGCCACCAGCGTGGAGAAGTCTTTCTCACCGGCGGTGATACCGTCAAAGAACACCACGTTAGCGTTGCCCTTCTTCAGATTTTCCTGCACGGCACGCGCCAGACCTTCACCGTACTGTTGTTTGTCGTGAACGATTGCGATGCGCTGCGGCTTCACTTTTTCCAGAATGTATTTCGCGGCGGTCGGACCCTGGTCTGAGTCCAGGCCCGTGGTGCGCAGCACCAGCTTGTAGCCGCGAGAGGTCAGCTCCGGTGCCGTTGCCGCCGGGGTGATCATCAGAATGCCTTCGTCTTCGTAGATGTCAGACGCGGGCTGAGTGGAAGAGGAACACAGGTGGCCGATAACGTATTTGATGCCGTCATTAATCACTTTGTTGGCGACTGCGACCGCTTGTTTCGGGTCACAGGCATCATCATATTTTACGATCTGCAGTTTTTCGCCTTTGATTCCGCCTTTAGCATTAATGTCTGCAACCGCTTGTTCTGCGCCAGTAAACTCCTGGTCGCCGTACTGGGCTACCGGACCGGACATCGCACCGACAACAGCGACTTTAATATCGGCCTGAGCCATTGTGCTGAATGCCAACGCGATACATCCTGCCAGTAACGCTTTACCCTTCATATTCATCCTGACCTTCCCCATTCTTATGGTTATTACGACTATTGTGATGTTGTTGTGTAGCGCTTTATTTCGATTATAGGTGTGCAGCTCGCGCATTTTCAGCACACTCTGCTAAAACATACCCCATTTTTATAGTTTTGGAATAGCTAATTTCATATTCAAATAATAAGTGAACGACATAGCGTCGTGCCGCCCGGTAATGGACGGCACAGGTTTATCGTGTCAGCGAGTGGGTGATAATGCCGAGCGCCTGACGAAATTGCGCGTCAGGGATGGTGAGCGGATAAAGAAAACGGATGACGTTGCCATACACGCCGCAACTCAGTAGCAGAAGTCCTTCCTGCAAGGCGCGATCCTGCACCTGGCGCGTGAATTCCGGGGAAGGTTTTCCGCTATGCGGATCGTTGAATTCTACCGCCACCATCGACCCCTGCGCGCGAATATCGGCAATAAACGGGCAGTCCGCTTTTACCTGGTTCAACGCCTCGACCAGCGTCGTGCCCAATGTAGCGGCGCGGGCGCAGAGCTGTTCTTCATCAATCACATCCAGCACCGCGTGTGCCGCAGCAACCGCCAGCGGGTTACCGGCATACGTTCCCCCCAGACCACCAGGCGCAGGGGCATCCATCACTTCGGAACGGCCAGCGACCGCAGAGAGCGGCATACCGCCTGCCAGGCTTTTCGCCATCGTCATCAGATCAGGCTGTACGCCATGATGCTCCATCGCAAACAGTTTGCCGGTACGGGCAAAGCCGGTTTGCACCTCATCGGCGATCAACAAGATACCGTGGGTATCGCACAACGCCCGCAGTGCCTGCATGAACTCCGTTGGCGCAATATTAAAACCCCCTTCGCCCTGAACCGGTTCAAGAATGATGGCGGCAACCTGATCTGGCGCGATATCGGCTTTGAAAATGCGCTCCAGACTTTGCAGCGCATCGGCGGTGCTCACACCATGTAACGCATTAGGGTACTGAGCGTGATAAACCGAACCAGGGAACGGGCCAAAACCGATTTTGTAAGGTGCCACTTTACCGGTCAGCGCCATCGTCATGAAAGTCCGCCCGTGGAAAGCGCCGCCAAAGGTAATGAGCCCGGGTCGTTTGGTATATGCGCGGGCAATCTTCACCGCGTTTTCCACCGCTTCTGCCCCGGTGGAGAAGAATGCCGTCTTCACTGGCCCGTCAATCGGCACACGTTTATTGATACGTTCCGCCAGTCGGACATAGCTTTCGTAGGGAACAATCTGGTAAGCGGTATGAGTAAAAGACTGGAGCTGTTTTTCGATGGCGGCGATGATTTTTGGGTGACGATGCCCGGTATTCAGCACCGCAATACCAGCGGCAAAATCGATCACCTCACGGCCTTCCACATCCCACAATGTTGCGTTTTCCGCCCTCTCAGCGTAAAAGCCACACATCACGCCGATCCCGCGCGGCGTCGCCTGCAAACGCCGTTCATTCAGTTCGTTATTCTTCATTTTCTTCCCCTAAGATGCGCACAACCCATCGGTAAGTGTTTGCCAGGGGGGAGGAATTCGCCAGATCAGGCGCTAAAAAAACAAAAACCCCGGACAGTTATCCAGGGTTTTAGCGGGGGCTTCGCGGGAGTTACGCTTCGATAGCGGCGCGAAGTTTTTTCATGGCGTTCTTTTCAAGCTGACGCACACGTTCTGCGGAAACACCGTAGCGATCGGCCAGTTCCTGCAGCGTAGATTTGTTATCTTCGTCCAGCCAGCGGGCGCGGATAATATCCTGGCTACGCTCGTCAAGACCTTCCATCGCATGGGTCAGTTTGTTGGCAGCCTGATCTTCCCAGTTATCCTCTTCAATGCCGTCGGCAAAGTTAGAGGTTTTATCCTGCAGATACAGGACGGGCGCCATCGGCTGGCTGTCGGACTCATCGTCCGGGGACATATCAAACGTCATGTCCTGCGCCGCCATACGAGATTCCATCTCGCGGACGTCTTTACTGGAAACACCCAGCTCACGCGCCACCATTTCCACTTCATCCTGATTAAACCAGCCCAGACGCTGCTTGGTTTTACGCAGATTAAAGAACAGCTTACGCTGTGCTTTAGTGGTCGCCACTTTCACGATACGCCAGTTACGCAGGACATATTCGTGGATCTCAGCTTTAATCCAGTGCACGGCGAAGGAAACCAGGCGCACACCCACTTCCGGGTTGAAACGGCGCACGGCTTTCATCAGGCCGATATTCCCTTCCTGAATGAGATCCGCCTGCGGCAGGCCATAGCCCGCATAGTTACGAGCAACATGAACAACAAAGCGCAGGTGAGACAGGATCAGCGTCTTAGCTGCTTCCAGATCGCCCTGGTAATGCAGCTTTTCAGCCAGTGCCCGTTCCTCGTCAGCCGACAACATCGGCCACGCGTTCGCAGCCCGGATGTAAGACTCCAGGTTACCAACAGGGGCTAAAGCTAAATTTTGCATTTCTTTGGTCATTCAAATCCTCTCAATTTTTATCGTCTGGCACCACAGCGATAGATATCAGCAACAACCGTGCCAGCGTTAATGAGCAACGAGATTAGCATTCACTCTTTTATCAGACCGTGATTTTATCCACAAGTTCAATGCAACGTTGTGTATAAATTACGCACAAATTGTGACATGAAGATGAAAAGTGGGGAAGAGACAACAGGAACTCTTTCCCTGCGAACGGAAACCCATTGCAGGGAAAGATTATATCACGGTTTTTTTAATCAGGAGTAAAGTGACGTAAATGTTGAACCGTCGCGAGCCACGCCGCCACCCAGCCGATCATCGAGCAAACCAGCAGCAGTAACAGGCACTCATCGAACGATAAGCCATTGAGATCAAACTTCGTTCCGAAAACTTGCGCCACTTCCGTGACCGCCGACGACAGTCGTAACACCAAAATTTCTGACAAAATCAGTGAAAGAAATGCGCCAGAAAAACCGAGCAATGCGCCGCCGTACAAGAACGGACGCAGGATAAATCCATCCGTCGCACCAATCAGTTTTTGCACGTTAATCGTATCGCGACGGGCAAAGATGCTCAGCCGCACGCTGTTACCAATGACGAGGAAGACGGCGGCAACCATCAGCACACCAATCATCGCCGACACTCGCCCGACCAGACCGGTCAGCGCCGCCAGACGGGCAAACCAGCTGTCGTCCATCCGCACTTCATCAATCCCGTTAATACGAGAGACGCGGTCGCGCAGCGTATTCAGCGAATCGGTGCTCTGGAAGTCGAGTTTCGGGATCACCACCGCCACCGCAGGCAAGGGATTCTCTTCCAGCATATCCAGCGCGCCGCCGAAACCGGACCAGTTGCGGAATTCGCCGAGGGCATCTTCACGAGAAAGGTAATTCACCTTCTCCACACCCTGCTCAGCCTGCAACTGGGCGACGACGCCTGCCGCCGCATCATCATCCAGCGTTTTTTGCAGATAAACGGTGATCTGCGGAGACGGGTAATACTGCGTCGCTGCCTGGTTAACGTTTTTATAGACCATGTAGCAGACGCTCGGCAGAGTCAGGGAGATGGCAATCACCATCACCGTCAGAAACGTCGCCAGCGGTTTGCTTTTCAGATCCTGTAACGCGCCCTGGAACGCATAGCGCACCTGCTCGTTAAAGACGTTGGTTTTACGTGAGTTCGGCTTTGGCGACGGTTTCGCCCGCTTCGGCGCGTTACGTCCACCGTCACCGGAGGAGCCGCCGGAACGACGAAAACGGTCCAGCCGTCCGCCGAACTGTTTGATTTGATTGATAGCGTCGCGCTTATTCACGGGCTTCGCCTCCATGCAAATGGCCATCACTCAGGGTAAGCATACGGTACGACCGACGGGAAATGAGCCCGATGTCGTGCGTCGCCATCAGCACCGTCACCCCGACGCGGTTAAACTCTTCGAACAGACGCAGAATCCCTTCCGACAGCGCGTCATCCAGGTTACCGGTCGGTTCATCCGCCAGCAGTACCGCTGGCTTGTTCACCACCGCACGGGCGATCCCGACACGCTGCTGTTCACCCCCGGAGAGCTGAATCGGGAAGTTTTTCGCTTTGTCCAGCAGTCCAACCTTGTCCAGCGCCGCCGATACGCGACGACGAATATCATCCCCGCTGGCACCGGCGATAATCAGCGGGATCGCCACATTGTCGAATACCGTTCGGTCCATCAACAGGTGGTGATCCTGGAAAATCATGCCGATCTGACGACGCAAAAACGGCACTTCACGGTTTTTCAGTCGCGTGATGTCATGCCCACTGAAGAGGATTTTCCCGGCGCTGGGCCGCTCAATCCCACAGATAAGCTTCAGCAGGGTACTTTTCCCCGCGCCGGAGTGGCCGGTCAGAAACGCCATCTCGCCCGGCTGCATATGGAATGTGACCCCTTGCAGCGCTTGTCTCCCACCGAGATAGGCCTTGCTGACATGTTCAAAGCGAATCATTGTTAATCCTCTCGGGCAAAAAGTGCCTCTATAAAATCGTCCGCCTTAAACGGACGTAAATCCTCGATACGTTCGCCCACACCAATATAGCGGATAGGGATGCCAAACTGATCGGCCACCGAGAAGATCACCCCACCTTTCGCCGTACCGTCCAGCTTGGTCAGGGTAATACCGGTCAGGCCCACCGCTTCATGGAACAGTTTGGCCTGGCTTATCGCATTCTGCCCGGTGCTGGCATCAAGCGTCAGCATAACTTCATGCGGCGCGTCTTCGTCCAGTTTCTTCATCACGCGAACGATTTTTTTCAGTTCTTCCATCAGGTGCGATTTGTTTTGCAGACGACCTGCGGTATCGGCAATCAGCACATCAATGTGACGCGCCTTCGCGGCCTGAATGGCGTCGAAGATAACGGAAGCGGAATCCGCGCCGGTATGCTGGGCAATCACCGGAATATTGTTACGCTGACCCCAGACCTGCAACTGTTCGACCGCTGCGGCGCGGAACGTATCGCCCGCCGCCAGCATCACGGACTTCCCTTGCTGTTCAAACTGGCGCGCCAGCTTACCGATGGTGGTGGTTTTCCCCACCCCATTCACGCCGACCATCAGAATAACAAACGGCGTTTTACCTTCAACGTTCAGCGGTTCATCGACTTTCGCCAGAATCTCGCCCATCTCGTCTTTCAGCAGTCCGTACAGCGCTTCAGCATCTTTAAGCTGTTTGCGGCTGGCGCCTTCCGTCAGATTGGCGATGATTTTGCGCGTGGTTTCCACGCCCACATCGGCAATCAGCAGTTGTTCTTCCAGCTCTTCAAACAGATCATCGTCGATTTTTTTACCACGGAACAGACTGATAAATCCGGAACCGAGGTTTTCTTTGGTTTTCAGTAAGCTGCGTTTCAGGCGCGCGAAAAAACCTTCTTTGGTCGGTTTTTCCTGTTCCTGAATCATCTCTTCGACCGGCGCGTCTTTTTCCGCCAGCGGAACGATCATTTGCGCGTCTTCCGCCGCTTCCGCCGCCAGCGCTTGTGCTTCCAACTCTTCGTCGGTCAGTTCCGGTTCGTTTTGCGCCTCTTCTTCTACCGCTTCAACAATCTCAACGGTTTCCGCTTCGGCCTGCCACTCTTCAGCGGAGGTTTCCTCTTCGGCTTTCACCTCTTCAGGCAACGGCAGCTCTTCGTGCGCAACGGCAATCTGCGGCTCAACCTGCGCGTCAACATGCTCTTTCGCGACAGCGGGTTCTACTGACTGGATGGTTTCGATTTCCTGAACCTGTTCCGTCACCTCAACCACTTCCTCAGCAAAGGCTTCAGCCTCTTCTTTGCTGTGAAGCGGCGCTTGCGCTTCTACGTCAGCCGCCGTTTCAACGGGTTCGGCGGACGGTAATTGCGCTTCAACACCCTGCTGATCTTCGGTTTTTTGTTCTTGTTCCTGCTCTTTTTCACCAAAGCCCAGCCAGGAAAAGAAGCCACGTTTTTTCTGTTTTGCCATCTGCGATTACGCTCCTGGGGACTCATTCTCTTGCCGCTTTGAGGCATCCTGAATGATTTTGTGTATAGACGCTAAAAAAAATGATGAAATAGTCTATCACTTTACTTAATCCACATCACCGCCTGGAATCATCTGCACGCGGCGGTTTGAGCAACAGAAATGAAAAAAACGAATCACTCAGGTAGCGGCCAAATCCGCATTATTGGCGGACAATGGCGCGGCCGCAAACTCCCGGTCCCCGATAGCCCTGGTCTCCGTCCGACAACGGATCGCGTGCGTGAAACGCTGTTTAACTGGCTGGCACCGGTGATAGTAGAAGCCCAATGTCTGGACTGTTTTGCCGGAAGCGGCGCACTGGGGCTGGAAGCACTATCACGCTATGCCGCTGGCGCCACGCTGCTGGAGAGGGATCGCGCAGTCTCTCAGCAGTTACAAAAGAACCTGGCTACGCTGAAAGCAGGGAATGCAAAAGTCGTTAACACGGATACCCTGACATTCCTGACGCAGTCAGGCACGCCGCATAACGTGGTATTTGTCGATCCGCCGTTTCGTAAAGGGTTACTGGAAGAAACTTTAAACCTGCTGGAAACTCACGGCTGGCTGGCGGATGTTGCCTGGATTTACGTGGAAAGCGAAGTGGAAAACGGTCTGCCGCCCGTGCCGACGAACTGGTCATTGTACCGGGAAAAAATCGCCGGGCAGGTCGCGTACCGTTTGTATCAACGCGAAGCACAAGGAGAAAGCGATGCTGATTAATCTTGGTCGACTACTGATGCTCGGCGTGTGGGCATTCTTATTGTTAAACCTGGTGCAACCCTTCCCGCGACCGCTCAACATCTTCGTTAACGTCGCCCTCGTGTTCATGGTACTGATGCACGGCATGCAACTGGCGCTACTGAAGTCCACCCTGCCCAAAGACGGACCGCAAATGACCACCGGTGAGAAAGTCCGTATTTTCCTGTTTGGCGTGTTTGAGCTGCTGGTCTGGCAGAAGAAGTTTAACGTTAAAAAGTAATACGGCATGAAGGTGCCGGATAGCGCTTCGCTTATCCGGCTTACCCAGGTGAGCGGTTTCCCGTCTTATGGCTGAGCAACAAACTCGACGAAGCGCGACCCTTTGTAGCTTAGCGTCCCTTTATCCCCCACCGTCAGCGCATGATACTGACGCGCCTCCAGGCGGAAGGTCTTTTCCAGCCCGCCGTTCTGTGGTTTAAAGCTCACCTCATAGCGCATACTGGTTCCCGCTGGCGTGACCTGCTGCTGTCGGGAACGTCGGTCGTTGATGGGCTTTTCACGTTTATTGCTGACCACCATTTGCGCCTGACGAAGCGATGCCGCATCGTTATCGGCTTTTTCCCGCCGCTGCTGCATAAAGCGGAATGAGGCGGCAACGATAATTAACACAATGATAATAATGAAGAAAAGTGGCGGCTTACTCATATTGATAACCCATCAGAAAATGCGGAAATAAGCATACCCTGCCCGTTATGGTGTTGTCATCAGGCGGTCGCGGCCTCTACACTGAACATCAGGGTTGTGAGCATACCGCTTACGAAAAAATAACGAATTCAAGGAACTATGATGCTTTGGTCGTTTATCGCTGTCTGCCTTTCCGCATGGTTATTTGTGGATGCCTCCTACCGTGGACCCGCCTGGCAACGCTGGGTCTTTAAACCCGTCACCTTATTACTCCTGCTGTTACTGGCCTGGCAGGCGCCGATGTTCAACGCCGTGAGCTATCTGGTGCTGGCCGGTCTTTGCGCCTCACTGGTTGGCGATGCGCTAACATTATTGCCGCGTCAGCGACTGCTCTATGCGATTGGCGCCTTTTTCCTCTCGCACCTGTTGTACACCATCTATTTTGCCAGCCAGATGACGCTCTCTTTCTTCTGGCCGCTACCGCTGGTGCTGATGGTGCTGGGCGCGCTGCTGATTGCGGTGATCTGGACACGCCTTGAAGAACTGCGCTGGCCGGTGTGTACCTTTATCGCCATGACGCTGGTGATGGTCTGGTTAGCCGGTGAGCTGTGGTTTTTCCGCCCCACCGCACCTGCGCTGTCGGCGTTTTTGGGCGCGTCGCTGCTGTTCATTGGCAACATCGTCTGGCTGGGCAGTCATTACCGCTGTCGTTTCCGCGCGGACAACGCTATCGCCGCCGCCTGCTACTTTGCCGGGCACTTCCTGATCGTCCGCTCGCTTTATCTCTAATAACGCTTGACTCTGGAGTCGACTCCAGAGTGTATCCTCCGGTTAATGAGAAAATTATCATCAACCGGAGGATGCCATGTCGATACCTGCTCACAATGGCAAAAAAGCCCCACAATTTTCATCTTTCAAGCCAGCTCCCACGCCGCAGAAGCCCGATGACTGCTGCTGCGAAGGCGCATGCTCAGCCCCTGAACCTATTGTTGAAACGGTAAAAGGCACCCGCTATAGCTGGAAAGTATCCGGGATGGACTGCGCCGCCTGCGCCCGCAAAGTAGAAAACGCGGTGCGCCAGGTCAGCGGCGTCAACCAGGTTCAGGTGCTGTTTGCCACCGAGAAACTGGTCGTCGACAGCAACGGCGATCTACGCCAGCAAATCGAGCATGCGGTGCAAAAAGCGGGTTACACCCTACGCGATGAACAGGCGAAGGAAGAAACGCCTGAATCCCGCGTTAAAGAGAACCTGCCGCTGCTCACGCTTCTCGTCATGATGGCGCTCAGTTGGGGACTGGAGCAGTTCAACCATCCGTTCGGCCAACTGGCATTTATCGCCACGACGCTGGTCGGCCTGTTCCCGATTGCCCGCCAGGCGCTACGGCTGATAAAAACCGGCAGTTGGTTTGCCATTGAAACGCTGATGAGCGTCGCGGCTATCGGGGCGCTGTTCATCGGTGCCACAGCAGAAGCGGCGATGGTATTGCTGCTGTTCCTGATTGGCGAACGCCTCGAAGGCTGGGCCGCCAGTCGCGCCCGCAAAGGGGTCAGCGCGCTGATGGCGCTGAAACCGGAAACCGCGACACGTCTGCGCGACGGCGTACGCGAAGAGGTGGCGATCAACACGCTGCAACCGGGCGACATCATTGAAGTCGCTGCCGGGGGCCGTCTCCCTGCCGACGGTAAACTGGTCTCTGGTTTTGCCAGTTTTGATGAGAGTGCGTTGACGGGAGAATCGATCCCGGTGGAACGCGCCACCGGTGAAAAAGTCCCGGCGGGGGCGACCAGCGTGGACCGTCTCGTCACGCTGGAAGTGCTCTCTGAACCGGGTGCCAGCGCGATTGACCGCATTCTGAAGTTAATCGAAGAGGCCGAGGAGCGTCGTGCGCCAATCGAGCGTTTTATCGACCGCTTCAGCCGAATTTATACGCCGGCGATTATGGCCGTCGCCCTGCTGGTGACGCTCGTCCCACCGCTGCTGTTCGCGGGATCCTGGCAGGAGTGGATTTATAAAGGGTTAACGCTGCTGCTGATCGGCTGTCCGTGTGCGCTGGTCATCTCCACACCGGCAGCCATCACTTCTGGACTGGCGGCAGCAGCTCGTCGCGGGGCATTGATTAAAGGCGGCGCGGCGCTGGAACAGTTGGGCCGTATCACCCAGGTCGCCTTTGATAAAACCGGGACGTTGACCGTCGGGAAACCGCGCGTCACGGCAATTCATCCGGCCACCGGCGTCAGTGAGTCTGAACTGCTGGCGCTGGCCGCGGCTGTCGAGCAAGGCGCAACGCATCCACTGGCGCAGGCCATTGTGCGCGAAGCACAAACCGCAGGGCTGACGATCCCGTCCGCCGAAGGGCAACGGGCGCTGGTAGGGTCAGGGATTGAAGCGCAGGTGAATGGCGAAAGCGTTCTGATTTGCGCTGCCGGGAAACGTCCTGCCGACGCCTTTGCCGGAGAGATTAACCAGCTTGAAAGCACCGGGCAGACGGTCGTTCTGGTCCTGCGCAATGAGACCGTGATCGGCGTCATCGCCCTGCAGGATACGCTACGCAACGATGCTCGCACCGCCATCCGCGAACTGAACGCGCTGGGCGTGAATGGTGTGATCCTGACTGGCGATAACCCGCGCGCGGCAGCCGCCATTGCTGGCGAGCTGGGTCTGACGTTTAACGCCGGGCTGCTACCGGAAGATAAAGTGAAGGCGGTCACCACGCTCAATCAACAGTCGCCGCTGGCAATGGTGGGGGATGGCATTAACGATGCGCCGGCGATGAAGGCCGCCGCTATCGGGATCGCGATGGGTAGCGGCACCGATGTGGCGCTGGAAACGGCAGATGCCGCACTGACGCATAACCGCCTCACGGGGCTGGTGCAGATGATCCAACTGGCGCGCGCGACCCACGCCAATATCCGTCAGAACATCACCATTGCGTTGGGGCTGAAAGGGATATTTCTTGTCACCACGCTGCTCGGAATGACCGGTCTGTGGCTGGCGGTGCTGGCGGATACCGGGGCAACGGTGCTGGTTACCGCTAACGCGCTGCGGTTGTTACGTAAAGGGTAACGTGTTTTTGCCGGATGGCGCTAACGCTTATCCGGCATAACAAGATTACTGGCCTTTACGCACCAGATAGCGGTACGGCAGAGAGTCGGTCTCTTTTGCCACCAGCTCATGCTCCATAAACGTACAGAAGCCGGGAATGTCGCGGGTGGTCGCCGGATCGTCCGCCACAATCAGCAGCGTTTCGCCGGTCTGCATGTTACGTACGGTTTTACGCACCATCATCACCGGTTCCGGGCAGCGGAGCCCCTGGGCATCAAGAGTATGGTCGGGAGAGGAAAACAGATCGCTCATCGTGGTCTCATTCACTAAAAAAACGGCTGTAGTTTACGCTCAGTTCGGAAGTAAGCCAATCAGGTTAACGATTGCGTGAAAAATAGCCATTGCAATGCCACCGCAAAGCAGTATTATGCGGCGGCCTGAAAAAAGGAAGACGCGTTATAGGCGCCATCAGTTTGTTTAAGGTCAGCGCACAGCGCCCGGAGCGTACACGTCGTACGTGAGGAGCGCGAGCACTGCCCGAGAGCAAAATGGCAAGTAAAATAGCATCTGGCACGAATTGGGTTCCCTCACCCCAATCATCAATTAAAAAGGTACAATATGGCTCCGTTCACACAATCGCAGCGCGTAATAGCGTTGTTCTGGCTATCGCTATTCCATCTGCTGGTGATCACCTCCAGTAACTATCTGGTCCAGCTCCCGGTCTCCATTTTTGGTTTCCATACCACATGGGGTGCGTTTAGCTTTCCGTTTATTTTCCTCGCTACCGATCTGACCGTGCGCATTTTTGGCGCGCCATTGGCCCGTCGAATTATCTTTGCGGTGATGATGCCAGCGTTGCTGATCTCTTATGTGATTTCGTCGCTGTTCTATATGGGATCCTGGCAGGGATTCGGGGCACTGATGCACTTCAATCTGTTTGTCGCCCGTATCGCAGTCGCCAGCTTTATGGCCTACGCACTGGGACAAATTCTCGATGTGCATGTCTTTAACCGCCTGCGACAGAACCGCCGCTGGTGGATGGCCCCGACCGCCTCAACGCTGTTTGGCAACGTCAGCGATACCCTTGCCTTTTTCTTCATTGCCTTCTGGCGCAGTCCGGATGCCTTCATGGCCGAGCACTGGATGGAAATCGCCATCGTCGATTACTGCTTCAAAGTGCTGATCAGTATCCTGTTCTTCCTGCCGATGTATGGTGTATTGCTGAATATGTTGCTGAAAAAACTGGCAGATAAATCTGAAATCCCGGCGATGCAGACAAGTTGAGCTAAAGGTTCCTTTTCCGGGTTGTGATAAGATGAACGGATGCGCCGTTATGGCCGTTTATCGAAAGGAAGAAGTCAATGCGTAATCTGGTTAAATATGTCGGTATTGGCCTGCTGGTTATGGGGCTGGCGGCCTGTGATAATAGTGATACAAAAGCGCCGGCAGAAGGCACGGCGGCAGAAAGCAACGCAACCGGTCAGCCGGTTTCTCTGCTGGATGGCAAACTGAGTTTCTCACTGCCGGCAGATATGACGGACCAGAGTGGCAAGCTGGGTACGCAGGCCAACAATATGCACGTCTACTCTGACGCGACCGGCCAGAAAGCGGTGATTGTCATCGTCGGTGATAACACCAACGAAGAGCTGTCTGTGCTGGCAAAACGCCTTGAAGATCAGCAGCGCAGCCGTGACCCGCAGTTGCAGGTGGTGACCAACAAATCCATCGAGCTGAAAGGTCACACGCTGCAACAGTTAGACAGCATCATCTCGGCGAAAGGCCAGACCGCTTACTCTTCTGTGGTGCTGGGAAAAGTCGATAACCAACTGCTGACTCTGCAAATTACGCTGCCAGCGGACGACCAGCAGAAAGCGCAGACGGCCGCTGAAAACATCATCAATACGCTGGTTATTCAGTAACCATCAGGACGACGAGACGGCCTCTGGCGATTCCTGCAGAGGCCGTTTTTTTAACCGCCAGGTTAGCAGCAACGCAACCGCCACCAGCCCTGCCGCCGCCAGGTAAATGACCGGCACGCCAGCCCAGGTCATCACCAGCCCAGCCAACGGTCCCGTCACCCCCAGCGACAGATCCATAAACACCGTATACGTCGCCAGCGCCGAGCCCTGATTCTGCTGCGGCACCGCTTTGACCGCCACCACGCCAAGCGCCGGGAAGACCAGCGAAAAACCCATTCCTGTCAGCAGCACACCGATTTTTGCCATCCACGGCATCATCGCCACTCCCACCAGCAGCAGTCCGACTATCTCGACGCTAAAGCAGATCATCGCCACATTCAGACCGCCCAGGCGATTGATGCCGTTGGGAAACAGCAAACGCGTTCCGACAAACGCACAGCTAAACAGGGTGAGCGCGAATGCCGCGCCATCCCAGCCTTTGGCGTCATAGAACAGCGTGATAAAGGTGGCTATCACCCCGAAACCCGCCGAGGCCAGCGCCAAGGCCATTCCGTATAGCCAGACGCGTCCAAGCACCGCGCGAAACGGCAAAGGCTTCCCTTTGCTCGCTTTCACCGCAGGGCGCGGAATCGCTAACAAAATGGCCAGCAGCGCGATACTCATGATAATCAGCGCTAATCCCTGTAGTCCGCCCCAACGGTAAAACAGCACGCCGAGCGGCGCGCCGACCGCCATCGCCCCGTAAGTCACAATACCGTTCCAGGAAATCACCCGCCCGATGTGCAACGAGCCCACCACGCCAACACCCCATAGCGTCGAGCCGGTCCCGGCGAAACTCTGTCCAATCCCCAGAATCACGCGGCCCAGACACAGCAGCAGCAAACTGACAACCGGCCAGCTACTGGCGCTTCCTGCCAGAAAATAGCCCGCCCCGCTGAGAAAACAGCCGCACAGGCCAAAAACCACAATCTTTTTTGGCCCGAGCAGATCAGCATAGCGTCCGGCATGAGGGCGACTGAGCAAAGTCGCGAAGTATTGCAGGCTGATGACCAGCCCCGCCCAGAAGGCGCTAAACCCCATAACATCATGCACATAGCCAGGCAAAACCGCGAGCGGCAGGCCGATGGTCAGGTAGCTGGCACAGTTGAACATCACAACAGAAACAATGCGCAGATTGAGGCGCAATCCAGTAAGCGCCGGTTCAGCGACGGGTTCGGGCATGGGGATCACCACGTTTTTACAACAATGTTTCATTTCTACCACGCCACGCCGGGAAAATCAGCAGCCAGATTAGGAATATCGGCAGCCAGCGAGCCGCTACACTTAATGAAAATCAAAAAAGGATGTAAACATGACAACCCCTCAACCCGACAAAGCCGGTCTACATATTCTGCTCAAACTGGCCTCGCTGGTCGTCATTCTCGCCGGGATCCACGCCGCCGCAGATATCATTGTGCAACTATTACTGGCGCTCTTTTTCGCCATTGTCCTCAATCCACTGGTCACCTGGTTTATCCGGCGGGGAGTGAAACGCCCGGTGGCGATCACCATTGTGGTGGTCGTGATGCTGTTCGTGCTCACCGCGCTGATTGGCGTGCTGGCGGCCTCGGTGAATGAATTTATTGCCATGCTGCCGAAATACAACAAGGAGCTGACACGTAAGCTTTTGTATCTGCAAGATATGATGCCATTTCTGAATCTGCATATGTCGCCAGAGCGCATGTTGCAACGCATGGATTCGGAGAAAATTGTCACCTTCACCACCACGCTGATGACCGGCCTCTCGGGGGCGATGGCCAGCGTTGTGTTGTTGGTGATGACGGTTGTCTTTATGTTGTTTGAGGTCCGCCATGTGCCCTACAAAATGCGTTTTGCACTGCACAATCCGCAAATCCACATCGCCGGACTGCACAGGGCGCTGAAGGGGGTCTCTCACTATCTGGCGTTAAAAACGCTGCTCAGCCTGTGGACCGGGGTCATTGTCTGGTTGGGGCTGGAACTGATGAACATTCAGTTTGCCCTGATGTGGGGAGTGCTGGCGTTCCTGCTGAACTATGTACCCAATATTGGCTCGGTGATTTCCGCCGTTCCACCGATGGTTCAGGCGCTGCTTTTCAACGGCGTTTATGAGTGTGTGCTGGTGGGGGCGCTGTTCCTGGTGGTCCATATGGTATTGGGCAACATGGTTGAACCGCGCATGATGGGGCATCGCCTGGGCATGTCGACGCTGGTGGTGTTCCTTTCTTTACTGATCTGGGGCTGGTTGCTCGGCCCGGTGGGGATGTTGCTCTCCGTTCCCCTGACCAGCGTCTGTAAAATCTGGATGGAGACCACAACGGGCGGCAGCAAACTGGCAATATTACTGGGCCCTGGGCGACCGAAAAATCGATTACCGGGATAAACCCGCCCTACCAACCAGGGTAGTTTTATTCCCTTACCGGTGAAAGTATTATAAGGCGCGCTTTTGTTACCTGGATGTTTCAATAAGCGCGGTTTCCTTCGCGAAATGAGTTCCAGGTTTTTCCGCAGTGCATTTAATTCAAATTAAATGGTATCGACAATTTAATTTAAGTGAAAATTAACTAATACCATGATAATCCGGAAGATAAACGTCTTCAGCCTGCATGAATTAATTTCAGAATTTTCACGGTGTCCCGTCAAAGTTAACATTAAAAATAGTCGGTATCATTGTAACTAAAACGCAATTCAGAAATTCATTCAACGTTAATATAAATAGTAATTTTGATAGGGAGTTTTCATGAAACAATACATTAAGTGGTTTGCGGCGATTGCCGTTGTCGGTGCGCTGGCAGGTTGTGCGCGTACTGCCCCCATCGATCAGGTGCACTCTTCGGTGACCGCAGGCCATACTCAGGATCAGGTGAAAAACGCGATCCTGAAAGCAGGCGTTCAGCGTAAATGGATCATGACGGAAGCGGGTCCGGGCGTGATCAAAGCGCGTCAGCAGTCTCGCGACCACGTTGCAGAAGTGCGTATTACCTACACCGCTTCCAGCTACGATATCAAATACGACAGCAGCCTCAACCTGCAGGCTTCTGGCGGTAAAATTCATAAAAACTACAACCGTTGGGTACGTAACCTGGATAAAGATATTCAGTTGAACCTGTCTGCGGGTGCGGGTCTGTAATATCTCCTAAAGTCGGGTCGTTTGCGGCCCGATAACCTCTTATTGTCTTTTAACAGGTTGTACTCGCTATGTACGAACAGGACTCCCTCAGCGCACTGGATGCGATCACGGAAGCGCAGCGTATCGCCTTCGCCCCCATGCTGTTTCAAACCGCACTTTGCCTGCGAAATGCTGATGTGCTGGCGTATCTTGACCGCCAGGGAAAGCAGGGTGCAACACTGGAAGAGATCACCGAAAACAGTCACGTTAACGAATATGCAGTCGGTGTCTTGCTGGATATGGGATTAAGCGGACGCATCATTACCCATAAAGCGGGACGCTATTATCTGGCGAAAATCGGACATTTCCTTTTGCATGACACGATGACTCGCGTGAATATGGATTTCACCCACGACGTCTGTTATCAGGGATTGTTCTTTTTAGAGAATGCTCTGAAAGAAGGAAAACCGTCCGGGTTAAAAGTGTTTGGCGACTGGCCAACTATTTATCCGGCATTGTCGCAGTTACCGCCGTCCGCGCGTGAAAGTTGGTTCGCCTTCGATCATTACTATTCTGATGGGGCGTTTGACGCCGCATTACCGCATGTATTCGCCAGTTGTCCTGCAACCCTGTACGATGTAGGCGGAAATACGGGAAAATGGGCAATACGCTGTAGTCAATTCGACGAAAATATCGCGATAACGTTATTAGATTTGCCACAACAAATTGCACTTGCCCGCGAAAATATCGAAAATGCAGGATTATCCGATCGCATCGGTTTTCATGCGGTGGATATGCTTGGCGATACGCCTTTACCCACTGAGGCCGATATCTGGTGGATGAGTCAATTTCTTGACTGTTTTTCACCGGAGCAAATTGTCGCCATGCTCAGCAAGGTTGCCCGTGTGATGAAACCCGGCGCAAGACTGTGCATTATGGAGCTGTTCTGGGATGCGCAGCGTTTTGAAGCCGCCTCATTCAGTTTGAATGCGTCTTCGCTTTATTTTACCTGCATGGCGAACGGCAACAGCCGTTTCTACAGCGCAGAGAAATTTTATGGCTATCTGGACAAGGCAGGGTTCCAGGTGGACGAACGCCACGACAACTTAGGCGTTGGACATACCTTATTGATATGTCAAAAGAAAAAATAACAAAGTAGCACCTGAACGCTACTGGAATCACCGGTTTACCGCGGACGCGCGTTGATGAAATTCTCACTAAACATTACCGACTGGCGGGCGATGGCGCCAGGTCTGAGCGAATTGATACAGTGGCTGCAATGGTCACGGCATCCGCACGCCATCGATCCGTCGGCGGCACAAGGCAAACTGCGTGAACTGCCGATGATGACCGCCCGTCGTCTAAGCTCCGGCAGTAAACTGGCCGTCGAGTGCGGACTGGCGATGTTGCGTCGCCACGATATTGATGCGGTGCTATACACCAGTCGCCACGGAGAGCTCGAACGTAACTACCGGATTCTGCACGCGCTGGCGACAGAACAGGCGCTCTCGCCGACCGATTTTGCCCTGTCGGTACACAATTCAGCGGTGGGCAACCTGACTATCGCGGCTAAACACCCTATCGTCTCGTCTTCACTTTCCGCCGGGCGCGATACCTTCCAGCAGGGGCTATGTGAAGTCATCTGCCTGCTACAGGCGGGTTATCAGCGCGTGCTGATGGTCGATTTCGACGGTTTTCTTCCCGAGTTTTACCACCCGTGCCTTCCGGAAAATATGCCAACCTGGCCGTACGCTACCGCGCTGGTCTGCGAAGCAGGTAACGACTGGGTGTGTCAGAGCGAACCGGCTCAGGCTGGCGCTGAAACGCCACTCCCGCAAAGCCTGTTGTTTTTACAGCACTATTTGCAGAATTCCCGCTCGTTTAGCCTTCCGGGTGAGCGAGTGAACTGGCACTGGAGTCGGTCATGAAAGGGGTTATCTCCACGCTGAACCGACTCTGGCGAATCGCCATGACCGGCTTCTGCTTCGCCCTCTTCGGACTCGGCGGGCTGCTGCTTTCGGTCGTCTGGTTTAACGTTTTATTAGTGTTCGTATGGGACAATGCCCGGCGTCGCCGCATTGCCCGACGCAGCATTGCCGCCAGCTTCCGTCTCTTTTTAACGGTAACCCGAGTGCTGGGCGTGCTGGATTATCAGATGAACGGGGTGGATATTTTGCGTCAGGAACGCGGATGTCTGGTGGTCGCCAATCACCCCACCCTGATCGATTATGTCCTGCTGGCGTCGGTAATGCCCGAAACAGACTGTCTGGTGAAGAGCGCGCTGCTGAAGAACCCGTTCCTCAGCGGCGTAGTGCGTGCTGCGGATTATCTGGTGAACAGTCAGGCCGACGCCCTGTTACCGGCCAGTCAGCAACGCCTGGCGCAGGGCGATACGATTTTAATTTTCCCCGAAGGCACCCGCACTCGCCCCGGCGAGACCATGACGCTGCAACGCGGCGCGGCGAATATCGCCGTGCGCTGCGGCAGCGATATTCGCGTGGTGACCATCCATTGCAGCCAGCGCATGCTGGATAAAGAAAGCAAATGGTATCAGGTGCCGCCCGTAAAACCGCTGTTTACCGTCGAGGTACGCGAGCGGGTAAAGATCGACCACTTTTACGACGCAAATTTACAAGAACCGGCGCTGGCGGCAAGACAGCTAAACCGGCATCTTTTGCTTCAATTACAACCAGGTACGTTACCTCTCTCAGGAATTAATGATGCAAGCGCTTTATCTTGAAATTAAAAATCTCATCATAACAACATTGAATCTGGACGAACTGTCAACAGACGACATTGACACCGAGGCGGCGCTGTTTGGCGACGGCCTGGGGCTGGACTCGATTGATGCCCTGGAACTGGGACTGGCGGTAAAAAATCAGTACGGCGTGGTGCTGTCTGCGGAAAGTGAAGAGATGCGCCAGCACTTCTTCTCCGTCGCCACGCTGGCATCGTTCATTAATGCGCAACGTGCCTGAGGAGAGTCCGTTATGACCGATCAACACGCCATTTATAACGAAGTCTCTGCGCTGCTGGTTAAGCTGTTTGAGATAGACCCGCAGGAGATCAAACCTGAAGCGCGTCTGTACGACGATCTTGAGCTGGACAGCATCGACGCCGTCGACATGATCGTCCATCTGCAAAAGAAAACCGGTAAGAAGATCAAACCGGAAGAGTTCAAAGCCGTACGCACCGTGCAGGATGTCGTTGACGCGGTAGAACGCCTGCTTAAAGAAGCCTGATTCGCCGTGTCGGGCGTTCGCGCGTTGCCTGTGCTGACAGGCGTGCTGCTGCTTGCCTGGCCTTTCCTGATTTGGTTTGGCCTGGCGCACCACAGCCTGCAGTGGTTACTGCCGCTGATGGCACTATTGCTGTTCTTACGCTTTCGCCAGACCCGGCGACAGGCGGGTCCGTTGCGCGTCGTCACCCAGGTGGTGGCCGCAGTGGGTATCACCCTGTGCGTCGCCAGCTACCTGCTTAAAACCCATCAGCTTCTGCTGTTTTATCCGGTTGTGGTGAATGCCGTCATGCTTGCCGTTTTTGGCGGTTCGCTCTGGTCATCGATGCCCATCGTTGAACGACTGGCGCGACTGCGCGATCCCCAACTCCCGGCTGTGGCGGTGCGTTACACCCGCCGGGTGACGCAGATCTGGTGCTCCTTTTTTATCTTCAACGGCGGCGTGGCGTTGTTTACCGCCCTCCACGGCGATATGGCAATGTGGACCGCATGGAATGGCATGATTGCCTACCTGCTGATGGGGTTACTGATGGGCAGCGAATGGCTGGTACGCCATTGGATGATGAATCGAGACTTGCAATGAAACAGACCCTGACGCTTGCCGAATGGCTCACCTCCCCCCGTCCAGCGAACACGCCTGTCGCCTGGCAGGATGAACGCCACTGGACGCTCGGTCACTTGCGCCACGATGTCGCGCAGTTGATGACACGCCTGCAACAGCAAAAAGGCGATCGCTGGGCGCTCTGTTTTGAAAACAGCTATCTGTTTATTGTCGCGCTGCTGGCGACCCTGCATGCGGGGAAAACACCCGTGATCCCGGGGCATAACCGCGTCTCTTTGCTCGACGAACAGCGGGCGTTGTTTGACGGCGTACTGAGCGATAAAACGCTCGGCTGGCAGGGGCCGCTGTGGGTGGTTAGCTCAGCAATGACGCTCAGCGATGAAGCGTGCCTCTTCCCACCCCTTCGCCACGATGCATATGTCGAGCTGTTTACCTCCGGCTCGACGGGGCAACCGAAGCGCATCGTCAAACCCATTGCCCGTCTGGACCATGAAGCCGAACTGCTGGCGGCGCGCTTTGCCGACCGCCTGGCGGGGTGCAGAGTGGTAGCCTCCGTCGTGCCGCAGCATCTGTACGGTCTGACGTTTCGTATTTTCCTGCCAATGGCGCTCGGTCTGCCGCTGCATGCGGCCATGCTCTACTACGCGGAGCAACTGGCTGCGTTGGGTCACGAACATCGCTATGTGTTTATCAGCAGCCCGGCGTTTTTAAAACGTCTCGACCACCAGCTTCCCGCACCGCCGGTGGCAATGATTTTGTCGGCTGGCGGCATGTTACCGTGGCAGGACGTCACGCAAACCGCCGCCTGGCTGAACGTCTGGCCGGATGAAATCTACGGCAGCACCGAAACCGGTATTCTGGCCTGGCGCTATCGCCAGCAGGAGAATGTCACCTGGCTGCCCTTCCCAGGCGTGTCATTTACCGCAGAAGATGCCGCATTTCGCGTCTTTTCTCCGCTGATTGCCGACGCTAACGGTCTGCTGCTTGACGATATCCTGCAGTTTGAGCCAAACGGTCAGTTCCGCCTGATGGGACGCCGTGGACGGGTCGTCAAAATTGAAGAGAAGCGTATTTCGCTCAGCGAAGTCGAACAACGCCTGCTGGAGCTAAAGGGCATCCGCGAGGTCGCCGCCCTGCCGATCACCCGTGGCGGTCGCCAGGGCGTGGGCGTACTGCTGGTACTGGATGACGAGGCGCGCCATCGCTGGCAGAACAGCGGTGGAAAAACCCAGGAGCTGACGTGGCGGCGAGCACTGCTACCGTGGCTCGAGCCGGTCGCCGTACCGCGTTACTGGCGGGTGATCGACGAAATCCCGGTCAACAGTATGAATAAGCGTGTCTATGCGCAATTACAGGAGTTGTTTCATGATACCCCATGAAATTGAGCGCCATCAGGCACAGCCCCAACAGGTCGAGATCGTCTTGCATCTCGATCCTTCTCTTTTTTGGTTTAGCGGCCATTTTGCCGTGCAGCCGCTGCTGCCGGGCGTCGCACAGATTGACTGGGTGATGCACTATGCCACCACTCTGCTCGCTCCCGGCTGGCGTTTTCACAGCATTCAGAACGTGAAGTTCCAGGCACCACTGCTGCCGGAAAACACCGTCACGCTAACGCTGAGCTGGCAGGAAGCGCGTCAGATCCTGACGTTCAGCTATCAACGCCACGATGGCGACGCGCGCCATACCGCCAGCAGCGGGAAGATCCGGCTATGTCGTTAACCTTTTCCCCCTGCGTGCTGATCCCCTGCTATAACCACGGCGCCATGATGCCGCGTGTCCTGACACGCCTGCAGCCGTTTAATCTGCCGTGTATTGTGGTGGACGACGGCAGCGATGCCGCCACGCAGCAGGAACTGGACAGACTCGCCGAGGACACCTCCGGTCTGACCTTAATCCGTCTGGCAGAAAATGCCGGAAAAGGCGCGGCGGTGATCCGCGGATTAGAGGCGGCAGCAGAGGCCGGATTTACCCATGCCGTCCAGGTCGATGCCGACGGTCAACATGCCATTGAAGACATTCCAAAACTGCTGGAACTGGCGCAGGCCCATCCCGCCGCGCTGATCTCCGGACAGCCGATTTACGATGATTCCATTCCCCGTTCGCGTCTGTACGGGCGCTGGATAACCCATGTCTGGGTATGGATTGAAACCCTTTCCCTGCAACTGAAAGACAGTATGTGCGGCTTTCGTGTCTACCCTGTCGCCCCCACGCGCCAGCTGGCGCAGCGGGTAACGCTCGGTAAGCGAATGGATTTTGACACCGAAGTGATGGTGCGTCTCTGGTGGCAGGGCACCCCCAGCTATTTTGTCCCGACTCGCGTGACCTATCCGCCGGACGGGCTGTCGCACTTCGATGCTTTCAAAGATAACTGTCGCATTTCGCTGATGCATACGCGCCTGTTCTTCGGCATGTTGCCGCGCATCCCGTCACTGCTGCTGCGTCGAACGTCGCCGCACTGGGCGCGCCAGCAGGAGGTGAAAGGGCTGTGGGGAATGCGCCTGATGTTGCTGGTCTGGCGGCTGCTGGGACGCAAAGCGTTCACCTTGCTGCTGTATCCGGTGGTCGGTGTTTACTGGCTGACGGCGTCCACCGCTCGCCGGGCCTCACAGAACTGGATCGCCCGCGTGCGTGAGCAATTGGCCGCACGGCAGAGACCGGTGCCGGCTAACCTCACCAGCTACCAACACTTCCTGCGTTTTGGTAACGCGATGCTCGATAAAATCGCCAGTTGGCGCGGTGAACTGCATTTTGGTCGCGACGTGGTGTTTGCGCCAGGGGCTGAAGCAGCGCTGAATGTGAGCGATCCTCGCGGCAAGCTGCTGCTGGCCTCGCACCTGGGCGATGTTGAAGCCTGTCGCGCGCTGGCGCAGTTGCAGGGCAGCAAAACCATCAACGCGCTGGTGTTCAGCGATAATGCCCGGCGTTTTAAGCAGATTATGGAAGAGATGGCCCCGCAGGCCGGACTCAACCTGATGCCAGTGACCGGCATCGGCCCGGACACCGCCATTGCGCTCAAAGAGAAGCTGGAGCGCGGGGAATGGATTGCTATTGTCGGCGATCGCATTGCGGTAAATCCCCAACGTGGCGGCGAATGGCGCGTCTGCTGGAGTCGTTTCATGGGGCAAGCCGCCCCGTTCCCGCAGGGGCCATTTATCCTCGCCTCGATTTTGCGCTGCCCGGTGGATCTCCTCTTTGCCCTGCGTCAGCAGGAGAAGCTGTGCATTCACTGCGAGCCGTTCGCCGATCCGCTGGTCTTGCCGCGCGCCGAACGCCAGCAGGCGCTACAGCAGACCATCGACCGCTATGCCGAACGTCTTGAACATTACGCGTTACAGTCGCCGCTCGACTGGTTTAACTTTTTCGATTTCTGGCAATTGCCGGAACCCAAAAACAAGGAGTAAAGGGTGCTGAACGATCCCCGCTTTACGGCTGAAGTCGAGCTGACCATTCCGTTTCATGACGTCGACATGATGGGCGTGGCGTGGCACGGCAACTACTTCCGTTACTTCGAAATTGCCCGCGAAGCGCTGCTTAACCAGTTCGACTATGGCTATCGCCAGATGAAAGCCTCCGGCTACCTGTGGCCCGTGGTGGATACCCGCGTGAAATACCGCCATCCGCTGACCTTTGAGCAGCGCATTCGCGTGCGGGCGCGTCTGGAAGAGTTCGAAAACCGCCTGCGCATTGGCTATGAAATCTTCGATGCTGAAAGCGGGAAACGCGCGACGACGGGCTACACCATTCAGGTCGCGGTGGAAGAGAAAAGCCGCGAAATGTGCTTCGTCTGCCCGGACATTCTGTTTGAACGAATGGGGGTGACGCCATGAGGTTTCTGCCGCTGCTGGCACTGCTCGTCAGCCCGTTCGTCAGCGCCCTGACACTGGATGAACTGCAACAGCGCTTTACCGAACAGCCGGTGATCCGCGCGCATTTCGATCAAACCCGGACGATAAAAGATCTGCCGCAGCCGCTGCGATCCGCAGGAACAATGTTGATCGCCCGCGACCAGGGGCTTTTGTGGGATCAAACCCGTCCGTTCCCGATGCAATTGCTGCTGGACGATACGCGAATGGTGCAGGCCATCAACGGTCAGCCGCCGCAGACTATCACCGCCGATAACAACCCGCAGATGTTCCAGTTTAACCACCTGCTGCGCGGGCTGTTTCAGGCCGACCGCAAAGTGCTGGAGCAAAACTTCCGCGTGGAGTTTGCAGATCGCGGAGAGGGCCGCTGGACACTACGCCTGACGCCTGTCACCACGCCACTGGATAAGATCTTTGCCACCATCGACCTGGCCGGAAAAACCTATCTGGAACGTATTGAGCTAAACGACAAACAGGGCGACCGTACGGATATCGTGCTTTCCCAACACCAACTGACGCCTGCGCAACTGACTGATGACGAACGCCAACGCTTTGCCGCCCAGTAAACGCCCCGCGCTGTTATGGGGAATCGCCTGCATCATGATGCTGGGCGTGTTGCTGATGTTGCTGCCTCAGGCGCGGCTCAACAGCAGCGTGCTGGCGATGCTGCCAAAACAGGCGCTGGGAGCGATTCCGCCAGCCCTGAATGACGGCTTTATGCAGCGTCTTGACCGCCAGCTGGTCTGGTTGGTCAGTCCCGGTAAAAAGGCGGACCCGACAATCGCCCGTAACTGGCTGGCGATGCTGCAACAATCACAGGCGCTGGCTGAGGTAAAAGGCCCAATGGATGCCAACAGCCAACAGGCGTGGGGCGCGTTCTTTTGGCAGCACCGCAACGGTTTGATCGACCCGCAAACTCGCGCCCGTCTACAAAACGGCGGCGACGCGCAGGCGCAATGGATCCTGTCTCAGCTCTATTCCGCGTTTTCCGGCGTCAGCGGTAAAGAGCTGCAAAACGACCCGCTAATGCTGATGCGCGGCTCACAGCTGTCGATGGCCGAAAATGGTCAGCGTCTGCGGCTGATGGACGGCTGGCTGGTGGCGCAGGATCGCGAGGGAAATTACTGGTATCTGCTGCATGGCGAACTGGCCGGTTCGTCGTTCGATATGCAACAGACGCATCATCTGGTGACCACGCTCAGCGCGCTTGCAGAGGCGCTGAAAGCGCGCTATCCCCAGGCGCAGCTACTGTCGCGTGGCACGGTATTCTACAGCGATTACGCCAGCCAACAGGCAAAACAGGATGTCTCCACGCTTGGCGTGGCGACAGTGCTGGGCGTGCTGCTGCTGATTGTCGCGGTATTCCGCTCGCTGCGCCCGCTGCTGCTGTGTCTGCTGTCAATTGGCATTGGCGCGCTGGCGGGAACCGTCGTCACGCTGCTGTTCTTCGGTGAACTGCATCTGATGACGCTGGTGATGAGCATGAGCATCATCGGCATCTCCGCCGACTACACGTTGTATTACCTGACCGAACGGATGGTGCATGGCGCGGAAACCTCGCCCTGGCAAAGTCTGGCAAAAGTGCGAAATGCCCTGCTGCTGGCGCTGCTGACCACCGTCGCGGCCTACCTGATTATGATGCTCGCCCCCTTCCCCGGCATTCGCCAGATGGCGGTATTTGCGGCGGCAGGACTGAGCGCCTCGTGCCTGACGGTGATTTTCTGGCATCCGTGGCTGTGTCGCGGGCTACCGGTGCGTCCGGTTCCGGCGATGGTGCTGATGCTGCGCTGGCTTGCCGCCTGGCGACGCAATAAAACGCTTTCCGTCGGTTTGCCGGTGGCACTCGCGCTTTTCTCACTGGCTGGTCTGGCGACCCTACGCGTGGATGATGATATCTCCCAGTTGCAGGCGCTGCCGCAGCACATTCTGGCGCAGGAAAAAACCATTACTACGCTGACCGGACAGAGTGTCGATCAGAAGTGGTTTGTGGTGTACGGCGACTCCGCCCAGCAGACGCTGGAACGGCTGGAAGCCTTTGTCCCCGCGCTGGCGCAGGCGAAAAAAGAGGGACTGCTCAACGGCTATCGCACGATCCCGTTGAATTCACTGGCTCGTCAGCAGCAGGATCTCGCCTTGCTGAAAAACGCTGCGCCCACGGTCATTCAGGCCCTGAACAACGCTGGGCTGACGACGGTCAATCCCGATCTAGCCCCTATGCCGGTAACCGTTGACGCCTGGCTTGCCAGCCCGGCCAGCGAAGGTTGGCGACTGTTGTGGTTGAGCCTGCCTCACGGCGAAAGCGGCGTACTGGTGCCGGTGGAAGGCGTCAAACAGAGCGCGGCGCTCAACGCGCTCAGCGAGAAATATCCCGGTGTCGCGTGGGTGGATCGCAAAAGCACCTTTGACAACCTGTTTGCACTGTATCGCAACGTACTGACCGGTTTATTGTTTATCGCGCTGGCGGTAATTGCCTGCGGCGCGATCGCGCGGTTGGGCTGGCGCAGAGGATTGGTCAGCCTCGTGCCGTCGGTGCTCTCTTTGGGCTGCGGTCTGGCGGTGCTGGCATTGAGCGGGCATGCGGTCAATCTGTTCTCGCTGTTGGCGCTGGTACTGGTGCTGGGGATCGGCATTAACTACACGCTGTTTTTCAGTAATCCGCGTGGGACGCCGCTCACTTCCCTGCTGGCTATCACGCTGGCGATGATTACCACTCTGCTGACGCTCGGCATGCTGGTCTTTAGCGCCACCCAGGCGATCAGCAGTTTTGGCATTGTGCTGGTCAGCGGCATTTTTACCGCGTTCCTGCTTTCCCCTCTGGCGATGCCGACGAAAAGAGAGAAAAAACGAAAATGATTAAACATCTTTTTACCGGATGGCGGCTACGCCTTATCCGGCCTGGCGGGTCAACAGGTTGGCGTAGACCCAATAAGCGTAGCGCCATCGCGCAGTTAGCGCTGGGCCTCTTTGCGCTGTTACTCACCGGCTGCAGCCACTCGCCAAAAGATCAGCAAGGCCGCCCGCAGGCGTGGCTGGAGCCAGGTACGCGGGTGACACTGCCTGCGCCGGGTATCACTCCGGCAGTGAACGCTCAGCAGTTGCTCACCGGCCGCTTTAACGGCAAAACCCAGTCGCTGCTGGTGATGCTGAATGCCGATGATAAAAAAATCACGCTGGCGGGGCTGTCATCGGTGGGTATTCGTCTGTTCCTCGTCACTTACGATGACAAAGGGTTGCACACCGAGCAGTCCATCGTGGTTCCACAATTGCCGCCCGCCAGTCAGGTGCTGGCTGACGTCATGCTCAGCCACTGGCCGATTAGCACCTGGCAGCCGCAGTTGCCGAAAGGCTGGACGTTGACGGACAGCGGCGACAGGCGTGAACTGCGTAATGCTCGCGGCACGCTGGTGACCGAAATCACCTACCTGAACCGCAAAGGCAAGCGCGAGCCGATCAGCATCGAACAGCATGTCTTTAAATACCACATCACCATTCAATATCTGGGTGACTGATATGATTTACATTTCTGCGGTGGGCATGATTAACGCCTTGGGCAACGATACCGATGAAATAGCCGCCAACCTGACGCATGGCGTTGCACCCGGCATGCGCCCGCGCACCGGCTGGTTACAGGGGCATCCGCACGCGGTACTTGCTGGCGTGGACGGCGAACTGCCCGCCATTCCAGACGACTTTAGCGCCCACCGTTCGCGCAACAATCAGCTGCTGCTGGCGGCGCTCAGGCAGATCCAGCTGCAGGTGGATGAGGCCATTGCGCGCTACGGTCGCGATCGGGTTGCGGTGGTGCTCGGCACCAGCACGTCCGGTCTGGATGAAGGCGACACACACGTTACTCTGACGCTGAACGGCGAAGAGAGCCATCACTGGCAGTACGCGCAACAAGAACTGGGCGACCCGTCGCGCTTTCTCAGCCACTGGCTGAAACTGGACGGCCCGGCATTCACCCTCTCCACCGCCTGTTCCTCCAGCGCTCGCGCTATCATCAGCGGACGCCGCTTAATTGAATCCGATCTCGTGGACGTCGCCATCGTCGGCGGCGCAGATACCCTGAGCCGGATGCCGATCAACGGCTTCCACAGTCTCGAATCGCTCTCGCCGACGCGCTGTCTGCCGTTTGCCCGCGACCGAAGCGGTATTACTATTGGCGAAGGCGCGGCGCTGATGCTGTTGACCCGCGAGCCACAGCCCATCGCGCTGCTTGGCGTAGGGGAATCCAGCGACGCGCACCATATTTCGGCACCGCACCCGGAGGGCGTTGGGGCCATTCGCGCCATCCAGCAGGCGCTGGACGATGCCGGTCTCACCCCCGAACAGGTGGGTTACATCAATCTGCATGGCACCGCCACGCCGCTGAACGACCAGATCGAATCCAGGGTGGTCAACGCGCTGTTTGGCGAGCGCGTCCCGTGCAGCTCGACCAAACACCTGACTGGCCACACGCTGGGCGCGGCAGGGATTACCGAAGCGGCGCTCAGCATGCTGATGTTGCAGCATGACCTGCCCCTGCCAGTACAGGACTTTAGTCTGTCGCCGCGCGATCCGGCGCTGCCGCCCTGCGGCATCATCGAGCAACCTCAGCCGCTTGAACGCCCGTTTATCTTGTCGAATTCGTTCGCCTTTGGCGGCAATAACGCCAGTATTCTGCTCGGGAGAATGTCATGAGCCACTATTTATCACCCGGCGAATACCTGCCGCACGACGCGCCCATGCTGCTACTCGAAGAGGTGGTTCGCGTGGGCGAAGACACCGCCGTTTGTTGCGTCACGGTGGCGAGCGGCGGCGTTCTCGCACCGTTCCTTGATCCGCAAGGCAATTTACCCGGCTGGTTCGCACTGGAACTGATGGCGCAGACCGTCGGCGTCTGGTCCGGCTGGCACCGCCATCAGCAGGGTCAGGGAGCGATCTCACTCGGGATGGTGCTCGGCGCGCGCGAACTGATTTGCACAGCCGGCGTTCTGCCCGCAGGCAAAACCGTATCCATTACCGTTAAGTTGCTGATGCAGGACGACCGTTTCGGCAGCTTCGAATGCGCGATTACCGCCGACGAAGAGACACTGGCGACAGGCCGCGTTAATACCTTCCAGCCATCGGCAGAAGAACTTCATTCTCTATTTCAACAAGGAGCGTCCGCATGAGTCGTTCAGTTTTAGTTACCGGCGCCAGCAAAGGCATCGGTCGCGCAATCGCCCGCCAGTTGGCAGCGGACGGCTTTGTGGTCGGCGTCCACTACCATCGTGATGCACAGGGCGCGCAGGAGACGCTGGATGCCATTCTCGCCGTCGGTGGCGCAGGGCGTCTGCTCAGTTTCGACGTGGCGAACCGCGAGCAGTGCCGCGAAGTACTGGAACAGGATATCGAGGCGCATGGCGCATGGTACGGCGTAGTCAGCAATGCAGGCATTGCCCGCGATGCCGCCTTCCCGGCACTCAGCGACAGTGACTGGGACACGGTGATCCACACTAACCTCGACAGTTTTTATAACGTCATTCAGCCGTGCATCATGCCAATGATCGGCGCGCGCCAGGGCGGTCGGATTATCACCCTGTCGTCGGTGTCCGGCGTAATGGGCAATCGTGGGCAGGTAAACTATAGCGCCGCCAAAGCCGGGATTATCGGCGCCACCAAAGCGCTGGCGATTGAACTTGCGAAACGCAAAATAACCGTCAACTGCATCGCGCCGGGGCTGATCGACACCGGAATGATCGAAATGGGAGAGGCCGCGCTGAAGGAAGCGATGGCGATGATCCCAATGAAACGCATGGGTCAGGCGGACGAAGTCGCCGGGCTTGCCAGCTATTTGATGTCGGATGTGGCGAGCTACGTCACCCGTCAGGTGATTTCCATCAATGGAGGGATGTTATGACACGTCGCGTGGTGATAACGGGCATGGGCGGCGTCACCGCCTTTGGGGAAAACTGGCAGGATGTTTCCGCCCGACTGCGGGCCTATGAAAACGCCGTGCGCAAAATGCCGGAGTGGCAGGTTTATGACGGGCTACATACCCTGCTGGGCGCGCCGATCGATGATTTCACGCTGCCGGAGCATTACACCCGTAAGCGCATCCGTGCGATGGGTCGCGTGTCGTTGATGTCTACCCGCGCCACCGAACTGGCGCTCGAACAGGCTGGACTGATTGGCGACGACGTGCTCACCAACGGGGAAACGGGTATTGCGTATGGCTCATCCACCGGCAGTACTGGCCCGGTGAGCGAATTTGCCACCATGCTGACCGAAAAGCACACCAATAACATTACCGGCACCACCTATGTGCAGATGATGCCGCACACCACCGCCGTCAATACCGGGCTGTTTTTCGGCCTGCGCGGACGCGTGATCCCCACCTCCAGCGCCTGCACGTCCGGCAGCCAGGCGATTGGCTATGCATGGGAAGCGATTCGCCACGGTTATCAAACCGTGATGGTAGCAGGCGGCGCGGAAGAGTTGTGCCCGTCGGAAGCGGCGGTGTTTGATACGCTGTTCGCCACCAGTCAGCGCAACGATCAACCGAAAACCACGCCGTCGCCGTTCGATGAACAGCGCGATGGGCTGGTGATTGGCGAAGGCGCCGGGACGTTGATCCTTGAAGAACTGGAACACGCCAAAGCACGCGGCGCGACGATTTACGGTGAAATCATCGGGTTTGCCACCAACTGCGACGCCGCGCATATCACCCAGCCGCAACGGGAAACCATGCAAATTTGCATGGAACAGTCGCTGAAAATGGCAGGATTAAACGCGCTGGATATCGGCTATATTTCCGCACACGGTACGGCGACGGATCGTGGCGATATTGCGGAAAGTCAGGCGACTGCCGCAATTTATGGCGATAATGTGCCAATCTCCTCGCTGAAAAGTTATTTTGGGCATACCCTTGGTGCCTGTGGCGCGCTGGAAGCATGGATGAGTCTGCAAATGATGCGTGAAGGCTGGTTTGCGCCTACGCTAAACTTAAAACAGCCCGACGCCAACTGCGGCGCGCTGGATTACATCATGGGTGAAGCCCGCAAGATTGATTGTGAATTCTTACAGAGCAACAACTTTGCGTTTGGCGGCATCAATACGTCCATCATCATTAAACGTTGGTCCTGACATGTATCGGATCGTACTGGGAAAAGTTTCGACACTCAGCGCAGGCGCCTTGCCGTCTGCGTTAACCGATCTGGCGCCGCAGGGTCCGCGACGCGCACGCTGGCTGGCCGGTCGCGTTCTGCTTTCCCACACCCTCTCGCCGCTGCCGGAGATTGTTTACGGCGAACAGGGGAAACCCGCGTTTTCACCCGAGACGTCGCTGTGGTTCAACCTGAGCCATAGCGGTGACGATATCGCCCTGCTGCTGAGCGACGAAGGCGAAGTGGGTTGCGATCTCGAAATCATCCGCCCACGCGCCAACTGGCGCTCGCTGGCAAATGCGGTCTTCAGCCTCGGCGAACATGCCGAAATGGAAGCGGAACATCCGGATCGGCAGCTCGCCGCATTCTGGCGCATCTGGACGCAAAAAGAGGCAATCGTTAAACAACGCGGCGGCAGCGCGTGGCAGATCGTCAGCGTCGACAGCACCTTTGACTCCGGGCTTTCGCTGAGCCATTGCCAGCTCGATAACCTGAGCCTGGCCGTCTGCACTCCCACGCCCTTTACCCTGAACGCAGACGCGGTGCAGTGGCTGGAAACGGTTTGACATCGCAAACATACGATTTTCGTATAATTCGCGTGTTTGACCGCTCTTCTCTTGATCCAGAACACGTCAAAAGTATGATGATTCCTTAGAATCGTCATACTCATAAAGTCGTACCTCTACATCATTCGGGATCACCATTTTGTCCAGACTACGCCGCACACTTTTTGCGCTGCTGGCCTGTGCGTCATTCCTTACGCACGCCGCTGCCACTGATGAAATTACGACCGCCTGGCCGGTCAACGTTGGGCCGCTTAACCCTCATCTGTATACCCCTAACCAAATGTTCGCCCAGAGCATGGTCTATGAGCCGCTGGTAAAGTATCAGGCCGATGGTTCGGTCATTCCGTGGCTGGCAAAAAGCTGGACCCACTCAGCGGATGGCAAAACCTGGACGTTTACCCTGCGTGATGATGTGACCTTCTCAAATGGTGAAGCGTTCGACGCCCATGCGGCGGCGGAAAACTTCCGCGTGGTGCTCGATAACCGCCAGCGTCACGCCTGGCTGGAACTGGTCAATCAGATCGTCGACGTGAAAGCGCTCGACAAAAACCAGCTCCAAATCACCCTGAAAAGTGCCTATTACCCGTTCCTGCAAGAGCTGGCGCTGCCGCGCCCGTTCCGGTTTATCGCGCCGTCGCAATTTAAAGACAACGAAACGATGCGCGGTATTAAAGCGCCGATTGGCACGGGGCCGTGGGTACTGAAAGCGTCGAAGCTCAATCAGTACGATGTGCTGGTACGCAACGATCGCTACTGGGGTGAAAAACCACAGATTCAAAAAATTACCGTCAAAGTGATCCCGGATCCGACGACCCGCGCTGTCGCGTTTGAAACGGGCGACATCGACCTGTTATACGGTAACGAAGGGTTGTTGCCGCTCGATACCTTCGCCCGTTTCAGTCAGAACCCGAACTACCGTACCCAGCTTTCTCAGCCGATTGAAACGGTAATGCTGGCACTCAACTCAGCAAAAGCACCGACCAATGAGCTGGCGGTACGTGAAGCGCTGAACTATGCGGTGAACAAGAAATCATTGATCGACAATGCGCTGTACGGCACGCAGCAGGTCGCCGACACGCTGTTTGCACCTACCGTTCCTTATGCCAACGTTGGCCTGAAGCCACGTCAGTACGACCCGCAGCAGGCGAAAGATCTGCTTGAAAAAGCCGGCTGGACGCTACCCGCCGGCAAAGACATTCGTGAGAAGAACGGCCAACCGCTGCGCATTGAGCTGTCATTCATTGGCACCGACGCGCTGAGCAAATCGATGGCGGAAATTATTCAGGCCGATATGCGCCAGATTGGCGTTGATGTTGCACTTATTGGCGAAGAAGAGAGCAGTATTTATGCCCGCCAGCGCGACGGACGCTTCGGAATGATCTTCAACCGCACCTGGGGCGCGCCGTACGATCCGCACGCCTTTATGAGTTCGATGCGCGTGCCGTCACATGCGGATTACCAGGCTCAGCAGGGGTTAGCTGACAAGGCGTTGATTGATAAAGAGATTGGTGAAGTGCTGGAAACCATCGACGACACCCAGCGTCAGGCGCTGTACAAAGACATCCTGACCCGTCTGCACAACGACGCGGTCTATCTGCCCATCAGCTATGTCTCGATGATGGTGGTCGCCAGACCTGAACTGGGCACAATTCCGTATGCGCCTATCGCCTCTGAAATCCCGTTTGAACAGATTAAACCGGTGAAACCCTGATGTTGCGTTATGTACTGCGGCGCATTCTGCTGCTGATTCCGATGATTTTCGCCGCCTCGGTGATTATCTTTCTGATGCTGCGCCTGGGCACTGGCGACCCGGCGCTCGACTATCTTCGCTTATCGAACCTGCCGCCGACGCCGGAAATGGTGGCCTCAACCCGCGTGATGCTGGGCCTTGATCAGCCGCTTGTCGTGCAGTACGGCACCTGGCTGTGGAAGGCGCTGCATCTGGATTTTGGCATCTCGTTCGCCACCCAGCGCCCGGTGCTGGATGACATGCTGAATTTCCTGCCCGCGACGCTGGAGCTGGCGGGCGCGGCGCTGGTGCTGATCCTGCTGACTTCCGTGCCGCTCGGTATCTGGGCGGCGCGTCACCGCGACCGTCTGCCGGATTTCGTCGTGCGACTGATTGCCTTCCTCGGCGTGTCGATGCCGAACTTCTGGCTCGCCTTCCTGTTGGTGATGTTCTTTTCGGTCTGGCTGCAATGGCTGCCCGCAATGGGCTACGGCGGCTGGCAGCATCTTATTTTACCCGCGGTGTCGATCGCCTTTATGTCCCTGGCGATCAACGCCCGACTCCTGCGCGCCAGCATGTTAGAAGTCGCCGGGCAGCGTCACGTCACCTGGGCGCGTTTGCGCGGGTTGAACGACAAACAAACCGAGCGCCGACATATTTTGCGTAATGCGTCGCTGCCGGTCGTCACCGCGGTCGGGATGCACATCGGCGAACTGATTGGCGGGACGATGATTATCGAGAACATCTTTGCCTGGCCGGGCGTCGGGCGCTATGCCGTGTCGGCGATATTTAACCGCGACTACCCGGTGATTCAGTGCTTTACGCTGATGATGGTGGTGGTCTTCGTGGTCTGTAACCTGATTGTTGATCTGCTGAACGCCGCGCTGGACCCACGCATTCGTCGTCATGAAGGAGCGCACTCGTGAACTTTTTCCTCTCTTCACGCTGGTCGGTTCGTCTGGCCATGATTGTCATCGCCCTGCTGGCGGTGATTGCGCTGACCAGCCAGTGGTGGCTGCCGTATGATCCGCAAGCGATCGATTTACCCTCGCGCCTGTTGGCCCCGGACAGCCAGCACTGGCTGGGTACGGACCATCTGGGACGCGACATTTTCTCTCGCCTGCTGGCGGCGACCCGCGTGTCGCTGGGTTCGGTGATGGCCTGTCTGCTGCTCGTGCTGGCGCTGGGACTGATTGTTGGCGGCAGCGCTGGACTGCTGGGTGGTCGTGTCGATCAAGCCACCATGCGCGTCGCCGATATGTTTATGACCTTCCCGACCTCCATTCTGTCGTTCTTCATGGTCGGCGTGTTGGGCACGGGACTCACCAACGTGATTATCGCCATCGCCCTGTCACACTGGGCGTGGTATGCGCGGATGGTGCGCAGCCTGGTCATCTCTCTGCGTCAGCGCGAGTTTGTTCTCGCATCACGGCTTTCCGGCGCAGGTCATGTCCGGGTATTCATCGACCATCTGGCCGGGGCGGTGATCCCGTCTTTGCTGGTGCTGGCCACGCTGGATATTGGACATATGATGCTGCACGTTGCCGGGATGTCTTTCCTCGGCCTTGGCGTGACAGCACCGACGGCGGAATGGGGGGTGATGATTAACGACGCCCGCCAGTATATCTGGACTCAGCCGCTGCAAATGTTCTGGCCGGGGCTGGCGCTGTTTATCACCGTGATGGCCTTCAACATGGTGGGTGACGCCCTGCGCGATCACCTGGATCCTCATCTGATCACGGAGCATGCCCACTGATGCCACAGCACATTGAACTGCAAAACATCGCTTTAGAGGCCGATCGCCCGCTGGTGCACGGCGTGTCGTTAACGCTCAAACGCGGACGTGTGCTGGCGCTGGTGGGTGGCAGCGGTAGCGGTAAATCGTTGACCTGCGCGGCGGCGCTTGGGATTTTGCCCGCTGGTGTGCGCCAGACAAACGGAACGCTGCTCGCTGACGGCAAACCGGTGTCGCCTCGATCCCTGCGTGGGTTCAAAATTGCCACCATTATGCAAAATCCGCGCAGCGCGTTTAATCCCCTGCATACGATGGCGACCCACGCACGGGAAACCTGTCAGGCGTTGGGTAAACCGGCAGATGACGCCACGCTCGTCAACGCCCTGCAAGCCGTGGGCCTGGAGCAGGCCGATCGCGTGCTGAAGCTCTACCCGTTCGAGATGAGCGGCGGCATGCTACAACGCATGATGATCGCGATGGCGGTACTGTCCGATGCGCCGTTTATCGTCGCCGATGAGCCGACCACCGATCTGGATGTGGTGGCACAGGCGCGCATCCTCGATCTGCTGGAGAGCATTATGCAGAGCCGGGCACCGGGCATGCTGTTGGTGACTCACGATATGGGTGTGGTCGCGCGACTGGCCGACGATGTGGCAGTGATGGATGACGGAAACATCGTCGAACAGGGTGACGTGGAAACCCTGTTCAGGACACCCCAACACGCCATCACCCGCGGTCTGGTGTCGGCACATCTCGCTCTGTACGGTATGGAGTTAGCCTCATGACTTTACTCAGCGTCACAGACCTTTCTCATCAGTACGCCCACGCCAGCCTGGGCGGAAAACATCAGCATCAGCAGGTGCTGAAAGCGGTCTCTTTGCATCTGAAAAGCGGCGAAACCGTTGCCCTGTTAGGGCGCAGCGGCTGCGGAAAAAGCACGTTAGCGCGTCTGCTGGTCGGTCTGGAATCGCCCAGTCAGGGAAGCGTAAGCTGGCGCGGTGAACCGCTGGCAAAACTGAACCGGGTTAAACAAAAGGCGTTTCGCCGCGATATCCAGATGGTCTTTCAGGATTCCATTAGCGCAGTGAATCCGCGTAAAACCGTCTGTGAGATCCTGCGTGAGCCGATGCGTCATTTACTCTCGTTGTCCAAAGCCGAACAGCTGGCGCGGGTACGCGAGATGCTTCACGCCGTCGATCTGGATGAAAACCTGCTGGATAAACGTCCGCCACAGCTCAGCGGCGGTCAGCTCCAGCGCGTCTGTCTGGCCCGCGCACTGGTGGTAGAGCCGAAACTGTTGATTCTCGATGAAGCGGTGTCGAATCTCGATCTGGTGTTGCAGGCAGGCGTCATTCGTCTGCTCAAAAAAATACAGCAGCAGTTTGGTACCGCCTGCCTGTTTATCACCCACGATCTGCGGCTGGTGGAACGATTTTGCCATCGTGTGATGGTGATGGAGGACGGGCAGATCGTTGAGACACAGACTGTGGGTGAGGCATTAACCTTTTCCTCCGAGGCCGGTCGTGTGCTACAAAAGGCGGTACTCCCCGCATACCCCGTGCGCCGTCGCGCCATTTCGTAAGGTTGATATCTGATGCAACGAGTCACCATCACGCTTGATGACGATTTACTGGAAACGCTGGATAGCCTGAGCCAGCGCCGTGGTTACAACAACCGCTCCGAAGCCATTCGTGACATTCTGCGCGGCGCGCTGGCGCAGGAAACCACGCAAGAGCACGGCACCCAGGGCTTTGCGGTGCTCTCCTACGTGTATGAACATGAGAAGCGTGATTTAGCCAGTCGCATTGTCTCAACGCAGCACCATCACCATGATTTGTCCGTCGCCACACTGCATGTGCATATCAATCATGACGACTGTCTGGAGATTGCCGTCCTGAAAGGCGACATGGGCGATGTTCAACATTTTGCCGATGATGTTATCGCCCAGCGCGGTGTGCGCCACGGCCATTTGCAGTGTTTGCCGAAGGAAGAGTAAGACTCAACGATGCCGCCGGGGGCGCTACGCTTGCCCGGCCTGTCTTTGCACTCCCGTAGGCCGGATAAGACATCGTCGCCATCCGGCATCTGATTACGCCATCGTGCCAATCGTCTTTCTGAACCGCAGCAATGCGATCAGGAAGAACGCCGAGCCAATGGCGAGAAGCGTCAGAAACTGCGGCCAGACAATGCTGAACCCGGCGCCGCGATAGAGTATGGCCTGCGCAAGACTGACAAAATGCGTCGTTGGCATCGTCAGCATGATGTCCTGCACCACCTGCGGCATGCTTTCGCGCGGCGTGGAGCCGCCGGAAAGCATTTGCAGAGGCAAAAGCACCAGAATCATCAACAGCCCCAGTTGCGGCATGGAGCGCGCCAGCGTACCCATAAAAATGCCGATCGACGTGGTGGCGAACAGACTCAGCGCCACACCCAACATGAACAGCGGAATGGACCCTTCAATTGGCACGCCGAGCGCCCCTTTCACCATCAACATCAGCGACAGCCCCGAGACCACCAGCACCACCAGTCCCATTGACCAGACTTTCGCCATCATGATCTCAAACGGGGTGATCGGCATCACCAGCAGGTGTTCCACCGTACCGTGTTCACGTTCGCGTATCAGCGCCGAACCGGTCAGCACAATCGCCAGCATGGTGATGTTATTGATGATCGCCATCACCCCGCCAAACCACGCCGGATCGAGGTTCGGGTTGAAGCGCATTCGGGTCTCCAGCGAAACCAGCGGTTCACTGTTATCGCGATAACGCGCGACAAAACTGTTCACTTCGCCGCTGATGATATTCTGGATGTAGCTGTTGCCAGTGAACGCCTGGCTCATGCGCGTGGCGTCAACATTCACCTGAATATCGGGTTGCCTTCCGGCCAGCACGTCCCGTTGAAAGTTAGGCGGAATATTGACCGCAAAGGTATAGCGACCCGCATCCAGCCCGGCATCCATCTCATCGGCGGTGATCATCTCCGGCGGTAAAAACCACGGACGGTAGAAGCTGTTGACGATACGATTCGAGAGTTGAGACTGGTCCATATCGGCAATGGCAATCGGCGCGAGATGCAGCGACCCCGGCAGCACGGTCGCGGAGGAGTACACCGAGACGGTAAAGGCAAACACGATCAGCGTCAGCATCGCCTTATCGCCCAACAGACTGCGCAACTCCTTGATGCCTAAATTATAAATATTGCGTAGTCGGCGCATCACCCCTCCTGTTTTTTCAGCAACAGCACGCTCAGCCCCATCACCACCGGAATGGCGATCAGCAGCGGTACAAACAGCGGCCAGAGATCGGTAAGATCCAATGCTTTCGAGAATGTGCCCCGGGCGATCGTCAGGAAATGGCTGGTTGGATAGATCTCGCCGATCCACCGTCCCGGTCCTTCCAGCGACGCCACCGGATCGATCATCCCGGAGAACTGCGTCGCCGGGATCAGGGTAATGATGGACGTGCCAAAAATTGCCGCAATCTGACTCTTCATGAACGTGGAGATCAGCAGCCCCATTCCCGTGGCGATGGTGACATACAATAGCGCGGCCAGGCTGAGCGTGAGGAAACTGCCCTTGTGCGGTACGCCAAACACAAACACCGACAGGGCGCACAGCAGCAGGAAGTTCAGCATTCCCAGCGCGATATACGGCAACTGTTTACCGAGCAAAAATTCACTGCGGGTGGTGGGCGTGACATACAGATTGATGATCGACCCCAGTTCTTTTTCCCGCACCACGCTCAGTGCGCTCAGCATCGACGGGATCATCATCAGCAACAGCGGAATGACCGCCGGAACAATCGCTGGCAGACTTTTCACATCCGGGTTGTAGCGATAGCGTGTTTCAATGGTCATGAGTCCACTCTGCCCTACTGGCGTCGGCTGGCGGCTCGCCACGTCCTGTAGCCAGCTCTGGTGCATCGCCTGCACGTAGCCTTTTACCGTCTCGGCACGGCTGGGCATGGCACCATCCACCCAGACGCCAATCTCCACCGGCGTCCCGCGCGCAATGTCACGACCAAAGTTAGGTGGGATTTCGATGGCTACTGCCACCTCGCCGGAACGCATCCGCCGGTCGAGATCGTCATAGCTGGTCAACGGCGGTTGTTCAATGAAGTAGCGTGAGCCTGCCAGATTCAATGACCAGGCCTGGCTGCTGACGGTTTGATCGCGATCGAGCACGGCAAAACGCAGGTTTTCGACGTCCATGCTGATGCCGTAACCCATGATCAGCATCAGGATCACCGTGCCCAGCAGCGCCAGCGTCGAACGCACCGGATCGCGCCTCAGTTCCAGCGCTTCGCGACGACTGTAGCTGAACAATCGCCGCAGGCTGAATCCCTGACGCGGTGGCTTCGCCTCTTCATGCTTTGTGTCCACCGGCACAGAGGTTTCAGGCGCCGGGCCCGCAGCCTCCTGGAGCCAGGAGATAAACGCCTCTTCAAGGCTTGCAGCCCCGCGCCGCTCAACCAGTTCCTGCGGCGTACCGCTGGCGAGCACTTTTCCAGCATGCATTAACGACATACGGTCACAGCGCTCGGCTTCGTTCATAAAGTGAGTGGAGATAAAAATGGTCACTTTGTCCTGACGCGACAAATCGACCATCAATTGCCAGAACATGTCCCTCGCCACCGGGTCAACGCCGGAGGTCGGTTCGTCGAGGATCAACATTTCCGGGCGATGGATCACCGCCACTGCCAGCGACAGCCGCTGGCGAATGCCAAGCGGGAGCGACTCGGGCAACGAATCCTCAACCTCCGCCAGCATAAAACGTTCGCTCATCTCCTGAACGCGCCGGGGGATTTCCGCTTCGGGGATGTGAAACAACCGGGCGTGGAGTTCCAGGTTTTGTCGAACGGTCAGCTCGCTGTACAGCGAAAACGCCTGCGACATGTAGCCCACCCGACGACGGGTGTCGATATCCTTCGGGTCGACTGGTTGACCGAACAGCCAGGCCTCCCCTTCACTGGCAGGCAGCAGCCCGGTCAGCATCTTCATGGTGGTCGATTTACCGCAGCCGTTGGAACCGAGGAAGCCAAAAATCTCCCCACGCGGGATGCGGAAGTTGACGTGATCGACGGCGACAAAATTGCCAAAGCGCATGGTCAGGTCTTTTGCCTCAATGGCAATGTCTTCCTGTTCTGCGTGATACGGCGGAATCACCACCGGCTGATACGCCTGCCGCTGCGCCTGTGGTAACAGGGCGATAAACGCCTGCTCCAGCGTCGCGCTGGCGGTTTTATCGCGGAGTTCCTGCGCGCTGCCGGTCGCCAGCACCTCGCCTGCGTTCATCGCCACCAGCCAGTCGAAACGCTCGGCCTCTTCCATATACGCCGTCGCCACCAGCACACTCATGTTGGTCTGCCGCTGACGAATATTCTCTATCAGATCCCAGAACTGGGCGCGAGACAGGGGATCAACACCGGTGGTCGGTTCATCCAGTATCAATAATTCCGGGTCATGGATCAGCGCACAGCACAGACCCAACTTCTGTTTCATCCCGCCCGAGAGTTTCCCCGCCGGACGATCGCGAAACGGCGCCAGACCGGTGCTGTTCAGTAACTCCGTAATCCGCGCTTCGCGCTCGGCTTTGTCATGACCGAACAAACGGGCGAAGAAGTCGACGTTCTCATACACCGACAACGTGTGATACAGGTTTTTTCCCAGGCCCTGCGGCATCCACGCAATACGCGGGCAGACGTCACGACGGTGTTTCGGATCGCGCATATCGCCGCCCAACACCATGACGTTGCCTTGCTCAATCACCCGGGCACCGGAAATGAGCGACAGCAGGCTTGATTTCCCCACGCCGTCGGGGCCGATCAACCCCACCATGCAGCGCGCGGGGATATCCAGCGTGATGTTATTCAGCGCCACCGTGGTCCCGTAATGCTGACTCACGCCGTCAAGGTGCGCCACGGGAGGAACGGGAACCAGCGCCAGAGCGGTCATTGCGGCAACCTCACCGCCAGCGAGTCAGGCCAGGGAAGCTGTTCGTTCAGTCTCACCCACGCCATGCCTGGCAAGCCGGTTTTGACATATTCCAGATGCTGCTGGAGTAATTCAGGGGGGATACGCGCCTTGACGCGAAACATCAGCTTCAGGCGCTCATCGCTGGTTTCAACGGTTTTCGGCGTGAACTGCGCGACGCTGGCGACAAAACTGATCGTGGCGGGAATACGCAGGTCCGGCGCGGCATCAAGCACCAGACGGGCTTCACCGCCAATTTTCAGCAGACCTGCTTGTTCGGTGGGCAGAAAGAATGTCATGTAAACATCGCTGAGATCGACCATATTCAGCACCCGACCGCCCGCCGCCAGTACTTCTCCCGGCTCCGCCACGCGGTACTGAACCCGGCCATCACGCGGGGCTTTAAGCTCGCTGTCTTCGATATCCGCGACAATCCGCCGTTCGGTCGCCTGCGCGGCGTCGACGCGGGTTTGCGCCTGGATAATGCTGGTGCGCGCGGCTTCAATCGCTGCTTTCGTCGCAGAGACCTGCGCCTTTGCCGACTCCAGCGCCGCGCGTGCGCTTTCCGCGGCGGCACGATCGTCATCCAGTTGTTGCGCCGAGACCGCGCCACGCTGGGAGAGCGAGCGGGAACGGACGTGACGTTTGGAGACGGAATCCAGCTCGGCTTCACGCTGTTTCACTACCGACTGGGCAGCGCGGGTTTCGCTTTGCCGCTGTTCGAGCAGCGCCCGTGCAGCCGCCACGGCGCTTTCGGCCTCTTTGATTTGTGCGATGGCTTCCAGCCGTTGCTCCTGCAACACGCGGGTATCCATCTTCGCCAGCACTTCGCCCTGGCGAACGAACTGCCCCTCCGTCACGAGGATGGTATCAATACGTCCGGCGATTTTGGTGGCAATGTCCACTTCCGTCGCCTCGATTCTGCCGTTGCTGGCAGCAAAACCGTCCGGTACGCCTGCGGGCCGTAGACCCCACCACACGCCAGCAGCGATCACCACCAGTGCGCCCACAACCCACCACGTCAGATGACGTTTAATGTTGTCCATAATCGACCCGCCATAATCCCTGTTAGAAAACAATGCGTGTCACAAAACCCCACTGAACGGGCGTTCAGCGGTATCTTCCCTCCGGGATGAGAAGGAAAAAGTGAGAGTAGCCGGGCGGCGTACAGACGTCATGACTGCGCTCGCCGTGAAGGAAAGTGAATGACAGAAAAGTGCGAAAAACGGGTAGTAATGTTGTCATCATCAGCGTTCCTGGCCGTAAATGAAACACGCATACTCATAGCTAGTATCAATGGAATACTAGCATCATTATGGGTGATGTCTATTCGCTTATGGTTGGTAATGATATACAGGGTGAATGACTTACTCCCCGGCAAGATCCTGTGCACATGCCCAGGCGCTGGACCACGCCCACTGGAAGTTATAACCGCCCAGCCAGCCGGTGACGTCCATCACTTCGCCGATAAAGTAAAGACCCGGCACCTTGCGCGCTTCCATGGTACGTGACGACAGTTCGTGGGTGTCTACCCCGCCAAGCGTCACTTCTGCCGTGCGATAGCCTTCAGTGCCGTTCGGCTGTACGCGCCAGTCGGTCAACGTGTCGATCAGCGTCTGCTGGTCGCGCACGTTGAGCTGTTTGAGCGAGACGTCAGGGATCTGCCCGAGCTGTTGCAGGCACTCGACCAGACGCTTCGGCAGCAGCATCGCCAGCGTATTCTTCAGGCTTTGATTCGGATGGGCGCTGCGCTGTTCGTTCAGGACGTCATTCAGACTGACATCTGGCAGTAAATTAATGCTGACAAATTCGCCTGGCTGCCAGAAGCTGGAAATTTGTAAAACCGCAGGACCAGAAAGGCCGCGATGGGTAAAGAGCAGATTTTCACGAAAGACGGTACCGTCCTGCGCGGTGATGACCGACGGAACGGAAACGCCAGACAGCACCTGAAGCTGCTCCAGCAGCGGTTTGTGCAGGGTAAACGGCACCAGCCCGGCGCGGGTTGGCAGAACGTTCAGACCAAACTGTTCGGCAATTTTATAGCCAAACGGTGACGCGCCCAGACCGGGCATCGACAGTCCGCCGGAGGCAATCACCAGCTTTTTCGCACCGACAGTCGCCCCGTTCAGCGCCAGCGTAAAACCGTCGTCATCCTGCGCAACGCTCAGCACTTCACTGCGTAAGCGCAGGGTTACATTGCCTTTTTCACATTCCGCCACCAGCATATCGACGATTTGCTGCGCGGAGTCATCGCAAAAAAGTTGCCCGAGCGTTTTTTCATGCCAGGCGATGCCGTGCTTACTGACGAGATCGATAAAATCCCACTGGGTATAGCGCGCCAGCGCAGATTTGCAAAAATGCGGGTTTTGGCTTAAATAAGCCGCTGGCTCAACATAAAGGTTGGTAAAGTTGCAGCGACCCCCACCGGACATGAGGATCTTGCGGCCAGGCTTCTTTCCATTATCAATAAGCAGCACCCGACTGCCGGCCTGTCCTGCCTGTGCTGCACAGAACATACCTGCCGCGCCAGCGCCTATAATAATGGCATCAAACCTTTCCACTTTACGTTCCTCTCTGAATTCAGGGCGTGAATTGTAAAGTTATCTCAGTGGTCGCACCAGCGACAAAATCCTTAGGAAGAAGTATTTATATGAAATATATAAGATAATTCTTTATGGGCACTATTGTATTCAGACGTTAAATCAAAAAAAGTCTATATTTCACTTTGCCCGCGCCGCTAAAGTCACTGATAATGCGCCGCGTTCATGTCCTCAAGATGGCGTAACGTCCTATGCTACATTTGTTTGCTGGCCTGGATTTACATACCGGGCTTTTATTATTGCTTGCTCTGGCTTTTGTGCTGTTCTACGAAGCAATCAACGGCTTCCATGATACAGCCAACGCAGTCGCAACCGTGATCTATACCCGTGCGATGCGTTCGCAACTTGCGGTGGTCATGGCTGCGGTGTTCAACTTCTTTGGTGTGCTGCTGGGCGGTCTCAGCGTAGCCTATGCCATCGTGCATATGTTACCGACCGATCTCCTGCTCAACATGGGATCTTCGCATGGACTTGCGATGGTGTTCTCCATGCTGCTCGCCGCGATCATCTGGAACCTGGGTACCTGGTACTTTGGGTTACCCGCCTCCAGTTCCCACACGCTGATCGGCGCGATTATCGGCATCGGTTTAACCAATGCCCTGATGACCGGCACGTCAGTAGTGGACGCACTCAACATCCCGAAAGTCATCGGTATTTTTGCCTCGCTGATCGTCTCGCCCATCGTTGGCCTGGTGGTTGCAGGCGGCCTGATTTTCCTTCTGCGTCGCTACTGGAGCGGGACTAAAAAACGTGCCCGTATTCACCTCACGCCAGCGGAACGTGAAAAGAAAGACGGCAAGAAAAAGCCGCCGTTCTGGACCCGTATCGCCCTGATTCTTTCGGCTATCGGCGTGGCCTTCTCGCATGGCGCGAACGACGGTCAGAAAGGCATTGGTCTGGTCATGCTGGTTCTGATTGGTGTGGCGCCGGCGGGCTTCGTGGTAAATATGAATGCTTCGGGTTATGAAATCACCCGTACTCGTGATGCCATCAACAACGTCGAAATCTACTTCCAGCAGCATCCTGATCTGCTGAAACAGGTGACGGGCGTCGATCAGTTGATTCCGTCTCCGGAACCGGCCGCAACGCAGCCAGCAGAATTCCACTGCCATCCGGCAAACACCCTTAACGCGCTGGATCGCGCGAAGGCGATGTTGTCGAACAATGTGGAAAGCTATGACAAGCTGAGCGTTGAGCAGCGCGGCCAACTGCGTCGCATCATGCTGTGCATTTCCGACACGACCGATAAAGTGACGAAACTGCCGGGCGTGAGCGCTGACGACCAGCGTCTGCTGAAGAAACTGAAAACCGATATGCTGAGCACCATTGAGTATGCGCCAATCTGGATCATCATGGCGGTCGCGCTGGCGCTGGGTATTGGTACCATGATCGGCTGGCGCCGCGTGGCGACCACCATCGGTGAGAAGATTGGTAAAAAAGGCATGACCTATGCTCAGGGGATGTCTGCACAGATGACGGCGGCGGTCTCTATCGGTCTGGCCAGCTACACCGGGATGCCGGTGTCCACCACCCACGTACTCTCTTCCTCCGTCGCGGGGACGATGGTTGTCGACGGTGGCGGTCTGCAACGTAAAACGGTGACCAGCATTCTGATGGCGTGGGTGTTCACATTACCCGCCGCGATTCTGCTGTCCGGTACCCTGTACTGGATCTCGCTGAAGCTGATTTAAGCGAAAAGAGAAAAGAAGTTACCGTAGCAAGCGGGTCAGGAAACTGGCCCGCTTTTTTTGCTCAGTGCCAAATCAACAGGGCAATAAGACTGACCACCACGAGCCCACATAGCGCGCTGGTCAGAATGAACTGACGACGTACCCGCTCACAGCGGCGGATAAACTCATCATCATGGTGATCGCGGTAGCGCTGGGCGTAGATATACCACACCAGGCGTACCTGCTTATTGGGTTGGCCGTGCGAGGTGAAAAAGCCGCCCCCATCAACATACTGATAGAGCAAAGGATCGCAACCACGAAGTACCACGAGCAGCGCGCGTAGCGACGAGAAATAGCGCGCCATATTCACAATGCAAACAACACATAATGCCCAGAATAATGCAACGGTGCTTATCATACGACCTCCCCGGCGACCCGCCCACGGAGCTCCGCTCCGGGACTACCGCTCCCCGAAACTTGCCAGACAGTCAATGAAAAAGTACGACTAAAAACCGCTCGTTTTGAGCTTATCATCAGAGCGGCTCTCTAAATAGTGTAGGAGATCAGTTAATTTTTTTGCCAGAAGGTTAATCACTATCAATGCAATTATCTAAATATTTTGTTTAACTATTTGGTAAGCAAGGCGGATTGACGGATTATCCAGGTCGCTATACTGTAAGGATAGTCTCTACAATTCACTTCATCGCGGCTGAGCTAGCCCCGCGTAGACATATCGCACAGTTCGCAGGACGCGAGTGACGCAAGGTAGAAAAATCGCTAGCTGGCTGGTCATCGACAACTTTATGGAAGGAGTAATACTATGGCTTACAAACATATTCTCATCGCGGTTGATCTTTCTCCGGAAAGCAAAGTTCTGGTAGAAAAAGCCGTCTCTATGGCACGGCCGTACAACGCAAAAGTTTCCCTTATCCACGTTGATGTGAACTACTCTGACCTGTATACCGGCCTGATCGACGTCAATCTGGGCGACATGCAAAAACGCATTTCTGAAGAAACTCACCACGCACTGACCGAACTGTCCACCAACGCAGGCTATCCGATTACCGAAACCCTGAGCGGCAGCGGCGATCTGGGTCAGGTGCTGGTTGACGCCATCAAGAAATACGACATGGACCTGGTCGTTTGCGGTCATCACCAGGACTTCTGGAGCAAACTGATGTCCTCCGCACGCCAGCTGATCAACACTGTTCACGTCGATATGCTGATTGTTCCGCTGCGCGACGAAGAAGAATAAAACATCGCTAACCGGGTTATCCGGTCATGTCAGAGCGCCCGCCTTTGCGGGCGTTTTTGTTTCTGTCCTCTCCACAAACGATCAGTACAACCTCCCATCCCTCCAATCATAATTAGTGTGATCAACTGATTAGAACGAAATCAATCTGTATAATACTCTACGCTACCGGCTAATGGCCGCAGTCTATAACAGAGTCAGACTTTTTCGGCGCGTTTCGTATTACGCGTTCATACTTTTCGGGATGGCATTGAAAGGCGAAGCAATATGAATACATCTGCACCAACGGGTTTGCTGCAGCAACCCCGCCCGTTCTTCATGATCTTTTTTGTCGAGTTATGGGAACGATTTGGCTATTACGGCGTTCAGGGTATCCTGGCGGTTTTCTTTGTTAAGCAACTGGGATTCTCACAAGAGCAGGCGTTTATCACCTTCGGTGCCTTTGCCGCACTGGTCTACGGTCTGATCTCGATTGGGGGGTACGTTGGCGACCACCTGCTCGGCACTAAACGTACGCTGGTGCTGGGCGCGGTTGTGCTGGCGCTTGGTTACTTCATGACGGGAATGTCGCTGCTCAAACCGGACCTTATTTTTATCGCGCTTGGGACGATTGCCGTCGGCAACGGTCTGTTTAAAGCGAACCCGGCAAGCCTGCTCTCCAAATGCTATCCGCCAAAAGATCCACGTCTGGATGGCGCATTCACACTGTTCTACATGTCGATAAACATCGGTTCGCTGCTGTCGCTGTCGCTGGCGCCGGTGATCGCAGATAAGTTTGGTTATGCCGTCACCTATAACCTGTGCGGAGCGGGGCTGATTGTCGCGCTGCTGGTCTATTTCGCCTGCCGCGGTATGGTGAAAGATATCGGTTCCGAGCCAGACCATCTGCCGATGAGCTTCCGCAATCTGCTGTATGTCCTGATTGGCACCGTGGCGATGGTCTTTCTCTGCGCCTGGTTGATGCACAACGTGAAAATCGCCAACCTGGTGCTGATTGTTCTGTCGATTGCGGTGACCATTATCTTCTTCCGCCAGGCTTTCAGGCTGGATAAAACCGGGCGCAACAAGATGTTTGTGGCGTTTATCCTGATGCTCGAAGCGGTACTGTTTTACATTCTGTATGCGCAGATGCCGACATCACTGAATTTCTTTGCCATCAATAACGTTCACCATGAGATCCTCGGTTTCACGATTAACCCGGTGAGCTTTCAGGCACTGAACCCGTTCTGGGTGGTGGTTGCCAGCCCGGTGCTGGCGGCGATCTACACGCGTCTGGGTAGCAAAGGCAAAGACCTGACGATGCCGATGAAGTTTACCCTCGGGATGTTCCTGTGCTCGCTGGGCTTTCTGACCGCCGCAGCGGCAGGCATGTGGTTTGCCGATGCGCAGGGACTGACGTCACCGTGGTTTATCGTACTGGTTTATCTGTTCCAGAGCCTCGGCGAGTTGCTGATTAGCGCGCTGGGGCTGGCGATGGTCGCGGCACTGGTTCCGCAGCATCTGATGGGCTTTATTCTTGGGATGTGGTTCCTGACGCAGGCTGCTGCGTTCCTGCTGGGGGGTTACGTCGCGACCTTTACTGCCGTCCCGGAAAACATCACCGATCCGCTGCAGACATTGCCGATCTATACCGGCGTGTTCAGTAAAATCGGGCTGGTGACGCTGGCTGTCACCGTCGTAATGGCGCTGATGGTGCCGTGGCTGAACCGGATGATTAATACACCGGATACCGCGCAATAATCGTGATTGCCGGATGGCGGCTCACGCCTCATCCGGTCTACCCACACCGCGTCGTAGCCCGGATACGCGAAGCGCCATCAGGCGATCTGTTCATCCACCAGAGGCGTGCCGGGATAAATATCAAACCGGTGCCCTTTGGTCACCACCGCATTCGGCGTAGCAACATCCGCCAGCGGCGGCGCGTAGTCCGGGCGTTTCACCACCACGCGTTTGGTTGCGAGCTGACGCGCTGGTTCCAGCAAGCCGTCGGCGTCCAGATCCGGGCCCACCAGCGACTGAAAGACCCGCATCTCTTTTTTCACCAGCGCGCTTTTCTGTTTGTGGGGAAACATCGGGTCGAGATAGACCACCTGCGGACGCGGCGTGATATCCGTCAGCGCCGTCAGGCTGGAGGCATGGATCAGCTGCAGTCGTGCCTGCAACCACGGGCCGATTTCCGCATCGGCATAGCCGCGCGCCAGACCATCATCAAGTAGCGCCGCCACCACTGGATTACGCTCCAGCATCCGCACATGACAGCCGACCGAGGCCAGAACGAATGCATCACGCCCCAGACCCGCAGTCGCATCGACGACATCTGGCAAATAGTCGCCTTTAACGCCCACCGCTTTTGCCACCGCTTCACCGCGACCGCCGCCGAACTTGCGGCGATGGGCCATCGCCCCGCCGACAAAATCCACGAAAATACCGCCGAGCTTCGGTTCATCGCGCTTACGCAACTCCAGATGCTCCGGTGTCAGCACCAGCGCCATCAGGTTGTCTTCGTCGTGTTCCAGTCCCCAGCGGGAGGCCAGAACAGATAAGGCGCCGTCTCCGGCGCCTGTTTCATCCAGTAAACAAATTTTCACTGAAGAACTAGCCTTTAATTCCGTAATGCACAAGCATCGCGTCGAGCTGCGGCTCGCGGCCACGGAAACGTTTGAACAGTTCCATTGGCTCTTCAGACCCGCCACGCGTCAGGATGTTATCCAGGAATGACTGGCCGGTATCGCGATTGAAAATGCCTTCTTCTTCGAAGCGAGAGAACGCATCCGCAGCCAGCACATCAGCCCACAGGTAGCTGTAATACCCCGCCGCATAACCACCGGCGAAAATGTGACTGAATGCATGCGGGAAACGCCCCCAAGACGGCCCCGGCACCACGGCGACCTGTTTTTTGATTTCCGCCAGCGTTTCGAGGATTTTCGCCCCTTGCTGCGGGTCAAATTCCGCATGCAGACGGAAGTCAAACAGACCAAACTCCAGCTGACGCAGGATAAACAGCGCCGCCTGGTAGTTCTTCGCCGCCAGCATTTTATCCAGTAATTCCTTCGGCAGCGGTTCGCCAGTCTCGTAATGGCCGGAGATAAACGCCAGCGCGTCCGGTTCCCAGCACCAGTTTTCCATAAACTGGCTCGGCAGCTCGACCGCATCCCACGGCACGCCGTTGATCCCGGAAACGCCAGCGGTCTCGATACGGGTCAGCATGTGATGCAGGCCGTGACCAAATTCGTGGAACAGAGTGATCACTTCATCGTGGGTGAACAGCGCCGGTTTGCCATTCACCGGGCGGTTAAAGTTACAGGTCAGGTAAGCGACCGGTTTTTGCAGTGAGCCGTCGGATTTACGCATCTGACCGACGCAGTCATCCATCCACGCCCCGCCGCGTTTGTGCTCACGGGCATAGAGATCGAGATAGAAGCTGCCGCGCAGTTCATTGTTTTCGTCATACAGCTCAAAGAAACGCACGTCCGGATGCCAGACATCCACATCCTTACGCTCTTTTGCGGTAATACCATAAATACGTTTCACCACTTCAAACAAGCCGTTAACGGCTTTGTTTTCCGGGAAGTACGGACGTAATTGCTCATCACTGATGCTGTAGAGATGCTGCTTCTGTTTTTCGCTGTAGTACGCGATATCCCACGGGTTCAGCTCATCGACGCCAAACTCCGTTTTCGCGAAGGCGCGCAGTTGCGCCAGCTCTTTCTCGCCTTGCGGACGCGCGCGTTTTGCCAGATCGGTTAAAAACTCCAGCACCTGCTGCGGGTTTTCCGCCATTTTGGTGGCGAGCGATTTAAAGGCATAGCTTTCAAAGCCCAGCAGTTGCGCCAGCTCGTGGCGCAGGGCGAGAATTTCCGCCATCACCGGGCTGTTGTCCCATTTTCCGGCGTTAGGTCCTTGATCGGACGCCCGGGTCACATAGGCACGATACATCTCTTCACGAAGCTGCCCGTTGTCACAGTAAGTCATCACCGGCAGGTAGCTCGGGATATCCAGCGTCAGCAGATAGCCTTCCTGCTCTTTCGCTTCAGCCTGTGCTTTTGCTGCCGCCAGCGCGCTTTCCGGCATCCCGGCCAGCTCTGCTTCATCAGTAATCAGCTTCGTCCAGCCCATGGTGGCGTCGAGGACGTTGTTGCTGTACAGGTTGCCCAGTTCAGACAGGCGGGTGGCGATCTCACCGTAGCGCTGCTGTTTTTCTTTCGGCAGGCCAATCCCGGAGAGTTCAAAATCACGCAGCGCGTTATCCACGGCTTTTTTCTGTGCGGTGTTCAGCGTGGCGTAATGATCGCCGTCACGCAGGTCGCGGTATGCCTTGTATAAACCTTCATGCTGACCGACCCAGGTGCTGTATTCCGATAGCAGCGGCAGGGTTTGCTCGTAGGCTTCGCGCAGTTCCGGGCTGTTTTTTACTGAATTCAGATGGCTGACCGGAGAAAAAATACGCCCCAGGACGTCATCGACTTCCGCCAACGGTTGGCAAAGATTTTCCCAGCTGTAGGGTGCGCCCTGTGCTACGACGCGCTCCACATTCTCACGGCAGTCGTTCAGCGCTTTGGTTACCGCCGGGACCACATGTTCCGGCTGAATGTTGGAAAAAGGCGGTAGCTCGAAAGGCGTCAGTAAAGGATTGGTCATAAACGCTGTCCTGTTAGAATAAGGTGAATGTCGCGCGCGTCCGGCGCTGTGCAATATCCCTGTAGAATGGGGATAAGTGTAGAGGATTTCAATGCCAGGCGTTGCGCTTTCGCGGCAGCGGTGAGTTTTCTGTATACTGTGGCGATAGGCTTTTTATTCGCCCGAAAGCGTGACGCTAATCGGGCCTACGTTTACAACCTGGAACACGTTTACCCATGCTCAGTTATCGCCACAGCTTCCACGCTGGCAACCACGCCGACGTTCTTAAACACACGGTTCAGAGCCTGATCATCGAGTCGCTCAAAGAGAAAGAGAAGCCGTTTCTCTATCTGGACACCCATGCAGGCGCGGGCCGTTATCAGCTAAGCGGCGAGCATGCTGAACGCACTGGTGAATACCTGGAAGGTATCGCCCGCATCTGGCAGCAGGACGATCTGCCGGCCGAACTCGAGCCGTACATCGGCGTGGTCAAACACTTCAACCGTAGCGGGCAACTGCGTTACTACCCCGGCTCCCCGCTGATCGCGCGTCAACTGCTGCGCGAGCAGGACAGCCTGCATATGACGGAGCTGCATCCGAGTGATTTCCCGCTGCTGCGAGGTGAATTCCAGAAAGATGAACGTGCCCGCGTAGCCCGTGCCGACGGCTATCAGCAACTGAAGGCAAAGCTGCCGCCGGTCTCTCGTCGTGGTTTGATTCTCATCGACCCGCCTTACGAGATTAAATCGGACTACCAGGCCGTTGTCGCCGGGATTAGCGAAGGCTATAAACGTTTTGCCACTGGGACGTATGCGCTGTGGTATCCGGTCGTGTTACGCCAGCAAATCAAGCGCATGGTGCACGATCTGGAAGCGACCGGCATCCGTAAAATCCTGCAAATTGAGCTGGCGGTCCGCCCGGACAGCGACCAGCGCGGCATGACCGCCTCCGGCATGATTGTGGTCAACCCGCCGTGGAAGCTGGAAGCACAAATGAACACAGTGCTACCGTGGCTGCACAGCAAGCTGGTGCCAGCGGGTACCGGGCATACCTTGGTAAACTGGATCGTGCCAGAGTAATTGCAGCCATCGGTGGAAACTATTGATTTCAGGTATACAATCGCGGCAATCAGAACGTAAGGAAAAGACGCATGAGCAAGCATTATGACTACATCGCCATCGGCGGTGGCAGCGGCGGTATCGCCTCGATTAACCGTGCAGCCATGTACGGCCAGAAGTGTGCGCTGATTGAAGCCAAAGCGCTGGGCGGCACCTGCGTTAACGTCGGGTGCGTCCCGAAAAAAGTAATGTGGCATGCTGCGCAGATCCGTGAAGCGATCCACCTGTATGGTCCGGACTACGGGTTTGACACCACGATCAATAAATTCAACTGGGATACGCTGATTGCCAGCCGTACTGCCTATATCGACCGCATTCACACCTCGTATGACAACGTGCTGGGTAAAAATAACGTTGATGTGATCAAAGGTTTTGCCCGCTTCGTCGATGCCAAAACCATTGAAGTCAACGGTGAAACAATTACTGCCGATCACATTCTCATCGCCACGGGGGGTCGTCCGAGCCACCCGGATATTCCGGGCGTGGAATACGGTATCGACTCCGATGGTTTCTTTGAACTGCCGGCCCTGCCGGAGCGCGTCGCGGTTGTCGGTGCCGGTTATATCGCCGTTGAACTGGCGGGCGTGATTAACGGTCTGGGTGCCAAAACCCATCTGTTCGTGCGTAAGCATGCGCCACTGCGCAGTTTTGACCCGATGATTACCGAAACGCTGGTGGAAGTGATGAATGCCGAAGGCCCGACGCTTCACACCCACGCCATTCCGAAAGCGGTCGTGAAAAACGCCGACGGTAGCCTGACGCTTGAACTGGAAGACGGTCGCAGTGAAACGGTCGATTGCCTGATTTGGGCGATTGGTCGTGAACCGGCAACCGATAATTTCAACCTGGCAGCGACCGGGGTAAAAACCAACGACAAAGGGTATATCGTCGTCGATAAATACCAGAATACCAGCGTGGACGGGATTTATGCGGTCGGGGATAACACCGGCGCTGTCGAGCTGACGCCAGTTGCTGTTGCGGCAGGTCGCCGTCTTTCTGAGCGCCTGTTTAACAACAAGCCGGACGAGCATCTGGACTACAGCAATATTCCTACCGTGGTCTTCAGCCACCCGCCGATTGGCACCGTAGGTCTGACCGAACCGCAGGCGCGCGAGCAGTATGGCGATGCGCAGGTGAAAGTGTATAAATCTTCGTTTACTGCAATGTATACCGCGGTAACCTCACACCGTCAGCCGTGCCGCATGAAGTTAGTCTGCGTCGGCCCGGAAGAGAAAATCGTCGGCATCCACGGTATCGGCTTTGGCATGGACGAAATGTTGCAGGGCTTTGCAGTAGCGCTGAAAATGGGTGCCACCAAGAAAGACTTCGACAACACCGTGGCCATTCACCCGACGGCAGCGGAAGAGTTTGTGACCATGCGTTAATGTTCCTGACCCCGTGATTTCACGGGGTTTTTTCTGCTATTTAAAAATGGACAATTTAGTTCCTCCTCATAACACGACTTTCCTCCGGGTATAAATTAAAATCCGCAGCAATACTTGCCGCGCTAATAGTATCTAATGCTATTTATTTTAAGAGGTTTTACCCGATGAGAAAGACATTACTTCCTGCTTTAATTGCCGTCGTTTTATTCCCGATTGTGACACTCCCGGCGCATGCCACCGCGCGGGCTGAAAAACGTCAGGACGCCCGTGAGATCCGCCAGGATGCCCGTCAGGACGGTCGTGAAACAAAACGGGAATGTGTCCGGAATAACGATGAAAGTAATTCCCAGTGCCGCCAGGATAAACGTGAAAACCGCCGCGAAGGGCGTCGTGACGCGCGTGATGAGAAATGGTAATCCCCGTATTCAGCGGGGTGGGAAACCTTATCCAGGCGACGTCCCGACAATATTCACAATTCGTTTCATTCGAATGTTCCGAAAATAGGGATTCGCCAGTCGACACGTAATAAAAATTATCACCGGTTATCAATGCATTGTGCTTTTTTCCCGGTTTGCGGCGATTGTGTAAACGTGATCTGCCGCACACTTTGCACCGCACACACCGAAGCGAATGTCTACGCTTAAAAGACAGCCGGGCAACACCCGTATCCTTTACGACGCCATCCGGAGGTCTTTCTCATTATGATCAACCAGAAACTGCAACACGCCCCGTCAGAGGAAATCACGATCGACGTTGATCTTTTCTACGAAACGGATCCGTGCGAGTTAAAACTGGATGAGATGATTGAAGCAGAACCGGAACCTGAGATGATTGAGGGGCTCCCCGCCTCTGACGCCCTGACACCAGCCGATCGCTATCTTGAACTGTTCGAGCACGTACAGTCCTCGAAAATTTTTGCCGACAGCAAAACGTTTCCTGACTGTGCGCCGAAAATGGATCCGCTCGATATTCTGATTCGCTACCGCAAAGTCCGTCGTCATCGGGATTTCGATTTACGCCGCTTTGTCGAAAATCACTTCTGGCTGCCTGAAGTCTTCGACAGCGCGTATGTTTCCAACCCGGAAAATTCGCTGAAAGAGCATATCGACCAGTTGTGGCCGGTACTCACCCGCGAGCCGCAGGATCATATTCCGTGGTCATCGCTGCTGGCGCTACCGCAATCCTATATCGTGCCAGGTGGTCGATTCAGCGAAACCTACTACTGGGATTCCTATTTCACCATGCTGGGTCTGGCGGAAAGCGGTCGCGAAGACCTGCTGAAATGTATGGCAGATAACTTTGCGTGGATGATTGAAAACTACGGCCATATTCCGAACGGCAACCGTACTTATTACCTCAGCCGCTCGCAGCCGCCGGTGTTTGCGCTGATGGTCGAACTGTTCGAAGAGGACGGCGTTCGCGGCGCACGGCGCTACCTCGACCATCTGAAGATGGAGTATGCCTTCTGGATGGACGGCGCAGAGTCGCTGGTGCTCAACCAGGCGTATCGCCATGCCGTCAGGATGCCGGACGGTTCACTGCTCAACCGCTACTGGGATGACCGCGACACGCCGCGCGATGAATCATGGCTGGAAGATGTGGAAACTGCCAAACATTCTGGTCGTCCGCCGAACGAGGTGTACCGCGATCTGCGCGCCGGTGCGGCATCGGGCTGGGACTATTCTTCCCGCTGGCTACGTGATCCCACACGACTGGCGAGCATTCGCACCACGCAGTTTATTCCTATCGATCTCAACGCCTTTCTGTTCAAACTGGAGAGCACCATCGCCAATATTTCAGCGCTAAAAGGCGAACGTGACGTTGAGGCACTGTTCCGCCAGAAAGCGAGCAACCGACGGGCTGCCGTCAACCGCTATCTGTGGGATGAGGAAAATGGCTGCTTTCGCGACTATGACTGGCGGCGGGAGCAAATGGCGCTGTTCTCTGCCGCCAGCATTGTCCCGCTTTACGTCGGGATGGCGACCCATGAACAGGCCGATCGGCTGGGGGATACCGTGCGTGCTCGCCTGTTGACGCCCGGCGGCATTATGGCCTCCGAGTACGAAACCGGCGAACAGTGGGATAAACCCAACGGTTGGGCGCCGCTACAATGGATGGCAATTCAGGGTTTTAAGATGTACGGCGATGATGCGCTGGGAGACGAAATCGCCCATAGCTGGCTGCAGACGGTGAATCAGTTTTATCAGCAACATCATAAGCTTATTGAGAAATACCATATCGCCAGCGGCACCCCGCGCGAAGGGGGCGGCGGCGAATATCCGTTGCAGGATGGCTTTGGCTGGACCAACGGCGTCGCACGGCGCCTGATTGGGCTGTATGGAGAACCATAACGGTTACTCTATCACGTCAAAAATGGCGCGCTGAATCTTCAGCCATTTCTCGTTATCCGCGCTGGGATCGGCGCGGAAACGCCGCTCTGCCTGCCCGGTATCATGCTGCTGTCGCGCTATCACCGCAGGCACTGTGCAGAAACGCTTCAGATAAGCTTTGTGTTCGCCCGTCAGCGGCGCACCACCGGACATGGCGTGACCCAACGTATTGATAAAGCGTCGACACGGTTTGCTTTCATCCATCTGCGAGGGGTAGCGCAACAGTAACTCGAGGACATCGGTATTGTTGCGGGCAAACGCCGTTTCGGTCCACGAGACCTGCCAGTTCATACCGCCCTGCAAAAAAAGCGCGGTGACCCGGGTGTCATTGCGATCGATCGCCGCACGCATGTTAAACACATCCCAGGTGATCCCCATCTGTGTCACCATTTCGCGTGCGGAAGGCAATTCGCGCTTGGGCTCTGCCTGGGTGATCTTGATGTTCGGCGCAGGCGCGGGCGGTTGCGAACTCACTAACCACGCTCCACCGCCCAGGATGGCGATCACCATAAGCCCCACCGCGCCCCAGAGCACGCCAGTGATCAGTTGTTCACGTTCTTCCGCCGTGCGCAGCGAACGCTTGCGCAGGGGTTCAATGGATTCGCCAATTTCCTCGGTATCGCCTCCCGCCTGACGATCCTTTTTCCGCGCCTCCTCCCAAAACTGTGCCAGTTGCCCCTCTTCCACAATCATTAACGCCGCCGGATTAATGCGGGCGCGCCCTTGCTCATAGGCCCGCTGGACAGGACGGACAATATGCTGAAACTGGCAGGAGAGTAATGTCAACTGTGCCGAAGACAGCGGCTCCCCGGCCAGCACCGTGTTACGCGCCTGGCGACAGTCATCGAGAAACACCCGCAGCGTCAGGCGCGGTTCAACAAACAGGTTCAGCACTGACGCATCGTTAAAGATGCCGGAATAGTGGCGGGTGAAGGTCTTTTTATCGACAATCATCAGCGCCAGCTCGCTAAAACGCATCCCATTCAGCGGATCCTGGCGTTCACCCAGCTTAATCCAGCGTCTGAGCTTATCCGCGCCAAAGTTGTCTTTGAGGTAATTATTGAGCTGCGTTTTATCCGGCCACATCTGCGAGATAAGCGCAGTCAGGGTTAACTCAATCGTGCGTAACTGCCGTTCTGCGCGTACTTGCTGACTGTGGTCGGCCTCTTCAATGTCCGTTTTAAAATTGAGTAACGATTGATGATGGCGCAGCAATTCCAGCGACCTGACCACGCGCAGGGCGGCAATCAGTTGGTTCTCACTGACCTCCTGCCCGCTGTCATATTGCGGTACGCACTGCTGGAGATGGCGCAGTTGCAGCGTGAACTGGCTCAGTTGCGCGTCGTTGAGATGCAAACGCCGGGCGACCTGGCTCCAGCCGCCCAGGTTCAGCCGGGCCTGATCCAGGTGTTCCAGAAACCATCGCGGATCTTTACCGTCAGAGGCATGCACCCCCAGCATCAGCAGGATCTCCACCGAGGCCTGGCGGATAATCCCCAGACAGTGTTCAAAGGTGGTGCGTGTCGTCAAAACGCTAATCGTCATTCTCTTCCTTCGCTAAAAGCGCCCCCATACGGAGACCATTAATTTTGCTTTAGTTCTTTGTTTTAATTATTAGTTTTTATAGATATAACAAGTTCAATAATTAATACAGTGACCGCTACGTGAACATTGAGAAATATCCCAGGAGATAGCTCTGTGCCCATACTGAAAACAGCCCGCCTGACCTGTCGCCCGATAACCTCTGCCGACTGGCCCTTTTTTCTCGCGCTGCAGCAGGATCCGGACGTGATGCGTCATGTGGCCGACGCGCGAAGTGAGCGCGACATTCGGGAAGCGTTCGATTCTCGCTTACCGACATGGTGTCCAGGAGACTCTCACTGGCTGTGTTTGCTCCTGTGCGATAACGAAAGCCACAAGCCGCTCGGGGTGACGGGCTATATTCATCGAGGGGAAGTCTGTGCTGAGGTCGGGTTCTTGTTGACGCCCGGCGCGCAGGGAAAGGGATACGGGACAGAATCACTACGCGCCGTTTGCGATTACGCATTTACCACCGGCGGTCTGCGCCGTCTGACCGCTTGTGTCACTGAAGGTAATCAGGCTTCCCGGCATGTGCTGGAGAAAGTGGGATTTATACTGGAAGGGACGCTCAGGGAGAGTTACTGGCTACAACAGCGCTGGCAGAATGACTGGCTGCTGGGGTTATTAAAACAGGAATATATTACGACCGCAGGATCCCGGTCGTAATATCACTGCAGGGTATTAAGGCTGAACCAACAGCATCGCCGCCTGGGTGCGATTTTTAACATCCAGTCGGCGGTAGAGTGATTCAAGATGCGCTTTCACCGTTCCGGTACTGATATTTAACGCCCGGCCAATTTCCTTATTTGACTCGCCTGATGCCAGCATCGTCAAAATTTCCCTCTGCCGGGCGCTTAATGCATGAATATCACGATATTCCGCAGCCGGAGTCGTTAGCCATTCGCCAGGTAAAAACATCATCCCCATCGCAACGCTATTGATCGCCAGTACAAATTTTTCCGGTTCAGAATCGCGGGAAATAATCGCGAGCACATTATATTGCGTCAGTTCCTGTAATCCTTTTTTCGCGCAGTCCGTCGCGATAATTAAAGTTTTGACGAGGGGGAACTGTTGCACCGTTTTTTGCAGGATCCAACGGCAAAACTCACCGTCAAGATCGCCATCCAGCATGAGCAGGGCTTCCGGGTTTTCTTCCAGTTTATACCAGAGTTCATCGGCCTGACTGACACCCTGAATACTCACTCCTGGAATTCGTTGCTGTAAACTGATTTTCATTCCATGAATAAATATTGACTGCCTGTCAAACATGATGATTTGCATTACTCTCTCCACCGTTTCCGATAATAACATTAAGGAGGGGAAGGGTATTACCCGATGGGTAAAATAAACATTCGCCATTTGGCGGGGGGCCATTTTACAGATATCACGTCGGGAGAGAAGTAAAAAAACATTTTTTTACAGCTGAAACACGAGAATTACATCCGGGGATAAAAAACGGGCAATGACTTAAGGAATTCCTTATATTTCACTACCCACTATCTTAATTGAAAATTAAATTTCAGTGAGAATAACGAACGCGCAGGAGAAAAGAAATTATCGCCTGCGCGAAATTATGTTACAGAATTAAAATTCGCATTTCATGATCATTCATCGCACGTAAAGGCTCGCTGAATTCAGCTTACAGGAACATCCCACCCGAGACTTCAATACGCTGCGCCGTCATCCATGCCAGTTCGTCGCTGAGTAACGCCGCAATCGCATCGCCAATATCATCGGGCAAACCGGCGCGGCCCAGCGCCGTCTGCGAAGCCACATACGCATTCAGTTCTTTATTATCCCGCAGATGGCCACCGCCAAAATCGGTCTCAATGGCGCCGGGCGCAATGGCATTCACCGAGATCCCACGCGCACCCAGTTCTTTCGCCTGGTAGCGCGTCAGCACTTCCATCGCCCCTTTCATTGACGCGTAGGCGGCATACCCCGGCAGGGCAAAACGCGCCAGCCCGGTTGAAACATTAAGAATACGTCCGCCCTCGTTAATCAACGGCAACAGGTGCTGCGTCAGGAAAAACGGGCCTTTAAAATGGATGCGCATCAGTTCGTCAAACATCTCTTCTGAGGTGTCAGCATACGGCGCGTATAGCCCGATCCCGGCATTGTTCACTAAATAATCAAACGTCTCTCTGTTCCAGTGCGTTTGCAACTGCGTTTTCACCTCAGAGGCAAAAGCTGCAAAACTGGCACTATCACCGACATTCAATTGAATTGCTGCCGCTTTCCTGCCTTTTTGCTCAATTTCAGCGACGACATCCCGCGCCGCCTGCTGTTGACTGTGGTAAGTAAAGAGAATATCCGTTCCTTTGTCCGCCAGCTTAAGCGCGGCATTTTTACCCAGCCCGCGGCTCCCGCCGGTCACCAATGCGATACGTTGCGTCATAAGAAACCTCATTTCAGCTGTTGTGTGGATTGAGGTAAAGCTTATTAGGTGATAGAAAAACAATAAATGTCGCTAATTGCGCATGACTGTTTCATCTGGAACAACAATAGGGCTACAGGATGGATAAAATTCATGCAATGCAGTTATTCATTCGTGTCGCAGAGCTGGAGAGTTTTTCTCGCGCAGCCGACACGCTCGGACTCCCGAAAGGTAGCGTATCGCGCCAGATTCAGGCGCTGGAAAACCATCTTAGCACCCAGCTTTTACACCGCACCACGCGGCGGGTACAACTGACGCAGGACGGCATGGTCTATTACGAACGGGCGAAAGATCTGTTGAGCAATCTGGATGAACTGGACGGTCTGTTTCAGCACGATCCCACCAGCATCAGCGGTAAGCTACGAGTCGATATGCCGGTTGGCGTCGCGCGAAATCTGGTGATCCCCCGCCTGCCCGCCTTTTTGCAGCAGTACCCTGGGATTGAACTGGAGCTCAGCAGCAGTGACCGACTGGTGGATTTGATCCGCGAAGGTTTTGACTGCGTGGTGCGCGTCGGCACGCTGAAAGACTCGGGACTGATCGCGCGTCCGCTGGGCAAGCTTACCGTGATCAACTGCGCCAGCCAACAGTACCTGACGCGTTTTGGCTATCCGGAAAGCCTTGAAGACCTCGCCTCCCATGCGGTAGTACATTACTCGCAAAATCTGGGAACACGACCGCCAGGCTTTGAAATCGCCACCAGCAGCGGGACACAGTGGATAAAAACCGGCGGTACGCTAACGGTTAACAGCACCGAAACCTATCACGCCGCCTGTCTGGCTGGGCTGGGAATTATTCAGGTTCCGCGCGTCGGGGTTCGTGAGGCGTTACGCAATGGCACGCTCGTTGAGGTGCTGCCGCAATACCGCGCCTTGCCGATGCCGGTATCGCTGCTTTACCCACACCGGCGTAATCTTTCACGCCGTGTGCACCTGTTTATGGAGTGGCTGACCGGGGTAATGAAGGACTACGTGGACTGAGACGCTATACTGTCCAGAGAATTAACAAAAAAAGGACGCCTGACCTGATGATGCAGGATAACGACGTAAAACGCCCCACTCAGGAACTTGAACACGACCCGGTACGCAAAATCGACACGACCGGGGACGCCGAGCACGAGAAGAAAAGCACCGCCAGCGAGACGCTGAAAACGGTGACCACCACCGTCGAAAAAATCCAGCGCATTCCGGTGATTGCGCATCTGCTCCGCGCGGCTGAACGCTTTAACGATCGGTTAGGTAACCAGTTCGGCGCGGCCATTACCTACTTCTCGTTTTTGTCGATGATCCCCATCCTGATGGTGTCGTTTGCCGCCGCAGGCTTTATTCTTGCCTCGCATCCCACGCTGTTGCAGGACATCTTCACTAAAATCCTGATGAACGTCAGCGACCCGACGCTTGCCGCTACGCTGAAAAGCACCATCAATACGGCGGTACAGCAGCGTACCACCGTTGGTCTGGTCGGGTTAGGGATCGCCCTCTACTCCGGGATTAACTGGATGGGCAACCTGCGCGAGGCGATCCGCGCCCAGTCGCGGGACGTCTGGGAGCGCACGCCGCAGGATCAGGAAAAAATCTGGATCAAATATCTCCGCGATTTCATCTCACTGATTGGTCTGTTGATTGCACTGATTGTGACGCTGTCGATCACCTCGGTCGCCGGTTCGGCGCAACAGATGATTATCTCCGCCCTCTATCTCGACAGCATTGAGTGGCTAAAGCCCACCTGGCGGTTGATTGGCCTGGCGATCTCCATTTTTGCCAACTACCTGTTGTTCTTCTGGATTTTCTGGCGTCTACCGCGTCATCGTCCACGTAAAAAGGCATTGATTCGCGGCACGCTGATTGCGGCGATTGGCTTTGAAGTCATTAAAATCATCATGACCTGGACGCTGCCGGCGCTGGTGAAATCCCCTTCCGGCGCGGCGTTTGGTTCTGTACTGGGACTGATGGCGTTCTTCTACTTTTTCGCACGTCTGACGCTGTTTTGCGCGGCGTGGATTGCAACCGCCGAATACAAAGACGATCCCCGGATGCCGGGCAAAACGCACCGTTGATGCGCGGTATTATGCCGGATGGCGCTGTGCTTATCCGGCCTACCTTTCACCCGCTACCCAGGCCAGATAAGTGTCTTACGTCGCCATCCGGCAATATGTTCAGGCACTTACTTCCGCCTCGCTCCGTTCATTTAGCACATAAATCCAGTCCTTAACTTTTATTTAACCAAAAACCAGTTTTATCCACTCATTTTTAAATTATGTGAAGCATTTCATGGACGAGAAATCGCAGGCGCAAACATTATCCGCTTTTTGCCTGATTTTTAACCATATCGAGCGATTGTTACAGATTGAAATGTCGCTTTTGCTGTGCGTAATATGGCCGTTCGTTCGCCAAAAAATAAGAAAATACTATGCAAGCAACCGCCACCACACTCGATAACGAACAGGAACATACTCCGGTCAATTCGCGCAATAAGGTCGTCGTCGCCTCGCTCATTGGCACCGCCATTGAGTTCTTCGACTTCTATATTTATGCGACCGCCGCCGTGATTGTCTTCCCGCACATCTTCTTCCCGCAGGGCGACCCGACAGCGGCAACGCTACAGTCGCTCGCCACGTTTGCCATCGCCTTTGTCGCGCGTCCAATTGGTTCCGCGCTCTTCGGCCACTTTGGCGATCGGGTAGGACGTAAAGTGACGCTGGTGGCGTCTTTGCTGACAATGGGGATCTCAACGGTGATCATCGGCCTGCTGCCAGGCTATGCCACCATTGGCATTTTCGCCCCACTTCTGCTGGCGCTGGCTCGTTTTGGGCAGGGGCTGGGACTGGGTGGTGAATGGGGCGGCGCGGCGCTGCTGGCGACAGAGAACGCCCCGCCGCGTAAGCGCGCGCTGTATGGCTCGTTCCCGCAGTTGGGCGCACCGATTGGCTTTTTCTTTGCTAACGGCACCTTCCTGCTGCTCTCCTGGCTGCTGACGGATGAGCAGTTCATGAGCTGGGGCTGGCGCGTTCCGTTTATCTTCTCAGCGGTGCTGGTGATTATCGGCCTGTACGTCCGCGTTTCCCTGCATGAGACGCCGGTTTTCGCTAAAGTGGCCGCCGCGAAAAAACAGGTGAAAATCCCGCTGGGTACGTTGCTGACTAAACACGTTCGCGTGACCATCCTCGGCACGTTCATCATGCTGGCGACCTATACGCTGTTCTATATCATGACCGTGTATTCGATGACGTTCAGTACCGCCGCTGCGCCGGTCGGTCTGGGCCTGCCGCGCAACGACGTGTTGTGGATGCTGATGATGGCGGTCATTGGCTTTGGCGTGATGGTGCCGGTCGCCGGTCTGCTCGCAGACGCGTTTGGTCGCCGCAAGAGCATGGTCATCATCACCACAATGATTATCCTGTTCGCGCTGTTCGCCTTTAAACCGCTGCTGGGCTCCGGCAATCCGGCGCTGGTCTTCGCCTTCCTGCTGCTTGGGCTGAGCCTGATGGGGCTGACGTTCGGGCCGATGGGCGCACTGTTGCCTGAGCTGTTCCCGACTGAAGTGCGTTACACCGGCGCATCGTTCTCCTATAACGTCTCTTCGATTCTCGGGGCATCCGTCGCACCGTATATCGCCGCGTGGTTGCAGTCCAATTATGGTCTTGCCGCCGTAGGAACCTACCTGGCATCGATGGCGGCATTAACCCTGATCGCGCTACTGTTAACTCACGAAACGCGTCATCAGTCGCTGTAATCTTTACATTCCGGGTAGTGGCGACGCCTTACCCGGCACTGCGCATCACTTCTTCAGCTGCGACAATATCGTCCGGCACTGGTTGGCGTCACCTTCTGACGGTGAAATCAGCGCCAGCAGCGCGGCGGCAGGCGTCACTAACGTCGCCAGCGCCGCGGCTACCGCGCCACGCGCAATCAACGGCCCGGCCTTTACCCCCGCCTGAGGGTTCTTAAACGTTCCGCGCACATACAACGGCGAACGCAAGGTAATAATGCGGATGCCTTTGCTCTCCGGGTCGATGGTCAAATCCAGCTGTTCGGAGGCAAAGCTCGCCGTCCCGGTGACGTTGATCAGCGCGTTTTCAGTGTCGAACGCGAAAATTTGTGGGCGCGCCACGCCGTTTACGATATCCAGATTCGCCGCCGCGCAGTTAACCCGCACTTCGTCATCGCCAAAGATCTGCCCGACGATGAAGTTCCCGACGTTCAGACCGACAATCTCCATCAGGTTGCGGCTAATCAGTCCGTCGTTCATCAGCAGTTTCAGGTTGCCGTTGCTGTTACCCAGCAGCGCCGCCACGGAATTCCCGGTCCCGCGAAATTCGGCGTCACCGCTCATCTCCCCCAGCGTTTTCTGCATCAGTTCAACGTCCGGCATCAGTTCTTTCAGTTTTAAACGCCGCGCCTGAATATCCGCACGCCCCTGCATTGGCTTTTTATCCCCTTCCAGATGGATATTCGCATTGATGCTGCCGCCCGCCAGACCAAACTTCAACGGTTGCAGACGCAGATCGGCATTCTGCAGAAGAATGTGGGTCGAGAGATCGCTGACAGGCAGGCTGCTGCCATGTTCAATACGCCGTCCTTTAAAGCGCACATCGGCATCCATCACGTTCCATTTGTCCGTTTCGAAGCGGTCATAAGGCAGTACTTTGTCCGCGGGTTGTACGCTCTTCTCGCCCTTTTTCTGTTCCGAACGCTGCGCTTTTTCTGTGCCTTTACCGGAATCGACGCCGATCAGCGGTCCTAAATCCGCCAGCCTGAGCTGGCGCGATTCCACCTCTCCTTCCAGCTTCGGACGCGGTTTCCCTGTCGTATAGGTCAGCGAGCCGTGAATATCGCTGTCGCCGATCCGCCCATTGAACCCCCGGTAGTCAAACACCGATGATGCGTTGGTATCGATTTTCGCCACCAGCCGACCGTCCGTTTCGAACGGCGGCGTATCCGGCAGCAGCACTCCCGTCAGATCGTACAGCTCACCCAGGGAATCCCCGGAGAATTTCAGTTGCAGATCGACGCCGCCCATCTTCATTGGGTCCTTAACCACGCCCACCAGCGCCACCCGGGTATTGCCGGAACGGAAATCAGCCTGTACCGGAAACGCTGCCCCTTCGCTACGCAGCGCCAGCATGCCGCCCATTTTTCCCGTTCCGGTGAGCGGTTCGCCGTTGTATCGCCCCTGCGCCTTCAGACCAAATACGTAGTCTTCAACCTTCGCGTTATCGCCTTTCGCTTTATTTCCCGTGACTTCACTGAACGGCAACGGTTTGCCCAGCGGATCGACCAGGATCTCAATATCAGCTTTACTGACCTTATCGTCGATAGCGATCCGCCCCTGATCGAAGAGAATAGTGTCCAGCCGGAAGGACCAGTCAGACGGCTGCGCATTCGGGTCTTTGTTTTCGCTATTCGCGAGGTCGAAGGTCCAGTTATTGTTTTTCTCGGACAGGCGAATCAGCCGCGCATCGGGTTTCACCAGCTTGATCCACGGCAGCCAGACGGTTTTGCTTAACAGCGCCAGCGGGGCGAGCGTCGCGTCGACGCGGGGAAGGTGCACCATCGTCACTTCAGGAATGTCGGGGGGATTGCCGAGGATAATATCTTCAGCATGTACGTGCGGCCACGGCACCCAACTGCGCCAGCCGGTCTCCTGCTTCTGGCGTTCCCAGACAACGCCTAAATCACCGCGAATAGCGAACGGTCGGTTAAGTTCGGTAGAGACTTTCTGGTTGATGGTCGGTTTGAGGCGGTTCCAGTCAAATGTCGCTATCAACACGATAACGACCACGATCAACAACAAGAAAGTCCCTGTTATCACTGCAGTTATTTTTCCGGCTTTGGTCATAGTTAGCATCCTCACGTCTTTCCTTGCCTGTCCTAAAGATAGTCCAGCCAGACGGAGTTAGCGGAAACTGCCGGTTTTTACAGTGACAGAATGACCTCATCGAGGCAGGCGAACGGGACCGGGCGCGACAGAAAATAGCCCTGTGCGGCAAAGGCGGGAGAACGTTGTACGTCGCGCCACTCTTCCAGCGTTTCCACCCCTTCAACGATCACGCCGCGGCAATAGCGGTTCATCAGTTGCAGCAGCATGGTGAAGAGATTGCGCCCCTCTGGCGTCTGGCGAAGCATCACGAACAGTTCGCGCGCGACTTTGATGTAGTCATAACGGACTTCATTCAGCGCAGAGAAATTCGCCATCCCGGTGCCGAAATCATCCAGCCACAGCGGACCAAATTCGCACATGCTGGCAAACGAGGATTCTTTTGGCAGATGGATATGTTCGACCAGCTCAAAACGCAGCCACGGCATCCGCTCAATCATCTGCACCATGTTGGGTTGCTGGCGCATGGCGAGGAGCGTCGGGCCATCGACATTCACAGAGGCCAGCAATTCATGACGCTGGAAAAAGTCGGTCTTCTGCTCCAGTAGCTGAAGTTGTTCTTTGACGATATCAATGCGATGGCGCACCGCCACCCCGGCAAAATAACGGTCAGGCGCGATACGTTGGGTTGGATTGTCCGGATGCGTCACCACCGTCAACAACTCAACGGCTAACAGGCGTCCGTCGGTCCGGTAAATCGGCTGATAAGTGTAAGCACGCTCGCACTGCAGCCAAAAGCGCCGATCCTGCAAGCTTTCAACGCTCGCCTCGGAATTGCTTCGCTGCTGGATAACCTGGTTTATCATCTCAGATGTCCCGTGATTAAGTGTGTTACTGCCCCGACTCGTCAAAGGTTATCGGCCTTCGGACGGAGAACTTTATGTTCAGCCTCGCGCAAAATCGAAAACGGTTTTGTAAAAATCAATGCAGAATACGGACTGGCTCAAAAAAAAATTTGGAACGTTGTTTTAATATGATTGACCACCTAACACCCACAGCGCACACTAACGCTAACTTTTTTAAGCAGGTTCACGACTATGTCCAAAAAGATTGCCGTGATTGGCGAATGCATGATTGAG